>Ga0359896_1025_pt2 | contig 55397 bp, 43 predicted proteins | sample SorcelAu500001C5_2_FD_206067 | JGI IMG/M metagenome (GOLD analysis project Ga0359896, IMG submission 206067) | Enriched cells from Trout Bog Lake Hypolimnion, Wisconsin, USA - BChl from Trout Bog BchlTB.Aug20.5000.01 .C5 | ecosystem: Environmental > Aquatic > Freshwater > Lake >...
TCGGAAGGCCTTGAGAAAGGTGTGCTGCGACAACGGGGAGATGGAAGCATCTGGATAGACCTTACTGCGGAAGGGCTTGATGAAAAACTCCTGCTGAGATCCGATGGTACTTCGGTTTATATGACCCAGGACCTGGGAACGGCCCAGCTTCGTTACGATGATTACCATCCTTCGCGAATGATATATGTGGTGGGGAACGAACAGAACTATCATTTTGATGTGCTGAAAAAGGTGCTGGGGAAACTTGGTAAACCTTATTCCTCAGCGATATATCATCTTTCATATGGGATGGTGGAGCTACCTGAGGGCAAAATGAAATCAAGGGAAGGTACCGTGGTCGACGCCGATGACCTGATGGATGAAATGACCGAAACGGCTGAAGAGATGACACGTGAGCTTGGTAAGGCAAATGATTTCCCTCCTGAAGAGACAAAACACCTGTTTGAAGTCATCGGCCTTGGCGCTTTAAAATACTTCATCCTGAAAGTGGATCCTAAAAAGAACATGCTGTTTGACCCCAGGGAATCGATCGACTTCAACGGGAACACAGGCCCTTTCATACAATATACCTATGCCCGTATCCGCTCCCTCCTGGCCAGGGCTGAACGGTCAGGGATTGAACTTCCCCCAAGCCTTCCCGATTCTGCAGGCATTATGGATCTCACCCTTTTTCCCCAGGAAAAAGAAACCATCAAGTTGTTAAGCCAGTGCCCTGAAATATACCGGCAGTCGGCCGATGAGCTGAACCCCGCACTTATTGCCAACTACGTGTATGAAGTGGCTAAAACCTATAACCAGTTCTACCAGGAAGTGCCGGTATTGAAAGAGCCGGACGAAAAATCAAGATTGCTACGGTTGATGCTTTCCGCCTTTACCGCAAACGTGATCTTTCGCTCGTTGTACCTGCTCGGCATTGAGTCCCCGGGGAGGATGTGATGTTTCCCGGGCAATGTTCAGTAAAATATAAATCAAAAAGGCCGCCCCAGTGGGAGCAGCCTCTTTAATTATTAAAGAATCAGAGTTTACTGAACAACTACTTTCCTGTCAAAAGAACCATTGTCGGTTGTCACTTTCAGGTTGTAAACCCCTGAATGGAGTGAGGATACATTAATTGTAAGGTTCTTGCCTGAAACTACCTGGTCAATAACGATCTGTCCGGTAATGTTGAAGAACTGGACTTCCTTGATATTGTCGATGGATTCAATGCTAAGAACATCCTTTACCGGGTTTGGGTAAATGTTTATGGCTGAAGTGGTTTGTTCGCCAATGCCGACACCGCCTACATGGATGTAATTAGTCCTCGTTTTTGTGCTGGATCCGCTTGAATTGGTAACAACAAGCGATACGGTATAGGATCCGGATGTGTTATACTGTATCGGTGGAGGTGCCTGCAGTGTAGAAGTGGCAGGTGTGCCGCCTGCAAAAGACCAAGCCCAGCTTGAGGGGCTGTTCGTCGACTGGTCGGTAAATGTAACGTATCCTCCGAGTTCAACAGCTGTCGGAAAACCGGTGAAAGCTGCAACAGGGGCTGGGATCAGCGGGGATCCTGCATAAATATACATCCCTCCCGTTGTTTTGGCGGCGGCAGTGGATCCTGACCAGCCTGTGGAATCATTGACCCATGCGGTGGCATCAAAGTCATAGCCCGATGAAATGGTGTTCCATGTATATCCGCCGTCGTAGCTCACCGAAATACCGTTTGCACCGGCTGCTACCGAAGAACCGATATAGGTTCCCGCTGAGCCCGGGATGTGAGAAAAATAACGGGCATACATATCACCCGTAACAGGAACATCCGTCCATGAAGCTCCACCATCGGTTGTGACATCGACATCCGTTTCTATACCCATGTTAAGGTAAGAACGGTAGCAAATCCCGTTAAGAGAATCAACGAATTCAGGAGCAACGGTTTCGGTCGACCCGAAAGCTGAAAGTGCAGAAGTCCAGTGAAGACCTTTGTCGGTTGAATGGAAAATATTCCCGGCGTTGGTTCCGAACCATACATCATGGCTTCCGTAACCTGAAACGTCGCCTGTGATCCCGTACTCCCCTGATCCCGGGGCAGGGATGTTGGCTGAAGGTACACGGGTCCAGGTTTCGCCTCCATCGGAGGTCGTGTAGATCTCAAAGTATCCGCCGTTGGGGTCGCCGATTGCAACGCCGTTTAAGTTATCAAAGAACCATAATGCATCAGCAAAGGACGAACTGCTGTAGGCAGTTCCTTTCTTAGTCCAGTTGGTGCCGCCGTTTACGGTTTTATAGATACCCTCGGTGGAACCTGTATTGAAAAGAGCCCAGCAAGTGTCTGCATTCCATGCAAACAACTGAGAAAGGCCTGTGCCGGCATTGAAGGTGCCTGTAGTCCACGTTTGCCCTGCGTCGGTCGACATGGTGTACCTGTCAACAATAGTGCCATCCGATGCAACGGCAAATGCCCATAAGGCATTATGGTTGTTCATCCCGACCGAAATCTGGCCGACTCCCTGGGTTGCGAGTAAATTTGAATTCACCTTGGTCCATCCGGTCTGACCCATAGTCCAGACACTGAAGACCAACATAATCGATAAAAGAAGTAACTTTTTCATCATACTTGAAGTTTTAATTATTAATAAAATCTTTATGGATACAAATATAATCAAGATTTTAATTTTATAGCCTTTTATCGGAGGATGAAGCAAATTTACAGGACTTTCCTGATGTCAAGGACGAGAAACCCGGTCAATCTGAAAGGAACTTTGAAAACTCATAAAAAAAGAAGGTGTCCTTTTGGGACACCCTACTTTTTTTGGTAAGGAAATTTTTTAACGGATAACTATTTTCCTGTCGAAACTGGAACCATCCTCTGTCAGAACTTTAAGATTATAAATTCCTGAAGGAAGATTTGAAGTCTGGACTTTCAATGTTTTACCGTTGACTGCCTGGTCGAGCACCATCTGGCCGGTAATATTGAAAATCCTGATCTCTTTCATAATACTGGCAGCTTCAACGTTCAGCTCATCCTTGGCCGGGTTTGGATAAACTTTAATATTGTTTTGTGATATTTCATCAACCCCGACTCCCCCGACATAGATATAGCCGTGTTTTACAAGTGTGTTAACTGACCCGAAAACATTGGTGATTGTAAGGGTCACATCATATGTTCCTGCTGTATTGTAGGTAATTACCGAAGGGTTCTTTGATGTGGATGATGAAGGTGTGCCGCCCTGGAATGTCCATTGATAAAGGCTTGTACCTGTCTTGATTCCGCTTGAAGTGTTTGTGAAAAGGACATGGCCGTGAAGAGCGATCGCCGTATCATTTGCCGTAAAGTTTGCAACAGCAGGTACGACCGGGGCCGTAAGCACAAGAATGCCATCAGTTGCACCAGTATTGAAATTGCCTGCATAAGCTACGGAGTCGTTAAAGAATGCCTGGCAAGTTATCTGAGTCCCCGACACATCCTGATCTACTGCATTGAAGCTGGCACCGTCGTCGAAGGAATATACTATACCGACCCTTGTTGGCTGGTTGGTTGCATCAACACCGCTTGCTGCCCATGTACTTGTGGTCCCGGGAACAAACTGAAGCTGATTGTTGAATAGCTGACCAGTGTATGTAGCAGGAGTGTAAGTTGTACCACCGTCTGCAGTTGAGGCGAGCAAATTAAGCGTATCTGTAGTGCTGTAAAATTTCAGGCAAAAACCAATGGTATCACTTTTCATGGCAGGCCAGGTATTTTTGCCTGTCATGTTTGAGGGAGATCCAACTGTCCATGTAACACCTTTATCGGCAGAATGGTAAACATGGCCTTTGTTTGTGCCGAACCAGATATTGTCATGTGAAACAGTACAGTCGGTAGTCCAGCCTGTTTCACCTGAAGTAATGGTAGGAAGGTTGCCCGGGGGAACCTGTGTCCAGGTGGTCCCTCCGTCAGATGTAGTATAGATCTCAAATTTATTGCTGACAGGATCACCTATTGCGCATCCGTTGCTGGCATCCCAGAAATAAAGAATGTCGGGAAATGATGTCGAACTAGTGAACATACTTGATGATCCCTGCCTGGTCCATGTTGTTCCGCCGTTTGTTGTCTGATAAACTCCCTGGGTTCCGCTCGATACTTTATACATTGCTGTCCATGCAGTATCTGCATTCACCGCGGTAATCATTGAAATTGCCAGACCGGTAGCACCCGTTACGGTCTTTGGAGTCCAAGTTGTACCGCCGTTTGTGGTTACAGATACATCCTGGCAGGGGCCATTTGCACCTGAGCCATCATAACCAGCTGCCCAGGCAATTTTTGCGGTGACAGGAAATACATTCATAACACCTCTTGACGTTGCAGTCCATCCCAAACCCTGGGAGACCCAATGCTGTCCAAAAGTTAAAATGCTTATAGCAAAAATTGCTGTAAGCGATAGTAATGTCTTCTTCATAGGAGTTCAATTTTAAGGTTAATGTTTTTATGTTAGCAAACATACAAAGAAATTCCGCTTACAAGTCAAAACCGGCATAAAAAGAATATGTAACTTTGCCCGCCAAATGATGGACAGATGTTTGAAGGTTTAAGCGACAAACTTGACAGGGCCTTTAAGGTTTTAAAGGGGCACGGGCATATCACCGAGATCAATGTGGCGGAAACGCTGAAAGACGTAAGGAAAGCTTTGCTGGATGCAGATGTGAGCTTCAAAATTGCAAAGCAGTTCACCGACCAGGTCAAGGAAAAAGCGATAGGGGAGAACGTTCTCACATCTGTGTCACCCGGGCAACTGATGATCAAGATCGTTCACGATGAGCTGACCCAGCTGATGGGCGGTCAGAAAACCGATCTCAACCTGAAAGCTGATCCTGCCGTCATCCTTATCGCGGGACTACAGGGTTCTGGTAAAACCACATTCTCCGCAAAGCTGGCCTCGTTTTTAAAGACAAAACGGGGAAAGAACCCTATGCTCATCGCAGGCGACGTTTACCGACCGGCTGCTATCGAACAGCTGAAAGTTCTCGGAGAACAGGTGGATGTGAAAGTTTTCTCTGACCCGGAAAACAGGGAACCGGTAAAAATCGTGAAGAAAGGGCTGGCTTTCGCCAAAGATTACGGGCATAATGTTGTTATCATCGATACGGCAGGACGATTGGCTGTGGATGAAGAGATGATGAACGAGATTTTTAACATCAAGCAGGCTGTGAATCCCCATGAGATCCTTTTTGTTGTCGATTCCATGACCGGCCAGGATGCCGTAAATACAGCCAAGGCTTTCAATGACCGGCTCGACTTTGACGGGGTCGTGCTGACCAAGTTAGATGGCGATACACGTGGCGGTGCCGCACTTAGTATCAAATCGGTCGTCAATAAACCGATCAAGTTCGTCAGCTTAGGCGAAAAAATGGACGCCCTCGATATCTTTTATCCTGAGCGAATGGCCGACCGTATCCTGGGAATGGGTGATATTGTTTCACTTGTGGAGAAAGCCCAGGAGCAATTCGATGAGGAAGAAGCCAAGAAACTTCAGAAAAAAATCGCGAAAAACCAGTTCAATTTCGACGATTTCCTGGCCCAGATCAAGCAGATCAAGAAAATGGGGAATGTCAAAGACCTGATCGGAATGATCCCGGGTATGGGAAAGGCGATCCGTGACCTGGACATTGATGACAATGCCTTCAAAGGGATCGAAGCAATCATTCATTCCATGACCCCGGCTGAAAGGGCTGACCCGACCATACTGACAGGAAGCCGTCGAAAACGTATTGCTGCAGGTTCGGGAACGAATATCCAGGATGTGAATAAACTGATCAAACAATTCGACGATACCCGCAGAATGATGAAAATGGTAACTGCGAGCAAAGGCCGTAACATGGCCAATATGATGCGGAATATGAGGCAGTCAAATTAATGTAATCGCGGACCATCACAACGGGATTTTTTTCCGTTATCCGCTTATCTGTAATTCTTTCATTTATGCTACTCCTTGACGGCAGAACCCTTTCTGAAAAGATAAAATCGGAAATTGCAAAGGAAGTCAGAAATGGTTTTCTGGATAAAGGCAAGCCTGCACCGCATCTAGCAGCAGTCCTGGTCGGTGAAGATCCCGCCAGCGAAACCTATGTGAACAACAAGGAAAAATCTTGCAGGGAAGTGGGTTTCATCTCATCTGTCTACAGGTACCCGGCAGGAATTCCTGAGAATAAGCTGCTTGAAGTTGTTGATTTCCTGAATAACGACGATGAGGTTGATGGATTCATTGTCCAGCTTCCTTTACCCGGTCATATCCGCGAACAAAACATCATAGAACGCATCAACCCCCTGAAGGATGTCGATGGCTTCCATCCCGTAAACGTTGGAAGGATGATGTTGAACTTGCCTGCTTTCCTTCCTGCAACTCCTTTCGGTATTATGACCTTGCTGGAACGCTATAATATTGAGACTGAGGGCAAACATGTCGTGGTCCTGGGGCGTAGTAATATTGTAGGCACACCGATAAGCCTCATGCTTTCGAGAAAAGCAAAAACTGCCAATGCCACGGTGACTCTCTGCCACAGCTATACTCATGATCTTAAAAAATTTTCTCTTCAGGCTGATATCCTGATCGTGGCAATGGGGAAACAGGAATTTGTGACTGCCGACATGGTTAAGCCGGATGCCGTGGTCATCGATGTCGGTATGCACCGAATCCCTTCAGCTGATACCAAATCCGGCTTCAGGTTAAAAGGGGATGTGAAATTTGACGAAGTGTCGAAGAAATGTTCCGCGATTACCCCTGTCCCCGGTGGGGTAGGGCTTATGACTATTGTATCCCTGCTGCTTAATACATTACAAGCAGCAAAGAAAGAAATCAACTGACCATCCTTGGATACTGCCGTTGATATCATGATGTCGGAAGGGAAGCAGCTTCCTGTGATGGAAGAATTCTACTCCATCCAGGGAGAGGGTTTCAATACGGGTCAGGCAGCTTATTTCATCCGGATCGGGGGCTGTGATGTAGGATGTAACTGGTGTGATGTAAAGGAGAGCTGGAATGCCGGGAAATGCCCGCCTGTGCAAACGGACGAGATCATCAGGAGAGCCTCTGAATGCCCTGCAAAAGCTGTAGTGATCACAGGGGGGGAACCGTTGAATTATAACCTGAATTACCTTTGCAACCGTCTCCACGCTTCCGGATTGAGGATCTTTATCGAAACATCCGGGTCTCAGTCTTTGAGCGGCAGCTTCGACTGGATTTGCCTTTCGCCCAAAAAAAGCAGTCCGCCCCTGCTACCGGTGTACAGGCTTGCAGATGAACTGAAGATAATTGTTAACGACGAAACCGATCTGGCCTGGGCAAAAGCAAATGCTGCCCTCGTCAATCCTGCCTGCCAGCTTTTTTTACAACCGGAATGGAGCAGGAGGAATAAGGTGATGCCGGCAATTATTGATTATATAATGGTTCACCCGGAATGGAAGATATCCCTTCAAAGTCATAAATATATGAGGATACCATGATGTTAAATAACAAAGCGGCGATGGCCGGAAAGATCAGAAAAATCACCCGGCAGGTTTTCCGGGTTTGGCCATTTTTCCTGGCTTTGTGCATAGCCTTTTTCATCCAGGGAACATCGTTTTCACAACAGTCTCAACAATCGGGTACGTCGAATAAAAAAGCCCAGAAATTTTTTGATTCGGCCATGGATGCCTATTTGAAAAGGGACAACGAACGGGCCATGCAGGAAGTCAATAAGGCCATTGCTGAAGACTCCGTTTTTTGCGAGGCATTGGTTCTGAAAGGTGACCTGCTTTCTGACGGCAGGCATGCGGCGGAAGCAATTGATATGTATAAAAAAGTAATGGGAATAAACCCTGTTTTTTCAATCAACCTCCTGTTTATAACTGGGGGGCTGGAGTTGTACCTCGGGCGTTATGCGGATGCAAAAGCCGACTATTCCAAATACCTTGAAGGGAAAAACGTTCCTGATATCAAACGGAAAAAGTCGCTTGCCCAGCTGGCATGTGCTGAGTTCGGGATGGATGCAGTAAGCCATCCTGTGCCTTTTAAGCCTGTTAACCTTGGTGACAGCATCAATACACGCTTTGATGAATATATCAATGCGATCACTGCGGATGAAGAATCCCTTTACTTTACGAGAAAGGTCCCAAGGAGTGAAAAAAATCCCGCCTGGCAGGGCTATGAGGAGGATTTTTATATAAGTTCAGCGCGTGATTCTATATGGTCCAAAGCCCTGAATCTCGGTCCGCCGGTCAATACACCAGGAAATGAAGGAGCATTGAACATTTCACCCGATGGGAAATACCTGTTCTTTGCAGGCTGCGACCGGCCCGACGGGTTCGGCAGTTGCGACATATACTGGGCAAAGCGATCCGGGAATTCCTGGCTTGAACCTGAAAACCTGGGAGAAGTGGTCAATTCGCCCTCATGGGATTCACAACCTTCCTTTTCTTCGGATGGAAAAACACTCTATTTCGCCAGCAAACGAAGCGGAGGCAAAGGAAGTTCAGATATCTGGAAAACGGAACTCAGTTCCAACGGCACCTGGTCTGAGCCTGTCAACCTCGGGGACTCGATCAATACTCCATACGAAGAAATGTCGCCCTTTATTCATCCCGACGGACAAACACTGTATTTTGCATCAAAAGGCCATCCGGGGATGGGGGGATATGACTTGTTTTATTCCAGGAAAAAAGAGGACGGGAGCTGGAGTAAAGCGAAAAATCTAGGTTACCCCATTAATACACAAGCCGATGAAATGGTCATCATTGTCAATGCTAAAGGTGATAAAGCCTTCATTTCTTCGGATAAACTGGGCGGTAAAGGTCGTGAAGATATTTATTCCTTCCCCCTTTACCCTGAAGCCAGGCCTGTCCCTTCAACCTATTTCAAGGGCATCGTCTTTGATAATGAAACGGGAAATAAACTGCAGGCGAACTTTGAACTGACCAACCTGGCCAATTCGAAAACAGTTGCCAAGTCATTCTCCGACCCGGTAACCGGGGAGTTCCTTCTGGTCCTTCCTTCCGATAAAGACTATGCACTCAATGTATCAAAGGATGGCTACCTGTTCTATTCCGATAACTTTTCACTGAAAGGAGTTCATACATTTGACCAGCCCTTTATTAAGAATATCGCGCTGAAACCCATCAAAGTAGGAGAAGTCATTGTCCTGCGAAACATCTTCTTCGATACCGATAAATATATCCTCAAACCCGAATCTGTAACGGAACTTCAGAAACTCCTTGCCCTCATGATGAAAAATCCTTCTATCAGAGTGGAACTTGGAGGGCATACCGATAACGTGGGAACTCCCGCGCATAACATCGAATTATCACGGAACCGTGCAAAGGCTGTTTATGAATACCTGATTGAAAACGGCATTGCCAAAGGACGTATGAGCTACGAGGGCTTCGGGCTGACCCGTCCTGTTGATTCCAACGATACAGAACAGGGCAGGGCCAATAACAGGAGAACGGAATGCAAGATCATAGGGATGTGATAACAATTCCTATACATTTCTTATATTTATTTTTCCCTTTTAAGAATTTTTCTTAGTTTTGCACCCCTAAATCTGACGGAGTTATATTTTAATGATCCATATTACTTTGCCAGACGGTTCAGTAAAAGAATACCCCAAAGGTGTCACCGGGCTGGAAATTGCGAAAAATATCAGTGAAGGCCTTGCGCGTAACGTGCTTGCCGTTCAAATCAGGTTCCCTGAGGTCAAAGATTCCCATGGTGATGAAAAAGGAAACCACCTGATCTGGGATGCCACCCGCCCTATTGATTCCGATGCCTCTGTAAAGCTTCTGACCTGGAATGATGCGGAAGGAAAAGCCACTATGTGGCATTCTTCGGCCCATCTAATGGCAGAAGCGATTGAAATGCTCTATCCCGGAGTGAAGTTCGGTATCGGACCTGACATCGAGAGCGGTTTCTATTATGATATCGACTTCGGGGACAAAGCTGTTTCTTCCGACGATTTTCCGAAAATAGAATCGAAAATCCTGGAATTGGCCAGGGAAAAACAATCATTCCGGCGTAAGGATGTCCCCAAAGCTGAGGCAATTGATTATTTTACCCGGAAAGGGGATGAATATAAGATTGAATTGCTGAATGACCTGAAGGACGGGGAGATCACCTTTTATGAATCAGGGAGGTTTACTGACCTTTGCAGGGGACCTCACCTGCCTGATACAGGCTTTATCAAAGCCGTCAAGCTGCTTAATATTGCCGGGGCTTACTGGAGAAGTGATGAAAGCCGCAAACAGCTAACCCGTATTTACGGAATTACTTTCCCGAAACAAAAAGAACTCGACGATTACCTCATCTTGCTTGAGGAAGCTAAGAAACGGGACCACCGGAAACTGGGCAAGGAAATGGAGTTATTCACTTTTTCGCAGAAAGTCGGCCTTGGCCTGCCCTTATGGCTTCCAAGGGGAGCGATGTTACGCGAAAGGCTGGAGATGTTTCTTAAAAAAGTCCAGAAGAAAGCCGGCTACGAACCTGTGATCTGTCCGCATATCGGGAATGTGGAGTTATATAAAACTTCAGGTCATTACCAGAAATACGGAGAAAGCTCTTTCAGGCCTATTTCAACGCCAGTACCGGGCGAAGAATTCTTTCTGAAGCCGATGAACTGCCCTCACCATTGCGAGGTGTATAAATCAAAACCCCACTCTTACCGCGACCTCCCTGTGCGCTATGCAGAGTTCGGAACGGTATATCGCTATGAGCAAAGCGGGGAGCTTCACGGTCTGACCCGTGTACGTGGATTCACACAGGATGATGCCCATATCTTCTGTACGCCGGAACAGGTCAAAGACGAGTTCAAAGGAGTGATGGATATCGTTATGCTGATCTTCAAAGCTCTTGATTTTAAGGATTTCATTGTACAGATCTCCCTGCGTGATGTGCAAAACAAGGAAAAATACATAGGTTCGGATGAAAACTGGGAAAGAGCAGAAAAAGCTATTCTCGAAGTCGCGGAAGAAAGGAAGCTTAATTCGGTGATCGTCCCGGGTGAAGCAGCATTTTACGGTCCCAAGATGGACTTCATGGTAAAAGATGCCCTGGGCCGGAAATGGCAGCTTGGAACCATACAGGTTGATTACAACCTTCCCGAACGTTTTGAACTGGAGTATATAGGAGCCGACAACCAGAAACACCGCCCGGTGATGATCCACAGGGCCCCCTTCGGCTCAATGGAGCGGTTTGTGGCAGTCCTGCTCGAACATACTGCCGGAAACTTCCCGCTCTGGCTTACTCCTGATCAGGCTATTATATTGCCAATCAGCGAGAAATACCAGGGTTACGCAGAAAAAATTTTGAATTTGCTGAATAATTCCGAAATTCGCAGCCGTATTGATGACCGTAACGAAAAGGCCGGCAAGAAGATACGTGACGCCGAACTTTCCAAGATCCCCTATATGCTGGTGGTCGGAGAAAGGGAGGAAAACGAAGGAAGCGTTTCGGTTCGTAAACATTCACAGGGAGATCTTGGACCCCGTAAGGTCGAAGAATTTATTTCATATATACAATCGGAAGTAAAAAAGGAACTGGGAGAGATTGAACAGGCCTGAATTTGAATGTAGAATGTAGAATATAGAATATAGAATGAACTAACGCCTAATGCCTAATACTTAATCACTCATCACTAAAAAAGGAGGAATATATAGCAACACCGTTTCAAAATCCGAGGAGGTTCGCCAGGCCTCAGAAGAAGGAAGATCTCCACGCAATAAACCAGAACATTAAATCTCCTGTTGTCCGCGTGGTGGGAGAAAATATTACTCCGGGGATTTATAACCTCAGAGAAGCGCTTAATATAGCGGAAAATATCGGGCTGGACCTGGTTGAGATTTCGCCTACCGCAAATCCCCCGGTCTGTAAGGTTGTGGATTACAAGAAATTCCTTTATGAACTGAAGAAAAAACAAAAGGAAATGAAAGCCAAAACGGCGAAGATCATTATCAAGGAGATCCGCCTTGGCCCGAATACCGATGACCATGATTTTAACTTTAAGCTGAACCATGCCATTAAATTCCTTAAGGAAGGCGCAAAAGTTAAAGTGGATGTTTTCTTCAAAGGCCGTTCAATAATTTACAAGGAGCAAGGCGAATTGATCCTCCTGAAATTCGCACAGTCGGTCGTTGACCATGGAAAGATTGAACAGATGCCCCGCCTGGAAGGAAAAAGAATGATCATGATCATTGCACCGAAGAAGTAATTGAATATCGAAAATTGAACAATGAATTTCGAATCGCCAATCGCTTAATTTTTTGTGTAAGAACCTTTAATAACTTTAAATAATAATAAACAGAATCATGCCAAAAATGAAATCAAAATCCGGTGCAAAAAAAAGGTTCACTCTGACCGGCACCGGGAAAATCAAGAGGAAGCATGCTTTCAAAAGCCACATCCTGACCAAGAAGTCGACCAAACGCAAACGTAACCTTACCTATTCGACCCTTGTCGACAAAGCTGATGCAGCTAATGTTCGGGAAATGCTTCAGAATTAAATCATGTCAAACTTGCACGCAGCTTGAAAGATCCCACTACATGGGGCGCTGATGCAAAAAAAAATGAAAAACAATGCCAAGATCAGTAAATGCAGTTGCCTCCAGGACGAGAAGGAAAAAGGTCCTGAAACTGGCCAAAGGACAATTCGGGAGAAGAAAGAATGTCCTGACTGTTGCTAAAAACTCAGTCGAAAAAGGACTTACCTATGCTTACCGTGACCGTCGTACGAAGAAAAGAAATTTCCGCGGACTATGGATCACCCGCATAAATGCCGGTGTACGTCAGTTCGGGATGTCATACTCGGTGTTCATGGGAAAACTGGCTGAAAAGAATATCACCCTGAACAGGAAGACTTTGGCCGACCTGGCCATGAACCACCCTGATACGTTTAAAGCCATAGTGGAAGAAATCAACAAGTAGGACAGAATCTACTACTTCAGGAAGGGTGCCCGGAAATAGGCGCCCTTCTTTTGTTATGCGTGCCCGTAACAGGTATTCTCTTTCTGATTAGTGCTGCCGGTCCTTCTTTTTCAGATAATTTTCCAGAAATTTTTCAATCTGCTCGACCGTCAGCCGTTTCGCAATAATTTCTTTCTGCTCGTTCAGTATGTAAATTACCGGGGTCTGGGTAATATCATATAAGCCATGGTATTCCGGAGTGAGCGTACGTGGCCCGTCGACATTGATCCAGTCCATTTTCTTCTTCCTGATGTAACTTTTCATCCTTGAAAGTGTGGAATCGGAACAAACTGCATAAACTTCAAGCCCATAATTCGATTTGACCTTATTATAAAAATCAACCAGTTTGGGGATTTCCTGCTCGCAATGCCCGCATTCAGGATCCCAGAACAATATCAACAGGATTTTCGTATTCACGTTGTACATCGAAACCAGATTTAGTGAAGTATCCTGCATGATCATGTTAGGGGGGCGCTTCCCAATCAGCAGAGGCTCCATCCTGGCTGATTTCTTAATGATCTCCTTCTTTACGGTCTCATTCACCCAGGGTGTCTGTCCTGTCACATAATATTTGTTTACCACATGTACGAATATCTTGTCAAATCCCATGATGTCGGAGTTCTCGTACTGCCTCGTCACAAACCATACCATATATTTGAACATTTCGGGGTTTATCCTTGATTTCTCAATCAGGAAATCGGCTTCATATATAATAGTGTCAGGAGAGGATTGGGGTAAAACCTTGTCGAAATACTTAATCAGTTTTGAATGGAATACAGGGGTTCGCAACGCCCTGTCATCGGTAAAGGTCACATCATCCCAGAAATGATTGCGGTAGTACCGGTACGCAGCGGCTGAATCCACATGGCCGTTCGGAAGAGTCAGATCCTTGGGGATCTCCGGTTCTTTCATTACGTTTATCATAAACGCAAGGAAAGATTCCGGATGATCCTTTACGATCGCAAGCTTGTAATTGATAAGCAGTTCGTTTATTCTTGCGATAGTGTCGGCAAATGCTTTCACCGAATCAGAATTCTTTTTAAGCTTATCCAGCCGGTCCTGGTATTTTTCAACAATATCATATTTTGACTTATTGTAAACCAGGTATTCGTAGAAAAGCTTGTTCTCAGGAGAACCCTTGGCCTTCATGGTCTGCAGTGTGTTTGAACGGTCCGCCTCCATGCTGAATTCCTTGTCATTGTTGATGATGAAATCAAAATAGTTTTTATCGTTGATAATGAAAATGTAAATCCCTTTCGGCAGATCATCGCCGGCCCTGAAAATACTCCGGCCCGATTTATCCACTTTCAGCGTATCCTTTACGTATGTACCGTTGCCGTAATAATTTGCGATCAGGCAGGTGGTGTCGGAAAGCCCTTTAATGTGAAAAGTGACTTTATAGCCTTTCTGCGCTGCGACCGGCAGGGAGGTACATAAAATAATGGAGACAAACAGGAAATTTCTGATCAGAACCATTTTCAGGAATTGCTTATCATGCAGGCTCCTTTGAGTTTTTATCATTTGTTTTCAGTGTTTTTATGAATTTCATTTTCGTAGGGTCTGAAAAAGCACCTGACGTAATAGTATCCGATAGCCTCGTTCAGAGTTTCCCTGAATCCTTTGCTGGAATGCCACCAATCATAAGGACCATAGAACATATTCGGCAGCGAGATGATCCCCACTTTTAGGGTATCGCCCAGGGCCCACTGGAACATTAGCCTGGAACGGGCCCCGTGGACACTCATGGTCATCAGATTCACCGCCCTTGTGCCGGGCCTGTGCAACCTGAGCCAGTTTCTGAAGGCAAGAGCCGAATTGTAAGTCCTGTCGTGCATGATTTCCCCGGTTTCAACGATGGCAAGTTTTGTTGAGTCAAAACCCAGCTTTTTCAGAGACTCGGCAGCCAGCCTGGCAGTATTCTTATATTGGGAGAGCAGGGCCCCCTGTTCAAGAGGAGTACCGGTTGTCACCAGGAGTGTATAATTGCCATTCCTGAACTCCCTGATGGCATCTTCAAGGACATAATCGCTCACAAATCCCTCCAGAACCAGGATATCGGTCTTCTCACGATGAACTGGGGAGAGTGTGCCGTAAAGGTCCCGGAGGAACAGGGTGGAAAAGATCATTAAGAGCAGGAAAATGATTATCCAACCCCATGCTGTCAACCCCCATCTTTCCTTCCTGCTGATCAGCAGGTAATTTTTTATTTTATGGTTCATGAATAAAGATGAAATCAGTTACTCATCCTTTCAGATGTTCCTTTCTCAGCAGGTCAGTCACGGTCTTCACAGGATTGAATGTAATGATCGGGACTTCTATAAACAGGGTGATCCACCTGGCCATCGCCCCGTTCCATAACCCCGGCCTCTCGAGAGCCTTCAGGTTTCTGCCCCCGCTCGACTTGATGGAGATGAAGCCGGTTTCTTCATCCACGAATTCCCTGAGATCAAATGTCTGTCCCCTGAAATCACGGATGCCACATACCAGATCGACAGGATTGAAATGAGTTGCCTCGCTGAAGATCTTTTTCTGGTCAGGGTCATTCATATCCACCTGGCAAGATTCCACGATCTGGAGAGATGTAACTCCATGCCTGTCCCTGACCCAGAAAGGCCCTCCTCCAGGCTCTCCTTCATTCTTAACCATGCCGCAAACCCTCACCGGCCGGTTCAGTAAACCAAACAGCAGAGATCTCTTTTCCGAATCAGTAAGGTCACCAAATGAGGGAGGCATACTGATCAATAGTGTTCTTTCTGCAAACCCGGCCATTGCTCTGATATCTTCCGCACTGCAACTCTCCCGTTGTATCTTGACAAGAAAACCGTTTATGTTCTCCCTGATCCAGGCAAGGTATCCGCCGATCAGCTTTTTATGCAGAACGGTTTGAGGTTTCAACCTGTCGGGTACGATATTGTCGATGTTTTTGATAAATATCATATCCGCATTGATCTCATTAAGGTTATCGAGCAAGGCTCCATGTCCGCCAGGCCTGAATAAAAGCTTCCCTTCAGCACTCCGGAAGGGAACATTTTTCTCATCCACTGCAATCGTATCGGTGGATGGTTTCTGTTCTGAAAAGCTTATGTCTAACCTGACACCGAACCTGGCCTCAATTTCCGGCCTGACATTATTTATAAGACATTCGAACCGGGTTCTGTGCTCAGGCGAAATCGTAAAATGCAGCCTTGAGATGCCTCCAAGTCCGGTAGCATACAACGCAGCCTCTTCCATATGTTCTTCCGCCGCGGTTCTCGCGCCCTCAGGGTAAATATGGAACCCGATCAGAGCCTTGGGTAGATTGGCATAATCCAGGCCTTTCCCGGTAAGAATAAAATCGGTGATAGTGGCAAAATCTTCGATCTCAAGCAGTTTTTCAATTCTAAGTCCTTCACGTTCAAGCTTTAGTGTAAGCTCATCATAGAATGCAATCTCTGAAAGATGGCTGAAAAGATATTCTGCCGGATCCTGTCCATCTTCGCTGTTTAAAAGCTTAAGTTTATTAACGCCCTGCCTGTATTTTTCAATGAATTCAAAAAGGTGCTTGAACATCCTGCTGGCAGCTCCTGAAGCCGGTACAAATTTGACTATCTCAGATGTTTTTGCAAATTCATCGAAATACCCTGAAAATCCATCCTTTTCTTCATCACTGAAGCTGGTGATCCCATCACTGATAGTGGCCGGCCGGAGCAGATCAACGAACGTGAAGCCTTTCCTGAAATATTCAAGCTGCTTCTCAATTGCTTCGACTGTCATTCCTTTGTCGTGAATCTGCAGGAGATCGCTGTCGGTTAACATAACAATTTTTTTTGCGAATATACGATTAGCTTATTAATCTGAGAGCAGACTTAAATAATAGACATTATTAATAAAAAATTTATGACTTTTGCATAATATGAAGAAATTTGATTAGTTCTGACAGTAAATCCTTCAATATCAATATCAACTAATACAATTTTATATGAAAAAATTTATTCTTTTTTTTCTTTTTTTACCAGGATTTGCAGGCTTTTCCCAGATTGCCCCGCATAAGTATTATGTGCAGTTCACCGATAAAAACCAGAATCCTTATTCTCTCGACCATCCGGAGGATTTTCTCACACAGAGGTCGATTCAGCGTCGTGCTAACCAGGGAATAGGGTATGATGATAAAGACCTTCCGGTTACTCCATCTTACATAGAAGCCGTAAGAAACATCGGAGCGGAAATACTGAATCCTACGAAATGGCTGAATGGAACAACTATTTACTTAGCTGATACAAACCTCCTTGGGGCAATAAGAAACCTGCCTTTCGTTGCTTCCGTTTCACATTTTACCGGACAGCCGGTAAAAACCATTGAACCGGTCGATAAATTCCGCAATGAAAATATCGGCTCTTCAGCAGCTCCACTTGCTTCCAGATTGAAAAGCACAAAGTCATATAATTATGGTGAGTCCTATACCCAGATCCACCAGGTTAACGGAGATGCCATGCACAATGCCGGCTATGCAGGGCAGGGGATAGTCATTGCCCAGCTTGATGCCGGCTTTTATCATGTAAACAAGCACCCGGCTTTTGATAGTTTGTATGCTCATAATCAAATACTTGGAAATAAAGACTTTCTGCATAACGGTATGCCTTTCTTCGATGACCCGAATGATGTTCATGGAATGTGGGTGCTTTCGATCATGGGGGGCAATCTCCCGGGCCACCTCATAGGAGCAGCCCCGAAGGCAAGCTTCTGGATGCTCCGCACCGAGGAAATCTACCATGAATATCAATGTGAAGAATATAACTGGGTTTCCGGTGCTGAATTTGCCGACAGTGTTGGCGCAGATGTCATCACATCCTCACTTGGATACACGGTTTTCGATTCCCTGTTCCCATCTCATACCTGTGCCGATATGAACGGGCACACAACGGTCGCTGCAAAAGGTGCAAATACGGCTTTCAGCAGAGGGATAGTGGTTGTGGTCAGCGCTGGTAATGAAGGGGATAACCCATCATGGCACTGTGTAAGTACACCTGCAGATGCCGATGACGCCATGGCAATTGCGGCTGTGGATGGCAACGGCATCAGGGCAAGCTTCAGTTCTCTGGGTGTGGATACGAACGGAAGAGTCAAACCTAATCTGGCTGCGATGGGATCAGGAACGGTCATTGCAGATGCCCAGGGTACGTTTACTTATGGCAGCGGGACTTCATTCTCGGCACCTATCATCGCAGGGATGTGTGCCTGCCTTCTCCAGGCCACCCCCAATGCAACAAGCCCAATGATCAAAAGTGCTTTGCAGATCTCAGGAAGTCAATATGCCAACCCCGACAGCCTTCTTGGATATGGTATTCCGAATACTTATATGGCAATGATCCATATGGGGATACCTGAGATTACCGGAAATTGTGCTTTAAATGTATTTCCAAACCCCTTTAGCCAGGGATTTACAGTTCAGTTCAACTCCCCGGCAAAAGAACCGGTCCGGATTACACTTTTTAACGAGCTTGGCAAAAACATTCTTCAGAAAGAACTGTCAGCATCAGCAGGGGGGAATACGGTAATTTTCAGCTCTTTAAACAATATTCCTTCAGGAGCCTACTTAATACGGATTAACGGTAATTCTGTTAATGGTGCTTCACGTTTACTGAAATTGCCTAAATAAACTTAACACGTTTCGAATAGGAGCGATTAGCCTTTATTGTTTTTTAATTATTCAAGAGTTTACAAATGTAATTACAAATGTAAACTCTTTTTTTTGCTTACCTGCTACCCATGTTTAAATAACCGCGCTACAGTGAAGCGGATTATTCTAAGTTTCATAACCAGTATCCATAGAAAAGGAGTAATCCCTCTACAAGTGACCTGCTTCCCTTGATAAAACAAATAGGTGATGCTATGACAATACACTTGCGGGAGTATTGAATTTCCAGGTTTGATTTAAACAATCGAAGGTACATAAAAGATAAACCTGACTGATTTTTGCCACATTTCATTGTTTATAAAATTCAACAATTTTTTTTCACATAATGATGTTTACAATGATATTTGACATATCTTTACAAAGGTAATCTATGAATATTACAAAAGTAATCCATGTTACAATTATAATTACAAACGTAAACTAATTATCAAAATCATTGATTAAATTATTGTAATAAATTCATAATCAATGTATAGTATATAATAGGTTAAATATTTAATTGAAGTTGACATGATAGAAAGAGTTCTTGAACTGATCAGAGTTAAAAAAATAAGTCCTTCACAACTTGCCGATGCAATCGGGGTTCAGAGATCAGGTATATCACATCTGGTTTCTGGAAGAAATAAACCCAGCCTTGAATTTATAACAAGGATATTGACTTTTTTTCCCGATGTTAATCCTGACTGGCTGCTTTTCGGAAAGAAACCGATTTTCAGAAATGGATCAATAACAGACCTGGAGCTAACCGGAGAATTACATGCTTTCGAAGATAAGCATCTTAAAAGTGGGCCGGATTTCAAGAGTCAGACTTCTATAGGAGAGGAACTTTTTGGGAAAGAGGAAATTTTCAATGAAAAACAGTTACATACAGAAGATCAGCTCGTTGAAGATAAAATTTCCGAACATGAGATTAAAGGGTCCGCTGATGCCCCACTTCTGAAAAAGGGGAAAGAAAAGCTGTTGACCTCCCTTACAAAGGAAGCTGGCGGTAAAAAAGCTGAACGGATTGTGATCTTATACACTGATCGGACGTTCGGCGAATTTTTTCCTGAGTAATTCAGCTTTCCTTTCCGCTGCTGAATATACAGCTTATCAGGACGGGACCGTAGCCGGGTCTCTGGGAAGTAATGTATTCCCGTCTGATTTCCAGGGGTTTATTATTGCCGAAGGGAGGAATTACAATTAACAACATTTCCCGGGCAGCTCAGCATCTTTCAAGGGCGGAAAAGAAGAAGTTTCCTTCCCTTTCGGCCGTAATGTCGGCATCCGAGCCATGGACTGCGTTTTCAGTAACACTTTTTCCGTAAAGATTCCTGACGGTACCCGGCTCGGACCGGGAAGGGTCAGTAGCGCCTATCAGCTTCCTGAAATCTGCCACAGCGTTATCCTTCTCTAGGATTGCAGCAATTATTGGCCCCGAAGACATGAAGTTTGTCAGATCTTCAAAAAACCCTTTTTCTTTATGTTCTGCATAGAACTGCCCGGCTTGTTGTTTGGTAAGATGGACCCGTTTCATGGCGATGACCTTAAATCCTGCTTTTTCGAACATGGTAAGAATGTTCCCTGCATAACCTGCTGCCACGGCCGAAGGTTTAACCATAGTAAATGTTTGAATCCCTGTCATATAAATATCTTTACATTTAGATAAGACCAAAAGTAAAACTAAATTTTTAAAATTCGTACTTTTGTGCTTTGTTTTATGGAGCATTATCTGGAGAATACGGATTTTGAGAGGATCAGGGATATCCTGGATGAATCCGTCAACATAGTTATTACGACACATACCAATCCCGACGGGGATGCAATAGGCGCAAGCCTTGCGATGTACCTGTACCTGAGAAAACAGGGTAAACAGGTTACTGTAATTATACCGGATACTTACCCCGATTTTTTGGCATGGATGCCTGAGACCGGAAATATCCTTGTGTATGAGCATGAGATTGAGAAATGCTCCGGTCTTGTTGCAAAAGCTGATGTCGTTGCCTGTATCGATTTCAATAACTTGGGCCGGCTTAATGAGCTGGGAAGGGATGTAAGGAATTCTCCTGCAATTAAAGTATTGATAGATCATCATTTATATCCATCAGAGGACTTTGAAATAAAAATCTCTTATGATAAAATATCTTCTACATCAGAGCTGATTTATGATTTTATTTCCGCTTCAGAGAAGAAGAACAGCCTTGATAAATCCATCGCCGAATGCCTGTATACAGGGATTGTTACTGACACCGGTTCCTTCAGTTATTCATGCAATTACGTGAAGACTTACCAGATCATTGCGGAATTATTCCGCCTGGGTATTGATGGGGAACATATCCACCGGCTTGTCTACGACACATACTCCGAAAGTAGGCTGAGGCTTTTGGGATATGCGATCAGCAGTGGATTGACGGTCATCCATGATTCACATACAGCTTATATTATCCTCAGGAAAGAAGATCTTCAACGGTTCAATTATCAGATCGGTGATACGGAGGGAGTTGTCAATTACGCCCTTTCGATCAAAGATATCAACCTTGCTGCTTTGTTTATGGAGCGCGACGATCAGGTAAAAGTTTCTTTCAGGTCAAAAGGCAACTTTTCGGTCGACAGGCTGGCTAGGGAATATTTCGGCGGGGGAGGGCACAGCAATGCCTCAGGTGCAAATTGCCCGACATCGATCGATGAAACGGTAAACAGGTTCCTTTCTCTGCTCCCGGGTTTCCAGGAAAAATTGAGTAATGTATACTACGGCAGGGATGAACAATAATGGCATCCAATGCAGCTCAGGCATCAGGCAGCCAGGTATTCCTGCACTTATTTTTGCCGGTTTGGTAATCCTGTTGGTTTCGTGCAGGCAGGAAACAAGGGAATCGAGGTCCACCGCCCATATCATGGCGATGATGGATGACACGGTGGTTAACTATAACAACCGTGTTGTTGGGGCTGAAGATGAAGAGATCACCGATTTCATCGCCCGGCACGGATGGCGAATGACCAAAACCATGACAGGCCTGAGATATATGATATATGAGCATGGAAAGGGTGCGGCAGTGGTAAAAGGGGATGAGGTCAGGCTGAAGTTTGAGCTTTCCCTGCTAAACGGGAATAAGGTATATTCATCCGATTCACTGGGGCTGAAAATCGTTTTTCCAGGGACCTCTGAAGGTGAGACCGGGCTTCAGGAAGCTTTGCTGCTGATGAGGAAGGGAGACCATGCTAAATTGCTCGTGCCTTCACATCTGGCGTATGGACTTCTTGGCGACATGAAACGAATACCGGCCAGGGCCACTCTGGTTTATGACGTGGAGGTTGTTAGCGTTGGCAGGGAAAATCGTTGATAACCTTGCCGGATGTGTTGATAAGTCAGCCGGCAAAACTGAATCAGGCTGAGTGGACTTCCTTATCTTGTTATGGATTATGGAAGCTCATCTATACGGGTTATTATTAATTTATTTGAATGATTAACAATATTATAGCTAAACAGTAAGAATTAATCAGTATAAACTTTAAATTGTATAACATGAAAAACAAGTTCATCAAACTTTTAGGATTGCTTTTACTTCTGGCATTGACGACTTTCTCCTGTTCGTCGAAATATTCCGGCTATGACAAAACGGCTAATGGCTTGTATTACAAACTATTTAAAAACTCAAAAGATACTGTTAAGCCACATCTTGGAGACTGGGTTTCATTGACAATGAAATGGCAATACAAGGATTCTGTTATGTTCGACAGCCGTAAGGCGCAGGGGGCTCCTGTCAGGTTCCAGATCCCGGCATCAGATTTCAAAGGGGATCTTTATGAAGGGATCAAGCTTATGAGTGCTGGTGACAGTGCCGTTTTCCTGATCAATTCCGATTCTCTTTTCAGAAAAACCTTCAGGCAGCCTCAGCGTCCCAAATTCATCGACACCAACTCAGTCATCACTTTTCATATTAAGCTATTAACTGTTGAGAATCCCAAGAGCCTTATCAAGAAAGAAGAAGACCAGCTAGCCGCTTATATCAAGGATAAAAACATCACAACGCCTCCCACTGCTTCGGGGATATATTATATTGAAACGACAGCAGGAAAAGGAGCAAAGATAGATACCGGGATGTGGGTTTCTGTTCAGTTTAAGGTTTTCCTCATTGACGGGAAGCAGTTGTTCTCATCGTATGACCGTGGTGAACCTATGTCGTTCGAGTTTGGTAAACGTTTTGATACACCCGGCCTTGAACAGGCAATAGGCATGATGAAAAAGGGAGGCAAGTCAACTGTTATTGTGCCTTCAAAACTTGCTTTTGGCGAGGCCGGAAGGTCCGGGATCATCCCTCCGTATTCGACCATGATTTATGAGGTTGAAGTGGTAAATATTCAAACCAAGGCGGATCATGATAAAAGCCTTATTGATCAGAAAAAGAAAGAGAAAGAAAAGTCAGACAAAACAAAAAATGAAGAAATGAGCCTGCTGAATAAGTACCTGAAAGATAAGAAGATCACTGCAAAACCAACAGCTTCGGGCATTTATTACATTGAAAAGGTCAAAGGGACCGGCACAAAGGCGATGGCTGGAAAAACTGTAAGCGTTCATTATACCGGAACCTTGCTTAACGGGACTAAATTTGATTCAAGCCGCGACCGTAATAAACCATTTGACTTCGTGCTTGGGCAGGGTAACGTCATCAAAGGCTGGGACGAAGCTATAGCACTGATGAATGTCGGTGGTAAAGCCACACTCATCATTCCTTCAAACATGGGATACGGAGAAAGAAGCATGGGTAACATACCCCCATACTCAACCCTTGTTTTCGATGTTGAACTCATGGATGTAAAAGACGCCAAAGCACCTAAAAAGTAAGTTCATCCGCCGATGCGAAAGATCCTGCTTATGCTTGTTGTCATTATTGGCTGGCAACTCCGGTCCGGAGCCCAGGATCTTGTCGTTGGCTTCCGGTTTGATACAGTTTGCTTTGGCAGCATTACCCACCTGGTGAGCTGGTCATATCCCGATACCGTTTACCCTCCCAGGGACAGTATTATATCACAACTCTGGGATCTCCGCGGAAGTGGAAGCTTCGGCCCTGATTCTGGACCCATAGACAGTATTGCGTTTGAGACTGCTGGAATTCATACAGTCGGGCTCAAAGTGACCACTCTGAAAGGATATGTTAAAATCTTATACCAACTGGTTCCGGTTGACTACCTGGTACCTGACTATTCCATCAGGTCGGGTTGTCTTCCGGAACCGGTTTACTTTACCAACAAGACCCTCGTAATGGGTGACACTTCTGTTTTTTATATATGGGATTTCGGGGACGGATCAGCCCCGGTCACATCAAAAAATGCCTCCCATCTTTTTGCTGACAGCGGGCAATATTCGGTAACACTGACAGCCCGGTTCCATATCGGCTGTCAGAAGGACACCTTCCAGGTTGTCAGGGTCCGCGACAGCATCAGCCTGAGCCTTGGCTTTTCAAGGGATACGGTAATGTATGTGGGCGATACGCTTAAGGTTCATGTGGTTGACCCATCGGCTTACGATAGCATCCGCTGGTCAACCCAGTCCACAGCCGATACTATACTGATCATGACTGAAGGACCCTATAGCGTGACTGCCTACCAGGGAAGTTGTTCCGCAGAAAAAAGCTTTACCGTGACGGTAAAAAAAACGCCCGACAGGAATCCTGTCATCGCGAACTTATTTACACCCAATGGCGATGGTTACAATGACCATTGGGAAATACTCAACCTGGCCGATGCGGGACCCTGCCAGGTGACTGTATTCAACCGGTACGGGGAACAGGTCTTTTCAAGTCCCGATTACAACAATGACTGGGATGGAACGTCAAACGGCAAACGACTTGCCAATGACACTTATTATTATTTTGTCCGATGCTATAACCAGGTTTTATTAAAAGGAAATGTCACAATTTTAAGGTAATGCTAAGAATGCCTGATACATGACAAAAATCCGGATATTTTTCCTCTTTTTCCTGGTCATTCCGGGGTTCATTCAGGCCCAGCAATATCCTATCCTGGATGAATACCGGATCAATCCCAGTATACTGGCACCTTCATTTACAGGATCTGCAGCCTTGTTCCAGCTTTACCTTACACACCGGGCCGAATGGACGGGAATTCCGGGAGCTCCAGTTACAGGGGCGATCAATATTGAAGGCGATCCGGCAAAAAACATGGGGATAGGAACGAATATAACAATTAATAAAGCCGGGATTGTAAGGTACTTCTCCTTAAGCCTGAATTATGCCTACCATCTGCAGGTGGCAAAAAATCATTTCCTGCATTTTGGCGTGTCCCCCGTGCTTTACCAGAACTCGATTGATCTTTCCAACCTGACGGTTCCTGACCCGAACGACCCCATGACGGCGGGCATGAACAAACGGACTGAAACCTACATTAACTTCGCGGCAAGCCTGGCATATTCTTTTAAGGGCCTGAATGTGTGCGTTGGTATGCCTTACCTTTTCAACAATAAATCCTTATTTGCTGATTCGGCATATGCCAATGTGCTTACGATGGGAACAAATTTTCTGGTTTACGCAAATTATTCACTCGTTCTTTCCGATGACTGGGCTATGCAGTTTGATGTTCTTTACAGGAATATCCGTTATACACCCTGGCTGATCGATGTCGGTTTGATGGTAAAGTTCAAAGACAGCTACTGGTTGGGTCTGCTTTACAGAAAAGGAAACATCTTCGCCTTAAACCTGGGATTGTATCTGGCAAAGGCCATTGTTTTCGGGTATAATTATGAATTCTCGGCTTCTGCAATGAGCGGATACAGCGGAGGAACCCACGAAATAACACTGGGATATACTCTCCAGTGCAAATCAAAGAAGAAAACAAAGGAGATAAAGTTAAAAGATTACTGATGATGAATTTAAAGGGACCAATACGCCGGTTTTCTCTGTTTGCCATTCTGGTGGCGCTTTTAATCCCTCCCCCCGGCCTTGGACAGAGTGCGAAAAAGTCAGGAGGAGTGGGATTCAGAATAGACGAGAATCCTCCTGTTTCAAGGGTTCAGTCCTATGACTCCCTGTTCACACATTACTGGGGGCAGAAATATTCTTTTGCAGTGACCTCATACGTTCTACCCCTTTCACCGGATTATACCAGCTTTCTCAGCTCACTTTCCAATAATGGAATAGAATTGATGGACAATACCCCAACCCACGCCACACAGTTTTTTAACGTACTGGATTATCATGATACACTTCAATATGCAGGAAAACCAGGGGTGGATCATATCAATGGACAAAAAGTCTGCCTTAAATATATTTCCTTTGACACAACACATTCACACGGAGAAGGCCGTGTCAATCTTTCCGGGAACAAACTGATCAGTCACAATAACGGTGAATTTCATGACTTACTCGGAGCTTCACAATACTTCGCACTATACCTTTGTGCCCCGGTCAACAAGATCTGTTTGTTTTATAATGTCCAGTCTGTCAACGTCAACGACCCGGATACTCTTTACCTTCACACTTTCTGGGATGAAACCTACAGTTCGTCATCCCATACAAATTTCAGGTTCCACAAGCTGATGAACAACAATGTGGTTATGCACGACACGGCGGTTCAGATACTTGCCAAGCGGGCCCTGGGAATATTTGATTCCCTTGGCCTTCCAAGACCTTACACCTGGGTGCAGCCCGAAGGGAAATATCCCTGGATCAACCCGGTAAAGCTGAAATCAATTCTGGGCGACAAACTGGGGTACAAACAATCAACCGCTTTCATCAATCCTTCACTTTTTTGTTATAACGAAGTCAATACTGATGAAAACAAACAATTTGGCATCAACAGCGAAGCGCTTAATGTTGAGAATGGGACCTTCAGTGCGAATGCCTCGGTGATCGCGAACTCAATTGCCCGGCATTTTGTGCTTTTCGATCACTCGCTTCTGGCGAACCAGGGTGCAGCCTGGGATGCCTATATTCTGAGGATGGACAGCCTTCTTGCATGGTGCACTTCCAATTACATACCGATTCGAACATATTCGCAATGGAAATCACTGATATATGACAGCATCCCGCAAAAAGTCACAAATGTATTTCCGAAGTTGGATGTTGATCTTGATGCCGACAACTGGCCAGATGGTTTTGATCGTGATCCCTCAGTCATACAAGGGATTTATGACCCGACCGACGGCGTTCCTGCCAGCAGCGGAATATGTTTCAAAATAAACGGTGGGGGGATTATATGCCGGGTTACAAACCTGGCAGGCCTGGAAAAAGGCTCCGACCTGTTTTCAGTGTACACGAAAGGGAGAGGACGTCCCCTGAGCAAGGTCAAAGCAACAGTTACATTCCCCGAAACGGGTCAGTCCTCTGATGTGTTTTTTGCTTCGGACTCAACCGGCTGGGTCCAGTACAGCACGATCCTCACTGTTCCCTCTGTAGTAAATATAGCGGACTTCACTTTTACACTTGATACGATCTACCATGACACAGTCAAGATCAGCGGGATCAGTTTCAGATCATCAGGCTTCCTGTCAGAGTCGAAGTACCCCTTGCAGGAACTGACTGCAAACCTGCAGTTCCAGCCCATTGACCTCAACAGCCTGATCATTGACTCGATTTATCCTCCATCCAGTGTAACATGGACTTTCAAAGGGAATCATTCGATGAATTTCAGGGCTGATTCACTCGGTTTTATGATCTCCAACAAGCCTGTATCATTCTGGGTGGGGAAGGATAGTGTATATGCTGTTGCACACAGCCCGGACGGGCTTTCCGACAGTTGTTTTTTCAGATTCAGGTCCGATTCGGTTCCAGCGGGATGTGCCGGGACTTCCATCATGATTTCAATACTTGACACCCTGACGAGCAAGGACTATGTTGTCTGGACTTCAACCCCCCACGATTCATCAATGACCGACACTAGTATTTATAATCCGGTTGTTTCACCGCGAACAACAACCAGGTACAGGGTGAAGGTATATAATCTGCTGGGTAACATATTCAGGGACAGTATTACAATAAAACGATTCCCTGTGCCGGTTCCAGGGCTCTTCAAAGATTCGACTATTTGCAAAGGAATTGAAATAGCCCTTACGGCGCACGGTGGGACTAAATTCCTTTGGAGCAATGGCGATACGGTTGCCTCAATAATAATCAGCCCGGATACAACTACGAGGTACTGGGTGCGCGTGACAAACCAGTGGAATTGTTCTGCAAGCGATACCAGCCTTGTCAGAGTGGAAAGTATCCCGGTGGTGCATATCCATGGACTTCTTCCACAGTATTGCACCTCCGATGATTGTGTACTGATGAGCGGAACTCCTTCCTACCCGGGGACCGGAGTTTTCGGTGGGAGCCCGGGTGTGGTCGGCAGCCTGTTCTGTCCAAACAAGGCAAGGGTCGGAAGCGATACTGTTTGGTACAGATATACAAGCAAGGCCGGCTGTGCCAATGCTGATACGGCTTATGTTACAATCAACCAGCCTCCTGTAATCCCACTGACCCCTGATACAAGTGTGTGCGCCGACAAATTTGTTATTCTTGATGCAGGGCCCGGTGCCGATACTTATTTATGGTCCACAGGCTCTGATGCAGAGTCAATCGAGGTGGACACTATCGGCCACGGTCTTGGCCTTCTTCAGGTATGGGTTTATGTTACTAAAGGCAGCTGTGTTGCCAAGGATACGACTAATATTACTTTCGTAAACTGCACCGGGATAGATGAAAAAAAACCTGAATGGCTGGTCTCAGTCTTTCCGAACCCCTTTAATGAAGAGATCACTATTGAACTTCATGAACAGCCCGGAATTGCAGACAGAGCTGAGATAATTGACAGCAGGGGAGAGATCATAACAGTTAAAAAACTTAAAAATAAAATCACGGCACTTCAAGCCAAACAAATCCCGCCAGGAGTTTACCTCATCCGGCTGGTGCACAATTCCGTTGCATATTATCTCAAAGCAGTGAAAATTTAAAACTATTCGATCTCAAGCTGATCAATAATCTCAGTTAATTCCTTGGGGCGGTATGGCTTTGCAAGATATTCATCCATCCCAGATTTAAGGCATTTCTCCCTGTCTGTCATGATAACATAGGCTGTGACAGCAATGATTCGCACCGGCGGCCGGGCTTCAGATGGATTTTTCTCAACCAGCTCTTTTTCATACTTGCGGATTGCCTGAGTGGCTTCGAGACCATCCATGATCGGCATAGCTATATCCATGATGATCAAGTCATAATGATTCTCCCTGTATTTATCGAAAGCTACCTTACCGTTTTCTGCTATTTCAACTCTGTGTCCGGCCCGTTCAAGTGTTGTCGCCGCAAATTTCTGGTTCAATATATTATCCTCGACCAGGAGGATTTCCAGCGGCCTGCTTTTTTTAACCTTCTTATGATCTTTTTTTATTTTGTTCCTCAAATCATCGATATCACCGATTTCGAATAAAATAGTAAACCAGAACGTCGAACCTTTTTCTATTTCACTGATCACGCCTATCTTCCCATTCATCATTTCGATCAGGTTCTTCGAGATGGAAAGTCCCAGGCCGGTTCCCTCATATTGCTTTATCAGCGGATTTTCAACCTGGCTATATTCCTGGAACAGGTTTGCCTGTTCTTCTTCCGAGATCCCGACCCCGGTATCCTTAACTTCGAACTTTATCAGGATCTTGTTCGGAGGGAGGGACTTTAAATGCTTCATTGATTCAGGGATCAGATCGGGATGATAACCGGTGGCATGTTTATTGGTTTCAACTTTTTCGACGGAAACGATCACGGTACCTTCCAGAGTGTATTTCAAGGCATTGTTGGTCAGGTTCACAAGGATCTGGTTTAGTCGCACTGCATCACCGATCAGGCATTCAGGGACAGCCGATTCAATCCTTGAAGACAAGTCAAGACCTTTTCCTTTTGCCTTGAGGGACAGCATTTTAATAACCTGGTGGATCTCTTCATTAAGAATAAAAGGCCTGTATTCAACCTTTAGCTGCCCTGATTTGATTCTCGAAAAATCGAGGATATCATTGATTATTGCAAGGAGGTTGTGACTGGAAATATTTATAACTTCAAGAAGTTCCCGTTGTTCAGGTGATAACCGCGTCTGATCCAGGATATTGTAAATGCCGATGATGCTGTTCATCGGTGTCCTGATCTCATGGCTCATATTGGCCAGAAAAATCGTCTTGGTCCTGACTGCATCAAACGCTTCCACCTTTGCTTTCTCAAGCTCTTTCAATAGCAGATCGTATTTATTCTTTTCAACAGTTGTTGAGGTCAGATCCCTCAGTTTTTCTTCCAGATCCTTTATTCTGGCTTCGGCTTCTATCATTCTGGCGTCGCTCATGGTATCAATACTTATTCAGTTGGTTTTTCATAATGGAAAATAATTGCTGGTGATTGATTGGCTTGGAGATATAATCATCAAAACCTGCTTCCAGCAGTTTCTGGCGGTCACCTGCCAGGGCATAAGCCGTCTGGGCAATAAAAGGCACCGACCGGTAAGGTTTCCAGGTCTTCCTGATCTCCTTCATGAGCTTCACCCCGTCCCATGGGGGCGGTAGGTTGATGTCAAAAAGCATGATGTCGAAAATAAAATTCTTCTCGATCCGGTTTTTGAGGATTTTTATAGTCTCGTCCCCGTTGGATGCTGAAACAACGCTACCCATGGTTTTCGTCATTTCAGTAAGCACAAGCCGGTTCATGATGTCGTCCTCAACGATAAAGATATTCAGGTCGTGCAAGGCTCTTGCCTGTTTCTTTAAATCGGGAGATCCTTCAGATGTCTCAACCGGCGATATGACTGCAGTCCTTAGGAACAGGGTAACTGTCGTCCCTGTCTCTTTCTCTGACTGGAGTTCCAGTTTCCCCTGCATCATCTCCATCAGGCTTTTTGCAAGAGGCAGTCCCAATCCAGTTCCTTTTTTTCCGTTCGAAAAGCCGGTTGTTTCATTTTTGAAAGGTGACAATATTTCCGGAAGAAATGCAGGATCAATCCCATGGCCGGTATCTTTGATCCGGACCGAGATCTGGTTTTTATCCTTAAGATACTCGGTTGATACATTGATGAACCCTTTTTCAGTGAATTTTATTGAGTTCTCAAGGATGATGCTAAGAACTTTCGAGAGTCCTCCCTCGTCGGCATATCCTTCAGGAATTTCAGAAGGCTTGAAATTCAGTTTAAGTTTCCTTTCATTGGCCTGGAATACGTAAACCTGTATCGTCCTGGCAATGATCGCATTCACAGGCAGCGGCACAGGTTTAAGTGTAAAATCGTTTGATTCCACCCTGCTGATGTCGATGATGTTATTTAACAGGTGTAACAGCCTGTCCCCGCTTTCCGAGATTGCATGGGCAAAATCAAATAACTCTTTGTTCTCCATCATGGACAGGTCGGCTTCCAGTAAGCCGGCAAAACCGATGATATTGTTCAAGGGAGTACGTATCTCCGAGCTGACATTTGACAGGAAGGAATTCAGAAGAAAATTTGCGTCTTCGGCTTTTTTCAATGCGCGTTTCAGGACAAGATCTCTTTCCCTCTCCTCATCAAATTCCTGCTTCACTGCGCGAATCCTCGAATTAACCTGGGCTTCTATTTCTCTCTCAAACTCATCAATCTTTGACCTGACCTTCGAGAGTTCAGCTTCTTTTTCGTTAATACTCAGGACCTGTTTGCCCGATCGACTGCTGAAGTAAAGATACAGGACTCCGGAAAAAATGACAGACAGGAATAAAAGAATGACAAGAATAATAAACAGGGTATCCATGAATTATTTATAGGCTATATAAAGATCTTCTTCGGGGTTTATTGCAAATTTATCAAGATCGGTATCCCATTTTTCATTATAAGGATTAATTTTTTTAACAATAAACCCCCGGCTGCTCAGTCTTGCTTGATAATCCTGACCGTAAATCCTGATATGGTTGAATTGCCCGAAGACAATTTCTCTTCCTTCAGCTGTTGTAACAGATTCATCCTCAAATGTTTTTTCAATCAGTTTCGACATTGGAACCTGTAAGATAGCGTAGCCTCCGGGCTTCAGTACCCGGTGCAGCTCACTTATTGCTTTGAGGTCATCCTTTATATGTTCCAGGACATGATTGCAGATGATGACGTCGAAAATATTATCCTCAAACTGCAGGCAGGTTATATCCAGCTTATTGGTATTCCTCTCATAATAATATCCTTCGTGGTACTTCATCCCGGCAGTATAATCAATATTTGGAAGGTTGCTCAGCAAAGCCCTGATACAGCTTTCAGGCGCCACATGAAATACTTTGCAGGAGGTCTTGAAAATGTCGGTTTTCATGCTCAGGAACAAGTACACCAGCCGGTCCCTGTCAAGTGAATAGCATCTTGGGCAAACGTTATTGAGCCGGTATCCTGCTCCGATGATATGTTTTTCCCTGATCACGGGAAGGTCGATTCCTCCCGGTCTGAATTTCCTGAATGAATTGCCGCAGAATGGGCAATAAAATTCATTCCCTCTCAGGATGAAGGCTGAAGTTTTCTGGTAACCGCCCCTGAGCTTTTTTGCAAGCCAGAACGGGATAAGCTTTTTAATCTGCGAGTGCATACTGATGGTAATGATGGTTCATTCGCCGGAGAAATTCATGACCGGAATTTTCCTTGCAAGTTTTTGGCCGCCAAACTGAATAATACAAATATAATAAGCATTATCCAGCTGACCTAAAAAGCAGTCCACCTTGAACAAACCTGGTCCCTCCGCAGAATTCACGATCTCAGCGATCGGATGACCGGAAATGTCGAACAGGCTTGCCTTCAGCTGATTCCTTTCGGCCAGGTCAAGGCAAACATAAAGGTGCCCGTCTTTGATGAAAAAGCTTTTTATCTTAAAAGCCTCAGTGTTTTTTTTTTCGGGGAGGCCCAGCAGGGATGAGTCGTGGCATTCAAAAGCGCCTATATCATAAAGCCTGGCAAAAGGGCGGCTGCGACCGAGAAAATCTGAATTCACAGAAAATCCCTGGACGGCTTTACCCGAATTCACGGCAGGGGAACTGGCCTGAAGATCATAATTACCGGCTGAGGCATTGATGAATTTCACGTCTCCCGTGAGTGCTACCTGCAAGTTTGAACTTTGATACAGGTTTGATCCGTTAGCAGTATTTATATAGGCCCCGTTCGTGCTCACTATGATATTACTTACAGCCTCGTTATCTGTTCCGGAAGTATTTAGGAAGTCGATGCCATAAGACCTGGGATTGACGATGGTATTAAAGATCAAATGAAAACCCTTTCCCGCCGTGGGTGCTTGCGTACCAACGAAAATCCCATGTTTCTGGCCTGACCCGGTAAACGATTGACCTGCATTAAGGATCAGGTTATTGTAAATATAATTACCACCGAGTCCCATTTCGTCAATACCGTCTCCTTTACCATCCTGAATCAGGTTGGCGAAGCAATTGCAGGAAGAACCTCCCCCAAGCATAAAACCACTCATCTGGTCGCTGACCTGGGCCTGACTGTCATGAAAAATAAAATTATTGTTGACAAAGCAGGCCGAGTCGGCACTTGAAACCTGGATGCCATCCCAGCCGGAACTTTCCACTTTGTTATTGTAAACCCTGAGACCCTTTATCAGGTGGGGAAAGACTAGCGTATCCTTACCGTTGCAAGAAAGCTCATATCCGTAATAGAAGGAACTCCCTATATACATCCCTTCATTGGCGGTATTATGAATATAGTTGTCGTGAATACTGATATTCCTCATCGTATACTTATCCCTTGTGGACAGAAAGCTGCAATCGGGGTCGGTTTTTGCATCTATGCCGGTCCAGGTGGTATTGTAGATTTCCACTCCTGAAACCTCAATGCAGGTGCTCAGTCCGCCGATAATAACACCGGCATTCACCGAATGACACACAAATCCATAAGCCGTGTCTGTCCCTTTCCCTGACAGATTTACCCAGGAACATGTATCGAACTTTATCCCATAGGTGGAACCGGAAAAGACAACCTGGCCCCCCAGGTTCTGAACAGAAACAGGGGCGGACTGGGTCCCGTGAATGCTTCGCAGAATGACCAGTTGCCTTGAGCCGGAGATATAAATAGTATCCCCCGGTTTCACTGCGGAAGCATTTGACCGGCCATCTATCACTGCCATGCTGGGGCCAAAAATAAAATGATCTGCGAATACATTACAGGATAACTGCAGCAACACAGCCAGCATAACGTTTATACGGGTTATACGGATGTTCAGCCCTGTTTCTTTTTTTTGCTCAGCCACGTTTTGCCCTTTCCCAGTTAACTGATTGTTGTTTATTGAGATACTTTGCGAATCCAAGGTACACGGCAAGGTTCATAATAAAAAAGTAATAGGGAATGTACAGGAATTTTATAGAGATGTTCCTTTGCTCCAGAACCCAGCCCAAGGCTGCAGCCAGGTAAAAGACCGCCTGTCCCCAGAAAAGCCAGGAATAAATGCTGTAAAAATTGAACATCCCATTAACGGCCGCGACAAAGCCGGAACATAACAGCATGATCAGCAATCCCAGCGGTGCAAGTGTCCACCGAAGTACACGGTGTGAAATATACTGGAATGACAGGATGCCGAACCTGAATGGGTTCATAAGTTCTTTCAGTCTGATTAATGATTGGATTCCCCCTGCTGAAATGCGGATCTTTCGTTTCAGTTCCTCCCCCACGTTTGCTGAAGGTTTTTCGACAGCATAGGCTTCCGGATCATATTGAATCCGATAGCCCTGTTCCGCGATACGGAGTGAAATAATAAAGTCATCCAGGAGTGTGTCGGCTTCAACCGGCCGGAATAATTCCGTCCTTAATGCGAAGAGTTCTCCCGCTGCGCCCACTACGGAATAGAACTCTGCATCCCATTTCTTCAGGGTGGATTCATATTTCCAGTATATGCCTTCCGTTGAGGCGGCCGACTTTTTGCCGGCAACCCGTTTCTCGCCTGAAACGCAACCGACCCCGGGATCGCTGAAAAGCCTGATGATCCTCCTGATCGACTCCTTTCCCAGCGTAGTGTTCCCGTCGGAAAAAATAACGATTGGAGTTTTAATGAACTGCATCCCCCTGTTAATGGCTGCAATTTTGCCCTGCCTCAGAGCCTGATGATAGACTTCCACACCCTCATACTTTCTGAGCAGTTCGGGTGTGCCGTCATCCGATCCGTCGGTGATCCAGACATGCCTGACTTTATGTTCAGGGTAATCAAGGGAAAATGAATTCCGGATCTTTTCATCAATATAATCCTTTTCATTGTATGCTGCCACGAATAACGTGACCTCCGGTTCATATTCCAGCTCAGCAAACTTGTTTTTTTTAAAGAAAATCCGTTTAATGCTGACCAGCATGAAAAGCAGGATTCCATATCCAAAGTAAGCATAGAAGACAATGAAAAAAGAAACCCATATGGCGATTTTCAGAACCTGCATGACTTTTGAATCAGCTTATTAAAATTAAACTTTCCGTTCCCAAAGTTTTGTTTCAGCGTTGTAAGCTTTAAGGATCTTTGCAGGGTTGCCTCCTGCAACAGAATAAGGGGGTACATCCCTTGTTACGACACTCCCTGCGGCAATGACAGAATGCCTCCCCACGGTCACCCCGGCAAGGATCACGGCATTGGCACCTATCCATACCTCATCTTCAATAGTGATCATGGATGTGATTTGTTTTTGCAGGCTGATTGGCCGGGTGATGTCCTCATATGAATGATTCAACCCCGATAAAACGATATTCTGGGCCAGCATGATGTCATTTCCAACCGTCACCGGCCCGATAACGGTGCAGCTCAATCCAATGCGGGTCCTTTCCCCGATATAAACCGGACCTGCGCCGTTGTTGACCGTGGCAAAATCCTCGATAGTGCTGTCTTTCCCAAGAAAAAAGTCATTCCATGGAAAGACATCAATCCGGGTTTTTCTCCTGATGCATGAATGGCGTCCCCTTCTGTGCCGGAAAGGATTTAGCAGGAGTTTAACCCAGAATCTCGGCCTTGCCTGGTTTTTTGGTGTCATCATTCTGATCACAAGTTGCTTTAGCCTCGGATTGTCTTTGATTTTATTAACCACCGGATTCCCGATGGCTGGCTCCCCTGGCATCTGATGGGTTTTGCTGGTTATGGTCATTTCTATTGCTTTGTAGATCTCATTCACATTGGCTTCCCAGGTATGTCCCCTGGCAAATGCCTCCCTTTCTGCTTCATTTTCCGGTGAATTTTCCGTTAACGCAAGTTCGATCATCTCAAGGTATTCTTCTTTCGACGATGCCAGGCGGGTATAACCCTCGAAGACGCTCATTGCTTCAGTACGGGTGGCCACGGTTGGTTTTCCCATTGCCAGGTATTCATCGATCTTCCTGGGATAGTTCCCGATAGTCACTTCATTAAGGATCTGCGGATTAATGGCCACATCAAAAAAACTCAGGTAAGACGGCAGGCTATCCTGGGGTTTGCTGCCAAGAAAAATGACATTAGGTATCCTGTGAAGTCCGGAATTACGGAAAACTTCATCTTCAGGACCAATAAGAACAATGCTCCAGGACGGCCGTTCAGTTGCAATATAAGAAATTATCTCCATGTCAAGGCGGAGCTTGTAAATAGCCCCGATATACCCGATCACGGGTCTTTTAAGGTGCCTGATATCCTCCGGTATTTCATGGATCAGTGTTTTATCAAATGCAGAAACATCACAGCCCTGTCCGATATAATATGAATGAGGGTTGAATTTCCGGCAATAGTTTGTAAGGAAAACAGAATTCGCAACAGCAAGGTCGGATTTCCTTATCAGCGCAGCTTCAATGCGTATTCCCTGTTTCTTCCACCAGTCAACCGCAATAAGGTAATCCCGGGAATAATAGATATACAGTTTGGCATTCAGGAGTTCTTTCAGGTAAAAACCCCTGAACATATCACTGTCATTGAAAATTATTATATCCTTAAAACCAAGGATTTCCAAAGCTCTCCTGATCTCATTTGCGTAACGTTTATTATTAACCCTGTTCAGGAAGTCAAACAGGCTGACATTGCCTATCTGGCTTATGGATTCCAGAACTGTCGCAGGATAAAGGTTCCAGAGATTGTCCTGAATCTTTATCAGGGACTCTTCCTTTCCCCGGATAATCCTCATCCGCTTTTGCATTTTCGGATTTTTCCTTTCACGCCAGCTGGTGAACCGGTCGACAGGGTAATTGATGTAGACTACGCGGTTCCGTTTTGCGAACTCCAGGGCAATATTTATACTGTTACTGCCGATGTCGCTGTCAAATGACTGAATCCCCAACACAACAATATCCATTGTCCTGCTATTTTTTATTGAAATAAATTTCCTTATATATCCTGAGAAGATTCTTTGCCATGGCATTCCAGGAAAACTTGGAGGCATTTTTAAAGCCTTTGTCAATAAGCTCTGCTCTCAGGTCCTGGTTTCGGATGACCTTTTTCATTGCATCCGCGATTTGTGCCGGGACGTAAGGATCGACAAACAAAGCAGCATCCCCTCCGACTTCCGGCATGGAGGAAGTATTGGAAGTAATAACCGGGACACCGCAGGCCATTGCTTCAAGAATGGGGATTCCGAAGCTTTCCCGTAGGGAAGGATAAAGAAATACCGAACAGAGCGAATATATCCCGGGAAGTTCGTTGTTGGGAATATAGCCTGTAAGGATGATATGATCACTGAGCAGTGGGTCGCCAATATCCTGGATCAGACTGGTGAGTTCCTTACGGTCATAATCAAGCATGAGCAGGGGAATCTTTTCATCAGAGTTTTTAAGGAAAATGGAAAGCGCCTGTAAAACCCCCCTGGTGTTTTTCTTGGGATCAGTATTCCCGAAAAAGAAAAAGAAACGGTCGGGCAGCTTGTATTTTTTTTTCAGGTAAGCATTTTCGGCGCTGTCGGTAACCCTTTTAAAATGTGAACTGACACCGTTATAGACCGCTTCGATTTTGGAATCATCCAGATGAAAAAAACCTGCAATCCTCTTTTTTTCCGATTCCGAAACAGTGATCAGTTTCCTGCAGTTTTTAACAATACCCGGAACAACCATCCTTCGGTACATATTACCAAATTTCTGGTAGCTGGAAAATCCTTTACTGAAAAGGCTGCGGCTTTCCATGTAAATAATGTCATGAAGCGTGACGACCAGGGGTATGTCCAGTCGCAAAGGAGCAGTATTGCTTGTGCAGTGAAGTATCTCGCAACCCGCCTCTGTTGCAGCCTCAGGTAAAAGATACTGTTCCCAGAAAGGATAAGGGGCACGCTTCAGCTCGATTACCCTGAAATTTCCGGAGGATTGCAGGCAACGATCCTCATCCTGTTTTACGAAGACAATGTATTCATTAGAATTATCAATGACCTGGAGGTTCTTTATTGCTTCATAGGCGACTACATCCATCCCGTGTTTTTTCCTGCGGAAAAGCCGCTGGCCTTCGATCCCGATTCGCATATATCAGTCGTTTCCTATAATGATTGAATATGATGTTCTGTATGGATGAAATGCCTGTTTGCCTTACGCATCCTGAAAAGTATGCTGAACATCAGGAAAAAGGCTACCGGCAAATACATAATGGCTTTAATCGTTTCCTTCCTGAAATACTGACCAGGGATAGATATCAGTATGGCTATTACTGCCGCGGAAAAAGCAGCAAGCCAAACACGGTCAAACCCCGGGTTATGAATAAACAAATCCAGGAAATTGACGATTGCAAGGATGCCTAACAACAATACCCTTGGCAGTAATGAAAACTGAAGTGTCTTGTCAAAGTAATTGATGTTTCCTTTTGTTACTAAAGCCCATAGACTGGAAAAAAAATCCCTGCCGAAGTAATAGAGCTGCGATCTCATCCAGCGTTTTCGCTGGTTGTAAAAGATCCTTGAACTCTGGACCTTTTCATCCAGAACGTAAGCACCGGGTAAGTAATCAATAAAAATCCCCGTACTCAGGAGTTTCAGTTCCAGTTCTTTATCGAAGCCCCCGATGGCCTGCAGCTGCGGGATATAATGTCTGAAAACTTCTGAGCCGAAAGCCATTGCAGAGCCGATCAGGGCGGATGCAAGTCCCACAGCAACATGACCTTGTCGAAAAATATGGTTGTTCACTTCCTCGCTGATCGCATCCAGCAAGGCAAAAGGAGTGTTGACGTTTTTTGCCACACGGTGGCACTGGATGACTTTGGCACCTGATTCCAGCCTCAGGTTTAATTTCCTGAGAAAATCTGATTCCATAATGTTATCAGCATCAAGCACAACCACGACTTCAGTTTCGGGCGGAAGCTGATCCAGGGCAAGGTTAAGGGACTGAACTTTTGTACTTTCCAATAATTCTGCAACGATCAGTTTCAATGGAAAGGAACGCAGTCTTTCCAGGGTTTTGTCTTTAAAACTGTCAGCGACCAGGTGAAGCTGGACCATTTCTCCCGGGTAATCCTGTTGAAGCGCTGATTTAATCACATTGTCAATGATCTCATCTTCCTTAAATGCCGTGATTATAATTGTTATGTGCCTGAACCTGACGAAGGTATTCTGTTTTAGCCCGGGCTTAAAACATCCGCAGACGGCAAAAAAAAGAAGGTATAAGACATTGCCGCCAAGATAGGCCAGAACAACAATCTGAAATATCAGGAGGAATTGGCAGCAGGCATCCATTTAGCTTAGTTTTTTATTCCATGGGTGGTATGATCCCATTTTTTTTTGGCTTGAAATATCCGGGTCAGAGAAACAAGCATCATGAAAAAGCCTTCAGGAAGCAGGAAAACTGCCTTTAGGGTCTTCAGGTTATAAAACCTTCCCGGGGTAGACAGAAGTAATGCAAGGACACACCACTGGCACAGTCCAAGCCAAATCAAGGTAAATGGCAACGGATTTACAATGGCAGAAACCAGGGAAATCAGGATTAAAAAGCCGAGAAGGAAGATCCTTGGAGGTAAAAACTGCTGTATTACCTTGTCCAGGAAATCGATGTTGCCTTTTCTGAATAATTCACTGATCCCGGGCAGAAAATACAAACGGGCGAAAATAAACTGTGTTGCAAGCCATCTGGCCCTTTGTACCATGAAGACATTGGACTTCTGAACTTTTTCGTCGTACACAATGGCGTCATTGAGGTAGGCAATCTTAATACCGTCCCTGATCATTCTCATCTCCAGTTCCTTTTCTTCACCCAAGATGAAATCCATATTGAGAATATAATCCATGAAAAGCTTGTAATCGAAAGCCATTCCAGAGCCTATAAGGGCCGAAGACAGCCCGAGCTTCCAATGTCCTTTACGGAAAATCTGGTTATTGATCTCTTCGCTGATAGTGTCCAGCACCGCAAATGATGTATTCTGGTTCTTCGAAGTACGGTGAGCCTGCATTGATTTGTATCCAAGGTTTACGGAATTGTTGATGCGGGAAATAAAATCAGATTCCATGACATTGTCGGCATCCAGGATGATGACGGTGTCATACACAGCAGGCAGTCTTTTCATGGCCTCTTTCAGGGCTTTTGCCTTCGAACTGTTCTCAAATACGACTTCCATCACAATGACGGGCAGTTTTTTTAATTCTGTCAGAGTGGAAATGGCAAATGAATCGGCGATTATGACAACATCGAAAAGTCCCGCTGGGTAATCCTGGGCAAGGGCCTGGCGGGCCACATCGATGATCACCTGGTCCTCTTTATAACCGGGAATCAAAACGGCAAACCGGTTGAACTTTGGATTTGCTGACAGCGGCTGGGTCAGCGGAAAAAGTCCGGCAACAGCAAAAACCAGGAAATATGCGGTTGTTAGCATGAAATAGAGGAACAACAGGGCTTGTATGGCGAAAATTGTAATTCTCAGGATTTCTGACAACATAATGATACTAATTACCTGTGTTTGAACAGTATTGCAAATATAATCGAATCGTATCCTTCATCCAAATGTACCCTATAAAAACGGATTATCGTGAATGTGAGGGTTGGCAATGTTTTTCAGATGCCAGCCAACAGCTTTCATATAAGCGTAAAAGCAGGAGATCCTGCCCTTTGCCAGGTACCTGAAAGCATTACTCGGAATCGCTATCATCACCTGGTACAGAATACCCAGGTAAAAATCCCTTCCGTGAACATGCCTGCGCATAAACACGATCCTGTTCCTGTTCTGATAATATATTTTGGATTCGCTAAGCTTTCCTACCGAACTGGATTCCTTATGATAAACCAGTGAGTTGTGAACATACCAGATGGAATAGCCTGCTTTCCTTATCCTGTAGCTCCAGTCAGCCTCTTCATAATAAAGGAAGAAAATATAGGACATGAGGCCGATCTCCTGAATGACTTTTGCAGGGACCATCATAACTGCTCCGTGTGCATATGCCGTCTCGCAATCAAGGTCATACTGTCCCCGGTCTTTTTCCCGGTAGCCGATTGCAAAACTCCTCATAGTCCTGTGGTTTATCGGGGAATATCCGGCAAACTGGATTACCTGGCGGTCATAGTAAAACCTGATCTTTGAGCTGACTGCCCCGATGCGGGGATCCGATTCCATTTTGTCTACCAGCGGTTCAAGAAATCCTTTATCCGTGATCGTGTCGTTGTTCATTAGCAGGATGTATTCTCCTCTTGCTCTCATGATGCCAAGATTATTCCCTCCTGCGAAACCCATATTGACGTTACTTTCATACAGGACGACCGACGGAAATCTTTCTTTTATGATCTTCGGATCATCGGCTCCGGAATGATTATCGATCACGATAATTTCAAAATTCGGATAGGTAATATGGGTTAGTGTTTCGATAAGTTCAATTGTATCGCCGGAACCGTTGAAATTAACCGTGATAATAGAAACAAGCGGGTAATGTTTCGTCGGCATATTAATTTAGGATAGGGCTTTGGTGCAGTTCTTTATTCCCCGTGGTTCTAAGGTTCCATGCCAGTGCACACATATAGGCCTTCAATAACCGGAACTGTCCCCTGATTATAAAACTCAGACTGTTTTTAGGTATCGCAATGAACAACTGGTAAAGGAAGGCAAGCAAAAACGTGAAGCCATGGACATTCCGGCGTATATAAAGGATGCGGTTGCGGTTCAGGTAATATATTTTCAAGGGGCTCATTGAGCCGGTTGTTAGCGAGTCCTTATGATAAATAACCGAAGCGGGAACATATCCGATTTTAAATCCGGCGTTTTTAACCCGCTGCATCCAGTCCATTTCCTCATAATACAGGAAAAAGATATCAGCCATCAGACCGGCTTTCTTTACCACATGAGCAGGGATCATCATTGCAGCTCCATAAGCATATTCGGTGTATGAATCCTGGTCAAACTGGCCTTCATCAGTCTCCCGGAAACCAATTGCCCTGTTCCTTGCAGTAAGGGGGTTGATGCGGGTGAATCCTGCATACTGTATAAGCCGGGGATTGTTGAAATACCTGATCTTCGGGCTGACCACGCCAAGGGAAGAATCGTTTTTCAGCCTGTTCAATAGAGGCTCAAGAAAGCCGGCTTCAACTTCCGTATCATTGTTGATAAGCAGAAAATAAGTTCCCTTTGCGATTCTAATGCCCAGGTTATTTCCACCAGCAAAACCAAGATTCACTTTGCTTTGGATCAGGATGATATCCGGGTGTTTTTCCTTAAGAATTGCGGGATCTCTGGTCGGGGAGCCGTTATCGACAACGATGATTTCGCAGGATGGATAAGTTATCTTTTTTATCGAATCCAGGAAAGCAAGGGTGGCATCGGGCTGATCATAATTGACTGTGATTATGGAAACCAGTGGAGATGTATCTGGCATATAGGTTCCGGATTAAACTCAGTTTATCTTATCAGTTTATTCAGTAAACTCCTGTCTTTCCTTCTTTTCACGTTTTTCAGCTTGCCGGTGCTGTAAATACCCGGCTAAAAAACCCACCGGGGTGAAGAGGATCATTCCTATAAGCATATGTACGACAACTCCGGTCATTGGTTAGGAATTTTCCCTGTTTGTGTTTTCATCTGAAGGAATAAGCTTTGATGAATTTATTTTTTTATCCAGCCCGGGTGCCATGAAGACGTAGGCCATACTTGTATAGACCAGCATTCCAGTCGGGAATTGCCCTAAAACGGCATTTCCATAGCTGGCAACCAGGATGCCAAAAACACCGCACAAAAGTGCGGCTGTTTTAGCCTCCAGTTCTCTGTTCTTAATTTGAAACATGCATACATACATCCCTTTGCCGACAAACCATCCGAGGATGAATAAATGCAGGTAAAGCCCGATGATCCCACTTTCGGCCCAGATCAGGACAAACCAGCTGTCGGTAGCAACACTGGAAAGGAATGTATTTCCGGTATATGCAATTGCCCGTCCGCCGGCGTGACCGATCCCCCCTCCGAATGGCCTGGTTTTAAGATATTCATCAAAAATAGCCTGGTTCTTCAGCCTGACCTGGAAAGAGGCATCATCTTCCGGAGTAAAAGCAGTTCGCATGCGGAATATCTGGTAGCTGCTGTTTCCTATGGTTGTGTAACGGAAGAAGGAATAAACCATTGTAAGAACAATAACTCCTGCAATGATATACCGGAAATCTTTACGGATGATAAGGTAGAGGGCTCCCCCTGCAAAAGGAACGAAAATAGCGCCCCTTGTTCCTGAACTTGACATCCCGTAAAACCCGGCCACAAGGCATGCAAGCCAGAACAGCCTTGGTTTCAGCTTTTTTTCAGAAAAGAGCAAGATCATCGCCACGATCCCTATCTGGGCCTGGGCCGCCCCAAACTGTCCGGCATCCGTATAAAATGAGAAAGCTCTTAGATTTCCCCATAATAAATGGGTTACGGCGCCTGTTTCATCAAGCCATTGCTGTTCCCATGGATCCAGCCCTATATTCAGCTGGATCCAGGCTTTTATGGCAGCCAATATGGAAAAGATCCCCCAAATTTTGAGGAATTTATCGAGATGGCGGGGTTCATTATAAAGAAGCTGGACCAGTGGGATAGTAAGTACCATATAGAGGCCGATGCCACGCATCGATGCAAACCAGGCTGTGGTGCTGATCGCTTCAGGGTTAAAAACTTCCGCTACGATATAGATGAACCATACAAGGGCAAGAAACGCCAGATCGTTTTTAACTGGTTTAAGGCTGAGTTTTTTATTAAAATAATGAAAGAATAAGGCAATATAGATCGAGATCAGGGTTATATCCATTATATACCCGAGTTTTACAGGGATGTATCTGGTCAATCCCATGATCACGAAATTCAGGAAGAGGGCGAATGTAAAACCGGTTTCCGGGTTTTTAACAAGACCGTAGAATGAAAAAACCAGGATAGGGGTCGCGAATACAATCCCTGCCGCGATAAATCCTCCGACCGCCAGTGTATAGCCAAGAATAATTGTCCCGATCAGCACGATACCTATAATAAAGGGGTTCTTGAGCTGGTCTGCACCTGTGGCTATATGGAACGGATTCGAAGACATTATAGCAGGGGTTGTTTGTTCTTCAGCCTTTTATAAAATTCCTTGTAAAAATCTATCCCTATGATGAAAATTGTACGGAAAGAGATATCAATTTCCCGTTTCAGGAAATAATATCCAATGAACAAACCGATAATTGAGAAAACGATGGAAGCAACTGCTACGAAAAAGAGGATGGTTATCGCCTGCATGGCGGGGAACATGGCGTGGAGGCCAAAAACTGCAATAAGGTCCCCAATGATATTAGCAAGGGTCATTACGATAACTTTCTGAAAGTTTTTATCAGGCCGGTTGAGGCTGTCGAGTGCCACGCCGGTAAAACGGTCCAGCGGTAAAAGGGCGCCATATAAGATAAAGACCATTAGCACATAGGATATTCCCGGCGAGGTCGTCAGGTATTTTGAACCGCCGAGGAACAGTATGAAGTATTTATTCAAGGCAAGGGCAAGCATAGAGACAACCAGAAAGAAATAGACAATAGGGCCGGTATAACTGTAAAATATGCGTTTAAATCCGGCCTGATCATTTTCCATACTCTTCCTGGATAACTTAGGGAATGCTGTTGTGGCAAAGCTGAGAAGAGGGATTTCAATAAGCTCGATATATTTTAACGGGATGGCGTATAACGCAACGCCTGCAGGGCCAAGAAATGTGCTGAATGAGATGATAAAACTGTCGGCGCCCTTTAACAGGCTGCTTCCGATCCGTGTGGCCATGGAATACCTTCCGTACTTAAGGATTTCCATAAGCCTGGACCTGCTGATGTACCTGATGTATTTCAGTCCTGACCACGACCTGAGAATGCAAAACAGGGAAGTGGCAAAGTTCGTGGCAATATAAATAAACACAACACTGGTCACATCAAGCCTGAAATAAATGTATGCCAGGAAAATAATTATAAGAAACGTGCAGAGGTTAAAAAAACGGATCAAGAAGATCTTTCCAAAATCAACTTCGGCCTGAAAAATAGACCAGGCATAATTCCAGGGCAGGGTGACAAGCCCGAGCAGGGGATACCATGTGAAAAACAGGAAATATCCTCCTGCTTTAAGTGGCTCCGGAATAAGAAAGGCAACACTTAACAATACTGCGGATATCCCAGCCAGTATGACAAGTCCTACGACCCAGGCTGAACCCAGGTAATACTTTTTATCATTCTCGCTGCTTCCTGAAAGATACCTCACGAGGGCTTCTTTTGTAACCCCGAATCTCAGCATATCGATAAGGGATGCTGGAGTTGTAAACAAAACCCAGATGCCAAAATCGTGGATGCTGAGCATCCGTAAAAGAACCATATAGGAAAACAAGCCTGCAAGGGCTGTGCTTAGGTTACCTGCAAGGGAAAGGAAGTTTGCATCGTTGAAGATTTTCCATATTGCTTTTTTCAAAAATGCCCACATGATAAGCTCTTTAGGATGCCATTTCAGGAAATGACATTCTCTTCACGGAAACGGAAGGTCAGGATCTTTTTCATCAAGCGGCGGATCTTTGATCTTTGTTTTGGAATATCGCCGAATACTGCATCCAGGAACATCAGTTCAACTCCGTTGAGAACGATTAGGGTTGGTTGCTTGGTAACCGACAGGAAAGCATCAAGGGCTGTTTTATCAGCATCGGTCCATGAGCGGTTTGCCCTGACAACAAGAAGGGCAAGATCGAATTTTTTAATCAGTTCGATGGGGTAGGCATTATTGATCAGGGAAGGGACTTCCACGAAGACGTAATCATAGCCATCCATATCGAGATGCTCGTAGCCTTTCAGGAGTTCACCTGTTTCCCTTGCCTCGACGAAAGACTCCTGGATGATATACTGCATCTCGTCATCTGTAGGGGGTATCAGCTCCCCTGTATTCAGGTATTCGGACGGCCCCGGCGTCTCTTTCAAATAATTCATAAAGAGAGTGTTTTCACCGAACGACCTGAATTTCCTGCTCAGCTCGCGGCCGATGGTTGTTTTCCCTTCTGAATCCCTTGTGCTTATAAGAAGGATCATGGCAGGTTTCTTTCCTGTGTCGATAAAAGATTTGGAGAGGCATACCTTGATGTTCTGTGCAAGGATCTCAACAAGTCTGGGAAGGATGAAACCGATATCAACATTATATATCTGTTTGACAATTTTAAGATAAACACCTGCAAGTTTGAGCCTGATAAATCGTTCAGCCCGCTCGGGAGTTTTGATCGTCGTGTCAAAGAATTCCAATGCGATAAGTGTTACGACGACGAGAATAAAGCCAAGAATGGCTGCGGCCAGGACAAGCAGAAGGGCCCTGGACCTTAAGGGATGCAGGGGGTAATAGGGAGAATCCACTACCTTCAGGTTTGTGGCTAATTCATCATCCTGTTGCCTCAGCTTGGCCAGGTTCAGATCATGTAGCAGCTCAAGAAACTCATTCTCGGTAACACCAATAAGCCGTTCAAATCTTTTTTGCTGGGCTCCGAGGGGTGCAAAAATTTCGTAAACTTTCTGGAAATATTTTTTCCTTTCAGAAAGCACCCTGAGTGCAGCCTTGTTTTCTTCGTACGAAATAACATTGGTCAGCCATGAAGTCAATAAATCTTTCAGCGGAAGTCCTTCCACGGAATTATTGACAAGGTACAGCTGGTCAATATTATCCTGAAGTTCCATCTTGATCGTTTCGACTCTACCTTTCAAAGCTGCCAATTGTTTTATAGTCGCCGAATCATTACCCAGGTCGATTTCCAGGTTGGCGATTTGGCCGGTAGTGTTGGTAAGTTCGTTCCGGAGCCTTAAAATGGCGCTGGTATTCAGTGAAAGCCTTGCATGAGTTTCCAGCTTTTTTTCAATGATCTTGATTGCAGCGTCTGCGGCGGCAAGCGCTATCTGTTTATTCTGGTATTCGACATCAAGGTCTTCTTTTTTCGAAGCAATTTCTTTGGTTTGTTCGTAAAAGTTGATGATGTTGTTTTTGGAGTTGAACACCAGAAGGTCCGATTCTGCTTTCTGAAGCCTCCGCATGGCATCCTCAAGTTGCCGCTTGAAATACTGAATGACGGCATCGGTCTGGTTCTGCTTGAGCAATTTATAATTCCGGATAAAACCTTTCGTCAGGAAAAGGAGAGTTTGCTGTGCTATCCCCGGGTCGGTTGAAGTATAAGAAATCTGCAACAGGTCGCTGCTTTGTATCCTGAGAATTTCGACAGTAGAAAGGGCAGCCATGCTGTAAATATGGTCGCTAGTTGAGTTCCAGAGCTGGTAAATAAAGTTGTAATCATTCTGATGACCGTAAACAAGAAGCTGCCTTACCAGGCGGTCAAACGCATTGGTGTCGACGTTGGTGCGATGGGCCTGGACAAGGGTAGTGGTAGTGTCGAAAGAGGAATAAAAGTCAGTGGAAAGGGTCGTATCAGGACCACTATCACTTTTGGCCGATTTGAGGGGGGCTGGTTCAACATAATCGGGTTCTGTAGGATAGGCTGCAGGCTCAGGCGCCTGCCCGGCAACCGAGACTTTCAGCTTTTGCCCGGCATTGAGATGATTGTTCTTCAAACTGTTGGAACTCATCAACTCGCTTACGCTCATCCCATACGAACGCGCTATTGAAAACATCGTTTCCCCGTCCTTCACGACATGGTATGATTTGACGTGCACAGGGTTTTCCAAAACTGCTTGTTCCTGCTGTATCCTGGAGTCAGGCGACTGGAAGGAGGTGTCGGACCGGGAGGTTCTTTTTGAGGGTGTTCTGAACAAGCGTGGATTGGAGCGCTTTGCCTTCCTGACAATATCCATCACATCGGGAGGCACCCTCGACAGCAGATCATCGTAATGTTCCTTTGAAATGAACCTGTCATCGTATTCGTTCAGAAGCAGATGCTGCGCAAGTAATGAGACCGATACTTCTTCCAGCGTCTGCCTTGAGCGTATCAGGTTTATCAGGTTGTCATAAACCGTAGTCTTCATCATGGCGTCGTTGAATGCCTGCTGCTGTAGCGAGATCCCTGAAGTAACACCTGTATATATCGTTGTTTCGGAAGTATAATTCCACTGGCTTTTTCTTGTCAGGAAGAAAACAACTGCCGCAAGCAGCAGAGGGACAAGTATCAGGAGAAGAACGTGTCGTTGAAGTATTTTAACGAAGTAGATGAATCTCATTATTCTATCTTATTGATTACATTGAACTTAAAACCGCAAAGCTCCTGTAATATCAAATACGAGTTATAAAAAGAGTTCCTGGAGGTTTCATAATTGTAAACTGCAATACGGTACATTTCCATAATATAGGCCAGTTCATAAAGCGTTGTTTGCCCATTGATGAATTCCTTGTCACCCATTTCCTTATTCATGGCTCCGGCAATCACACTTTCATTTGCATTTTTAAGGATTCTCTGGTTTACTATCAGCTGGTTATATTGTGTGATGATGTTTTGCCTCAGTTCAAGAATCTGGTTTTCCTTCTGGGCCATGGATTTTTCAATTTCCTTTGTTGCAGTTTTGACCTGGTTCTTCCTGTCCCAGAGATCTTCCATAGGAAGGGCAACATGCAGGCCGTATAATCCACGGTAATTGTTCTGGTTTGAATAAATTGTGCTGTTGTCGCCAAGATTGCTCGTGTTGGAAGTGTTTGCATTCCAAAAGTCGTTCTCAACACTGGCATCGATATAAAAATTTCTCATCCATGTGCGGCTCGCCGTTTTGACCTTATATCTCCATTCGGCTATATCGGCATTATAATACTTAAGCATAGGTGCATGAACAATAGCCGAGTCAATAAGATCATCAAGTGGCGGGATCCTTTGGGTGATGTCCTCTATCAGAGGATTAAAGTAAACCGTATCCTTATGCTGACCCAGGCTGAAAAGCGGGAGAAGTGAGAAAAGGATGACCAGCAGAGGATAAATCCGTTTCGATTGTTTCAATATCGTAACATTCTTTCCCAGCATCATACATTCTCCTTTTGAAATAATGCACCGAAAGTCCTGAAAATGATCAGGAGGTCGCCCCAGAAGGAGTTATGCTCGGCATAGTAATTGTCGAGGGCAAACCTTTCTTCTTCCGACATTGCTCCTGAGCGACCCCGTTTTTCCACCTGCCAGAGCCCTGTGAGGCCGGCAGCTGATCTGAATCTCCTGCTCCATTTCTTCTTGGTCAGAACTTCAGCCTCGTTCAGGGGGAGAGGCCGGTTTCCCACGATCGACATATCGCCTTTGATGATATTGATCAACTGGGGCAATTCATCAATGCTGCTTTTCCTGATGATTCTTCCGACCTTTGTGATCCTAGGGTCATCTTTTATTTTCAGAAATGCTTTCCTTGCACTCCTGCGTTTATTTGCGATGCGTTCACAGACTTCTTCACCGTCATAATATACCAGCGGAGAACAAAACTGCCCATCCGGGAGTTTAGCGCATTCCTGGCATTCAGCTTCAACCGACCCGCTTATGTATTGGTTCAGGTGCTCAAGCTCCTTCAAGCGTTTATCTGCATCCTGGTACATGGAACGGAATTTATAGAAATCAAAGATTTTGTAATTGGCTCCCACACGCTTCGAAAAATAATACGCTCTTCCCTTTGATTCAAGCCGGATTGCGATAATTGTGAGGATCATTAAAGGGGAGAGGATGATCATAGCCAAACATGCAAGCAGTAAGTCAAAAGTCCTCTTAATAAACGGGGTCCTGTAGGGAGTCAGGTCGCCGGAAGTATCAAAAACCATGGACTTGTTTTCCACTTCGGCTTTAAACTTTTTCAGCAGGCTTATCCGGTTGAAAATGTTTCCAGGATTGATATCCCGATGGTAGAAATCATCTATCCCCATGGAAAAGGCATCCATTTTAGCAAGATAATCCCTGAAAAATGAAATGACAATAAATGGTGTCCTTTGATATAATTTATTGAGTTTTAGTCTTTTATAATAAGACAATGCATTGATTCCCGGGAGAATAAATTCACATATGATAGCATCGATACTTTGTTTTTCCTCATATTGTTTATCGAAGCGTGTATCAGTGTCCAGGTCAAAGAGCCTGAACTGGTTATCGGTAAGCCAATAGGTTGCGACAAGCGGATTTTCCACGTGCACAACGTCAAAGTATCCGCAGTCCCTGAACTGCTGTAGCATGGATTGATCATTGCCGACATACAGGATGTGAAAATGTTCTCTTTCTTTCTCCATCGTCAACTATTGACTGTTCCTGCTGCCTGAATTGGCGACTGATGATTCAATCCTTCGTTTGATCCTTACGATCAGTTCCCTTGGATTGAAGGGCTTGACGATATAGTCATCAGCTCCCATTTCAAAACATTTGATTTTATCGGCACTTTCTTCCTTGCCTGAAAGCATCATCAATGGAATTTCATCAAAAAAGCCGCTTTCACGGATCCGTTTGATAAATTCAAAACCGTTCATAACCGGCATTTCAACATCACAGATAATAACATCAGGAAGGTTTCCCGACTGGATGTAATATAAGGCATCCATGCCGTTACTCAGGGTAACCACTTCAAACTCCTTGTTAAACGTATTCTCTATGATGAACCGGATACTCTTTTCATCGTCGATCGCGAGTATCTTCTTCTTCATTCAGATGTAATTTCAGTTAAGCAAATATATTCGAATTTACCCCTTAGTAGTAAAATAGATATCAACAATAAAACGAAAGTTATTAAGATCAGACAGAGCGCGGAATCAGGTGTTTTCTGAGTCGGGAAGTGCTTTCTTTAAAGCAAAAAGCTCATCTCTCAATCTTGCAGCCTCAAGAAAATCGAGCTGTTTAACAGCATCTTCCATTGCTTTGGCTGTATCCCTTATTAGTTTCCGGATTTTCTCTTTCGGGATATAACGGATGACGGGGTCTGCAGCGTGGTCCATGTTTTCGTTCTCGATATACGCATGGGCTCTGGAATCCTCAGGATGTTGTTTGTTCGACCCTTCAAACACTCTGTGCATCTCTCTGCTGATGGGAGAGGGAGTTATATGATTTTTCTGGTTAAAGTCGATCTGTTTTTCCCTGCGCCTGTTTGCTTCTGAAATCATCCTCTTCATCGATTCGGTTATCTTATCGGCGTACAGTATGACCTTGCTGTTCACATTTCTTGCCGCTCTTCCTGCAGTCTGGGTAAGAGAACGTTCCGACCGCAAGAATCCCTCCTTGTCGGCATCAAGGATGGCTACAAGTGAAACCTCAGGCAGGTCAAGGCCTTCACGGAGCAGGTTGACTCCGATCAGGACGTCGATATCTCCATTCCTCAGTTCCTGGAGGATATCCACTCTTTCAAGGGTAACGACATCCGAATGGATATACCTGGATTTAATTTCCAGCCTGATAAAATATTTTGCCAGTTCCTCTGCCATTCTTTTTGTCAGGGTTGTAACCAGTGTACGTTCACTGATTTTTATCCTCTTGTCGATTTCATCCAGGAGGTCATCGATCTGGTTAAGGCTCGGCCTTATTTCCACAATGGGGTCGAGCAGTCCTGTGGGCCGTATGACCTGCTCCACAACAACGCCCTCTGATTTTTGAAGCTCATAATCGGCAGGTGTTGCGCTCACAAAAATAGTCTGGTTGACCAGGGCTTCGAATTCGTCGAATTTAAGAGGCCTGTTGTCCAGGGCCGACGGCAACCTGAAGCCATATTCAACCAGGGTTTGTTTGCGGGAGCGGTCTCCTCCGTACATGGCTCTTATCTGAGGAACAGTGACATGGCTCTCATCAATCACAAGCAGGAAATCATCCGGAAAATAATCCAGCAGGCAAAATGGCCTGGAGCCCGGAGAGCGGTTGTCAAAATACCGGGAATAATTCTCGATACCGGAACAGTAACCAAGCTCCCTCATCATTTCAATGTCGTATGTCACCCGGTCTTCCAGCCTTTTAGCCTCCATCAGTTTTCCTTCAGTCCTGAAATAATCTGTCTGTCTAAACAGATCGTCCTGGATTTCGACCAGTGCCGATTTCATTTTATCCTGGGAAGTGATAAAGATATTGGCGGGATAAACCTGGATGAACTCAAGCGGTTCAAGTGTCCGACCACTCTGAGGGTCAAAAGATTCAAGCTTCTCGATTTCGTCTCCCCAGAAGATAATCCGGTAGGCAAGGTTGAGATAAGCCGGGTAAATATCCACGACATCCCCCTTGACCCTGAATTTGCCCCTGCTGAACTCTGCTTCTGTCCTCGAGTAAAGGCTGTTGACAAACATCATCAGCAGCTTGCTCCTGCCGACCAGGTCACCTGTTTTCAGCTTAACGACATTTTCTGTAAAATCATCAGGGTTACCGATACCGTAAATACAGGATACTGATGAAACCACGATTACATCCCGCCTTCCTGAAAGCAGTGCCGAAGATGCGCTCAACCTGAGCTTCTCGATTTCCTCGTTGATGGACAGGTCCTTCTCAATATACGTATTGGTGATGGGGATATAGGCCTCCGGCTGGTAATAGTCGTAATATGAAACAAAGTATTCGACTGCATTTTCGGGGAAGAACTGGCAAAACTCGCCGTACAACTGGGCGGCCAGGGTTTTATTATGGCTCAGCACCAGGGTTGGCCTCTGGACTGACTGGATTACATTAGCAATGGTAAAAGTTTTACCGGATCCGGTGACACCAGCAAGCACCTGCGACTTGTCGCCTCTTTGTAATCCTTCAACCAATTCGCGTATTGCCTCAGGCTGGTCACCTGTCGGTACAAAGTCTGTTGTCAGCCTGAACTCCATGTTTAATGCCTTAATGAGAATTCCGTTATTATCGGATAGTGGTCCGAAAGGTTCACTTCTTTTTTCTGGTATTTCAGTGCGGTGAAATAATCCCCGTATAGCATATAATCTATTCTGAATGCCGGAAACCGCCCTGCGTAGGTACTCCCGATAAATTCATTTCCCGCCTGGACGAAAGCATCCTGCCGCCCTTTTGACAAAATACGATATGCATAGGAGGAGGGAGTATCGTTAAAATCGCCTGCAATAAGGATAGGATAATGGCAGTGTTTCATATTCAAAGTCAGTATGCTGACCTGCCTGGCCCTTAGAATAAATGCTTTTTTTAGTTTCCAGATCATTTTACGAGACCCCTGGCTGAAATTCTTTTCATCCGCGGCCGGATCGCCAAGCTGCGAATAGAATGAATAATCGTCATTCCCCAGCCTTATCGATTCAAGATGAACATTATACACCCTGATGGTATCACCGGCTGCCACAATATCTGTAAAAATACCGAAAGTGCTTTGATCCTCAAGCCTGAAGTAACCCCGGTCTGCAATCGGGTACTTTGAAAACGTGGCGATTGCGTTGATCTTTGTCTTTTGCCAGAATTCCCTGTAATTTGTAAAAAAATAATAATCAAGGTGAATGGAATGCGAGAATTTATGAAGTGTTTTCATATAATCCTCTCCGATGGCATAAAATTCCTGGACACAGATCAGGTCGGCTTTTTCTCCGGCCAGGAACTCCGTGACCTGGCTCCTGGCTTCCGGTACAATGTTATCCGGGGTATTCCCGTAAAGGCTGTGAACATTATAACTTATTACCTTATAAGGCATCCCGTGCCTTTCCTGTGCATTGCCGAATCTCATGGGATATATAGTCCTGATATTGCCCGGGCATGCAATCACGGCCAGCAGTGAAAGAAAGACAAATCTTTTCCAGAGTAACAACCAAAGCAGGACGAAGAAGACATTAATGGCGAGGAAAATTGGATACGAGATCCCCATGAAAGCAAGAGGCCAGAATTTTTCCGGGCTTACATATGCGGCCAAATAACTGCACAATATGGCAAATACAGCCAGGAAATTGATTATATAAAGGGTTGTCCTGAACCAGGGCCGTTTATTTTTCTGATGCTTTGTCAAATTACATATCAGTCTTTTGCCGAAGATTTGAACAGTAATTCTTTTTCTTCTCTCGTCAGGCTGTCATATCCTCCCTTTGAGATCTTCTCGAGTATCCCGTCAATCCGTTTTTGTTTTTCAAGCTTTTTCCTGTTATATTCTTCATCGGTTAAAGGACGGCTTGCCTGTTCAAAAGGGTAACTTTGCCTGGTTTTTTTTCTCCGGAACAGGCGATGCCATGTCCCTTTCGCAGAAGTCATGACATTGCTGCGGCCAATGACCTGTACATAGATGAAACCGAACAGGGCGCCCCCGATATGGGCGATATGGCCACCTGCATTGCCTGAAGGGATCATGAAAAAATCAAAAATAAATAGTGCGACAGCAAGGTAAACGATCCTTATCCTCCCGAAAAATAAAAGATAGATAGTATAGTTCGGTACGCTGAAAGAGATGGCTGTTACTATTGCCATTACCGACGCGGAGGCGCCCAGTGCATAAGATTGGGAAAGGGCAGGAGTAAAAACCGGGAAAATATTGAATGCTGCGATATAGACCAGGCCGCCGGCGATACCTCCAAGAAGATATACTACGATCAGACGCCGGCTTCCCATATATTCAGTAAAAATTTTACCGAACCAATACAACCATAACATGTTGAAAAGAATGTGCCATATCTCCACATGCAGGAACATGTAGGTAAGAAGTGTCCAGGGTTTGTATTCAAGTGATTCCAGTGAGGCAGGCACTCCGAATGTCCTTACGACGGATGAAATGGCCAGGATGGCATCGGGTTGATTGTACAGGAAAAAGAAAATCCTGATGATCTGCAGCAGAAGCCAGACAGCGACATTGATGATGATCAGGTTGGCCAGCGCCGACCCTTCACGAAAGAATTTCTTGAGGAAATCAAACGTATTTGTATCCTGCTGGTACATAGGTTATAATCTTGCTGTTTTTTTCCAGTATAAAATCATGAAAAGCCCGAAGATCATGCCTCCCAGATGTGCGAAATGGGCCACATTATCACTTGGATTATTCGAAATTCCCATAAACAGTTCTATACCACCGTACACGATCACAATCCATTTCGCCTTTATTGGGAACAGAAACCAGATGAAAACCAGCATGTTCGGAAACATCATCCCGAATGCCAGCAGGATCCCGTAGACTGCACCTGATGCGCCGATGGTCGAAACATCCATTTGCTGTTTAATCAGGTCATATGCATATGTCACTGATTGCCTCTGGTAATGCAGGTCATCAAGTGAAAGCTGCCACTGGGAAAGCAGGGCGTTCATGCTGTTAAGCAATTCCTGTGAACGGGGAGGGCATGATTTGACAAAAGCAACGAAAGCTTCAGGTGAAGGAGCTGATGAATAGGCGAGGGCAGCGGCTTCATACCCTGAAATATGCCACCAGTTGATAAGGGTTTGCACAATACCTGCTCCTATCCCAGTTATAAGGTAATATGTCAGGAATCTTTTAGGGCCCCAAACGTTCTCAAGCAGATAACCGAACATCCATAAGGCAAACATATTGTAAAGAATATGCTGGATATCAGCATGGAAGAACATGTATGTGACAAACTGGTAGGTCCTGAAATATTCGATTTGAGGAAATTCCTGCGCGCAGGTACGTTCCAGAAC
>Ga0359896_1036_pt1 | contig 40702 bp, 38 predicted proteins | sample SorcelAu500001C5_2_FD_206067 | JGI IMG/M metagenome (GOLD analysis project Ga0359896, IMG submission 206067) | Enriched cells from Trout Bog Lake Hypolimnion, Wisconsin, USA - BChl from Trout Bog BchlTB.Aug20.5000.01 .C5 | ecosystem: Environmental > Aquatic > Freshwater > Lake >...
CGCATCGTTATAACCACCGGCATAACCTCCGTTGCGCTGGTTCTGAATAACCGTAACCTGCGGATAATTCTTTCGCACAAACGCTACCGAGCCATCCGATGAAAGATTATCAGCTACAATGATTTCACACAGCTCCGGAGAAGTATTTTTTACCACCGATGGCAGAAACTGTTCAAGAAACTTAATGCCGTTCCAGCTAAGAATAACAACTGCAACTTTCTTCCCTTCTGCCATGTACGTTTTAAAATTTATGCACTTTAATATGCAGTCCAAACATAAGCAAAAGGTGCGTTAGTACAGGGGCAACCTTGCCCGGCCTTGAAATTAGCAGCAGCCCCGGGTTTTTTCTTACTCACAACCTATATTTTATTTCCGGCTTATTTCATATAAATTCGGAGATAATATAGCGGCATGAAAAAGACGATGGCCAATATGATGATGTGAAAGAAGTTTTCTGGGCTACGGGTGCCTGCCTCTTTATTCGTTCAGAGGTATATTGGAAAGCGGGTGGACTGGATGAGGATTTTTTCGCCCACCAGGAAGAGATAGACCTTTGCTGGCGGAAGGTATCATAACGGCAACACCGCCATGTATGACGGCTACCCGGAAGGCGAAGCCCTGCGGTTGGGTGGCGGTGAATCGGGCACCGGTTATGGTTTTGTGGGAAGAGATATGCACGTTGCCCATTCAGATATAGGCGCCTCTGTTATGCCAAAAGTATTTACCGGTGGCAAAACCGATTTCACTTTTGTGCTTTACCCGAATGAAGACGGCTACGGTTGGGATGCCAGCAATGTGGAGTTTTATCCCACTTGCTACAACGAAATGTTTGTAGGCCAGGACAGCAGCTTGTGGTTTTCAATAGATGGCGGTGTATCATATTCAGAAGTGCATAATTTTCATGAGCGGGTGAAGAAATTTGAGGTGTGCCGCAGCAACCCGGAGGTAATTTACCTGGCCACCGAACTTAAACTTTACAAAACTACCGATGGGGGCAATACCTGGACCACCGTTACTCTGCCCGGTGGTTGTTCTATTTCGTATTTGTCGTTGTCGGCCAGCTACACCAGCGCCAATACCTTGTGGGTAACATCACTGCATAACACCACTAACGACCGCGTATTCAAAACTACCGACGGGGGAACCACCTGGACCAACCTGACCACCAATACCATAAAAACCTATGGTTTCCTTACGGTCAATTACCAGGCTGGCACCAATAATGGCGTTTATATCTGCGCCGCAGACTATGCCAAAGTATTTTACCGGAACGATACCATGAGCGACTGGGTTGATTTTTCATCGGGCCTGCCAGGCGATTATCAACCGGTTCAGACCAAAGTTTTTTATATGAAAAACCAGCTGCGCACAGCGGGTAACCGGGGCGTGTGGACCACCAATTTGTATGAAAACGGATTACCCATAGCCCAGCCCACGGTTGATAAACTGCAATCGTATTGCCTGAAGGATACTTTTTACTTTGATGACTTTTCGGCAGTAAACCACGCTGGGGTTCAATGGCAATGGAATTTCCCGGGTGCAACTTATGTAAGCAGTGATACCATCCGCAACCCCGAAGTTTTGTATAACACCCTGGGTGCTCATACCGCCACATTAACGGTTACCCAAAATGGGAACAGCAGCACCGATACTGTTACGGTTAACATTGTTCAGAATGCATGTATAGCCGATACCGTACCCGGTAATGCCTTATCAGTTAACAGTTATGGAAATTACGCGCAGATACCACCACTTAATCTGAACTCCAATACGGTTACAATTTCGGCGTGGGTTAAGCCGGATACTATTGAAACTGACTATACGGGTATTGTGTTTTGCAGAAGCAGTACTTCAGCCGCCGGCCTCAGTTTAATGAACACAAACGAATTGCGCTACCACTGGAATAACAATTACTGGTCGGTATCAACCGGATTGTATTTAATACCCAACCAGTGGAACCATGTAGCTTTGGTGGTTACACCTACCCAGGCAACTTTATATGTAAACGGCGTAGGTTTCACCAACGTAGCCACACATAATCCAGAAGCATTCAGCGCCCCTGCATTAATCGGTAACGATCCTAACAGCAGCCAAAGAACTTTTCTGGGTTTAACTGATGAAGTATGCATCTGGAACCGTGCGCTTACACAGGACGAAATAAGGGCAACGCGACATCTGACCAAGCAACCATCTACCGACAGCACTTTGGTAGCTTATTACCAGTTTAATGAAGCCAGCGGGCCTGTATTAGACAAAGCAGGCACGCATGATGCCGTGCTGACTGCAGGTGCAATGCGGGTGATATCAACCGGCCCGTTTGCGGGTGGCACCAGTGCCAAACAGACCATTACCGGGTCTGGCATTTACAACTTTGTAGCAGCTGATTTGAAAATGGCTTTCTCTGCTAACAGCGGTACCATTTACCCCCAAGGCGATGTTTGGGTATCGAAACTGAATTACCATCCCGACCAACCTGCTAACCCCTACCCTGTTGTAAACAATTACTGGATAGCTAATAACTATGGCGCCAATAATACCTTCACAGTTTCAGATAGTTTAGTTTTCGGCGGGTTACCTGCGTTGGTAATTACAAACCCCAACACCTGTTACTTATATACACGCGGCGCCAATGCCGACAGCGCTACCTGGATATCTCCGCCCGATACTGCAAAACTTTACAGCCCGAATGGTGCAAACTCAATACTGGCATTTGGGGCGAACAATGGAATAAGCTCATCGGCGCAATTATCTTTGAATGCCATCAACACATTACCCACAGGTATTAAGGCAGATGATAACCTGCCAGATTTTCAGGTAACCACCTATCCCAACCCCGCAAAGAATGAATTGTTTATTGCTATCAATGCTTACGAAGAAGACAAGAACTGCATCATCACCATTTACGAAATATCAGGCAAGCAGATTGTAACCTCGCACCAGAATTTAGCCCATGGAAAAAACCTTGTAAAGATGAATATTGCCTCACTAGCCGATGGCGTTTACCTGGTTGGAGTAGAACTGGGGGGTGAAAAGAAAATACAGCGGGTTGTGGTAGACAGGTAATGGCGCCGGCTCTATGATAGCAGTAATTCTTATTTTTTGTCTACAGAATATTTACCCGGACCAATTAGTAACAGCCCAAAGAAAACAACACCTAACTCAATTGCGTGAGATGCATCCTCAATGCCCTCCCCTCCCGATAACATCATAACTGAAGCAACAAACATAGTAAACACAATAAAGATACAGGCAGGCCTGAAGAACAAGCCCAAAACCACAAGCAGGCCGCCAAGCGCCTCACTGATGCTTGCCATAAATCCCCAAAAGGCAGGCAAAAAATGGATACCCAAATGCCCCATAGCCCCGCCAAGCTTTGTCCAGGTTTCTATGCCCCCGGTTATTTTATGCAAGCCATACAACAGGCTTAAACTCAGGCCAAGGCCTATCCTTATAATCAGTAACCCAAGATCCCGAAACCTTCCCAGTTTTTCAAGCAGTGCCATACCATTAGTTTTAAAGTATTAGCCATAAATATAAAGACTGGAATTCAAAAAGTTCTGGTGATCTGCTAACGTCCTAATTTCGTAACTTTGCTTAGGTTAGTTTGCAAATACTTAAAACCGTTTGATATGAAAAAGCTACCACTACTTTTAACCGCAGTGTTTATCATATTGATGGCACATGCACAAAACGATACAGCATCCCTGACGAGGAACAAGATCGATTTTGAAAAAACAAAAAATCCGCGTTACCTGGCTACTGATGAAATTGGTACTTTAATCGGCTTATCTGGCCACACCACCAACAAGACGTGGTTCAGTTACCAAACGGTTAATTCCTGGCAGTTTGACCGGCATGCTTATGTGGGCGCCGGCACAGGGCTGGAAGCAAGTGGTAAAAACGGCATTCTGCTGAATGAGGGCAACACAAAATCGGCCATTATGATACCCCTGTATTGCGAGTTGCGCGCGTCAATTTTAAGCAAGCGGTTCTCTCCATATTTCAGTGCAAAAACCGGTTATTCTTTTTACCTCGGCTTTCCTGACCCGGGTTTAATCGGGGGTGGTTTTGTGGAAGGCCAGCTGGGGTTAAAAACCTTTATAAACCGTAACTCATCCTTCAATTTCTCAGTAGGCTACCGGTTACAGAGCCTTGCTGTGCCTGAAAAATACGCGTCGCAATTCAGCGATATAGTGCCCGGATCAGGCGCGCCGGGTGCAAATACAAAAACGGTGGAATACTTTAATTTTTTAAGTATCCATGCAGGGTTTTGTTATTGAGATGAGCTTACTGAATCAAAAGGTTTGTATCATGGTGAAGTTAATACCAGAACTATCATTCAATCCATTTTTTAGCTCTATACCGGTTCCGGTTACTTTAACCTTACCGGGCTGATATACGGTAACAGTAAGTGTCTGGTTACTACCAAAGCCTGTTGATACATAGGTGCTGCTATCGCCTTTATAACTTACCAGGGCTACGTTATTAAGTGTTGAAGACCAAAACCGGGTGGAGTTAACAACGTTATAAGTGCCACCTGATGGCAGGCTGTTATTGGGGAAACTAATAAATATATAATCGCTTATTTCATTGCCGTTAGGCCAAACCTCAAAAAATCCATTGTATAATTCGCAGGTATCGCCGCTGTAATTAGTGCCCTTAAATGACCAGGTACTGGCGCTTACGTTGTTGGTATTAGTTTCTTTTTTACACGAGGCTGCCAATATAATTACACATACCAGCGCCGGAAGCAACATTTTCTTCATCAGCAATTCGGGTTCATTTATTTTAAACTGCGGCAATCTAATAATTAGTTCAGAAAAAGAAACCGCCTTGAATTACCCCCTGAAACCCATCTGCTATCTGATGATTAACTTCTTTACAGCCTTTACACCATCTGCGTAATACAACTGAACTAAATAAGGTCCCGCCGCTAAGCCTGTAGTTGGCAGATAAAGTTCCGTTGAAGTAATTTGTTGCTGCATCAGAAGCCTGCCCGTAATATCAGTAACCGTAAGAAGTCCGCCATTGGCACCTGTGCCTGATTGCACTATAACATAACTGCCGGCGGGATTCGGATAAACATTAAATACATTATTACCGCTTACCTCATTAACGGAGGTTGAACAATTAATCATATAAACCCCTACACTGTCGGCAGTCCTGCATCCGTTTTCGGTGGCAGTTACAGCATACCATGCGGTTTGATTAACTACAATGCTTTGCGTGGTCTCACCGGTGCTCCATGCGTAATTAGTGAAACCCGCGCCCGCGTTAAGCCTTACATCATCACCTATGCATACCGCTGTATCGGGGCCCAGGTAAATATGGCCCGGTGTGCCCACTGTAATTAAAACCGTAGCAGTGTTAACGCAGTTATTGCTGTCAGTGGCTGTAACAACGTAAGTGGTGGCGCCCGAAACAGTAGGTCTGGCCACCGGATTGTTAACGGTAGCGTTGCTTAAACCTGCAGCCGGTGTCCATACCCACGAATAGTTTCCAGCACCGGTAACAGTAAGTGTTACCGTATCGCCAATGCAAACAGCGCTTGCGGTAGATGTAGCGGTTAATACCGGCAAACCATAAACGGTTATATAAGCAGGCAGGCTAACGGTATCGGTTCCATAAGGGTTTGTTGCTATCAGGGTAACAGGGTAAACACCTGCAGCCGGATAACTTATTAAAGGCCTTAACGAAGTAGATGTATCGGGCACACCGCCGGGGAAAAGCCACTGGTAACCGGTAGCTTGCAGCGATGCGTTATTAAAGCTTACCTGGGCATCGGCGCAAATGTGTTGCAGGGGAGTATTAAATGCTGCCACCGGCGGGCTGCCGCCCTGGGTATTAATGTTTACGTTATCGAGCCAGAACGTTTCCCCGTTTATATTGTCAACAATATAACGGAATACCAGTTGAATATCCTGCATACCCCGGTAAGCTGCCAGGTTTATTTGCCGGGTTCTCCATTCCGTTGAGTCGGGATAATAGTAATAGGTACTGGTGGTACTGCTAAAGAGACTGTCGTACCCGGCGGCATAAAGTGTTTGATAAGTGGCACCGCAGTCCGTTGAAATGAGAATCAACAATGAATCTATAATCGTGTCAGACCTCCCACTGTAATTTGGAAAGGCCCAATCGTACTTTAAATAAGAAGTTTGGCTTGCGCTCAAATTTACCTGGGGTAAAATAAGATCGCTCTGGTTGGGCAGTGTAGAATAGAAACTCCAGGTGCTGGAAAGGGATTTCCTACCTCTGCCATAGCCGCTTACATTAGTGTCAATAACCCAGGATGGATAACCGACAGCGTTGGCCCTGCACCACCAGTTGGCCGGTAAACTGTTAACCGATTCAAAATCCTGATTGATTACAGAAACGGTATCCATTACCGTAATGTACTGGCTGCGCGTAAAAGTATCGGCTCCGTATTGATTAGAGGCAATGAGCGTTACGTTATAATAACCCGGCACTGCATAGGTTACCGAAGGGTTTTGTGCAGTGGAAGTATCAGGCACTGCACCCGGAAACAACCATTTATACCCCGTAGCAACCAGCGTTGTATTTTGCATAGTAACAGGTGCACCAATGCATGTACGCTGCGTATTGGAGGTAAACAGAGGCTTGGGTTCTAAACCATTGGGCTTTACGTCCGACTCAGCTGATTGATATATTTCATGCGTAGTGGTATCCTGTACAAAAACCGATACGTGCAGCCGGGATACATGGCAGCTGGTATCGGTAACGGTGTACGAGAAATTAAACGAATCAATGTGGCCGGCAACGGGGTGCCCTATAAATATACCGGTATCGCCTGCTAAAAAAGGGTCTACACCTCTTGCAACCGTATCAATCGGAAAGTTGATGCGCGATGTATTAAATAATATTGTTTCATTACTGTTACCCGGGGCGAAAGGTGTTGCTGAGGTAATTGAGTCTTCAACCAATGAAACCATTAAGCGACAATTGGCATTTGCGGCCAGCGACACTGCTGCTGTTACCGAACCGCTAACGGTAACAACCGTATTATTTGTAACTGTAATAGCCGGTTTTACAAGAAACAAGCCCGGTAATTGAGAAAGACTATCAATAAGGCCTTGCGATAAATTCCAGGGGCAACCCCAAAAACTTCCTGCCTGCGAGCCTGTATCCGGCGCATCAATCACCTGGCCATTGGCCACGCTAAAAGGAATGTAATTACCCTGATAAAGATTGTATTCATGTGCGCTTATCTGGTTGTGGTCGTAATCCCAGGCAACGTTTCCTTCCTCATAATGAACGGTGGTGGCCGTAGTGAAATTATTTCTGAGCAATGTATCGTATTGGGCGGTCCAGTAACCGGAGTTACTGCACCAGGTGCCTTTAAACTCTTCGCACATAACCCTTCGCAGGGGCAGTGCGGCGGCAACGTTCATAGGCTGCACCAAATGGTCGTTGCTGGTATCGGCATCAGCACCGCTGCTCAGGTTATCAGCCCAAACATCCAGTTGATAGTTACCTGCGGTAGACGGCGAATATGGGGTAGTAAACACCAGCCATTTTGAAAAGCCGGTGGCAACGCTAAGTCCGGTAAAATTTTGTGTAACTGTTGTGCCATTAATTTTATAGTGCAAGGAGAGGCTGGTAACCGTATCTGTCCCCATGTTCCTGAATTTGGCCTTCATGGTATAAGGCCCGCGGTTAACACTTAAATAAGAAGGTTGATTGGTGGCTATGACACTTCCATCAGAGACACGCGCACTATCGGGATAAAAGGCGTAGTAGTAATTATCGGTGCAGTAGCCCGAGCCACCGGCATGCCCTTGAATGTAAGGCGAACCGGGGGCCATATACGCCTTAGTGCTGTCTATTTGTATGCCCAGGGTTAAATGCAGGTTGCCAACCCCGCTTCTGTACTGATTAACGATGTATATATTATTCGTATTTTGTTCAAGCACTATAGACCATTCATGCGAGGTATGTGCCGGCGAATCGACCAGGCAGATAAACGAAATCCATAATTGCTGCGGCTGGCCGGGTAAGCTGTTATTGAAATAGGAACTCACTACCACATTACTATATCCATTGGCCGGATATCCACCACTGATGCACACAGATTTGTCTGGTATATGGGCGTTGGGCAGTAAAGCATTGCTGTTGCGCGGCAAAACTGTTGATGCCGTATCGAAAGTTATAACACCATTCGTACTGGCCTTAAACGCGGTTACCAGCGAGCCGTTAAAATAGAACGGAAAGCCAATCTGGGTTACAGGCCGCCAGGAAACTGTATCGGTAGTATGGGTATAATTATAATTGTAAGTGGAATTTTGGAAATCATAGGCGTATAGTTCGCCGGGCCAGGGATTACCGTGCTGTTGCAAAAATGGAATGCACCGGTATTGCGCTTTAACAGATACCACCATAAGTATGCACAAGATGAGTAGACTATTTTTCATTTTCATCCGCATGTAGTTTTAGTGTGTAAGGGGAGTCTATCAAATCTAAAAAATATATTTGATAATGTTGTAAAAGTTAACAGGGTTCGTCCTTAACTACCTAAGCCGGGCTGAACACTTTACTGCTTTATGGCGTCGTTTTCAACCTTATTTCATCTCCCTGTTCACAAACCCAACAATCTGTTCAACTACTGTTTTGAATGCGGTGCTGTCATAGTCCCATGGGGTGTGCCCTCCGTTGATAAATACATACTCAGAAAAATCAAGCCGCTGCGATTTGTAACGTGCCCTGCTGGCCCCTAAGCCAGCCAGCCTGAAGGGGGCAAGCTTATGGACAGGGCGTTGATAGCCAAATGGCACTACATGGTCGGCGTCGCCTTGTATTTGTAGTATGGACGGCCCTCCGGCGCAAATCAGGTTTGTATCGAGCACAGCACCGGCCAGGCTTAAACATCCGCAGATTGCATGCGGGGGCAATTTCCCGTTTTCAGGCAGGTATTTGCCGGCTGCATTGCACAACGTTGGTGAACATTGACCAACACCACCAATATACGCCAGTTGCTCTGCCAATATACCACCTGCCGAGCTACCACCAAAAAATATGCGGGCCGGGTTTATGCTAAAGGTATTACCGTTGGCAGCATCAGTAATAAACCACTGCACGCTGCTTCGCCCGTCGGCTACCGCCTTCATAATGGCGGAATAAGCTTTGGGCTTTGTAAGCATGCCCCATAAGTTTGTTAGCCGGTAATCAATACTGGCCACTACAAAGCCCCTGCCGGCCAGTTCGCGGCACAAGCCAGGTATTGCATCAGAACGCCTGTTGCCATGTATAAAAGAGCCGCCATGGGCCAATATTATCAGCGGCCTTAGCCGGGCAGTATCACCAAGAGGCTGATATACGTCCATGTAAAGTGATACGCCGTTTTGTGTGCTGTAAACCACGCTATCCAGCTTTACCCGGTTAAAAACGATTTCCCTGTAGCGCAGGCCGTCAGCACCGGAAAAAGCTGCATTACAAACCAGCACAAACATTGCTGCTGAACACCAAAATTTCTTAACACCCTTATACATTTTACCGGCTTTTGAAATTGAAGATAGTTGTTTACCAGCAGAGAATTATTGTAACGAGATGTCAGGGCATGGTGGAGCGTATTAAGATACTATTGCCGAAAGGTGTAAATCAGCTGAAGATATGTTCCTCTCTGCCTGGTTTTTATTTTCCTGCCAAAAAATCCCTGTACCATTTGCCGCTGGTTTTGACAATGCGCTGCTGGGTTTTGTAATCAACCCCAACAATACCCAGGCGCGGGCGGTAGCCTTCGGCCCACTCAAAGTTGTCGAGCAGGCTCCAGATAAAATAACCATCTACGGGCACACCTTCGTTTTTGGCTTTAAGCACCTGCTGTAAATAATCTTTAATGTATTGAAGGCGCTCGGTATCGTTTATTTCTCCATTCACTACTTCATCTTTTACGGCCTCGCCGTTTTCGGTGATGATGATTTTTTTAACCCCGGGATAGGCTGCAAACTGTTTTAGTATGCGGTACATGCCTTCGGGGTTTACTTCCCAGTGCATTTCGGTAAGGCGGCCGGTTATTTTTGAAGGCTTTATCTGCAGGGCATGTACAATAGGCAGCAGTGCAAAGTTTTTAGCCACCATACGGGTATAATTCTGCACACCAATAAAATCAAAGTCAAATTTTACTTTCTGTTCATCATCTTCTTTTATATAATGCAGCACATGTTTTAATGCCGGAAGATCTTTAACCGGATAGCCCATCCCCAGCACGGGCTCAATGAACATACGATTGGCAACCACATCTACCCGTTTGGCTGCAGCTATGTTGCCGGGTTTATTCTTCCAGCCATCAACCGGTGCGCATGAATATGTAGTACCTATGTTTGCACTTTTTACGTTGGCGCGGATTGCCCTTCCACCAATGCCCTGCGCCATTGTCACGTGATGAATAGACTTGTAAAACGATTTGAACCCAAACGTGCCCGGTGCGTGTATACCCAGCATGTAGCCGGCCAGGGTAAACGACAACGGCTCGTTAATTACCATCCAGTTTTTCACCCGGTCGCCGAAGTTTTTTGTGATTACGTTTACATACTCATCAAACCATTTCATGCTTTCGCGGTTGGTCCAGCCCCCTTTGGCCTCCAGTACCTGTGGCATATCCCAGTGGTAACAGGTAAGCCAGGGCTCAATATTTTCTTCCAGGCATTTATCAATTACCCGGTTATAAAAATCAATCCCCTTCCGGTTTACAGCACCGGTGCCACCGGGCAAAATCCTGGACCAGGCCACCGAGAACCTGTAAGCCGGTATATTTAAACTGTGCATCAGTTCTATATCGGTATTATACCGGTGGTAAAAATCATCAGCCACATCTCCGTTATCGTGGTTTTTGATTTTGTTTTGGTGGTGGTGGGTAAAATAATCCCAGTTAGACTCTCCTTTGCCGTCTTCGTTCCAGCCGCCTTCAATCTGGTACGAAGCCGTTGCAACGCCCCACACAAAATCCTTTCCAAACAGGCTGCGCTTTAATTCAGGGTCGAACATTACTGCGGCCATTAAGTTTTTTGGCAACAAGGCGCCTGTGCCCAAAATGGCCATCATTTTCAAATAATTCTCGCGGGTCATATTTCGGGGATTATAATGTTGCACTACATTCAGCGCATGCAACAAACCTACATAACTATTCATAAACAGAATAACCGCCGTTATTTCAGCTAAACGTGGGACTAATGCGGAAGAACGTTGCCAAACTGCAGAGCTATAAAGCGCAAAAACCGCTAAGATTTTTTAGCTCTTTAAATCATTCTTTTCCCTTTGCATGAAGAGCTACCTGATTATTTGGTTGTCGTAGCGCCCATTTGATTTCCCATTTTTTCATATTCAATGTCGTTCGGTTGCCACAGTTCTATTTTGTTGCCCTCCATATCCATGATGTGAACAAACTTTCCGTAATCATAGGTCGCAATGGTGTCGGTTACGGTTACGCCTTCTTTTTTCAGGTCTTCAACGAGTGCTGTTAAATTTTCAACGCGGTAGTTTATCATAAAGTCCTTGGTTGAGGGCTCAAAGTATTTTGATTTTTCGTTAAATACACTCCAGGTTGTAAAACCTTTTTTAGTGGAGTCTGTAGCCAGCCGCCATTCAAACACTGCGCCGTATTGGTTTGTGTTTATGCCCAAATGGGTTTTATACCACTCTCTCATTTTTTTGGGTTCCTGGCTTTTGAAAAAAATGCCTCCTATGCCTGTAACTCTTTTCGTTTCAGCGGTCCCGCTTGAATTGCCTGTTATGATTGATTTGAATGCAAAACCAAAACAGAATGATGTGGCTAATGCTAGGGTTATTAAAATTGCTTTTTTCATTGTTTGTTGTTTATACAAAGCTAATTTTTGCCGGTTAATTAACGGAAAACCGTGTACCGCCGGTGTTGCCGCTTGTAAACATCCGGTTACACTTACCCCTGATTCAGCTGCGGTTACGCCGGATTTATACACACTTACGAAATGTTGCTTTTGCGCGTGCCGAAATTATAACATCTTTATAATAATGCGATTACGTATCTAACCCATATTTATTATTAACCCCTAAAACTCCTGCTATGGAACTAACATTTAATAATAAGTTACCCTTTGAATTTACCGCTACCGAATATTGCTCAATCATATTTGAAGGCCAGGAATACAACATTGTTGTAGATATAATGGGCGGCAGCGGAAATGAAGTTGATGCAGAAATGGATATCCATATCCTGGAGCACGGCCTGTGCGACGAAAAAACAGCACGCATCAGTGAACTGGTATTACAAAAATTTGAGTGCTATACCTTATCACGGAGTTTTGCAGCATAATTAACAACGCCTAAAAGGCAACCGGCCATCCATTGATTTAGTTTGCGATATGTAAAGGATAGTTAGCACGGGCTCTGTCTAACGTTATCCCGCCATTGCGTAGCCATTAAAAATGCGAAAGAATACTCGTTATAGATTCTTTATTTAAAGGCTTTTCGAGATAGCCGCTTACAAAATTGTAAGACATGGCCCGTTCTCTGTCGGCAGGCAGTTGTGAGGAGGTTAAAATAAATATCTTAACGTACTCAGGCAAACGCCCGCAAATACGGCATGCTTCCAGAAAATCAAGCCCGTCCCAGTTAGGCATATTTAAATCGAGCAAAATCAGGTCAGGGCTTCCGTTGCATTCTTCCATATACCTCAGTGCTTCGTAACCATCGTATACAGAATCTACCGGACAATTGACATTATGTTCCCGCAATATCAGTTTCTGCAAAAAATGAAGCGCCGAATCGTCATCTACCAGCAATATTTTTCTTAACGGCATGCCGCAAATATAATTGGTTGAGGCAAAATTCAGAGGCTGTTTTATTAAACCTTCAACGCATGCTTGTTTATAAACGGGAGGCTGCGGTTTACGTATTTGTTGCCGGCCACTTTTTTAAATAGCGGCATTACCAATACCCGCGCCGGTTCGCCGCTCTGCCACATTCCGGATAAATGGTAAGTAACGGGCCCTTTTGTCCTGAAAATTTACCTGATCTTCTTAACCTGTTGTCGTCTTTTTTTTATAACATTGCAGTATATTTTATTAATTATATACAGTATGTGATGTCGTAAAACACACATCGTATATAACATCACTTTCTAAACAGTAATCGCCTTATTCCCTAAAACCACTACCTATGAAAACTATCTACACCCTCGTATTACTTATGTTTGTTAACTCCCTTATCCGGGCCCAAATACCAAATGCCAGTTTTGAACACTGGACCAACAGCACTCCAAATGGCTGGTATATAACCGATCCTGCTACCATTGTGCGGACAACCAATGCCTATGACAGCACGTATGCAGTAAGGTTAAATGTTGTAATGGAGGGCCCTTTTGCATCCTCGGGTTATCTTTGGTCAGGAGATTCCGGTACCGATGGTAATTTCCCTTTAGCTTCAGTCCCTGCTGCTCTCAATGGCTGGATGATCGGTCATTTCGCTGGTTCTGACCAAATGACCATCAATGCACAGGTTTCAATCAATGGCCTGGTGGCGGGGTCAATCGGTATCAACGTCGCTCCAAATTCCGCAGTTTATAAACAGTTTAGTTTTAGCTTCGACACGGCGAATGTAACCCCCGGCGCTGATAGTGCGTACCTTGAATTTGGGTTAATCAATATAACAACAGGCGCCCTGGATACAACAACGTATTATATTATTGATGACTTATCAATGGGGCCATTTTTAAATTTGGGGACAGGTATAGCACAGCCAAATGCCAATGCATTTCTGGAAACATGCAGCCCGAACCCCGCAAGCAACACTGCCAACATTATTTACAGTATTACGGGTAACAGCACCATATCTGTTACCATGTATGATGTGCTTGGCAATAAAGTAAGGACCCTGTTAGACGGTATGCAACAAACTCCGGGCCGCTACAAAATACCGACTGATGTAAGTATGCTGGGTAACGGCGTTTATTTTTATAGCCTGAATGTAGACGGACAATCGTACACGCAAAAAATGATTGTTTCAAAATAACAGCCGCATCGGCATCTTGAAAAAATACTGAATCAGGACACTACTGGTCCCCTTTGAACGTAGCGGATGTTGCGCTTAAAGGGGACCAGTTTCGTTTCCTAGCCCTCATAGAAGACTCCGCAAGGTATTTAAACCCGTTGTCTAAATTCAAACGCGGCAGCAGGTAAAACAAATATCCTGCCCGTTTATTATATTTGAAACCAAACCTCAGCCAATGAAAAAAGTTATCCTGTTATGCGTTATGGCAACTATTGTGGCATTAGTGTTTACTGCCTGCAACACCCCCCATGGTAAAAAACTAACACCGGGGCAGGGTTACCTGCAGGTTAAAGGTGGTAAAATATGGTACAACATTGTGGGTACCGGTAATAAAACGCCCTTACTGCTGCTGCATGGCGGGCCCGGTGTGCCCAGTTATTACTTAAACCCCATTGGCGAACTGGGCAAGGACCGTCCTGTAATTTTCTTCGACCAGCTGGGTTGTGGCCGCAGCGACAGGATTACGGACACTGCTTTAATGACGATTGATAACTACGTAGAGGAAGTAAAAGCCCTGCGCGACAGCCTTGGGTTGAAAGATTATTACCTGTATGGTTCCAGCTGGGGTTCTATGCTGGGTACCGATTTTTACCTGGCGCACCCCGAAGGGATTAAAGCGCTGATATTAAGCGGCTCGGCGTTGAGCATACCCAGATGGATGGCGGATGCACAAAAACAAATTGCCACTATGCCTGATTCGATACAGGAAATAATAAAGGTGAACGAGGCGAATAAAACCTACCATAGCCCTGATTACCTGCGGGCCATGCAAGTTTATTACGAAAAATATGTAGCGCGCAAAATACCCTGGAGCGCCGATGTTGACAGCGCGTTTAGCCAGGAAGGCGAAAATGTGTACCTGTATATGGAAGGCCCCAGCGAGTTTACCATTACCGGCACCATAAAAAGTTACGACCGCACACCCGATTTGGGTAAACTAAAACTACCGGTGCTTTACATGGTTGGCGATTACGACGAAGCCAACCCCGAAACCAGCAAATATTACCAAAGCCTTACTCCAGGAGCCAAACTGGCCGTTATTAAAAACGCCGGGCATTTAACTATGCAGGATAATACCGAACAACACAACCAGGTGTTAGGGGCATTTTTGGATAGTTTGGACAGAAATTAGAACGGGCGGTTACTGTGAAGTGCAGGTATTACAAACGACATAAACACTTCCAACCTCGTCAAACTATGCAAATGGCAAAGCATCAGATGGGCGCGGGTTGGGGCGGATTCCCTCCGGAACTTGGGCAGTTAATATTTATCATGCACTTCCATCTGTAATTGGCATATAAGTCTACCCGTTTTGCCATTTCAGGAAAGATTCCTTATTTCGAATTCATTAATAACTTAAACCTATCCAGATAAAATGAAAAGGACATTTTTGAAAAGCACTGTAGCCATTTGCGCCATAGCATTTCTTCTTTACGGATGTAAAAAAGAATCGAATTCCCTACCGCTGAATAATAGCTCTATTACGGGGCATGCATATGGTCTAAATCCAATGACACCCGATCAATGGAGTGATGTTCCGGTTTTCAGTAAAGAGGTTTTAGGAAATGATGCCAAGGGATTATCATCAGGTACTTTGCCATCCAGTTATTTGCTGGCCTCACCGGCTGTCAGAAACCAGGGGCAGATTGGAAGTTGCACCGGTTTTTGTGGTGCAGAAACCAATGAGATGCTGCATTATTACAAAAACACAACCTCGCCTGTTACATCTACAGGGCTTGACTCCGCAACCGGTTTACAGACAGCAGTAAGCACTCAGTTTTCAGGTTCATCATTATTCGGAACAGCTGGTGCGTTGAGCCCGTTGTTCCTTTACTACGTTGAGCGCTGTGTTATCAATGGCGGATCTATCACTTCTGACCCCGGCGCTAACATGGTGAATATTCCGGAAGCATTTCAAGGTTTAACCAGTAACAGTGGTTCGGGCCGTACTCTTACCAAAAAAATAGGATCAACAACTTACACTTTTGCCGGTGTTTGCGAAGAGAGCTATTACCCTTATCCGTCAAACGGATCAAATACATCTACTCAGTACAGAACAGCGCCAACCAGTTCTGCTATTGCTGACGCTCCGGGCTTTAATATTGCAGCACAGTCCGGTACTACCGGAAGCAGCGGCACTACTACCCACGGTTATTATGTAATCAACTCTTCAACCATTGTTAATGATGTTAAGACAGCGCTTTACAATGATAAGCCTGTAATGATGGGCTTTAATGTTTATGATAACAGCGCTTACACGTATTTTGAAGGCCTTGGTGTTGCCGGTTATGCACCTAATAACTTTACTTATAACCCGCTTACTTCTTCAGGCAGTATAATTTCAGGCCTGAAATTATTGGGCGGACACGCTAACCCAATTATTGGCTATATAGATGAAGCCAGTGCACCGGGCGGTGGTTACTTTATTGTAGAAAACTCATGGGATACCAACTGGGGTTACTACGGTTATTGGTATCTGCCTTACTCTGTATTATCAAACAGCAAAATTGTACCTGCCGGTAATTTGTACGTGGCTATTATATAAGTTTTTTTGACATAAAATAGCAAAGCTCAACAGGCTGTTTCATTATCTGAAACAGCCTGTTTTGTTTTAGTGGCTGTATCCAAGATTGCCCCGCAGGGCGAAACAATATGTTTCTGAGTTTAATTTAGACCGGTTATTTTATTACGAACTTCGTAACTTTGCGGCATTTAATAACACAGATAAAATAATTTTCCATGTCGGAGAAGGGTGATAAGATAGACCTGTTTATTGCTGCGATGTTCAACCTGACCAATGCAATGGAAAGCGATTTTGAGCTTTGCTGTAAGATATGCGGCGGAATAAATAAAAAGGAACTAATGATTATAGCTTTTGTGGGCGACAATAAAAGCGCAAAAATGAGCGAGATAGCCGATTATTTAAGGGCGCCGTTAAGCACGCTTACAAGTATTGCAGATAAACTGGTTGCAAATAAATTTCTGGTACGTTATAACAGTGATGAAGACAGACGCGTGGTGAAAGTTGCACTTGGTGAAAAAGGCCTGGAGTCTTACAAAGCGTTTTTAACCCGAAAGAAGACTATGACCAAAAAAGTCCTTTCCCACTTTAGTGAGAAAGAGCAAAATACATTGATCAACAACGTCAGTAAACTTGCCGTTGCAATAGTGTCAGAAAAATAAAGGAAAAAAAATTTGATTATTAACTACGAAGTTCGTAATATTGCATTATCGAATTAAAATACAGTTAATGTCCCGGCTTCCCGGGATTAGAATCACCTCAATTAAAACATAAAAAAATGAACGAAAGCATATTAATAACCGGAGCAAACATCGGGCTGGGGAAAGAGACTGCACGACAACTGGCATTGAAGCCGGAAACAAAAAAGGTAATTCTTTTCTGCAGAAATGAAGCGAAAGCCGAGGCAGCAAAAAAGGACCTGGAAGAGCAAACCGGAAGAAAGATTTTTGAAATTATTATCGGGGATGTTTCAGACGTAAACTCTGTAAGAAAGGCAGTAGAAAAAATAAAAGAACCTGTTGATGCCGTAATTTTAAATGCAGGGGGCGTAGTAGGAAAAACGGCCGGTAAAATAACGCCTTCAGGTATGAATGAACTGGCTGCCACGAATATTTTAGGCCATGTAGTTTTAGTGGACGAATTAATTAAACATGACAAGTTAAAAAAAGCAGTACTATTAGCCAGTGCTGAAGCAGTGCCGGGAGTAAAGGCGCTGGGAATGAAACCGGTTGCTATGAACACTTCTTCGGCAGATGAGTTTGCCGGTGTTCTGGATGGGTCGTATTTTGGCAATAAGTTCGATGCGATGCAGGCATACGGATATGTGAAATATGCAGGAACCATGTGGGCCTTAGCGATGGCAAGAAAATATCCCAACCTCAAATTTGTTGCTGTGAGCCCCGGTAACACAAAAGGTACCCAGGCGCCTAATAATATCCCCCCGGCCATGCAATTTATGTTGAAGTATTTGATGATGCCGATTGTATTTCCATTAATGGGTGGCATGGTGCATGAGCTGGAAGTAGGCGCCAAACGCTTTGTAGATGGAATTTCGGATGAGCGGTATAAAAGCGGCGTTTTTTATGCCAGTAAAGAGGGTAAGTTATCGGGTGACATGGTTGACCAAAGCACTTTTTTTACTGATTTGAAGAATACTGCATTTCAGGATAATGCAAACCAGGCAATTCACCGGTTTATAAGATAGGTCATAAAAGTAACGCCCAATTGGCTGTAGCCGAACGCTGCGTTTGAGCGAATCATCTTATCAAGTGGTGCAGGTAAGTTATCTGATACCATTGGTGAACTAAAAGGATTCACATCTAAGGAAATGCGGAGCGTTAGAAGTTACCAACCAGCCCAGGTTGAGGGTTTTCTGACCGGCTAACTCCTCCTCTTATTGCTTGTAAAATAAGCAGTTACAGGTAAAACCGGTTGCGGCGCTTTAAAATTTCGTGTATGTTTACAACATGAAATCGATGCGCTATGTTGGTATACTGGCAGCCATGGTATTAGCAAACAGCTTGTTTGCACAGGATAAAAGGATTACCGAGGCCAGTCTGAACGGGCCGGATGCATATTTCCGCACATATGATGATTTTGTTGCTAACCATTATGTGCCTTTTGATAATGTAAAATTTGCTGATGCCGACGCGAAGAAGAAAAAACCTTTTACGGTGAACTTTTTCGTATCGCACCGCAAAGATGTGTTTACCAATGCTACATTGTGGGGGTTCAGGTGGAACGGGCAGCTATACCGCATGAAACCCGATGATGGTTTTTACCGCGTGGTTGCCATAGGCGAAATGATATTGTATGTTGACCCTTTTTACCAGGCATTTACCGATGGCATAACGCACGAGTTTCATTACGACGGGCGCATACGTAATTACTTTTCAAAAACACTTACCAGCCTGCCCATTACTATCCGTGCCGACCCCTTTAAAACTGAACAGAACCAGGACTGGCAGTTTTTTAACTGCACTGACGGCTCAACGCTTACCGATTGTTTTTTAAAAAGCTTTAACCTCGATTTTATGCTTACGCGCATAGACGAAAAGACCTTTAAATATATCCGGGTTACACAAAAGGCACATGCGGTTTCCGGTGAGTAGTTTTTGGGGTAGTTTCGGGGTTTAATTGGGAAGATGCTTAGCAGGTAAACTGAAATAACGCAATTCAGGAGACGCAAAATTTTGCGCCTTTACATGGGGCTTTGGCATTACGGGCAGGGAGACGCGATTCATCGCGTTTCTACGGGCAATTGGAACGTTATTTTTAAATTTTGTGTATATCGATAAGCGCTTAACCGCCTTGAGGAGAAAGCGCCTTTTATGTGGCTAAGAATTGAAAACGCGATGGTTGACAGTGTAACCGTGTGTAAATGATTTAAGTAGTTGATAATGAGTGATGTAATATAGAAAAAGTGTAAACCGTCTGCGACCGTTTACAGGGTCGGGTAGTCGATTCTCCAAGAGTCTCACCACCCCCTACCCCCCGCCGGCGGGGGACATGCTGCCGCTTCGCGGCGGCGAAGCTAATAAGAGCATCAGACCTCCAGCTTTTGGTCCATTATGTCTTTACCGGTTATTATCAGTTCTATCCTTTTTAGTTGGTCGGGGCTTAGTTGCTCGATGAGTTGCTGGTTGATGATGGTGTTGTTGATTTGGATGTAGTTGTTTTGGTTGATGACGGTGGCGGGGGTGCCGGTTTGTTTGGTGGCTGCGTCCACGTATATTTTGGCGGCTTTGAGGTCGCCGTTGAGGGCTTGCCTCAATATGCTGCCCATTACACGGGGCAGCATGATACCCATGCCGTTGGTTTGGTCGCTAAGGTTGGGGCTGCTGCTGAAGGCTTTTAGATGTTTGTGCACAGTTTGGCGACTTAGTTTGGTGCCGGTGGCTATATCGGCAGCGGTGGGCATTTTACCGGTTTCTTTAACGTAGCGCTCGATGATGATGGCGATTTTGCTGTGGTTGAATTCCCATATTTCGTTTCTGTCGAGAAGGGCGGAGGTTTGTTCGATGTAGCGGTCGAGTTCTTCGCCGTGGAAGTCGGGGATTTTGGAGTGGATGAGCTGGAGGAATTCTGCACGCTCGGCGGTGGTGAGGATGTCGAGGTGGTGGCGTTCGATTTTTTCGAGTTTCATGAGTTCGTCGAACTTTTGTGGGATTGCGGGGGTAGTTTCCATAGTAGTTGTTTTTAGTATGCAAGTTAGGGTGGTGCTGCGCAATGTATTTGCGTAGTGAACGGCCCCTCTAAATCTCCCCGAAGGGGAGACTTTAAATGCAATCCTCACCCTGCCCTCTCCGAAGGAGAGGGTTCTAATACATTCGGGGTAAACTCCACTTCGGCCGTCATTGCTTCGGGATTGCCACGGCGGTGCCTCGCAATGACGATTTTGGGCAAAACAAAAACCCCTTCCAGTTTCCTGAAAGGGGTTTTAATATCTGCGTTTGTGCTGCTGATGATTACATCATGCCGCCCATTCCGCCCATGTCTGGCATACCGCCGCCATGGCTGTGGCCTTTCTCTGGTTCTGGTTTGTCAACTATTACCACTTCGGTAGTTAACAGCATAGAAGCTATAGAGGCCGCATTTTCCAATGCAATGCGGGTTACTTTAGTTGGGTCGATAACACCGGCTTTTTTAAGGTGCTGGTATTCGTCTGTGCGGGCATTGTAACCGAAGTCGTCTTTGCCTTCGCGCACTTTCTGAACTACGATAGAACCTTCCAAACCGCTGTTAGCGATGATTTGACGAAGAGGCTCTTCAATCGCCCTGCGAACGATAGCTATACCGGTTGTTTCGTCATCATTCTCACCTTTCAGTTTTTCGAGTGTATGCTGGGCACGGATGTAAGCCACACCACCACCAGCTACGATACCTTCTTCAACTGCGGCACGTGTAGCATGCAATGCATCATCCACACGGTCTTTCTTTTCTTTCATTTCAACTTCGGTAGGGGCGCCAATGTAAAGCACTGCAACACCACCGCTAAGTTTAGCTAAACGCTCCTGTAATTTTTCGCGGTCGTAATCAGAAGTTGTTTTCTCAATCTGAGCTTTGATTTCTTCAACACGGCCTTTGATCAATTCTTTGTCGCCTTTACCGTTTACGATAGTAGTGTTGTCTTTGTCAATTACTACTTTCTCAGCCTGGCCAAGGTAAGTGAAATCGGCGTTCTCTAATTTATAGCCCATTTCTTCGCTGATAGCGATACCACCGGTAAGGATGGCAATGTCTTTCAACATTTCTTTTCTTCTGTCGCCAAAGCCGGGAGCTTTAACAGCGGCAACTTTAATAGTGCCACGCAGCTTGTTAACTACCAGGGTAGCTAATGCTTCGCCTTCAACTTCTTCAGATATAATCACCAACGGGCGTCCGCTTTGTGCAACTTTTTCCAGGATAGGAAGCAGTTCGCGCATATTGCTTATCTTCTTGTCGTAGATCAACAATAACGCGTTTTCCAGTTCAGCTTCCATGCTTTCAGGATTGGTAACGAAGTATGGAGAAAGGTAGCCACGGTCAAACTGCATACCTTCAACAGTTTTTACTTCAGTTTCAGTTCCTTTAGCTTCTTCAACAGTGATAACACCTTCGGTGCCCACTTTCTTCATAGCGTCAGCTATCATCTTTCCGATTTCGTTGTCGTTATTGGCAGAGATAGAAGCAACCTGCTCAATTTTACCAAAGTCCTTTCCAACGCTTTCAGATTGTTTCTTTAAGCTTTCAACAATAGCTTTAACGGCTTTGTCGATACCGCGCTTTAAATCCATAGGGTTAGCGCCTGATGCAAGGGCTTTTAAGCCCGGGCCAACAATTGCCTGTGCAAGCACTGTAGCAGTAGTTGTTCCATCACCAGCCTGGTCGGCAGTTTTAGAGGCAACTTCTTTGCACATTTGTGCGCCCATGTTTTCGATAGGGTCTTCCAGTTCAATTTCTTTAGCAACAGATACACCGTCTTTAGTAACAGATGGTGCTCCGAATTTTTTGTCGATGATTACATTACGGCCTTTAGGTCCAAGGGTAACTTTAACGGCGTTAGCCAGTTTATCAACGCCGGCTTTCAGCTTATCGCGGGCGTCTTTTTCGAATAAAATCAGTTTTGACATAGTTATTAGGTTTTAAATCTTTTAAAAAATCATTTTTTTGCTAATGCAGTTTATCACAAAGACCACCAAGAAACCGCCAATACAAAGCACACAAAAAATATTATAACCTTAGTGCTCTTTGTATAAAGCTTTGTGGACTTGGTGTTAAACTTCATTTCGTTTTCAAAGAATGGCGAAAATGTCCGATTCTCTCATTATCAGGTAATCTTGTCCGTCTACCTGTATTTCGGTGCCACTGTATTTGCCATACAGGATAGAGTCGCCAACTTTAACGGTGGTTGGTTCGTCTTTTTTGCCGGGGCCTGCGGCTATTACTGTTCCGCGTTGTGGTTTTTCCTTAGCCGAATCAGGGATAATGATACCACCTGCAGTTTTTGTTTCAGCCTCAGCTGGCTTTACCAGAACTCTGTCTGCCAAAGGTTTAAGTTTTACGTCTGCCATAGTTTTAATGCTTTTTTAGTTTTAGTAATTATAACCCTCAAAACGGGGATGTCATTGACATCGCCTTCTTATCATCTTTCGTGCCAAGCAGCGGATAAGGCAATTTTGGCAGCCGCCCCTTCCGTCCCCGAAGGGGAAACCAAGGCAAAAATTCAACATCAAAGTAAATTTGACAGTTTTCTTTCCGTTTTAGTTTCCCCTTCGGGGACGGAAGGGGCTGTATTATCTCTTTTCCTGGCTAAAATTCTTCAAATCGCTCATAATCTGGTTGGCGATATGATCGGCGGTGGTTTCAGAGTTGCTTTCGGCGTAAATGCGGATTATGGGTTCAGTGTTGCTGCGGCGTAAGTGCACCCATTCAGTTTCAAAGTCTATTTTAACCCCGTCGATAGTATTAACCGGGTATTTTTTATACTTCCGCTCAATCTCGCTGAAAAGGATATCAATATTTACCGCAGGGTCAAGATCTATCTTCTTCTTGGCAATATGATAGTTTGGGTATGATGCCCTTAAAATAGAGGCGTTTTTGCCAGTGTTGGCCAAATGTGTCAGGAACAAAGCTATACCCACCAGCGCATCGCGGCCGTAGTGCAGTTCAGGGTAAATAACCCCGCCGTTGCCTTCGCCGCCAATTACGGCATTCACTTCTTTCATCTTTTCAACAACGTTCACCTCTCCTACTGCACTGGCAAAGTATTCGCCACCGGCTTTCAGGGTAACATCGCGCAGGGCGCGGGTTGATGAGAGATTAGAGACAGTATTTCCTTTCTTTTTGCTCAACACGTAGTCAGCCACCGCAACCAGTGTGTATTCTTCACCAAACATCTCGCCGTCCTCGCAAACAAGGGCTAAGCGGTCAACATCCGGGTCAACGCAAATGCCCAGGTCGGCTTTTGCTTTCTTTACTGTTCTTGATAACTCACTCAGGTTCTCAGGCAGAGGTTCAGGATTATGTGGGAAATGACCGGTAGTTTCGCAATACAATTCAGTAACCTGTTCTACGCCCAATGCATGCAGTAACTTAGGTAAAGCAATACCGCCGGTTGAGTTTACACAGTCTATAACCACTTTAAAGTTGCGGGCCTTAATGGCTTTAACATCTACCAGTTCCAGCTTCAGAATCTGCTCAATGTGCTTTTCAATATAGCCCGGCTTTACGGTATATGAGCCAATAGCCGTTACTTCCTCAAACTCCGTTTTCTGGTCTTCGGCCAGGCGTAAAACCTCCTCCCCTGCTTTGGCAGAGATGAATTCACCTTTTTCGTTCAGCAGTTTAAGGGCATTCCATTGCTTCGGGTTATGCGAGGCAGTAATAATAATACCACCACCGGCCTTTTCTTCATGCACCGCCAACTCAACCGTTGGGGTGGTCGAAAGTCCAAGGTCTACCACATCAATACCGATAGACTGAAGTGCGCCAACAACAATATTACTGACCATCTGACCGCTGATGCGGGCGTCGCGGCCAATCACTACCTTCTTGTTTCCCGAGTTCTGTTTTACCCATTTGCCAAAGCCAATGGTAAACTTCATAATGTCGAGGGGTGTAAAATTGGTATCCGGAAAACCACCGATGGTTCCGCGTATCCCGGATATTGATTTTATGAGTGCCAAGCTATTTAGATTTTATTTTGGGATGGCAAATGTATAAATTTCGGTTTTTAAGCGGGCAGACGCAGGTTAGTTTTTATACACAAAACAACATTATGAGCGACAAAAAATGGTATGAACGGTGGTTCGATTCGCCTTATTACCACATGCTGTACTCAAACAGGGGCATTGATGAGGCCAAAAACTTCGTTGGTCGTATTGTTGACAAGTTTAAAATACAGCCGGGAACCCCTGTTTTAGATGCAGCCTGCGGTAAAGGCCGCCACTCTCAAACACTGGCATCACATGGATTAAACGTCACCGGAATTGACCTTTCGCACAACAGTATAGCCTACGCAAAACAGTTTGAGCATGAGCATTTAAGGTTTGAGGTTTGGGATATGCGGCAGGTTTATAAGCCTGAAGCGTTCGACTATGTTTTCAACCTTTTCAGCAGTTTTGGGTATTTCGAAGATGACGAACAGGACTTTTTAGCCATTAAGGCCTTTGCCGCAAACCTGAAGCCCGGCGGCACCCTGGTGCTCGACTATATGAATACCGAATGCGTGGTAAAACTGCTGAAACCCAGGGATATTGTGCAGCGCGGCGATATACAGTTTCATATTCAGAAGAAGATTGAAAACGGCTTTATCAAAAAGAAAATAGAGTTTCTGGTTGATGGCGTTGACAATAGCTACACCGAGGAACTAAAAATCATCAATCTCTATAAGTTTGAAAAGATGCTGAAAGATGCGGGGTTTATTTTAAAAGAAACGTTGGGCGATTACGACTTGAATAAGTTTGACCCGGGGTCATCCATGCGCCTTATTCTAATTGCCCAAAAGACAATGGAACGCTGATTTATTATAATACTTGTGATTAAAGGTAGTGTTATATACAAACTACAGTTACTTTCAATACTATGAAGAAATTTATCCTCCCCCTCTTGTTAGTTATGGCAGTTCTTAGCACCAACGCTCAAAGCATCGCCCAAACCCGCTGCAACAATCTTCATAAAGGCGTTAACCTCTCCAATTGGCTGGAGGGATATTGGGTTACCGACTGGCCCGATACCACAACGTATACCTATCCATTTTTTGCGGAGATGAAAAGATCTGGTGTGCAGTCAATACGGATGCCCGTTTGTTTTGCATTGGTTACAGATACATTGGCTCCATATAACGTTGACACTACGAACCGTGTTTTCAGAATTATTGACAGTGTTATTGCCTGGACCACCCAGCTAAACATGAACCTGATTATTGACAACCATCACATCTGGAACGTGAGCGATACCACCTGGAGGCAGCAACTCCCGCCTATGGCGCACCTTTGGGCTGTGCTGGCTAACCGGTATAAAAACCTCGACCCGAACCGCTACTTTTTTGAGATATTAAATGAACCTGCCGGAATCAGCAACGATTCGCTGGCTTTGTTCTTCAATCCTATTATTGATACCATCAGGCAGTATGCCCCTAATCATTCTATTGTGGTTTCGCCTAATGCATGGAGCGCGGGTATTGGCTACCAGGGCTATCTTCCACTTCCCGATACCAACCTTATTTATACCTTTCATAGCTACGACCCATATCCGTTTACCCACCAGGGCTTAACTTTTGTTGTTCCCCGTTTACCCACCGGTGTTCCGTTTCCGAATATTGAATACAACGCGCTTGTGGTTGCCAACTGGGAATTTGCATTGCTGTGGCGCAGTCAATATAACCGCCCCCTGTTTTTGGGAGAGTTTGGTGTAGGTGACAGCGCCGATGCAGTGAGCCGATGCAACTGGATTGATACGATGGCTAACCGGATACAAGGTTCAGGCACCTCCGCCTTTTACTGGGATGTGGTAGGTGATTTTAAAATGTACCATTCGGGCGTTGTAACGGAAGACAGCATTTTCCCATGCTTCGAGCGCGCCTTAGGTTTGTACGGCGATACGCTTACTTCAGAACAGAACATAAGCCCGGATTTCGGGCTAAAACTATATCCTAACCCGGCACAAAATGTTTTAACCGTTCAAACCAATACTAATTTACCCAACGCACATTATAGCATACTGAACGAAATAGGTGCATTGGTGCAAACCGGTTATTTGGCCGGTGCAACGACAGATATCCGCCTCAATATATTGCCCAACGGAATTTATTTTTTACAGGTAGAAAGCAATGGCGAAAGGATCAACCGTAAGTTTGTTATTTCTAAATAGAAGCAAGAACCAGGATATAAGAAGCAAGATTTAAAAGATGACTGAATTGTCTTGACTCCTGATTCTGGCTTCCTGATTCTCATTAAATAAAATGATTGAAAGCCTACGACATATAGACCGCCTGCTGTTTTACTTCATTAACCACAACTTGGCTAATCCAGTGCTGGATTTTCTATGTCCGTTGCTAAGGGAAAAGCTAATGTGGATACCGTTATACGGGTTAATTGCTTTTGTGCTTTACAAAAAATACGGCAACAAAATTCTCTGGCTCGGACTGTTAACGGTCGTTACCATTATCCTCAGCGACCAAACCAGCGGTATTTTCAAACACTTTGTTCATCGGTTAAGGCCTTGCAATAACACTGAATTGGCTGATACCATTCACAGGGTTGTTGAATGCGGGGTAGGTTTCAGCTTCGTATCTGCGCATGCAGCCAATCATTTTGCCATTGCCACCTTTCTTTCGTTTTTAATGGGTGGAAATAAGAAATGGATTGCCTTTCTCTATCTCTGGGCATCGGCCATCGCCTTCTCGCAAGTGTATGTAGGCGTTCATTATCCGGGAGATGTTTTCGGCGGGGCAGTGGTAGGAATAATGGCCGGATTAATAACCGGTTCTATCGCGAAGCGGTTTGTAATTTCTAATACATAAAGTTTCGCACGGAGCCACGGAGAAAAATACAGAGAAATACAAAAACAATGTATTGATTTGCATTCCTCGGCTGTTAACTCCCTGCCTCCGTGCGAAATAGTTTTTTAGCAGTTTTTTCCTATTCTTTGTATTCCCTTTGCGCTCTTAGCGTCTTAGCGGTAAAAAACAACTAATCATGGCAACTGAATTCATCAAAGTAAACCCACAGGTAGAAAAACATATTGCTTTAATAGAACTAAACCGTCCCAAAGAACTCAACGCCCTCAGCCGCGAGTTAATGCTGGAAATACGCGATACACTCAGAGTGTTGGACGAAGACGACAACGTCCGCGTAATCATCTTAACCGGTGGGGAAAAAGTATTTGCCGCCGGCGCCGATATTAAACAAATGGCCACTGCAACCGCTATTGATATGCTGAACATAGACCAGTTCAGCACCTGGGACCAGATAAAGAAAACCAAGAAACCCATCATAGCCGCAGTATCAGGCTTCGCCCTCGGCGGTGGCTGCGAACTGGCCATGACCTGCGATATGATAGTGGCGTCTGAAACAGCAAGATTCGGCCAGCCGGAAATTAAGATAGGTACCATGCCCGGTGCAGGTGGCACCCAACGCTTAACCCGCGCCATTGGCAAAGTGCGCGCTATGGAAATGGTATTAACCGGCAAATTCATAACCGCCGAAGAAGCCCTGCAGGCAGGCCTTATCAATCGAATTGTTCCGGTAGATGTATTAAGAGATGAAACCCTGAAACTGGCCCGCGAAATTGCCAAACTATCACCGGTATCCGTAAAACTGGCTAAAGAATCAGTAAACAATACTTTCAACTCTACATTAGATGAGGGCCTGATATTCGAACGCAAAAACTTCTACCTCACCTTTGCTTCCGAAGACCAGAAAGAAGGGATGAAGGCTTTTGTGGAGAAAAGGGTGGCGGAGTTTAAGGGAAAGTAGGGGCTATGATGTGAATAGAACCAAGGTCATTTACTACGTCTAAATTTATTTTTAGGATTTCGTTTTCCGTGATATATCGCCTCAATATAAATCTTCTTCCTCTTTTCGATTACTTCGTATAAAATGATGTAAGGAAATGTCTTTACAACTTTGATTCTATAGATTGAGGTCTCAATTCTACCACTTGATGGGTGAGCCACAATATCAGCAATGGCATCATCAACTGAAAGTATGAACCGTTCACCTAATCCGGGCTCTTTCTCTTCATACCACGCATAGGCGTTTATGTACTCAAGTGTAGCCTCGGGGTGAAAAACAATCTCATACGTCATGCCACCTTCTTGGATTGAACTTTTTTCCTTGCCATACTTTTGGTTTCCTCCAGAGTATAGGTTTTTACCTTGCCGGATTTAATTTCGCGACTTCGTTTATCAATTTCCGCCATAAAATGCTTATCATTTAATGGATTGATAAGTGTATCCAGGTCACCTTCAATCATAGTATATATGGCTTTCAGTTTTTTTCCCTCCGCTACCCTCACATAATCGTAAAGCCGTTGTCTAACAGTGTTAATATCCATAATTTTCTTTTATCCAAAGATAGGCATTTCTCAGAACACAGGTCAAAACCACAAGGCATTATATGTCATGATAATGAAGACAGCGTTTTCAGCGAAGAGAACGGCGGAGTTTAAAGGCAAATAAACCTTATCAGATTACAACAAATTCGCCAAACAGGAAGGCAACAACCCAATCAGTATAATCAGGAATATGCAGGCTATAATCACAAACGAGTAAGCAGGCTTGATAGAGAATACCACTTCTTCCGATTCCTGCGTATACATAGCCAGGATAACTTTAAAATAATAGTAAACCGACACAATAGAAGTTACTACCGCCCAAACTGTTACAGCAACATGACCGGTTTTGATGGCCTCGGTAAAAATGTAGTATTTGGCAAAGAACCCGGCAAACGGAGGTATACCCGCCATTGATAACATGGCAATAGTTAAAGCACCCGCTACAAATGGCTTGCGTTTACCCAATCCGTTAAAGGCTTCAATTTTATCTGACCCGGTATTCGCTGCCACTGAAATTGCAATAGCGAATGCTGCTACTGATGCCAAACCATAAGCGGTGGCATAATAGAAAATAGCATTATCGGTTTTAGCGGTTATACTCAAAAGACCAATCATCAGGTAACCGGCATGGGATATACCTGAGAATGCCAGCATCCTTTTAAACGAATCCTGATTAAGGGCGGTAAAGTTACCGATGGTAATAGTAAGTATTGTAACCGCCCAGAACACCCATGCATACAAAGGCATGCTGCTACCCAGAGCGCCACTGAATAAACGATAAAACGCTGCAAACGCCGCTATCTTGGCAATGCTGGCCATAATCAATGTAACCAGTGTGGGTGAGCCATCATAAACATCAGGTGCCCAGAAATGGAAGGGGGCTGCAGATACTTTAAAGAACAGCGCAATCATAATCAGGCCTGCACCCACATAAAACAAAACAGTTGGTGGTGCCGAAGCTTTATACATCGCTATTTGCTGCAAATCAAAACTGCCGGTTTCGCCATAAACAAGGGCAATACCAAACAACAACAGGCCCGAAGCAAAACTTCCCATCAGGAAATATTTCATGCCCGCCTCGTTGCTTCTGGTATCTTTTTTACGGCTGCCTGCCAACACATAAAGTGAAATAGAAAGTACTTCAATGCCCAGGAAAAACATGGCCATGTTACCAAACGACACCAGTGCCAATGCACCGCATAAGGTAAAAATGATGATTGCCAGGTAATCTGAAATCCTGGTTTCCTCGTTCTTATAAAAGCTGCCACTTAAAATCACAATAAACAACGCCAGCAGGATCAACAGGCCCGAGAAAGCAACCGAGAAGTTATCAATAACAACCATGTTATTATAAAATCCTGAATTGACACCCCAGCTGGTAAGGTTCAAACCAAAAATAGCCAGCAGTCCAACAATGCAAAGCGGCCATACCAGTTTACGCAGGTTAAACATTTCTGCTACCATGCATAGTAAACCGAGTACCGATGTATATTCTAAGGTTTTCATTTCTTTCTTTCGGGTATTTAGTAGCTAGTATTAAGTATTTAGACTTAACGCCACCCTACCTTTATCTTTTCGTGTCAATTCAAATATCGTCAACTCATGTATTCTCTAAATACCTAATACTATATACTTAATACCAACTACCGCAAACTATTAGTCAAAATACTATCCAGCGCCGGCTGTATAATGTGCAGGATCGGCGCAGGATAAATTCCTATCACAAAAATGGCCACAATAACCGGCACAAAAACTGCCAGTTCGCTCCAGTGCAAATCAGTAAAGCCAACGGTGGTTTCGTTGGTTTCGCCCAGCATCACATTCTGATACATACGCAACATATATACAGCACCTAAAATGATGGTTAATCCGGCAATAATCGACAGCCATGTGTTGTACTCATAAACCCCGTATAACAGCAGGAACTCGCCAATAAAGCTGTTCGTCAGCGGCAAAGCAACAGCAGCAAGCACAACAATCATAAAAGCCGTAGAAAATTTCGGTGCAATATTCCTGATACCACCTAATTTGGCAATCTCAAATGTTCCAGTGCGCTGATAAATGATTTCAGCTGCGAAGAAAAGGGCCACCACGTTAATACCGTGCGACATCATCTGAATTACAGCTCCTTCAAAACCTTCTTTGGTTAAGGTAAATATACCGGCAGCAATCAAGCCAACGTGGGCCAATGATGAATATGCCAGCAACTTCTTCAAATCACCCTGGCGGATAGCAATTACCGAACCGTAAACAACACCTATAACGCATAACACCAGCACATAAGGCGTAGCCAGCGAAACGCCTAGTGGCACTATCGGCAATAACCATCTTAATAACCCGTAAAGGCCCATTTTAAGCATAATGCCAGCCAACAACATTGTTCCTGCAGATGGGGCTTCTTTGTATGTATCAGGTTGCCATGTGTGGAAAGGGAAAATAGGTACCTTAATAGCAAAGGCAATAAAGAAACCCAGGAATACAAGTATCTGCTCAGGCTGAGTTAAGTTGAGTTTGTAAAGAGCGTTTACATCAAAGCTACCTGCTTTCTGGTAGAGCCAGATAAACGCCAGCAACATAAAAAGTGAACCCCCTAAAGTGTAAATAAAGAATTTGAAAATAGCGCGGTTGCGGAATTCCTTATCCCTGCCTTCGCCCCATAATAAGGCGATGAAGTAAATAGGAATAAGCGCCAACTCCCAGAAAATGTAGAACAGGAATCCGTCAGAAGCAGCAAACACGCCAATTAAAGCAAACTGCATCAATAACACCAGCGAGTAAAAGCTTTTTGCGTTGTCTATTTCTTTTCTAAAGGTTGTAAGTATAATTAACGGCACCAGGAAGGTAGTAAGCAAAATCAAAATGATCGCTAAACCATCAACCGATAATGCAAATGAAATATTCGGGTTGCTTATCCACGGCTGAGAAAAAGTAATTGGAGAAAGCCCTCCCTGGCTCAGGCTCCTTTTTAGCAGATACGAGGCAACAAATTCAACCACGGCGGCAGTAAATGCCACATATTTAGCCTGTCTGTTTCCCGAAAGGTAAACCAGCGCTGCCGCAACTAATGGAAAAAATAATACGCCTAATAATAACATCCTGCTTCTTCCTTATTTAATGATAAAAGCAAATAAAAATATAACCACCACACTCAACACCATGGCCAACAGGTAAAATCCTATATAACCACTCTGTAATTTTCTTAACTGGCTTCCAACCCCCATAGACAGTTTACCTGAACGGTTCACTATGCCATCAACAACGGTTCTGTCTATCACGTCGTAAAACAATTCAGATAACTTACCAATAGGAGCTACCAACAACATGTTGTAAATCTCATCCACATAATATTTGTTGTAAACCCATCTTCTTACAAAGCTGATAGGCGCACTTTCTGCATTCGGTGTTTCTGCTTTTGAAACGTATTTGAAGTAAGCATAAGCAATACTCAGCAACGCAGCAATAAGCGCACCGGCCATCAATGAAATATCCATTGACATGGATAATGCATGACCTGCCCCTTCGGCATCGTTAGCAGGGTTCATTGCCTGGGCAAACACAGGGCCCAAAAATCCTTTCAAGGCATGATGATATCCCAGACCTTCAGGCAGACCCATAAAACCGCCCACAGCTGCAAGCAGCGCAAGCACAACTAACGGGAAGGTAATCAAGACGGGAGATTCATGCAGGTGATGCTCCTGCTCGTGGGTTCCCCTGAAACTACCGGTAAAGGTTAAGAACACCAGGCGGAACATGTAGAAGGCAGTAAGGATAGATGCGATAGAAGCAATAGCCCACAATACCTTGTCATGCTCAAATGCCGCAGCCAGAATTTCATCTTTCGAGAAGAAACCCGAGAAAGGAAATACCCCGGAAATAGCCAATGATGAAATCAGGAATGTCCAGAAAGTAACCGGCATCCATTTTCTTAACCCTCCCATTTTACGGATGTCCTGCTCGCCGGCTAAAGCGTGAATTACAGAACCCGAACCAAGGAACAAACAAGCCTTGAAGAACGCGTGCGTTACTACATGAAAAACCGCAGAGTTAAACGCACCCACACCCAAAGCCATAAACATTAAACCCAACTGCGAAACGGTTGAGTATGCCAGCACCTTCTTAATATCATTCTGCATAATACCGATGGTAGCGGCAAACAAAGCAGTAGCAGCGCCTACGCATGCAACAAACTGCATTGTTTCAGGGGCTAGAATATAAATAAAATGTGCACGGGCAATCATGTAAATACCTGCGGTAACCATGGTAGCGGCGTGTATCAAAGCCGAAACAGGTGTAGGGCCGGCCATAGCATCAGGCAGCCATGTATACAATGGCAACTGGGCCGATTTACCCATGGCGCCGATAAATAGCAGCATGGTAATGGCCACCATTAATCCATGATTAACAACACCGCTTGAAACCGCAGCTTGAAGTAATCCGAAGTTCAGCGTTTTGAAGTTGTATAGAATAAGGAACATGCCAATCAGAAAACCGAGATCACCAATACGGTTCATTACAAAGGCCTTCTTGGCTGCGTTGTTGTAATCCTGGTTCTTATACCAGAAACCGATAAGCAGGTATGAGCATAAACCAACACCTTCCCAACCAATAAAGGTTATAAGGAAGTTGTTGCCCATTACCAGCAGCAACATGAAGAAGATAAACAGGTTTAAGTACGAGAAGAAGATGCTGAAGTTATCATCATCATGCATGTACGAGATAGAGTAAAGATGAATCAGGAAACCCACACCGGTAATAACCATTAACCAGGTAACCGAAAGCTGATCGAGCAAAAGGCCAAAGTTAATTTTGAAATCGCCGAATGATATCCAGTCAAAAACATTAACGTCAATCTTTTGCTGTGTTCCGTTCATGAACCCAATAAAGAAAATGGACGACAAAATAAAAGGTACTAAAATTGCGGCTGACCCGATTAGCCCCGAAATGTTTTTCGGCAAGGCCTTACCAATAAAAGCATTGATAAGAAATCCAAGCAGGGGCAGTAAGATGATTAAGTATAGATAAATCATTTCAACTTATCCCGGTATTCCTTTTAAGGTTTAACAGGGACCTTTTTATTTTTTAGTTCAACAAACCAATACTACCACTTCAAATTCTTCAATTCGTCAATATCAATAGAGTGCAGATTCTTAAATATAGTAACCAATATGGCAAGGCCTACAGCAACTTCGGCCGCAGCAACCGCCATTACAAAAAACACAAACACCTGTCCGTTGGCATCGTTATGGTAAACTGAAAAAGCTACAAGCAAAAGGTTAACCGCATTCAGCATCATTTCCACGCTCATAAAAATGATAATGGCATTTCTTCTGAACAATACACCCAACACACCAATGCAAAACAATGCTGCACTTACAATAATGTAATACTGTATAGGAACTACCGAAAAAATATTTAAAACTACATTCAACATTTCACTATTATTTAGTGTCAGTAACCTTCTCTTTCTTCGATAACAATACTGCGCCTATCATGGCAGTTAAAAACAATACCGATGTAAACTCAAATGGAAACAGGTATTGGTTCAGCAATACACTTCCAAGATTCTTAACGGTAGATAAATACGGGTTTGTATCCGGAGGGATTGGCATATTATCGGCCCTCTTCAACACTGCAATCAGTATCAGCATCAGCAGGCCGGCAGCGACAACGGCACCAATTCTTGCCAATGCCGGTTTGTGTTGCTCAGTCTCCTCGTTCAGGTTCATCAACATCAGGGTTGAAAGGAACAGAACCATAATGGCGCCTACATAAACTATCAGGTTTACCATGGCCAGAAACTGAGCGTTCAGTAAAAGATAGTGGCCGGTGATTGCAAAAAAGAAGATGATAAGATAAAGAATAGAGTGAACCGGGTTACGGGATATAACGGTCATCAGGCCGCTGAAAATTCCCAAAGCTGATAAAAAAAGGAAAATATATAATTCCACTCTTGCTTATTAATTAATCCACTTAATAAAATCCTGTTCCAATTTTAGTGAGCCTTGTCTTCCAGCGGCATCACTAACTTATCCTTTCCATAAATAAAACCGGTGCGCTGGTAATCTGATGAAACCATATCTTCAGTTAAAAAGATGGCCTCCTTCGGACAAGCTTCCTCGCACAAACCACAGAAAATACATCGCAGCATATTGATTTCGTAAACCGCTGCATATTTCTCTTCGCGATATAAATTCTCTTCACCCTTTTTGCGTTCCGCCGCAGTCATGGTAATTGCTTCAGCAGGGCAAGCCAGTGCGCATAGGCCACAAGCTGTGCAACGTTCAGCACCTTTCTCATCGCGCATTAAAATATGGCGACCACGAAATACCGGAGAAAACTCGCGTTTCTGCTCAGGATACTGGACCGTTACTTTTTTCTTAAAGAAGTGCCTGAGGGTAATGCCCATACCTTTAAGAATGGCCGGAAGGTATAGCTTCTCCGTAAAGGTCATCTCCTTATTGGATGCTTGTACTTTTCTACCTGATAAACTTACCTTCTCAAATTCAGTTGCCATAATAAAGCGGTCGCAAAAATAATTTTACTACGTAATTAAACCATACTACTTTGTTAACAAAATCACTCCACCAGTCAATACAATATTCAATATTGATAAAGGAATCAGAATTTTCCATCCCAGGTTCATCAATTGGTCATAGCGGAATCTTGGAACAGTCCACCTGACCCACATGTAAAAAAAGATGAAGAACACTATTTTGGCAAACAGAACACCAACGCCAACCAGTACAGCCAGGTTAGAGCCAATATTGCCCAAAGCACCGGTTAATGCGTTATGCACCCAATCCATACCCGGGTAGTTATAACCACCAAAAAATATGACGGCAATAACAGTAGAAGAAATGAACATGTTTATATATTCAGCAAAAAGGTAGAAGCCCAGCTTCATGCTTGAGTACTCTGTGTGATATCCACCAACTAATTCGGCCTCACACTCAGGTAAGTCGAATGGAGTTCGGTTGGTTTCGGCAAAAGCGCAAACTAAAAAGATAAGGAAAGCCAGAGGTTGTTTGAAAACTATCCATGAAAAGTAGGGCACATGTCCGCTCCAGTCAATAAAACCATGCTGTTGTTCAGCCATAGTGCGCAGGCTTAAAGTACCGGTAAGCATTACAACAGATATAATTGAAAGCCCCATAGCAACTTCGTACGAAATCATTTGCGAAGAAGCACGCACAGCACCCAGTAACGAGAACTTATTATCAGAAGCCCAGCCACCAATCATAATACCATATACCCCGAATGAAACCATACCGAAGATGAACAACAATGCAACATCAACATCAGTAGCCTGAAGCGAAACCGGGCGACCGAAGAAATTCATGGTTCCGCCCCATGGAATAACGGCGCTGGTCATCAAAGCAGTTACAATAAACAAACCGGGACCCAGAATAAACAGAAACTTATTCTTCGTGTCCGGAATGAAATCTTCCTTGGTAAACATTTTCAAACCATCGGCCAGCGGTTGTAAAATACCACCGTAACCTGCCCGGTTAGGGCCAGGTCTGTCCTGCATATAGGCGGCTACCTTTCTTTCAGCAAAGGTTGAGTATAACGCAACAAACATGGTAATGGCAAACACCACCAGTATTATTCCGAATTGAATTGCTATTTGCGTGTAATCCATTGTTCCTTATTCAAATGTTTTCAGGTCCTTATTATTCACTATTCAAAAACTAAAACTGCCCGTCGGTTGCTTTACCGTCGCTTAATTCCTTAGCAGGTTTATCATAATTTACGTGGTTCATGCTTATTGCCTTTCTGTCCTGCTGACGGCCATATAATATGCGGGGGTCAGTATCAATTTCAACCGGCTGTATTTTGCGGGTATAGTTGCCTTGGTTGATAACCGAGAATTTTTCAAACTTACGTGGGCCTTCAATGGTCCAGTCTTTCAAATCCTTCTTGTCGTAGCGGCAGTCGTTGCAAATGTAAGCAGGTTTTCCATCAGGCAATGTTTCTACCTCATGATAAACATCCTTTCTTACCGATACGCGGTAAATTTCATTACCGAACATCCAGATTGTAGCCTTTCCGCAACACTTGGTGCATTCGCGGTGCGCATCAAATGGTTTTAAAAACCAAACGCGCGATTTGAAACGGAAAGTTTTATCAGTCAATGCACCCACCGGGCAAACATCAACCATATTACCACTCATATCATTCTCAACTGCATTCTGTATGTAAGTAGAAATCTCAGCAGCATCTCCACGGTTCATGATACCATGCACACGTTTGTCGGTCAACTGGTCGGCAACATAAGTGCAGCGGTAGCAAAGGATACAGCGCGTCATGTGCAACTGAATCTTATCACCTATGTCTATTTTATCAAAAGTCCTTCTCTCCTCTTCGTAGCGTGTTTTGGCCACACCGTAATCGAAACCTAAATTCTGTAAATCGCACTCACCGGCTTGGTCGCAGATCGGGCAATCAAGCGGGTGGTTTATTAATAGAAACTCAACAACACCTTTGCGCATGTCCTGCACTTTCTGGCTGGTCATGTTCTTTACTTCCATGCCATCAGCCACCGGTGTGCTGCAGCTTGCCTGCAACTTAGGCATAGGCGTTGGGTTAGCCGCGCTGCCTTTGGTTATTTCTACCAGGCACACACGGCATTTACCGCCGCTACCTTTTAATTTAGAATAATAGCACATGGCCGGTGGAACTAAATCTCCACCTATTTTGCGTGCGGCATTGAGGATAGTGGTACCCGGCTCCACTTCAACACTTACTCCGTCTATCGTTACTATTGGCATACTACTATGTTTATACTAAAACTGCTTCCTTATTCAACAAATGCTTAACCTGCTCCCAGGGCTCTTTTTCAAAGTGCTTTCTGTCCTTAATCTTCTCAGGGAACTTAACATGAAACTCAAATTCATCGCGGAAATGACGGATGGCAGCAGCTACCGGCCATGCTGCAGCGTCGCCCAGCGGACAAATGGTGTTACCCTCAATTTTGCGCTGAATATCCCACAACAAATCAATGTCTTCCATATTACCAAAACCATGCTCTAATCTCCAAAGTATCTTTTCCATCCAACCGGTACCTTCGCGGCATGGTGAACACTGTCCGCAACTTTCGTGATGATAGAAACGGGCAAAATTCCAGGTATTGCGCACCACACAAGCGCGGTCGTCATAAACTATAAAGCCACCTGATCCTATCATAGAGCCTGTTGCAAAACCGCCGTCGCTCATGCTCTCGTAAGTCATTAGGCGGGTTTCGCCTTTAGCTGTTTTGAATAATAAGTTAGCCGGCAAAATAGGCACTGATGAACCACCGGGCACACAAGCCTTTAACGGTCGGTCAGTTTGCATACCACCGCAGTATTCATCACTCATCACAAACTCCTCAACCGGTATGCTTAATTCAATTTCATATACCCCCGGATTTTTGATATTGCCTGATGCCGATATCAATTTCGTACCGGTAGATTTACCAATACCAAACTTCGCAAATTCCTCTCCACCGTTATTCACTATCCATGGCACGTCCATGATTGTTTCCACGTTGTTTACCACGGTTGGATTACCGTATAAACCCACCACCGCCGGGAAAGGAGGCTTAATACGCGGGTTACCACGTTTACCCTCCAGAGATTCAATCAATGCTGTTTCCTCGCCGCAGATATAAGCCCCTGCACCGCAGGTTACATGCACATCCAGGTCATACCCGGTGCCTAATATATTTTTACCCAACCATCCGTTCGCATAAGCTTCCTTAATTGCTTTTTCAAGAATGCGGAACACCCACATATACTCACCACGAATGTAGATGTAAGATAAGTGCGCCTCTAAGGCGTAGCTGGAAGTAATCATTCCCTCTATCAACAGGTGAGGGATTTTTTCCATTAAATACCTATCCTTAAAAGTGCCGGGTTCAGATTCATCTGCATTACAAACCAGGTGGCGGGGCTTGCCTGACTTTTTATCAATAAAACTCCACTTTAAACCTGTAGGGAAACCTGCACCACCACGCCCGCGGAGTCCGGATTTCTTTACCTCTTCCACTATGTCCATCGGGGCCTTGGTCTTCAAAGCCTTCTCAACCGAAGCGTAGCCACCCATTTTACGAAACACTTCGTAGGTTTCTATTCCGGGCACATTAATATGTTCTAAAAGGATTTTTTTACCCACGATAAATCAATTTACTTCTGAATAAAATTTCACATTCCCCGCCCTGCAATCATCAATCAGTTTATCCATCTTCTCCGGGGTCAAAAACTCATGATAATAATCTCCCAACTGCAGCATCGGTGCATATCCGCAGGCGCCCAAACATTCGGTGCCTTTTACCGAGAACATGCCATCGGGTGTTACCTGGCCTTCTTCAACACCCAGCTTTTTGCAGGTATATTCCATCAAATCTTCAGCGCCACGTAAACAGCAGCATGAAGTGCGGCAAAACTCGAACATGTATTTGCCAACCGGTTGCTGGTTATACATGGTGTAGAAAGTAACTACCTCATAAACCTCAATAGGCAATACGTTCAGCACTTCGGCAACTTTATCCATTACCGGTACGCTTAGCCAGTTGTTGTGCTCATCCTGCACGGCGTGAAGCACGGTAAGCAATGCGCTTTTGTGCCTGCCTTCAGGAAAATGCGATTTCAATTCGGCAATACGCGCCAAAAGCTTATCGCTGAACTTTACTTCTTCTTTGGTTACTTCTGCTAATCCCATATACTAAGTCCGCTTTATGCTGCGGCTTTATTTTAATCAAAAATTATGCGTCCAGTTCTCCTGCAATAACATTCAGTGAGCTTAACATTACAATAGCATCGCTCAGTAAATGCCCTTTCACCATTTCAGAAAATGCCTGGTAATAAATGAAACAAGGCCTGCGGAAATGTAAACGGTACGGTACCCGGCTTCCATCACTTATTAAATAAAAGCCCAATTCACCATTTCCCGCTTCAACCGAGTGATATACTTCGCCTTTCGGGACCGGTATCTCGCCCATGGTAATTTTAAAGTGATAAATCAGGGCCTCCATATTGTTATACACCTGGTCTTTGGGAGGCAGGTAATAGTCAGGCACATCAGCATGATAAGGACCTTCAGGCAAATTGCCCATTGCCTGCTGAATGATGCTTACGCTCTGCCATATTTCGGCATTGCGCACGCAATAACGGTCGTAAGTATCGCCGTTTTTGCCAACCGGTATATCAAACTTAAAATCCTGATAGCTGCTGTATGGGCTCATTACACGCACATCATAATCAACGCCTGCAGCACGCAGGTTAGGCCCGGTAAAACCGTAAGAGATGGCTTTTGCAGCGCTCATAGGGCCTACATTAATACAGCGGTCCATAAATATACGGTTGCGCGAAACCAGGTTTTCAAACTCGGTCATCACCGCCGGAAACTCCTTTAAAAACGCTTTTATTTTTCTGAAAGCTGTATCACTTAAATCCCTTTCCATGCCACCCATACGGCCCATGTTGGTAGTAAGGCGTGCGCCGCATACTTCCTCATATATTTCATAAATCTTCTCGCGGTACTGGAATACATATAAGAAGCCGGTGAATGCACCGGTATCAACTGCAAGAATGGAATTACAAACCAGGTGGTCGGCAATACGCGCAAGTTCCATCATAATAACGCGGATGTACTGGGCGCGCTTAGGCACCTCAATGCCCAGTAACTTCTCTACCGTTAACCACCAACCCATATTATTGATAGGTGATGAACAATAATTCATCCGGTCCGTAAGCGGGGTTATTTGATAGAAAGGACGGTTCTCGGCAATCTTTTCAAAAGCACGGTGAATATAGCCTACAGTAGATTCTGCTTCAATAATACGCTCGCCATCCATCAGCAACACGTTCTGGAAAATACCATGCGTGGCAGGGTGAACCGGACCCAGATTCAGGATAGATAACTCGCTGCCGTCAGCGTTTTCGCGCTGCTTAATCAGCTCGGCATATTTATCTTCAATGGATTTAACTACTATTTCAGACATCGTTTGCTTCTTTAATTCAAATTACGGTTCAATGGTTCCCTTCCAAAATATCTGTCGTCTTTATCTGTCCTTCCACCATCTTCCAACGGAAACTCTTTGCGCATAGGATGAGAAACCATCTC
>Ga0359896_1037_pt2 | contig 40212 bp, 41 predicted proteins | sample SorcelAu500001C5_2_FD_206067 | JGI IMG/M metagenome (GOLD analysis project Ga0359896, IMG submission 206067) | Enriched cells from Trout Bog Lake Hypolimnion, Wisconsin, USA - BChl from Trout Bog BchlTB.Aug20.5000.01 .C5 | ecosystem: Environmental > Aquatic > Freshwater > Lake >...
TCAATGAGGCGACGATAATCGAACCGACCGTAGTCAACCCCGCAATAGTGTGAGTCGCTCAGCAACTTATCCAATCGAATGAAAAGTATTCAGAGGTTCTCTCCCCGTTTCTTACAGGAGGAGATATGAATGACAGCCCAACCCACGAAGCGTCGAGATGGATCATCAATTTCAGGGACTGGCCGCTAAGCCCTATTGAGAGCCAGGTCGCATCATTGCACTTCGCATCAGATTTTCCTGACCTGCTTGCGATAGTTCGCCGCGATGTGAAGCCGCTGCGAGAAACATCGAACAGGAAAGTCTACAGAGAAAAATGGTGGCACTTTGGCGAGAGAAGAGTCGAACTCTATGAAAAACTGAAAGAAAGGCAAGAGGTGTTAGCGGTTGCTTCTGCGGCCACCAAATACATTGAATTCGCTGTCGTACCTGCCAACGTGGTTTTTGGACACTCTGTCGCAGTTATCGTGCAGGATGACATGGCGGTTTTTGCGATTCTTACTTCGGATATTCACAAATCATGGGTACGCGAATATGCCTCCTATAATCTCTCCCTGATTCGCTATACGCCATCCGATTGCCTGGAGACGTTTCCATTCCCTGCACACATGAGCGGATTGAGAACAATTGGGCAGCAATACAAAGATTGGAGATCGGAGGTGATGCTCCGCAATGATGAGGGATTGACCAAGACACTCAATCGACTGCACAGTCCTGGGGAGCACAATGCTGCCATCGAGCGATTGCGTCGCCTGCAAGTTGAATTGGACCAGGCCGTCCTGAACGCCTATGGTTTTGCAGATTGTGAGTTAGGTCACGGGTTTCATGACACTAAGCAAGGAATTCGTTTCACCATATCTCTTGCCGCCCGCCAAGAGATCCTCCGCCGACTACTCAAACTCAACCACGAGCGCTACGCCGCCGAAGTCGCGGCAGGCTTGCACGAGAAATCCACAAAGAAGAATCCAAAATCCAAGAAGTCCGACGACGACATTGAGACCGACCCCAATGTCCAATTGGGGATTCGCCGCCACCTTTTCGATGACCAGCTCATCTTAGGAGAGTTATATGTCGAGTGATCCGTCAGAACGGCCTAGTGACGGCACTTCGGCCAAAATTGAAAGTCGTTCGCATGAGACAGGGGCGATTCATCACCTCTCTCGGTTTCGTGGACCGATTTTTCTGTCTGAAAGAGATGAGCCGAATGATCGGGTTCGTTGCCCGATCCACGGATTCATCAAGTACTCGGCAAACGAGAGGAGGATCATCAACCATCCGATTTTTCAGCGGCTAAGAATGATTCGCCAGCTTGCACTGACAGAGTTTGTCTATCCAGGCGCGACGCATACACGGTTTGCGCACTCGTTGGGTGTGATGGAAGTCGCATCCCAAGCCTTCGATTCTCTGACCGCAAAACAGGGAGATCGGCTCGAATCTATTTTTGGTGCGGTCGCGGGCTTCGAAGGAGTGGCTCTCGCTAAGGCTCGCCAAATCTTAAGGCTTGCAGCTCTGCTCCATGATGTAGGCCACATTGCTTTTTCGCATGCAGCAGAGCACTCCTTGCATAAGGGTATGGGTCATGAGGCCCTGAGCGAGAAGATCATCACAGATGGAGAACTGCTTGGTGGGCTGCTGACGGAGATGTACGGAGAGGATGTTCCCAGCCTAGTGGCATCCCTCATCAGCAAGTCAGGACCAGTACCGCAATTTAAGGTTCTGCAGGATATCGTGAGCGGCCAAATGGACGCCGACCGAACGGACTACTTGCTGCGCGACTCACACTATTGCGGGGTTGACTACGGTCGGTTCGATTATCGTCGCCTCATTGACTCTCTCGATCTTATCGAAGAGGAGGGTGTGCTTTCAATCGCCCTAAAACGAGAGGGGATTCATGTTTTTGAAGCGCTCATCTTGGCCCGCTATCAAATGAGCGTGCAGGTCTACTATCACAGACTAAGACGAGTTTACGACAAGTATCTTGAGTGGTATTTCGAAAATCTTCCCGAGGGATTGCCTCAGTCTGTGGATGATTTGATAGGGCTGAACGACTTCGATATGTTCGGCAGGATTCACGTAGACTCAGCCGATCCTGCACTCCCCCAATACCAGTGGGCTGAACGAATTGCAAATCGAAGACACCACCGAGAAGTGTTCGCTACGGGAATGGACGCACGAGTCAAACAGCTTCGGATCGCCAGGAAATTGACCGATCAGTTGAAGTCGGAGTATACTGATGTCCACATATTTGATGACTTGGCGAAGGCATCAATCCACAAATTGGTGCAGCCCGACGACAGGGACGAAGGAGGGGGAGTCGACGTACGACTCATTCGCCCGTACGGTCTGGCGGTTTCGGTTGCGGAGGAGAGTCAACTACTTCGTGACCTAACGACGGAGTTTCAATGTGTTCGCGTGTTTGCAGACGTCGAACCTGAGTCTGATCTTCGAAATGAGATAAAGGCACGGGCACAGGTGATTTGGAGGGAGTTAGGAGGATAATGAGCGGCATCTTGATTTCGGAATCTCAGGATCATGCGCTACTTGCATATGTAATTAAGTGTGCAAGAGAAGCAATTGAACGGAAGAATGCTCGTCCGTTGGGCAGAACGGCCATGCAGAAGATTCCCTACTTTCTGCAGGTTCTCGGCGTCCCAATGAAGTATCGATTTGAGATCTACACATACGGCCCGTTCTGCTCAGAGATTCTCCGTGATATAGAGTGGCTTGAAGCTGATGGTGTAATTACTGACTCATCGGTCGAAAAGGAAAAGCGCTCGGACTATCGGCCAGGCGAGGCTCTAGATGAACTTCTTGCGATGCATAGAGCGTTCATTGACAATTACAAAGATGTTATTGAAAACGTAGCATCTGGTCTTGCCGTTGTTGAGCCAAACCAGCTCGAATTGCTGGCAACACTGGTCTATCTTTATCGGTGGTTTGAGGCTACGGATGAGGCAGCGCCGTTTCGGTCAAGCGTAGTGGCTCGGCTTGGAGAGATCAAGCCAGATAAGTTCACCCAGGCGAATGTTGACCATGCCTATGACTGGCTTAAGACCGTTGGCCTCGTTGGGGAATGATCATTGAGACTGGAGCAACCATCAGTATCTGTAATTCGCGATGAATTCGAGAACCTCGTAATCAAAGACCTCCTCGGCCCCGCCAATGGCCCTGAGGAAGAGCTGAACGAGACGTGGGTTTCCAGTCGCTACCTGGTTGGTTGGCTCGCTCCAAGAGACGTCGGCAAAGGAATGGGTGCGGCGGAGGTTCGCGCTTCAACGAGGGAACAAGATGTACTTCCCCTGCCTGACGACAACCCATTGAACCCCGTTTCCGACGACACGTCCCTTGGCGCTGGGGGCAGCGAAAGCGCTGAAGAGGGTCTAGACGATGACCCGCTGACCAGCTCGGAGTCGATGCTGCCCAATTCCCTCGGGATGACGTTCTGCTTGGCCCCTGGGGTGGAGAAAATCACGGTCGCCGCTTCCTGGGGCTGGTATAGAAGGCGGCGAAGCGAGACAGGCTTCGAAACCAAGAAGGGTGATCAGAAGCTTGTCTGGTATCGCACGCCCGTCGATGCGAAAGCGGTCCTCGAAATCTCGACCTCGACCATTGCCCCCTGGATTCCGCTTGAAGACATCCCCGAGGTTTACGTCAAGACGCAAGTCAGGAACCATGCCGACGGCGGAAAGATGGTGACGCTGTTCCTAGTGAACGACCAAGACGGCAAAGACGGAAAGGACGACCGCTGGTTGTTCCAAGTGCAACTCGCCGTCGAAACTGAAGGTGCATCAGCGGACTGCGTTCGTCGCGGGTTGGATTTTGAGGAGAGCGCGCTCGATCACCTGGAGCAGCTCGAAAACCAGCAGACGCGGATGAACTATCGGCATAGCGTCGAATTCGCAGTCGGCCATGGCACTAGCGTCGATTGGGAAGTGTCCACCGACCCCATGCGGGCGCACAAGATTTGGACGACTCCCATACCCGCCTACGAGGTGCCAAAGGCGCTACCGAACAATCAGATTCCAGGACTGAACCTGGAAATGATGGCGTTGGCGGAGTGCACCAAGGAATCCCTTCTTTCTGCGCTGATGCCAATGGTCGACCAGTACGACCTTTGGATTGATCGTGAGTCGGCCAAGCGAACCGATCCATCTGCACACCTTGATGGATACGACGATGCTCTCGACTGGACAGAGAACCAAGCTCGAACTGCATCTAGGCGTATTCGAGCTGGCATCGATCTTGTAACTTCCGACCACGCAGCATTCGAAGCATTCTCGTTCATGAACCGTGCGATGCACGATCAGCGTTTGCATTCGCTCCTAAGCCAGAAAGTGAGACGAGGTGAGGCGACTGCACTCGAAGAGGTTGCGGCCAGCGAGACAATCTCTTGGTACCCATTCCAGCTTGCCTTCGTGCTTCTCAACCTGCCCAGCCTTGCCGATCTGGAGCATCCTGAACGATGCGAGTCGGGAGATCCTGGTCCAACAGCGGAGTTGCTATGGTTTCCGACTGGCGGCGGTAAGACCGAAAGCTATCTGGGCTTGACGGCATTCACTTTGGCGATTCGGCGACTGCAGGGCGACATCGAAGGTAAGAACGGGCAAGAAGGCGTGGCAGTGCTGATGCGATACACGCTGCGCTTGCTCACGCTCCAGCAGTTCCAGAGGGCGACGACCCTCATTTGCGCCTGCGAGATTATCCGACGTTCGAATGCCGCGAAATGGGGCGAAACGCCATTCCGAATCGGCCTCTGGGTTGGCCAAGCAAGCACCCCGAACAATTATGATCAGGCCGACTCAGCCCTTGACGAATCCCGCAGAGGGGATGAGCGCCGCGGCGCTAAGGGATCTCTTCAGCAACTGACGAACTGCCCTTGGTGCGGAAGCAAGATCGAGGTCGGCAAGCACCTGTTCCCCGACGCTGAGAAAAGGCGGCTGATCACTTACTGTGGAGATCCACTTGGCCGATGCCCCTTCACGAAGAAGAAGTCCGAGTGGGAAGGGCTTCCGATCTGTATCGTCGATGAAGAGATCTATCGCTTGTTGCCGAGCCTCGTGATTGCTACGGTCGATAAGTTTGCCCAGATGCCATGGAACGGCGAGACTGCCATGCTCTTTGGCAAAGTTTCGAAGCGGTGTTCTCGTCACGGCTTCCTTTGTAACTCTTCAAAGCACAGCGAGCAGAGCCACCAGCAAACCGCGCGCAACCCTCGCGCATTTGTGGCTGAAGCGAACGATCTCCGACCGCCAGATCTGATCATCCAGGACGAGCTGCACTTGATCACGGGGCCGCTCGGCACCCTCGTCGGCATCTATGAAACGGCGATTGACGAGCTGTGCACCTGGACCGTGAATGGCAAGCGGGTAGGACCGAAGATCGTGGTTTCAACCGCAACGATCAAACGTGCGGGCGACCAAGTCAACTCGCTCTTTGCGAGGCGACTCGAAGTCTTCCCCCCTCGGGGAATCGATGTCGCCGACAATTTCTTCGCGAAGCAAATCGAGGTCAGCTCGTCCAACCCTGGTTTGCGCTATGTCGGAATTTGCGCTGCGGGGCGTCGTCTGAAGGTGGCCCTGATCAGAGTGTATGTCGCGAGTCTTTGCGCTGGACAGCAGCTTTATGAGAAGTACGGCAAGCTTGCTGATCCTTACATGACTCTGATAGGTTACTTCTCGTCGATACGTGAACTTGGCGGCATGCGCCGCCTTCTCGACGACGACGTTCGCTCGCGCATTCAGCAAATGGACAAGCGCGGCCTGGCCAAACGAAGCTTCCGAGGAGATGTTCAGGAGCTGACGTCGAGGCGAAGCGCTGCAGATATCCCACGCATTCTAGACCGCCTCGAAGTTATCTTCGATCCCGAAGTGGACCAGCAGCGAGCAGCGGCTAGAGCCGCAAGCACGAAGTCAACAGCGGCCTGGCCGCTGGACGTCTTGGTCGCGACAAACATGATTTCGGTGGGCGTCGACGTTCCGAGATTGGGCCTTATGATCGTTGCAGGGCAGCCTAAGTTGACGGCTGAATACGTCCAGGCAACTGCTCGCGTTGGCCGACGGCACCCTGGCCTTATTTTCACTGTCCACAACTGGGCCAGACCAAGAGACCTGAGCCACTTCGAAACATTCCGTCACTTTCACTCCACTTTCCACGCTCACGTTGAAGCGCCGAGTGTGACCCCCTTTGCGACAGGCGCTCGCGAACGGGCTTTGGCAGGAGTGCTTTCTTCTCTCGTGCGGCTAGATAGTGCCCTGTACAACGCCGATTCTGGCGCAGGCGATATAAAAGATCGCAATTCGCTCGTCAAGAGCAGCATCGCCGTGATAATGGAAAGGGCAGCTCGCGTGGTCTCAGGATCTATGGCGGCGGCAGTGGAGCGCGAGACAAATGGCCTTGTGGATTTTTGGATTCAGGAAGCTATCAAGCCGAACAGAAGCTTGGTGTACAGAGAGAAAAAAGACTTTTCCAAACCCCTGCTCAAGCAACCCGATGAGGGTCCCTGGGACAAGTTCACTTGCCTCAACTCACTTAGGGAAGTCGAACAGTCCTCGAATCTTGTCTTGATCGACCTTCCCGAGGTTGTCCCCGATATCGTCGATCAGGCCGAAGAAATCGATGAGGTTGCGGAATGAAAGAAGTGCTTGGTGAACTGCGCCGTTCTCAGCTAGTTTCTACTTTCGGCGTCGGATCGATGGTGGACCTTCCGAGTCTTTCAGGAGTGATCATGGGCCTGGATTACTGGGATAAAGCCAGATGCCTCCCGCTTAGCGAACCTAGGCTCTTGAGAGCGATCCAGCGGGCGTATGGGGGGCACATTCAGGAGATTCGGAATGGTCCCAAGCAGCCAGAAACAGGAAATAACCCGTTTCCGCTCGACCCAAGTGGAGTCCCTACATCGGTGTTCCCGCGATGGCTGCGGTGTCCTCTTTGCTCGACGCTCGCGCCGCTGGAGTCTGGGCTTTTCAAACTCCAGACAGAGGCGTTCCGAACGGATCGCACCAGGTATATCCATGAAGGTTGCCAGCGTCGGGGCACCCGAACCGACTCTTCGATGCCTGCCGCCGTGCCGTCTCGCTTTGTGGTCGCTTGCGAGCATGGCCACCTGGAAGACTTCCCTTGGGACTCGTTTGTCCATAGAGGGTCTTCATGCTCCACACCGAGGTTGCGCCTTTTCGAAAGTGGTGTTTCGGGTGAGGCAGCCGATGTCATGGTGCGGTGCGAAAGCTGCGAGAAGGCTCGCCCAATGTCCGAGGCCTTTGGCCGCAAAAGCGATATCAGTTGCGCGCCCTGCAACGGATACCATGCGCACTTGCATGGGTCCGAATCAGGATGTTCAGGGCAAGTCAAAACCCTTCTCATCGGCGCGAGTAACTCGTATTTTCCGATCTCGGTGTCGGTGCTATCTTTGCCATCAACCACAAATCCGATAGAGCCACTTCTTCAGCGATATTGGCCGAATTTGGCATCCGTCCTTGAAAAGGCCGAGGTTGCGTTTCTTCGCCGACGCGGTGAGCTTGGCGAGCTTGACGCGTATTCGGACGATCAGATCTGGGAGGGGATTGAGCGACTCAGGAACCCCTCTGACGATCAACCTAACGCTTCTGACGCTGACATCAAGCGTCCTGAGTGGCAAATGCTCAGCGCTTCTCATGGCTCGATACTAACCGAACGCCTAACCGCGACGGCTGCGTCTTCGGTGCCACCAGCCTTCGCTCGATTCTTTACGAAAGTCGTGCTCGTCGAGAGATTTACGGAGGTCCGTGCACTTGTTGGCTTTACGAGAATCGAATCGGCGGGCGACATGTCGGAACTCGATTCGATCCCTGCCGAGCGGCGAGCACCGTTGTCTCGGCGAAAGTCCAAATGGGTTCCTGGGGTGGAGGTTAAGGGCGAAGGTGTGTTTATCCAGTTCAACGAGTTTGAACTTGCCAAGTGGGAAGGTAAGAAGCAAGTTACCGACCGCGTGCGCTCTTTGCAACTAGCCCATAGCAACTGGTGCAACTCTCGCCAATGGATGGCCAAGAAGCCATCGGCACCAACCGCGAGGTACGGGCTATTGCACACGCTTTCGCACCTACTCATGCGCGAGATGGGGATTCGTTGCGGATACGGAACAGCAAGTCTGAGAGAGCGAATCTACTGTGCTTCCGCGAATGACAATGATGGCCCAATGGCGGGAATCTTCATCGGTACATCATCAAGCGATAGCGAAGGAACTCTTGGAGGCTTGGTCGCACTCGGCCAACCCAATGTTCTTGAAGAGATTTTGCGGGCAGCCTTGCTTCGAGCCTCACTCTGCTCATCAGACCCCATATGTGCAAGTTACGATCCGAGTCAGGGTCAGAAGTTGCACGGGGCTGCTTGCCATAGTTGCTCGTTCGTGCCAGAGACTAGTTGCGAGCGATCAAACAGTTTCTTGGACCGAGCGTTAGTTGTCGAGACCATCGACGCGCTGTCCGCTTCCTTCTTTGGCCAATCCGCGCCATGACGACAGAATTTCTTGAAGCTATATACGACGCGGTGCGTGAGCTACGTCCATCCACTTTGGACCGTCTGGTGACAACGCTTCGGTCAGAAGAAGGTGGCCCACAGTGTGTTAACAACCTCGCGATTTCGTTGCCGCAAAGAGAGCAACGGGAAGTCCTCGCGAAGTTAGCCTCAGCTTGGAAGTCGGCATCCGAAACTTGCCCGAAAGAATTGGTGGCAGGCGCGGTTGAATCCGCTGCCTTTGCCATTCAGATTCAAACGAAAGCAGAAATCTGCTGGAGTGGCCCGATTAGTTCTCTACAGGGTTTCAGATCGACCCCAGAAGTGTTTCGCGATCTGATCTCGGGAGCCACAAATTCCGCCGTCGTCCTGAGCTTCTCTGTCGGTGAAGTAGAGCAACTCCGCCTTAGTCTGGAGTCAGCAATCCAGCGGGGAGTCTCCATTCAAATGATCCTCGAAGATTTCAACGTCTTCACACAAGAGTCGTGGAGTACGCGATTCGCTGCACTTGGCCCCTTGGTTTTAGGGCAAGCGTCGATTTTGGTGTGGCCCGTAGCAAAGCGTCGTCAATTCGAAGGCAGAGTGTTCGGCAGTATGCATGTGAAGTGTCTGATCGTTGACCAAAAGGCAATGCTCTTGACAAGCGCAAATTGGACAGGCGCGGCTATGCAGGACAATATGGAACTAGGCATCGTGCTACGCGACCCCGAATTGGTGGGTTCGGTCGTCCAACACCTTGAGTTCCTCGTTACCAGCGGAATTCTGGTTGAGCACTTGAGGTAGTTATCGCGGCATTTGCCCGCCTCAGCCTTCATCCTGTGGTTGGTGCGGGTGTCGGAGTTATTCTTCCCTGGCACCTCCGAATTTCGAGCTAACTGCTCTTCTTTTTGCCTTTCGCCTGCGACAGGTCGCTGGCGATGGGAGCGCGGTCTTTCTTCGGAGTCTTTGGATCGCGGAGATCCTTACCTGCCTGGGAAGCTACTTTCTTTGAAGTGGCCATCTGAGTCTGTTCCTCCTCGGGCTTGCTACTGAGTGATCAGCCCAAATAAAAGACGCATGGGAATTAGCACTCGATGCGAAGGAGTGCTAATTTGAATCGGTCCTTTAGTTCGAGAAGGGGTAGTTGAACCAGCGTTCTAGCATTGTCGAAGAGCATGGCGCGACCCCCAAACCCCCTCGCTTGAATAGTTAATTCCAGTTCGTTATGAAATCTGCGAACTGCAGTCCATTTGTGGCTCTGCCCGCGGTGGTCATTCCCACAAACATTGCTGCCGATCTCGCCTGACAATTTAGGGATCGTTCGGGATTGAATTGAATATCCGTGAATCCGTCAAATTCAACCAGAGGTACTGCTAATTCGGGATTCTGAGTGAGTCCGAGGAGATACAGGAAATCATAAAAAGCTGTCGTAGGGACGAGAGGATAGCTAGTTCCATACACCTCAAAGGCCACCAACTCTCCAGAGGTATTGAGTCGCTCATCTCGCTTCGCGTCGCGCGGCTCGACTTCTCGCAGGTCCATGTACGGGCCACCGTTTTCGAACTTCTTGGCTGCTTGAAAAACGCACTCTAATCGCCTCGGGTCTCCTCCAAACGCAACTTCAAGTGAGAACGCGGACAACGAGGTCCCCAAGAGCAATTCCGACACACCGCTAATTTCCAGAGGCCGATTGCACAGTCCCAGCTCCGTGGCCGCATCGTGAAGTGATCTAACTGACTTACGCTTTTGGGATGCCGACATTCCAGCATGCCAGAGGAACTCAACCGAGATCTCTTTGACGAACGGAGGAGTGGTAACAGGAACAAAGAGCGGGCGGTTGGCCATGCTCACATCCTAGACCTTTTCTGGCTTTGGAGACTCCACACATACATCCCCATTTGAACCTGTACGCCCCGAAGTATCACCAATATTAGTTTATGTATATTTCGTTGCCTTTAATGAAGTCTAAGACCAACTCCGTCGGCACAAATCGGCTTGCCAGCCGCAGATTGCCCACCAGTCCGCCCTTTCGAACGACCTGCAGAATGCCAAGCTTGCAAGCCTGATCGCCTTCTGTGATGTCGCTGATAGCTCGAAGACATGCTCTGCTCGAAACATCCCGACCTTCATGGTTTTGTCGAATCCACTCATGCAGAAACGTCCCACTCATCTCGATCTCGCCGAACTCGGCCCGATCAAAAAGGCAAATTGCACATGAAATAGCAAAGACATTTCGCTCAAATGCATCCTTTCTAGAGCACCTTCTCTTGAGCGTCGAAAGGCACTCAAACAGGATTGCAGAAGACTTCTCACTCAGCTCGTCGAGTTCGCTCATCTGAGCAGATGGCAGGAATCGATGCGTTTTGCAGAATGCTGCTATGAGCTTGTATCTCTTCTGAAGTTCCCCTGGACGAGCAGCCACAGAAGCTGCCAGTTCTTTGAGTTTTTCTTCCGCGCCATCATCAAACAGAACATGAGCCGCTCGAATGCCACCTGACGTAACGAACTGATAAAACTCACCCTGCTCGAAGCCTTGATTCCAGATATTTTCCGCCCAAGAGTCCGCGGACGGAGGTGGTAAGGGCGTGTTCAAAGCCATTTCCACTGTAATTGATTTGCTCGATGGCGATATTTCACAGCAACGTCTTACAAGATCAATGTGTCGAGCACGATCAGTAGCTTCCGCAAATGAGCATTCTGGAATGAGTCCATCTGTCGAAATCAATGAGGATAATTCCTCGGCATCTTGCTCGAAACTGCCATCGCCTAGTGACTTAGAAGTACCTAAAGGCATCAATCTGACCTGATCCGCGAGAGGGAGGATTTCTGCTGTCTCAGGGTCCAGCCATAGTCCAAGTCCGAAACTATTTTCCCGTAAGTGGACTCCGCCAGGCAGCCTTAGAATGCCGTCGAAGGCGTGCTTGAAGTCGTCCGCGCCAGCTACGGCCCGACTTCGGAATGCTCTACTCAAAGCTTCTGAAAGCCACCATCCAGCGGCTAGCGAAACTCGATTTGGAAGACGGAGCACTGCTTGTGTTCCGCGCCCGCCCGTTCGGAAAACTGAGTAGTCAAGACCAGCTTCGGTCGTGATGCCTCGTTCGCGGCTGAGCTGCCGCTTCAGCAGTTGATGATCGTGTCCGAGCCAGGTTTGGGTGTGGTCGACGTCTATTCGGATGACGTCGATATAACGAGGAGCAGGCCCGATCACTGTTTCCCAAACTGACTTTGTTGGATCGTTTGGAACCTGCACCAGATATCGCTCTTCGTGGTAGCACCAGTAAGCGTTTGGATGGTCGTCTAGTTCAGCCTGCGAGATTCGATGCGAGCAAACTTTGATTCCTGCGGACGTGTACCAGTCGGCGACAGGAGAATTGCCAACTGCAAGAGTGCGTCCGAAACCACAGAGGTGATAAGCAAGTTGCTGTGTCTGAAGTGCCTCTGCCCAGCGCTGAAGGGGTTCATCCCGCAGAGACTGCGGTCGATGATCGTAAGCGTTGACGAGACTTCCCACGGTCTCCTCGCGCCAGTCTGCATCGCCAGTTTTGCGGACGTACTGATAGCCCCAACGCCAGGCGGGAGCCAATGATCGATGCATCCCATTCGCCAACTGAAAGATCTTCGGAGAGCGAGATTGAACTGACTTATACGACGGTCGCTTGAGTTCTCGGATCTCTCTGTAGCCGTCTGGATCTAGTAATTCACCGAATGGTGAGGTGATCCGCGCGAAGGGATCTGCAGGCAAGATGCTCATGGGGCCTGCCCCTGTCTCACCGAAGTGTCATCAATATTATTCTTATATGTCACTGTTCTAGTACGTCTACAGCTCGTACTGGATCAGCATGCGCGAATCGGCCACATGGCCCCTTGATGCACCAAATGCAGCTTGGAGAATTCCCAAGACAGAGTCAAATCGCCTGTCCCATAAATTCACAAGGCCTAAAAATCGGCGGGGCCAGCAAGCCCGAGGTTGCGAATTGACTCCGCTAGATCGTCCTCGTATTCGGCATGTGCTTGGCTCAATTCGCGTCGCAATCGTAGCACTGCTTCGGCGTTAGCTGCAGTTGGCTCGACCTGCAGATACTTGAGGCGCGACGAGAGTTCTTCGCGAATCGCAAAAATCCTGTCTTGATATCGTTGAGCCAGCGACATCAGCTCTTCATCTGTGTCGTCGGGTTCGTTAGTGTCGAGAAAGTCGTCGTAGTAATTAGTCATCAAAAGCTCCGTTTGGTGGTCCGCGCCACTACTGCAGCCACGGACCTGGGTGTTCTTTTGGAGCTACTCGAATGACTGCGTTGCGTTCGCGACCAAGTGAATACTTCGACGCCGAAGTGATCTGCACCTGACAATCAGCGACTTGTTTTCGCTTTATGTCGAAAATAACTTGCTCGACTGATTCCTAGAGAGATGCAGATCTCGGAGACAGACAGCCCTTGGGCCGCGAGAGCTGTAATCGCCGAAGCCTTAGAATCCGTCACGACCGAAGGCCTACCTCCAACGCGTCCTCTCCTTCGAGCCGCAACGAGTCCAGCATTGACTCGTTCGCGGATGATGGCTCTTTCGAATTCAGCAAGCGCGGCAAATAAGTGAAATACCAATTGACCTCCAGGCGTCGATGTGTCGATAGCTTCGGTCAGCGACCGAAAGCCAATGCCTCGTGACTGAAGGTCGTTGATCAGTTCGATGAGATTACGGATCGAGCGACCGAGGCGATCTAGTCGCCAGACAATGAGGACGTCGCCTTCCCGCAAGTACTCCAGCGCCTGAGTCAGGCCTGGACGGTCCTTTGTTGATCCGCTAATCTCGTCGGAGAATATTTTTTCGCATCCCGCTGCTCCGAGAGCGTCGGTTTGGAGATCGGTGGTTTGGTCGGTTGTCGAGACACGTGCATAGCCGATGTTTGCCATGGCAGTTATAGTCTCGATAACCTAAAAATCGGGAGAAAAGGTCAATGTGTTTCGAGAGTATCTTTCGAGACGGAGGTCTGACTTCCTGAAACTAGCCAGAGTCTCAGTAAGCGACCCAGGCCGAAAACTTTTGTTTGTGAGATCGCAGCGGTGTCTGAGGGCCAAGTGGCCTCAGAACTCAACCACCACGTCGCAATAAAGGACGTGGGGTGGAAGCGAATCCATGATAAGTTCCCGCTCCCTATCCGTGTATCGGTTGTCAGCAATTTTTCGCTGGATCGAACAACAGTTTTGTCAGCGAACAAAAAATATGGACCAATCGCCGTAGAGTGGTTGCCGCCGTTTGATTCTCGAATGCTTCCGTGTTTCCAGACCTGCGCATCCCTGAACCTCTTCATGTCAATTAGAATCCAGTCGCGAATTTCATCATTTAATGTCCAAATAGCGAAGTACAAATCGGGACCAGATCCAGACTCGATCCCAGCCAACTCTGAGCGTTTTCCTCCCATACGAATTGTAAAGAACTATTCAGGATATCTCTCTAACCGCAAAGCCCGTCTTTGTACCTTCAACTAAGGAACCTCCATATAAATGTCGATCCCACCAAGGTCCACCTCCTTGGCGGAGTCGCGTGCTTGGACTTGTAGGCCATGTTCGAACATGGCCCCCAGACTGCTTGCGAGAACCTCTTTGCACGAATCCGCAAACTGCTCCTCATGAGCTTTGTTGAGATCGAACGTCATCTGTGCCATTCATCAAGAACTGAGAAGTTATAACGTAACGGAAAAGGTTGCCTGGTGATCCTGCCGTTATGAGGGTTGCTGCAGTCAATTTCAGGTTTAACCAAGATTCCTATCTGCCAAGGGTAGGGTCGACCAGATGCGCCGTAGTCTTGTATACATATTCGTTGCTTGCAGCGCCCTTAAATTGGTCCGCTGCTTCGATTGTCTCTGTCCTCTGTAGCCCCAAACTCTCCAGAAGTTTCCATGAAGCTACATTCCTCGTATCGGCATGAGCGACGATCTCTTCAACCTCGTAAACTTCGACTAGGTACCGAATGAGTTCATTGCAGCTCTCTGTAGCAATTCCCCTCCGCCAGAACTCTGGAAACACTTCGTAGGCGATATAGGCACGATTGAGTCCTTGAATAGTTGCCTGAACGGTTCCGACGTATTCCCGAGAAGCTCGATGAAGAACGGCATAGTTCAACCAAATCTCAGACCCGTCTTCCGACTGCCTGGCAGCCCATCTTTTGTATCGGTTTGCCAGTGCCTGGACTGACTTAGGTGCGTCTTGGGGAATGTATTGGTAAAGTTGCTCGGACTGCAGCTTCTCGAATAGTCGTAAAGCGTGTTCTGGCACAATCGGCTCAAGGATTAGTGAACGAGTATGCAAAGTCTGTTCAGTATCTATCATCGAGCCTTATTCCTGAAGTTTTGGCCGAAAGCTGATAAGAAGTGAGTTAACGATTTCGCCGTCTCGAACTGGGGTACGGCCATGGAGGGCACAGGTGCCGAAAAAGATCGATAATTCTCCAGGATTGAGATTGTAAGAGAGCCGAGGCTTGTCGGGCCAATAGCTAACGCTGGAGGAAGACTTGACTGATTCAGCGGAGTCATGTCTGAGGCATAACATGACTGTTATAGCAGTGAACGCGTTGTCCACATGTGGTTCACTGCACTGCCCTTTTGTATCATAGTAGAGGTAATTGGAGACATAGCTTTGCAGACAAGGTCCTGCAACAGATGTTACAAAGTCATGTAGCTCCGACGAAGCTTCTAACTTCTCGCATTCGGTACAGCAGTTTGGCGTGTCAACTGGGGAAATGAATTGTTTACCATTGACCCTTGCATTACTTCTAAAACGAACGGCCTCGTCCTGTAAAGACAGCAAAACTTCGTCAGAAATGAAAGACGGCCTGCCGATGTAGGCAATGCCATAGTCTTGAACTCGATGGGCAAATGGTTGAATTGTCGCGAGACAGTGAAGAACGCTATTGAATCTTTCGATCTTAACTGCATCCAAACTGCAATCAAATGTGTTTTCCATCTCAGAGATAGCAGCAATCGAAAGCCGATATTTAAGCGCGTCGAGTTCATCTGGATTGAGTCTGTTCGCAAGCTCGACAATGGTGGCTGGATTGAGATTCATAATGGCTTAGGTTGATTGTGGGCTGGTGGAGCCATTCTTTGGACAAGCGTTAAACCCAAAAGTAAGTAAATGTACTTGTTCTGCCTCCGCAAGGAGCGTTCGTGCATGAATGACGCTGCTCCCGTACATGACCATTACTTCACCAATCGCAAGTCGATAATATTGGGTGCAGCCATCAGATGGGAAGATAACTGTTGCCGATTGTTCACCTAAATCGGAGTGTTGATGCTTGAGCATTAGCATCACGTTTACCGAAAAGACGTCTGTGTCCACGTGAGGTCTAATGCCGAGGCCTGGTTTGTCATAATATATATAACTCGCTATGCCAGTAGGTTGGCAGGGGCCAACGTGCTGAGCCACAAAATCGCACAGAGTTGTTGACGTTGAAGTTTGATCGGCCAAAGCGCCGCCACAGCCTAAGAAATGGTCCGTTCTATCGAGAGGCTGCATTCTTCGTTTCTGAGCTTCCTCTTGGAGTCTCCCCAACAAGTCGTCCGTGACCCAACTTGGGCGTCCGAAATAAGCAACTCCATTGAAAGGAATTTGCTTTGATTGAGGACTCAGATAACGCAAGGCCTCTGATAGTATTCGAAATTCCCGCGTTGCTTCGTTATCGGATAGTGTCAGTCGATTCTTGTCATCAAAGAATCTGGGAATCTGGCTGCTCAGAACAGATTTAAAGACCCGACGTTCATCACTAGATAGCGAGTCAATAAATGGTTTTAGGTTAGGGAATTCATCAATTTCGGTTTTATCATCCACAAACGCAGTGCTCGTTACAGATTCAATGTTGCTCACTGGGGATCCTCTTCTTCCTCCTCTTCCGCGTTACCGCCGTGAGACTGCTGTGGCTTGAGGAACACTTCCTCTTCCGCATTACCGCCGTGAGACTGCTGTGGCTTGAGGAACACTTCCTCTTCCGCATTACCGCCGTGGGACTGCTGTGGCTTGAGGAACACTTCCTCTTCCGCATTACCGCCGTGGGACTGCTGTGGCTTGAGGAACACTTCTTCTTCCGCTGTACCACCGTGAGACTGTTGGGGCTTGAGGAACACTTTTTCTTCCCCATCTGCCGCTTCACTTTCTGCAGTCTCGTTGGTAGCTCGCGGCCTTGTCAGGATTCCTTCTATCAGGATTCGCTCCGTTTCATCCAGGCCAGCCGTAAAGTCAGCGAGCTTCGCGCGGAGTGACTTTGCAGCGGCAACCTTTTTCTCCTCGATTGCCTTTAGCTCCTCAATTGTTCGAAGTTTGGCGTTGATTGCGTCTTCACTTGTTTGTACTTCGGAAGCTGAAGGTTGATCTGGATCTGTCGGATTATGTGGATTCATATATTTTTGTTTCGGAAAGCGACTAATAATTCACGTGCAGCTCAGAATTCGATCCATGTGGATGAAATGGATTGATGTCTTCACACTTGACCGTTATGATCGATGAAAATACTTTACACTCTCCGTTGGATCAATTATATGCATAAAACACGTAGGTGTCTTCTAGTCGATTGTTAAACCAACGGTCGCATCGACGGCTCTAAGAATTGTGGTCACTCAGTCCCACGTGCGCGTTGGGCGCTTGTCGGTCTTTATGCCACTGGGCGAAGGCTAACCATGAATCGAAGAAACCTCGTAGGTCATCCCTTGATTTGTCCTTGGCTGGAGTCTAATTCCAACTTATCTGTCTGCACCTCTCATTGTTAATCATTTATTGCATTATGATGTATCTAAGGGGTTTTAATGCCCTCACCTAATGTCCCTGATTGGGGAAGACTTATTGAGGCTGCAGGTAATGTCACGAGGCCGTGGTTAGAAGCCCGAACCTTCCTGGGCTGCCCTTACAACAGCAGGAGCAGGCCTGCTGTGTTCAAAGCCAGTGACGGTCATTTGTACGTCGTCAAATCAAGAACCCACTTGTCGCCAAGATATCAGGTCAACGATGGTGTGGCTTCGTCCCTCGGCAGCCTTATTGACGCTCCCACACCCAAGCCTACAATCTTGAGGGTGGAGGCAGGTCATCTCATGGGGGTTCCTGAACTTGCCGATTTTCGCCCAGGCGATTGCTACGCCACGCTTCAGGACAATGATCTTTCGAACCGACTCACCTTCCAGCAAGCACATCAGGCGTATAATAGAAGTCGCCTTGCGCGCCTCGCAATTCTTTATGCATGGATCGGTGTCATGTCCGATCAGCAACTGATGTATCGAACCACAGGAGACCTCCTCGTTTTTTCCCTAGACCACGAACAGTCCATCGTTAACAGCGGCATCTGGCAGTTGGCTGACCTAACCGTCCCCGTTTCGTTAAGTCCTGATGCCTGGATTGTAAGTGGGGCGAACATCTCGATTGACGAACTGCGGAACGAACTCCACCTTCTGGCCGACGTCAAACCTGAAGGGGTTGCGTCGGCAGTGAGCTTCCCCCCTGAAGCTTGGGGAATCACATCAAGTGAGAGACAGGGCCTGGCCAACTACCTTTGGCAACGTCGCTCACTCTTGCTAGAATCGATACAGGCACCGACACCATGAGCACCCATTACTCTGTCATCCGCTTTGTCCCAGATCCCATCCGTGGGGAGTATATGAATGTAGGCGTGCTGGCCGCCGATGAAAGTGGGGCCAAGTGCCACTTCATCAATTCTTGGCGGACGATTGACGCATTCGGATCAGAGAAGGTTCCTTACCTAAAAGAGTTCGCGCGCGAATTACAGAGCTTGTGTCAAGAGAATGGGGGCTTGCTGATACCTAGTTCCGAACCCATGAATGCTGAGGTGTTGGCCAAGCTTGTTACCTCGTGGACAAGTTTCATTCAGTTTTCTGATGTACGCTTCTCGATGCTTTCGATCGAAGGCGCTCTGGAGGAGTTAGCACCGATCTTTCTGAGGGAAGCCCCGCCCGCAAAGAGCAGACCACGAGATAAGCGAGCAGCAGTGCGAATAGCCCGTGAAGCGCTTCAAACGGCATTGCTCAATTGGAATGCGCAAGATCAGTTTTCCTTGTCCACCGAGCAGGTCATTACGGGAAAGGTCGCAGATCATCAATTTGACCTGACCCTCGTCAACCATGCACCAAGGATCTGCTTGAGCGGACTTAGCCTGGAATTGAAGACCGCCGACCAGATTCGTGGCGACATTGACAGAATTAGCTACAAGATGTTGGACACACGAATCGAGAATCCAGGTTTTGGTCTTGCCGTAGTTTCAGTTGGTGAAGATCAGTCTACTGAACATTGGAACATGCTGAAGCGGATGTGTTCGAACCTCGAAGCTGAACTCATCGGAGAAGACGAGACTTCGAATTGGGCGGAAAGCAGGGTCAAAGGACTGATGCTTGCTTAGAAGCACTTGGTCGTTCAGCACTAGCCAAATTGCTGTCTTCATTTTGCCGAGACTGTCTGGAGCCAGAACTCGTTATAAGTGGCTCTGGTCCTCTCGACAAACTGTCGGCGCTGCTCGATTAGTTGTTCTTGGGTCAGGCCTGTAAAGTTCAGACCTCTCGTTTCGGCCTGATCAAAGTAGCGATTGTCTGCGGCGTTGCAGAAGTTACAAGCACAGACGATGAAATCTCTGTTGTCTCTGTCTGGGTGTCCCTTTGGGAGTAGGTGATCTTCGGAAAGTGCGATCCAGTTTTGGAACGATTTTGTTCCATCCAGGCCGCAGTAACGACACTTGAATCCATCTCGCTTCATGGTCTCGAAGGCATATCCGCGAAGCGAGTCAGTGAACTTTGCCACGGGTGAATTATTACACCGACAATGAATTAGGTCGATCCCAATTCATTGCGGTGCTCGGTGCAATTCACGTCGTTGCGAATCGTCATCTGTCCTTAATTTTCTCTTCCTATCGATGCCCAGCGATGGCCAGATCAGAACGGTGTGAGCAAAAATGTTCCCAAATGACGTATGCCTGACTCACTTGTTCGTGGACAATGGGAACGGACGTTTTTTCGCAACTTGGCACAAAGTGATGGTGAGGTCCGAACGCGATTGCGACTTCGGGATTCCATCCTCGATTTAACCGCGCCAGAAGGATTCTCATCGACACGGCACAGAACCGTTCAGACGCCCAGCTCTCGACCGTCCGAGAATGTCCGAATGCGGTGATGATCGTATTTGCAGTGCATGTTCTTCGTCTTGTTGACATGCTCCATTTAGTTAGTGTCAGACAGTTCAATCTAAATCGGCGTCTAGCAAGTTAAAATTCAGTCAGATACTGTCAGACAAATAGGCGTAGACTGGCGTCAGTGCCAGAATCTCGATCAAAAAAGGGGAAAGTTTTTGAGACTTCCAAGCGGATCACGGTTAGGCTTCCGTTGAATTTGGCTGACAGGTTGGAGGACGCAGCAGTTAAGTCGAACCTAACGGTAACCGACGTAATTAAGGCAATTGTAAGTCTTTCTCTTGAAAACCTAGAACGCCCATCTCCGCTCACGACTAAGGAAATGAGAGCGCTACGAGTGTTGATAAGGCACTGTCGGACAAGTATAGAGCGCTTTCCAAACAGTGCAGTTCAGGGTGCACTGGCAGTTCTCAACGAGCTAGAACATTAAAGAACGGGGGGCCTTCGTATTAAGAGGGCACGTCTAAACGGTCTTATTCTCAATCGACCACTACTGCAGCGGTCGCACCCTCAGGTCAACTGCTTGGACTAGCGTTCCATCGGCAAAAATCGAGAACTGATATTCTCCAGGTTCCTCGAAGATCAAGTTCCTCAATTCGGCAGTAAAGTTGAATACTCTCGGGTCCTCGGAGAAACCCGTCAAGATTCTGTAATCGTTCATTACCCGCCCCAGTTTCTTCCCGTCTGGATTGATGAATTCGGTCCAGATGTGGGAGCGGTCGAGGTAATGGGCCTCGGGAATCTCAAACGAACAGGCAAGCCACATTTTAGGATGTAGGTAAGGAAACGACTCGCATCGAAGCTGGCGGAAGATCCGAACCAAGTTCATTTTGCCGTCACTTTCGATGGATGCATCTTCGCAAACGACAGCGAGTCTGAAGTTCATTTGCGTTAATGGTAACTCCTCAAACTCGGAAAGGGGAAGGGCGGCTAATTTCACTTCGATTGAACTGGATGTAAGCCAGGGGATACTGCATCACAGAGCCGAGGACATCGTTTGGCTGCGGGCTGCATGGTCTGCATGATTTCACTCAGATTTGGTCCTGCCAAACCACTTCTTCGCGATTCGCTTGCCTTTGGCATAGTGGTCGGGATGAAACTGAACGTTCACCCACTCCAAAGCTATTGAGATCTCGATGTCAAGCTGAAACACATTTTTCTCCTTGTCCGAAATCCCTTCTCCGACGTGCTCTCCAAGGTTGATGTCGATTTTGTAGATGCCGACCATGTTGGTCGCGCAGATCTCTCCCTCATCAATTGCTTTGCGCACGAGGTCTTGAATAGCATCTTCAATCAATTCCGTCTGCTTCTGAAGAGTGGTCTGCAAACCCTGAGCAAGGCATATTGGCATTGCCTGCAGCGCCGACATTCGGGCGGCCCTGAAAATGTCCTCGCTGTTATAGTCGATTGTGTCTTGAACGAATTTGCTTGGCTCCTTCGGGAGAGATAGATCATCCATGCATTAATGTTGTCTGGTCTAGCTGTCCCCCGAGTTGAGAGCAAGCTGACCCTTTGCTCAGAACTCTCCTTGAAGACTGTGCGGTGCGTGAGAGACTCATTGGGGAAGTGAGTAAGGTGATAAGAAATGGATGCGGCTCAATTTGCACCTCAAGAACCGACCACGCTCCCGAGTTCGACGTCTATCGAGATCCTTGGGCGTCAGTTCAAGGACCTTGGCCAGGTTGTCCTCGAACTGAACGAGGAGGGGAGTCCGCGCGAATTCGCTCCGCAATTGAGGTATGCCAAAGCGAACAGTTTTAAGCTCCACAAGTACGGAGAAGGCAACTACTGTAAGTTCAGAGTTGCTGGTCTTCCGCAGACCAGCGGAGTCTATATCTTCTCCGTCGATGGAAATGCAGTCTACGTGGGAAAGGCCGCGAATCTGTTTAAGCGATTTTACATGGGCTACGGAAACATTTCACCCAAGAATTGTTATGAGGGTGGTCAGCAGACCAACTGCAGAATTAACCAGCTTGTGCTTGCGGTCAGCGGGACGGTCGGAGTGCCGCACATTTTGATCCACGAATGCGCTGATCATGATTCGTTCGAATCATCCTTAATCGCCGTGCTAAAACCTCGCTGGAACCTGACGAAATGACCGTTTGGCAAATTGCGGCGGGTAGCGACCAGCGAGACTATGTGGACGACTTTCTCCGATACGGACTCGCGTTTGTTGGCGGCCAAAGGAAGATCGATACACTCGCCCTCGTGCGACCTGGGGATCTTCTTGTGCTAAAGCGAGGTTTGAGCCAAGTCGTTGCTGTTGGTCGCGTCATAGATCGAGGGACTGGGCATTACGGGGTTGGAGACAAGCACTGGCTTCGCGATTTTGATGGCTGGGATTTACAGGCTTACGTGCATGTGGACTGGCGACTGCCGCCAAGCGAGCTGCCTCCCGACGGCTTGCTAAGGGGGACCATTGCTCGCATAAAACAGGATGTTCTTCGTGAGGCAGCCATCGGCGCGTTTAGCCAGGGAACTCCAACAAGTAGTCCCCTCGTGGAACCAGGGTCGACAAATCCAATCGATGATGAGCAGATGCTCGGGTTCCTCGTAACGAAAGGTTTGTCTCCTCGCTTAGCAGAGGAGCTGACCGCTGCATTCGCTAGGATCAGAAGGCTGGCCAGATACTATCGCGTCGAGTGCGACCGAAAAGACGTACGAGAACACGAAACCAGGACGTTTCTGGTGGCTCCGCTGCTGTTGGCCCTGGGTTGGGCGGAGCAGTCGATGAAGATCGAGCTTTCCGTGCCCAAAGGCAGAATAGATTTGGCATGTTTTCGACGTCCATACAGACGTGACGCAACGGGCCAAGCAAACGATAGTGACTGCGAACTCATCATAGAAACAAAGGGGCTTGCGCAAGGTTTGGGTCTTGCTCCCGAGCAAGCCAGGTCCTACGCGGCGCACTACCCGTCGACGCGCGCCGTCGTCGTAACCAACGGTTACTGCTACAAAGTCTTCGACAAAGTTGATGGCGCGTTCAGTGAGTCCCCCTCGGCGTACATGAACCTCCTAGACCCCAGGGATCGTTACCCGCGCGACCCAATACGGACGGCGGGTTGCCTAGCGGTACTGGAGCAGTTGCTCCCTAGCTGAAGCAGGGCAAATTATTCCGTTCGTCGTAACAGACTGGCTACAGGTGTTTTGGAGTGGCCGTCAAAACTTCCTGGAATTTGTTTCTTCGTTATCTGCAGGGTGCAGCCAAGGCGCACTGTCTGTGCCAGAAGAATTTGGAACATTAACTAATCTAGAGCCTTAAGTTTGCAGTAGCACGTAATGATCATGGTTGCTGCCAGGCGAGTCAATCTGCCGTAGAAGAAGCATGATTATCAAGCGGAAGCTGCTACGTGGTGCGGACCCGAAGGGGCCTTTCATGGTTGTAGACCCTAGGCAATTCCCCGAATCTACGCGAGTTCCAGCTAAGAAACAAGGCTGGATCAGAGATAGGAGCGTAAAGGAATTCTACGGACTCGAAGAAGTGGCCCAGATACTATCGATGTCTAAGCGACTTGTTGAGTACAAAATCAACTCAGGAGAGTTGACGAGCATCAAGGTCGGAAAGCTTCGTCGAGTTTCCAGGTGCCAACTTGACGCTTATGTTCGAAACGTGGAATTGAACCACGGCTTTCGGCGTCCGACAGCATAGTTGCTAATCGATGAATGAGATGGCTCGATTGATGTCCTCGCCTGTCGTTCGAATGTAATAGCGCTGAGTCGTCTCGATTTTTGTGTGACCAGCGACTTTCAGCAAACAGCTACTAGAAATTCCCTTGCCGTTATTGGCTTGATTCGCCATAAAGCTCAGAAAGGTAGCTCTACAAGAGTGATGAGTCGCATTTTTAGTTCCAGGCTGACCGTTCAAAAAGATCGGCGTGCCGTCCCGCTTTTTTCCAATCACCGTTTTCTTGGCCACAGCCTTGAACGATCTGCTCGCGTTTCGGGGATCTAAGTGTTTCCCATTTTCTCCAACGACCACCCACTCCGTGCCTGTTTCTTCTGCCTTCGCCTTGAGATCCTGCAGATATGCTTTTAAAGAATTCGGCATCGGCAATGTCCGCATTCCAGCTCGGGTCTTGGTTGGCTTAAGAAAGCATCCCTTCACGGGCACGTATTTAAGCTGAGACCGAATCCGAATCTCATTGGCTTCAAAGTTCACTTGCGACCATTTCAGGCCAAGCGTTTCTCCCATGCGTAATCCCAGTTTGAGGCCAAGGTAGATTGCTGGCTCGATTACAGTGCCCTTGGCTGCTTCAAGCAACGCACTCTGCTCTTCAGAAGTCAATATTCGCTTATCGGCGATTTCATCCTCATGATCTTGAAGTGGTTTGGCACTTGGGCGAGTTAGCTTTACGCCCTTCGCAACGTTGTTAGGCAGGACGTTTTGCAAAACGGCCAGGGATAAACAACATGAAAGCGCAGAGTGGGTTTTAACTGCTGTATCGAATCCCAGCTTCTCCATTTGGCATTTCGAGAATAGCTGAATCTGTTCAGATGTCAGATCGCCTAAGGGCGTTCCTCCGAGGACTGGAATCAAATGCTTTTCGAGCACCTTTTGGTAGCCGTAGAGGGTCGTCTCAGCTTTCGATGTCGTCAACCCTGACGAGAAGCAGTATTCGATCCAACTTCTCAGAGTTTTACCGCTGGCTCGTCCTTCGGAGGTGTTGAAGTCTGCAAACACCTTGTCTCTTGCAGCGAGTGCATCCCTCTCGGATGATCTGCTCCCTGCTTTTCTGAACGCAGTGCCGTCATGTCTCTTAAACTCGACTTCGTAGTGCCAGCGGCCCGTATTCTTGTTTTGCCAGAGATTGGATGTTTTTCTATTCTTTGGAGATTTCTTTTGATTGTTCACTGTTTTCCTACGCCTAGGTTCAGACTGGAATCAGCGCAGGTGTCGGGCCGACCATGTCCCAACATTTCTCCCAACATTTGCCAATTTCGAGTCTGAGTCGTCGGCATGGGGTGGAAGAGGTCGCACGTTCGAATCGTGTCGCCCCGACCAGAAACTCTGGCTCTACGCCATTCGTGGGGGCAGGCTCCAGTTCTGACCTAGGAGCACATTACCCTGACCCTTAGTCTGTAGTTCTCGAAGTTTCTAAACCCGTATGCTTGTCGCGAGAGTGACTCCAGGCTCTACGCCATTCGTGGGGGCAGGCGGCTCTACGCCATTCGTGGGGGCAGGCTCCAGTTCTGGGCTCTACGCCATTCGTGGGGGCAGGCTCCAGTTCTGACCTAGGAGCACATTACCCTGACCCTTAGTCTGTAGTTCTCGAAGTTTCTAAACCCGTATGCTTGTCGCGAGAGTGACTCCATCTTGTTGTGGAACCCTTCAGTGATTCCGTTGTTTTTGGTGAACCTCCACATCCTGGCGATCTCCTCTTGCCATGAGCGAAGCGTTTCTCCCAGGGTGACGAGTGGTTCGAGTTTCGAATCGACGAGTTCGTCCACAGCCTTTAGGAACTGCCTTGCGAGTTCCCGGCACTTGTATGCCTTACAGTGCTTGTGCAGCAGGATGCGACACAGATCTTGCTTGAAGTCGTAAATGAGCTTTAGCACGGGCATTTCCCTCAGATAGGCCTCCAACCGATCTGCTTGTTCCGGAGATTTGAGGTTGGCACGATGCCGACGCATAAGGCTCAGCAGACCACGGCTCTTGCCTCCGACCGGATCCAGCATCTTCCAGGTGGCCAAGAAATGGTGATTCACCAGGCGAATAACGTGAAAGCGATCGGCGACGATCTTGGCCTTCGGGAAGTGCTTCTTGACGATGGCGCGATACGTGCTCGAGAGATCCATACATACGACCTCGACCAGATCCTTACCCTTCAAACGGGTTAGATAACCCTCCAGGGATGCTTCGCTTCGTCCTAGGACAACGTCGTAGACCTTGTTCTTGCCTAAGTCGCACAGCGTTGTCGCATACCCGTCTTTTCGAGAAAAGAAGTGTTCGTCGATGCCAAGCACGCGCGGGCAAGGAGCGTTCTTAACCTCGCAGAGCAGACGGCCCAGGCAGTCGTGAAACCACCGCCCAACCGTGGCACTACCAATCTTCTCACGCTTGCTCAGACAAGAACGGTTGATGCCGTCACGATGCTGGTTTGCCACCGAACGCCGAAATGGCTCGCTTGAGCGCTTCCCAGGAAGAATCCCTGGAAAGCGCTGCCAAAAACTCTTCCCGCAACCACGGCAAAGCCACTTCCGGCTCTCTATCTCCAATTCACAATGACGATCGCCGATGCTCTCGTGACGAACACGGCGAACTCGACGACCACGATCCCTTAGATTCTGGCCATCGCAGAATGGACAACGACGAATGCCGATGTAGCGAACCGAAACGCATACCGTACGACCACGATAACAAATCCCGGTAACCTCCAAATCGGGCAGGCCCACCAAAGCCTCCGAACTTAACACAAACTTTCACCTCAATGAAGTTGTGTCAGAAGAGGTTGCCTGCCCCCACGAATGATCTAGAACCACGTCGTTGTGCTTGCACAACCAGTCATTCCCACCGTGGCGCAGTTTCATGGGGATGGAAGTCGAAGATCCCGGGGAGTGAAACGAGTCGGGAAGGTCGCACGTTCGAATCGTGTCGCCCCGACCATTAACTCTTTCAAATTCCCCAAGTTCCTTTACGCCAAAAGTCCACCACGTCGTTGTGCTTGCACAACCAGTCATTCCCACCGTGGCGCAGTTTCATGGGGATGGAAGTCGAAGATCCCGGGGAGTGAAACGAGTCGGGAAGGTCGTCCCGGTGGAACCGCAATCGCCCGGCAAAGGTCCCATTCACTCACTGTAACGGTAATAAGATTCGCGAAGTACTTTACGGCGTTGGGACGGACGTGATACTGTAGCCGGGCAAGTTAGGAGGCAGGCTTTATGACCAACGTTGCAGAACCGCAGGACGTGATCCGGTACGAAGCAGAGGCGAGAGAGATTCGACTCACCAAGCTGGAAACACTCGAGAACCGCCTTGGAGAGAAGTTCCATATTCCGGGATCGATCATTGTTTTCGTCGGCCGCCACGGGACGCCGGCTCTGGCATCCGTGCGCAAGGCGATGTCGGGAGATGCCGCAAGCTTCGAAGCAGTTTCAGAGTCGATTAAGAAGCAGTATCAAAATGGAAAACAGATGGGGCTGGATGAACTCGCAAAGGTAGCAGTGGCGAGCCCAGTCTTCGCGGATCTCCGGTACGCGGGGGTGACCCTGAACACAGGCATCTTCCTTCCCCAAGGGGTCGATCTTGCGCCCGTCGTTCTCCCGTACAACGGTGGCGAACTCGCCGTCGAAGGATTCACGCTCGCCGAGCACGTCAAACAGGACGCCAAAGACCGGTTGGAAGCAGTCGCAGTCGTAACCCACCCGAAGCTCTCAAAGGCCGAACTCGCTGCCCTCTCCAAGGTCGACCCCTCCCAGTTTTCGCTGAACGTCGGAAGCGCCATGTGGTGCGAGACGACTGCATGGGCCGTCGCCTCGGTGATTGCCGACGCTGTCCTGCTCACAATGGGGCTTGCCTGCTTAATGCCTGTTCCGGAACAGATGCTAACCGATGCCGAAGTTGCCGCACTTGGGCCAAACGCATCAGCCCGCACGATGCTGTCGATGCGGCGACAAGCGCTCAGGGAAAGCTTTGCTCGCACCAGATGAACTTCTCGGAAATCGTTCTAGCATTGTGCTTCAGCGTGTGGGCCATCTTGACGGTCTTGGTCCACGTTCCAAGGCTCCGAAAACCGATACGGACGTATGACTTCTTCTGTCTGGTGCCGGAATGGAGGTTCTTTGCTCCCACGCCGGCTCAACACGATGTTCATTTACTGTATCGGGATCAATATTCTGATGGAACCCTCACGCAGTGGACGGAGGTAGCCGTGGGCTCGCCCCGGCCACTGTGGGCTTTTGCGTTCAATGTTAACAAGCGAGCGACGAAAGGGTTGATCGACGTGGTGGGCGAGTTTTGTCGGCACCTGGCCGAAGGCGTGCCTCGCTTGGAGTTCAGCATCGCCTATCTGACATTCCTCAACAGGATTTCGAACCTGCAGCGTCTGGCAATGCCAGATCGAACGCAGTTCATGCTCTTGCGCACCGACCACGACGGCCATCGAAAGGACGAGACGGTCCTTTACGTTTCTCCATTCCACGACCTGTGACTTTGCCTCACCTGACGTCCGAATTGGCCTTTGAGCTGACCGTGCGAATCAGCATGTTCAGCATCCTCCTGGCGTCGACCGAGTACCTCCCGCAGCGCGACCAACTTCGCGATGACGGCCTGATGAGTTGGGATGTCAATTCGGCGCGTCAACGCTGGTACCTGGCGCCCGGCGTGGAGCAGGCGCTCTCCGCAGTTCTCCGCTATCCGAACGTCCTTATCCTCCTGCTCGCTCGGGCCACCTTGGCGGGGTGGGTTGCTTTCTCGCCGATTCCGAGTTCGCAGCAAGTGGTTCCCGTCTTCATACTGACTGCCCTGGGCGCCTCGTTTTCATTGCGAAGTGCCTACGGACAGGACGGAGCGGACCAGATGAGTTGGCTCTTTTCTGTCGCACTGAGCGCGACGCTTCTGGTTGGGACGCCCGGCGCCAGACTCGTCTTCTTGTTGTTTATGGCCGCTCAGGCGGTGCTCTCCTATTCAGCGGCCGGATATGCAAAACTCGTCGCGCCCAAGTGGAGGGACGGTTCCTACTTGCCCGCCATTTTCCGGATCGAAGCCTATGGCCATCGGGGGATTGCCGAGGCGCTATCGAAGAACCCCCGCCTCTGTAAGGCGGCGGCATCGGGACTCTTGGCGTGGGAATGCGGCTTCCCTCTGGTGGTGGTATTGCCACTGCCAATGGCACTTCCCTTCTTCCTTGGCGGCTTTGTATTTCACGTGGCCGCCGCGTTCACCATGGGACTTAACTGCTTCTTCTGGTCGTTCGTGGCCACCTACCCCGCACTCTACTTCGTTCTTCAGTCGCGAGGATTCTGATGCGACAGGATGATTTTGCAGCCCCGAAGGGGTGAGTCGAGCATAGCCGGGGGCAAAGTCCTCGGAGCGCCCTATCAAACCCACCGGCCCAGGAGGGGTCACAGATCCCAACTTCTGCTGAATGCTGTATTTGCCCGAATTCAGCGTTCCGACTCGAATTTCCGGTTCTACCAGAGTGGGTTCCTACGAATTACATCCCGTAAAGGCAATTTGTCGCCTCCGGTGAAGGATGGGATTAACGCCCCCTGCTGGGCCGATTTGCTGGGAGGTGTCATCCGGGGCTTTTGCCCCCCGCTATGCTCTCCTCGCCCTTCCATGGCTAAAGCTGAATAGTGAAGAGTTGCAGAATGAAACGCCGTAGCCGAGCCAACCCAGCCTTCAATTAACTTGAGGATGCTTCCTAGCAGGAAACACGGCGGGCGGATATGTGATTGTTACCGAAGTGCCGCGCCACTCTCCGATTTCGCTGTAATCCACCTCGTGGTGGGAGGGACGATCTCCCATTTCTTCGATGATCGCCTTATGAGGTCCCTCAAAGTTGTTCTTCAACACTCGAACTCGAGCGTGAGGAGGAACCAGAGCGTGGCAGCTTGTATCGTCCAAGGGGAAAGAGGCGCGAATCGTGTGGTCGGTGTTGTTGACCAGATACACATCGACATTCGCGGGATCGCATCCAAACAGGATGTGGATGGCGATCCATCCAATGGCTAACCCACCGGCAACCCGTCGCATATCGGCCACATTACCATTTTGCGCTTGGAGCAGACTGAGCCGAAACACTCAGATCCATAGGCGATGCGACACCTGACGAGAGGCACGAGATCATGGAGGATTCAGACAGGTGCCTATCGCCCAAAGTAGACATGACCTGCCTTTTCATGGCGCAGATTCTGGTCGGTTATCTTGCGACTTGGGGCATCTGCAAAACTCGGACGCCGCGGCGACGGAAAAGTAGGTGAAGGTGTTGCTCTACGAACTCGGGAAGACGCCTGACGATCGGCTGTTCTGGCAATCGGCTGACGCGTCCAGATCGGTGTTAGACATCCTTGCCGAGTGTACGCTCTTCACTCGCAATTGGGCCGAGATCCTGGCACGCGGGGAAAGTCTCTCGGATGAAGCATATTTCGGGGTCTTTTCCGGCATGGGCTCCCTTTTATTGCGTGAAGTGATTGAGAACGCTCTCACTACCGAAACATCGAATCGGGTATCGGTCACTCGCGGAATTCCCGATGAGAAGCTCTCCGACGAGTTACGGCTAATGCGGGGGGAATCGGCGCCGCTTGGCTCATGGCTGCATTGGGCAGCCATCCACAACGGCTTTGAGCTTGGGCGGATCGCCTATATTCAGCGCCTGTGCGGGGATACTGAGAACTAGCGAACTGATTCGACGGCAGTCATGAAACTGATGGGATGTGGCATGGCACTCCCGAAAAGAACGGTCTATTCCTTAGCAGCAACGACTATAAAGTTCGTAGTAGCATAGAAGAACTCACCTTCTCGATTGAGTGCTTGCTGTTCAGCCTCCCATTCTGAAAGCTCTTGCGCAGAAAACTGATTACCCTTCTTTGCAGTCGCGAGAATGTCATTCATAAAAGCTCCGCCAGAAGTAGTGGCAGCAAGCTCGGTTGAAATCACGGAATATCCTTCCACCTTCATTATTTTGAATGAGCTTCCTCCCACCAAGGCTGCAAGCTTTCGCCCCATCATCGCATCGGATGTGCCCATCCATGGCTGGGTTGCATCGGCAAAGGTGTGCACGAGCTTGCGAGTTAGGTCTTTGTGAGATGAGTTGAAAACGATCGTGTCGAAATCTGAATGCGAGAGGACAATGACGCCATTTGGAGCAAGCACCCGATAACACTCCTCGATAAACGCCGACTTGTCGTGAAGGCACTCGACGACGTTATGGCAAACGACTTTAGTGAACTCATCGCTCGCAAACGGTAGTTGCCGATTGAGATCAAACTGCTCAAGTTCAATGACGGTTGATCCGAAAAGATCCCGACATTCATCAAGCGACGGTTTGTCGCGGTCTAATCCAACAAGTCTTCCCTCACTAGAGATCTTGTCCGCAAGATGGACAAGGGTCGCTCCGCGCCCGCACCCCAAGTCCAAAACCCTATCCCCCGGTTGGATATTCATGAGGGTTACAAGGTGCTCATGAAATTGACTCACCTCTCGACTGAGGAACCTTTTAACTTGCAGGGATCTATTCTCTGAAGAGATGGGGATCATGATGTGCGGGTTCCCAACAGGCTTCTTCCCAATTAGGTTATCGAGTCTACTTTAGGCGGCCCGACCTCTGAAAAGGGGACAACCTCCTTCGTTTCCGGAAGCTCCCGGCACCTTCCGAGCGCCGAAGGTGCGCTCCATTCCAGCCTATGGCAACGCCATAGGATCGGTCGGCGATTTTGCTCTCGACCTCGGAGAGGCCCCACCGCCCACCCCACAGGATCTACTGATTTCTGAGCTCTCATTACAATTATTAAGAAATTGTTGTGTGATTGAACGTCTGTTGCAGAATTGTCGTATCAGAAATGGAGAGCAATATGATGGCTTTGACGCCGGCAGGTGTCTATCCATCGGGGAGGAGTTCTTGGAACAAGTTACAAATACTTCTAATAGCCTTGCTGTGAGAACCGGTCAGCGCCCTGAGTACGCTGCGGAACAGTCGATTTTATTGTCGTCCTGGAGGGAATTTGTTGTTGCAGGACGCCTTGAAATATGCCTTGCCGACAATTGGCCCAGCGAAGGCGAAGTCATCAACGAGCTGATCGAGGACGTCGCGATTGCCGCCGCGAAGGAGGGGCTAAATGTCGATCTGAAGCTCACCTTCCAGGACCTCGACGACGACTTTAACATGGCCGTGCGACTCAGCGTCGGCAAATATGCGCGTAATTGGCTAGGTGAAGCAAGCGAAGATTCAAATTGTTCCCAACGGTCAAGGCTCTACCGTATCGCAAGCCGAGAAGCCAATACAGCCATCATTGGCCCACTTTTTTGGGGCCCTCCGACCGATCATCTCAGGACCCGGGCAGAAGCGTTCGTCCGGAGCCAAGAGGCAGCGGCACGGAGCCTATACGGGCTCGAAAGTCGGCTTGCGGTGCCGGGAATCCGAGTGAGCGTTGCCTTAGGTAACCCGACTGCTCCAGCTTTAGTCGTTGGCAACTCTCCGATGCTTGTGGGGCAGTTTAACCACCAAGTCGGATCTGCAAACGCACCTTGCAGCTACGTCGAAAGGGGTGGTCCAGACTTCGACGCAAGGCTATTCGAGGTGATGGAACCCCACTATCGGGGACCATTCACGAAGCGGGTGCCCTTGCTTCCTGAGGACTGGCGGTATGACAAACTCATTCGAGTATTGAGTCTGGTCCATGACGCGCAAGAATTTGATAACTGGCGTCAATGGCAGAGCACCTGGCCAAAGTATGAAAACACCGCGCCGTAAGCGCAAAACTGCAATCTGAGCGACGGCTGCTTGGTCGTCAGGCATTCAAATCCGCCTCTTACAGCCCCGTCAGTTAGGATCCCCCTAGCTGACGGGGCTTGCGATTGACGCGCCCAAGTTGCCCTTCGCTTTCTAGCCGCCGGCGTTTTGGATCTTGTGGGTATCTCGGTGGATGAACTTCTGATCCTCGGCGATGAGTCGATTAGTCTGCTCTAGCTTGCCCCAGTTCTTGTATTTCAAGCACCGGCGACGAATGACCTGGAGTCTGCGAATATCGGCACGCGCCGCCCTGGCGTCCATCCGAGCGTGACGCACGGTCTGTGCGACGGCTGGCATAGCGGATGCTAGGCAGATCGCGAGAAGGGCAATCGAACCCAGATTAATCTTTGTAAACTTCTTCATCCACGATCAGATTCTGAATCTGACCAAGATGTTCCATCTGGTCGTCCAACTCATTCGGGCCGCTGTTATAATGGTCGCTCATGGCAGTACCAAAATCGATTCATTCAGCGAAAGGTCTTTGGCATGGGAAGTCTCTTCTCAATCTGCCGTGGTTGGCGCCTGACAAACAGGTCTCGGAGTCGACATCGTCGCTCCATATCGACACCGACAAACACGATGCCTTTGCCACGATCACGTACACCTGGCAATATGAAGGCAAGCAACAAGAAGGAACGATCCTGCTGGCTCAGTCCGGCAAAGGCAAGCATCTTGAGCTCGGCTGGGTCGATTCTTGGCATCAAAACACATCCGTCCTGCACCTGATAGGAGAAGAGTCGGAATCAGGTTCGGTAAAAGCCAAAGGCGCCTATTCCGCCGGTAAAGAGACGTGGGGATGGACGATCGCCTTTGAGCACGACGGAGATCAGTTGACCATGATCATGGAAAACGTCACCCCCGCCGGGCAAGCCACCTGGGCAGTAAAGGCAGCTTACAAGAAAGACTAAGCGAACTACATCCGTCCCCCACCTCTGCGCCTCTCCCCTCCGCGAGCTAGAATGAGTTACCGGTGGTCTTCGACTTCTGTCTGCTAGTGGCGCTTGCTTTCAATGCGAACGGATCGCGTGATCCTTGGCTTTGGCCATTTAGCCGGGACTCGATATGGAACCTTCCGATCGGGTCGAAGGCGGAGTACATCCCGGCCGGCTTGACGCCGTCCAAATATGTCGGCGTCGATCGCGAGCAGTTCATTCGACTGAAGAGCAGCGACCCGATGCGCCAGATCTTTGCTCCGTCGGGTTGGAACCAACGGTGGCCCGGCGACCGGACGAAACCACTCGGCACGATGCCGGTCCCTGACGATCTCATCATTCCCGACGCGCATCCACCGGAAACGCCGAATGCCTGCACTGCCTTCCTCGCTCCTGACGGCAGGACGATCTACCAACTTGAGCCGACATGCCGACTGGAAAAGGGCGGCCCGATCGTCGGATATCCGAGAGAATCCCAGGACCTAATCGGACCCGGCATTTACGGAACTCATTGGGGTTCCGGTCTTTCAACGATCGGCGGCTCGATTCGGCTCGGAGAACTCACGAGCCCGGAACCGATCCACCACGCGATCAAAATCAACATCTGGGGTCAGCGACTCAACTACTCGGAGATTGGCAAGGGGTTTAGGTGGCCGGCAGACCGATCCGATAATGGAGCGTCAAAGTCGTATCAAGGCAAGAACCCTCGCCTCGTAATGGGCTCGCAGTTGGCACTCAAACCGGACCTAACTCCAAGCGCCATCGGCATCAAAAGCTTAGTTGGGAAGAAACTGTTCGCCGCCCTGCAAGACTATGGCGCCTATGTTTCAGACGACTCTGGGTGGGACGACTACGATCTGTGCATGGAGGCAGGTGTCGAGGAGGAAGTTCGTAGACAAACGAGCCTGTCCGTCTCCGGATCCTCTGGCGAGTACTTCGAAGACATGATGCGTCTCGTGATGCACCTATCGATCGTCGACAACAATACGCCAACCACAATCGGAGGCGGGGGAGTAAGGCGTCGACCGCTTGCTCCCCCGTTTAGGGGCAATTCGACAAACCGCTAGGCTGGCCCGACCTAAGGCAGCCCACCCACAACGATAACGGAGTTCGGACTGCCGTTGAACATTCGAATCGCGGCGCGATTCGGGCCTGCGTAGACGATCCTTCCGACGCCGCCGCTCGGATTTCCAAGCGAAACCGGGTTGCCCACCGTCGTCAGCGCTGCGATATCTTCCGTTTGCACCTGAAGATATGGGGTCGTCCAAGAGCTCCAGAAGGCGTAGAAGACCTTACTGGTTCCCGGTTCCCAGGCCATCATCTTGTACCCGGGCAGGTTGGTTAAGTTGCCGATCTGCGCACCCGTGGTCGCGGACATAACGGGCATCCCAAGGAATCCTCCGGAGGCAACGCCGTTCGGCGTCCAGCAAACGGTCGTACCGGCGCCCAACTCGCCAAGCGATCCTCCCGCCGACCCCGTGAAGCCTTGCGCATCGATCGTCGCTGAGCTGAAGCCATTTGGCGTGATGTAGTCGTCGGTGCCGAATGCTTGAGTTCCCATGTTGTCGACGGAAACCTGCGGCCCAAGCGATGCCATGTGTGGTCTCGCCACACCGCTATCGATCACGGCGAGGTTGTTCGGGCGCGGGCTGTAGTTCGAATCCAAAGTAAGGACGATGAAACTATCCGTCGTTCCCGGCAGGGTGAACAGCCGATTGATGATCTGGCCGCCCAAGTTCTGCACGGTCGTATACACGTTGATCGTCCCGTCGACCGCCAATGTGGAGAGGTTGAGCCTCGTGATGATCCCGGAATCGCTGCCGATGAACAGATGACTTCCGTCGCCGGACAGCGCCAAGGCGGTTGGCACTCTACCGATGGAGATCGGTGTGCCGACCTTGTTCGTCGCCAAGTTAATTGCAACGATCGCCGATGGGTCAAGCGGAGAATCCGCGGTCGTGCTCACGAAAAGCACGTTCCTTGCCGAATCGTAGGCGATGTCGTTTGAGGAGAGGTTATACGTCTGGATGCCTGTTTGCGGAGCAGTTACGGTCACGGTTGCGGCCGGACTCGCGACGCCGTCTATCGTGGCTTGGACGGTCGCTGGCCCTGCCTGCAGCCCGCTTGCGACGCCGCTCTTCGTAACCGAGAGGTTGGAACCGCCAGAAGTCACCGTGAAGATGAATGAGCCGGGCGATACCGCCAACGGCGACCCGGTCGAGTCGAACGCACCGACGTTTAGCTGCGTCGTCGAGTTGACCACTACCGACTGTCCAGCAGGAATCACGACGGAAGCGACCAATCCCAAGAACTGAACCGTCCCTAGCGGGGTGCCGTCAGGCTTAGTGAGGCTGCCGTCTGGCTGAACCGCAACGTTCACGCTGAAGCTGCCGGTGTTGATTCCACCCAGGCTGGCGGCTGAATAGAAAGTCCCCGAGAGGGTGTAAGCGCCGGGATAGCACGGAGAGCCGGCTTGATAGGTTTCCGTATGCGCGGTAAGGTCCGACGAACGGTTCCCCGTCCAGGAGACATCGGTTTGAACGTTAGTGGGGTCGTGAAGAAGGAGTTTGACGGACAGGGCCGACGACGGTCCCCCAACGTTGCGACTTCGTTCGGGCCAGTCCACAGAGACAGCCGTCGTTGTAGTGCTCACGACGGTAACTTTGGTCGGAGTCGAACTAATATTGTCGACCGATGCGGTAACCGTAGCGCTTCCTGCGGAGGTTCCAGTAGCCATACCAGAAGCCGTCACGCTGAGATAGCTTTGCCCCGAGGCGACGGCAAAGGTAAACGATCCGGGAGAAAGCGCGATAACGGTTCCATTCGTGTCCCGTGCCGATGCTGCTAACTGAGTCGCACCAGATCCCACATGTACGGTTTGGTTCGTCGCGACAACGACCGATTGGATGATCCCGGTGAACTGAATCGGACTCAAAGGCGAGCCATCGGGATTGGCGATAGCGCCGCCCGATGACACCGACACGTCCGACCCGAATGTGGCCACGTTGCTGCCGCCGGCGTTTACCCCAGAGTAAAACACCCCGTACATCACGAATTTGCCGGGAACAAGGGTGGATCCCGACGTGTAAGTCTCGGTATGTCCAGCGATATTACTCGACCGATTGCCGATCCAAAAGATATCGCTTTGCTTACCGGTCGGGTCGTGCAGGACAAACTTGACGGAGATGGCGGACGACGGGGCATTCACGCTCATCGTCCTCACTGGCCAAACGACTGAAATGGAAGCTGTCACCGGTGGGTACGTAACCGACTTTCCACCTCCGCCACCACCGCCGCAACCGAGCATGCACAAGAGGAGTCCTATCAGGACCGCGACTCGTGCTTTACAACCGCCAATTATTCGTTTGCCAGACATAGATTCATCCCCCATCCCCGACCTGAGTATGTCGCACCAGTTAGTCGACCAAGCCTTAGAATTCGTTTGAGAACAGCTATTGACATGGGCGCCGCAATTCCATGATTGGTCTATCCGCGAACCTAGCGAAGTTCCTGGCATCCAACTATCATGGAAATGGGGAAACCCACTGCCTTGGAACTTAAACTCTTGGAATCGAAATGCAACACCTACTACTCGCCTTGATGTTCTTTACCGCGCCAGCCCAAAACGCAAACATGCATGCAACGCCTGCCGCGGGTAACCCCAAGCGCACCATCGTTTGGGATGGCGAAGCCCACGACCGGGGCGGTAGTTGGGTGAACCCGACTACGTCGACGTTCCTGCGGACCCATGGCGATGCCCATAGCGGGAACACTTCCCTCGAGTTGAAGTTCCACGACAAGAACATCTGGATCGGATGCGGTTTCGACTGGTTCGACTGGAAGACAGGGCGCACCCTCGGCACAGATACGAGCAAGATGTCGAACCTGAATTTTTGGATCAAGACGACTGGTCTGAAAGAGGATCTCCAGGTCCAACTGCTTTGCAATGGCGATGTCGTCGACACCCCGGAGCATCACGCTCCGAAGATGAGCATCGCAAAGTACTGCCCAACCTTCCGCGATGGGAAGTGGCACGAAGTCGTGATACCACTGCGAGATATGGCCTACCCGAAGGGCTACGACCCGAAGGTCGTAACCATGATCGATTTCGGCTTCAACGCGGAGGGCGAGGCGAACGGGTCGATCTTCTTGGACGACATCGCATTCGACAGCAGACTGTTAGGGAGTAAAACCTCGAAGTAGCTACTTCGAAGTTAAACTAACCGCCAGTCTTGTGAGGGGCGCTTACATGGTGGTCGATCCAATGCTCGGCATGCATCGCCGCGTGATGAACCGTCTTGCTCTTGGAGCGCCTCAAGGTTCGACGTCGGGGGTGCTTGCCGGTGTGGGAAGCGCTTACGTGATGGTCGATCCAGTGCTCGGCGTGAATTGCCGCATGGTGGACAGTGTGCTCGGCATGCATCGCCGCGTGGTGCGTGGACTTGTCGTCCTGCTTCTGTTGCGGATCGATGCCAAAAGCGGTGACCGCCACAGCCAGAGCAGCGGTCATTAATAGAGATTTCAACATGTCGATGTTTCGGCTCAAACGAACGCGCAGATGTTCCGCCCCATTTCAAGCCTTTATTAATAGATGGATTTCTTCTTCGCCAGTCGGCAGAAGAACAGTCCGTACTATCGTGCCTGCAAAACCAGGGACACAAAAGCGCAAACGATTATCGTTCTCTGCGATGAAACATGTTGGACGCCAGAGCCTTCTTACTCGCGTTGTGGCGAAAAAGCGCATTTGCCCGACGATCTGTCGGTAATAGCGCGGCACTGGAGATAGATGGCATGAGAGAGAAAGACCTTATAAATAAGCAAGTAGTAAGCATGGCGGATGGCGCTAAAGTCGGGACAGTCAAGGACTTGATCTTTGACGGACTCGACCTAAAAGCACTTGTCGTAAACGGTGAGCGGGGTGAAGGACTATTGGCACTCAGCAATGTAGGCAAGAATGGACCCGACGCAATAATGATCGAGTCGTACACGGTAATCGACTGGAACGTAGGTCGAGTGGCGGCACCCGAGAGCCGCAACACGCAAGACCTGCGTAACCTTGAGGTCGTGGACGCCGCTGGAAACATGCTTGGCCATATGCATCACTTCACCATGGACTCCAAAGGTCGCCTTGAGGAACTATCCGTACGAACGGAAGGTGTTTTCGGGATAGGAGCCAGCGAGACGCTGGTTGCCGCATCACGGGTCCGCGCAATCGGCGCAAATATGATTACGGTAGAGAAGGCCCACAACAGCTAATCCGGTGGCCCGACACAAGCTGGGCTGCCAACATATCCGACTATCGGATCCAACCCCGGACCGCGTGCTTCAGCGCGCCCAAGGACCCCGGACTTCAGTCCGGCCAGAACACCTAACTTCCAGCCGGGCCAGCCCCAAAATGCACACCCCGGGGCCAACCGCTGCGTGGTGGACAACGCGGACCTTGGGTTCGGGGTATTGTGGCCCCTATGATTCGCTTCCTAGTGCGAACGCTGCTTCCATTAGCGATATCTACTTCGCTAATGATTGGTAAATCAGATAGCCCGCGATTTGGGCTTCATTTCAGCGAAGTGGCCATTCAAGGCGACCACGTTAAGGACGTTGAGCATTTGTTCGCCAAATTGAAATACCGCATCGTCAGAAAGAATTGGGTAGTTGGCTGGAGCCAGTTCAACTCTGCCATCGACAAACAACCATCCAAGAAGGACCGGGTTAGAAAGGCCGTCTATTTGTCGAACGGGTGGACTCATATCGTCGATCCTGAACTCGTGATGTTCTCTGAAGAGAAGGTTCTGGCTAGGGAATCCCGGCTCCTACATGCGAAGATCGTCACTTGGTTGAGCGAATCCACTTCAGACAGTTATGGTTTCTCGGCCTATGAGAATGGAAGGCTGCTTCGAGCCGTTCTCAACTTAGGAGGCAAAGTCGAGGCGAGAGGGAGTCGATTGCCAGCCGAGCAGCAAGCCGTATGGAAGGACGCCGGCGAGGATAAAATCCTCGAAATGGCGAAGCGGTTAGGGCCAGGATTCAACCCGGAAGACGAAAAGGTCAAGGTCACAATTTACGATCTTGACGAGCTTCCATAGTTGGCACAGATGGACCAGTGTCTTGGGCAATTTCAAACCACTTTGCCGGGGCGGCAAAGACTAGCCTTGATCAACCATGGACAGCACTGCGAATAACCGGTGAGTCCAACAACTTGAGAGCGCTCTTTTGGAGTTTTTGGGCAGCCGGCAAACCGTGGACCTTTGCCACGGCCTTCAGGAGGTTAGCAATTTGGGTTGCGAACATGTGGTCTAGCTCCTTGGCAAGGTCCTTTCTGGTAGTGAGTGCGGAAAGAGATAATTCGCGGTCGGCTTTGATCTCATCCAGTTTTTTTACAGGATCGCCGATTACATCGCCCGCCCACTTCACGTCGCCCGCCTGCAAAATCCGATTGAGCTCAAAAAGAAGCTCTGTATCGCGGACGCCACTTTTCCGGCCCTGATAGAAGAGAGTCTTGGCAGACGGCAAATCGTCCAATGCGAGGTCTATGCTTAGGACTTCGCCATACATGTGGGCATCGGAAGGATCCTTCCCGTAGGTTGTAAGCGTTTGGTTGCGAATGGATAGGAGTGCGTGGAGGGCCGGTGGATAGGCACGGGCAAGGTCGGCCCAATCGGACAATGCGAACGACAATCGCACACCATACTGCGCGGGATCGTATTTCAGTGCGTTCTTGTGGTACCAAATATGCAATCTCAACGCTTCCGCATAATTGCCTTCACGGGCACACTGTTCGGCTCGTTCAAGGGCACGCTTGACGTCGGCGGGGGTGTAGCTCTGACTAGCTCTCGTATTGGAATGCTGCAGATCTTTGGTCTGCGCATGACTCGAATTCAGGGTCAAAAGCACTGCCAAGAGGATCACAGGTCGTTTCATATTTCGCACGATACCTGGCGCAGGATTGGGGCAAAGATGCGCCACCAATCAATACGATTGCGAGAAGAAAGTGTAGCGGAGGATGTTGATCCAGTTATCTTCGAGTGTTGTTATCACTGAAACAGTCACCCAGGCGGGGTCGTTGTCGATGTCCGGACCATCCTTTCGCATCTGATGAGTGCGTCCGGGCACGATGTTCAATACGACGTCAGCCGAAAGTCCTTCCAGCCCGTTGCCATAGGTTTCACGCGACATCCATTTTGCGTCTGGCCCCCCTTTTTTCTTTC
>Ga0359896_1038_pt1 | contig 40206 bp, 34 predicted proteins | sample SorcelAu500001C5_2_FD_206067 | JGI IMG/M metagenome (GOLD analysis project Ga0359896, IMG submission 206067) | Enriched cells from Trout Bog Lake Hypolimnion, Wisconsin, USA - BChl from Trout Bog BchlTB.Aug20.5000.01 .C5 | ecosystem: Environmental > Aquatic > Freshwater > Lake >...
TCCGGCCTACTTTACTTACATCCGCAGTGCTTGCGGTGCAATGAACGTTTCTAACACTCAGTTGTTTTCGTACCTGATGCCGGGTGAAGCAGGCGATATTGATTATGTTGCAGGTTTTGGAACAGCAGGCTCAGCCGCAGGTTCAAACAGCGATATACCGGGTGGTAACGGATTGGTGGTAATTGAATGGTAAAATAAATGGCAGCACAAACAGCAAATGTTTGCACTTACATTTATCCTGAATTTATCTAGGCAGCTTTGCCTGCCAGGTAATAAGTTTCAGGTATAGGTTTCACCTTTTCAAAATGCTCAATAAAATGGCGCATCGTGGTCATGCGTTCAATCTTCTCATCCGGAATGGTAACGTTAAATGCTCTTTCCAGGTTTACCACCAGTTCAACAACATCCAGTGAATCTGCACCCAGGTGTTTGTATACATCCGTTTCAGGTGTAAGTTTAGACTCATCTGTGCCAAGCGTATCGGCTACAATTTTTTTAACTTTTTCTGCAATAGCATCCATGTCGGTTAAGTTTAGAATTAAAAAATCAGTAACGGTGTCAGAAAACCAATCGCATACGGGCACACCAAAAATCAATTATGATACCAAACGGATGAGGACCTGAAAAAATTTCACCTGATTGAAAAAATTGGCAGTTTTTCTGAAATTATTACAGCCTAGCAGGTGAGCGTGTAAAATAAACACCTTGCGTTTTTATAAAATTAATAAAGCGGGAGTATTACTACCACCTGCACATTATACCTGCGGCACCGGCTTAAATAGAAATATAAATCTTCTTTCTATCCAGTAAAACGGCCATCAGCCAGATGATAAGCACGTTCAACAACCCGAAAAAAGAGGCCTGATACCACGGAGAGTTTAGCCGAATAAATAACAGCGAAATAAGCGTAAACGGCCCGTAAAAAACGTAAATAAAAAACGGGTTTTTACCAATGGGGGCAAAAAAACTGCTGCGGCCATTGGTTATTTTCAGTTTATCGTACAAATACCAAATGGCGTAGAAAAAGAAACACGCCAACCCCAGCGAAATAAAAACGTATGGCCCGGTAAGCCTGTTTTTGCTTATTCCCCAATAAAAGGACGTAATTACACCTGCTGCTGTAAATGCAGCCCCTCCAAACAGAAAATCGCTCATCCGTCCCGTTTCAAACGATTCGCAAACCACGGTGGCCAAAAGCATCATAACACCGTAACCGAGCCCTCCCCAAAGTCCGCTGTGTTCCTCAGTAAAGTTGATTTCATCTAACTTAAAAGTAACCAGCAGATACTGGTAAAGCACCCATAACAATATACCGGCCAGCAACCGGTACCATCGCGGCAGGTTAATAAAAACAAGGGTTACCAGGCCGGCAGCACCAATAGCCTGAAAAACGCCCCAGCTGTAAATTGGGTGGATAGTTTTTTGCAAAACCATATCAACAATTCCCCCGCCTAAAAAACCAATACCGACCAAAGCAAAATACCGGCGTATCACACGCAGGTTGTTTTGCAGGGCGCCATCCTTAACCTGGCCACGCGTGTAAAACATGTGATATGTTAAGGCAATGGCAAAAATGAAAAACGGGGCAACCAGGTCTACATATGTTAAGCCGTAATCTTTGGCGTGGTGGGTCCACGCAGGCAGGTCGGTAAAATCGCCGGTAGTGTTTACAAAAACCATAACGGCAACAGTTAATCCACGAAAAACATCAATGCTCAGGTAACGTTTCTTTTCAGGTTTTGCAGGGGTTTCCATCCTCGCATTTTTATTACAGGTAAAACTCTAAAGTAATTAAAACCCGGCCTTTCAGTCAGCATTCGGTCTGCATCTGCTTAATAACAACACTGCCTACAGTGGCTTCTCAAACGCGTGCATTATATAACTCATTACAGAAATTATATAATACAAGCCAGTCATAAACCGGCCTTCTTTGCAGCATCAAAATTGCAACAGTTTATTTACCTCGTTCACTAAAACAAGGCACCATAAAAATCCGGGGCATAACCCCCTCGCCCAATGCCCCAAAAATTGTAGAAAGATTTCCACCCGCATTTTCCCCGGGTTAAAGTTATCTCTTAAAACAACCGTAAAAAATTCTTTAAATGGCACATACTTTGGTTCCAATTAAAAGCTGCAGGTAATATTTAAGCCTATTAAAAATAATTACTATGAACGCTATTATACTTTCGCAGACAAATAAAACTCAGGGGAGCAAGAGTTTTATAAAACTTACCAGGTTATCCTTATTACTGCTTATCAGCCTTCTGTCCATCAGCACGCTTAAAGCAAATACCGTATATACGTGGACAGGCGCGGTAAGCACTGATTGGGCCGACCCGGCTAACTGGACCCCTTCTCCCCCGCTTGGCGGTCCATATGGGTGTAATGCCGATGTGATAATCCCGGTTACGGCTAACAGCCCCACTATGGCGTCTGATGCCAACATAGGCAATATTCATTTGCTCGATAACGCCATCCTTACACTTAAAACAAGTTTAGCGGTTTGCCAAAACTGGACGGGTGGCACTAATGCTTACGCCACCGTTATTGGACCCGGCGTTGTGATATTTGAATCACCATTGGCGCAAACCATTAGCGGTATTACGCAAATGCCTGAGCTTTATCTTGATAACACCAGCGGCCTGGCACTTACCAGCGGGGCTATTCTTGATTTATATGTATCGCTTGATTTAAAATCGGGCAATTTTGATGTTACGGCAGGTACACTTACATTTAAAAGCAACTCAGTTGACAGCGCAGCCTTTATTGACAATTTTACAGAAGGCAATGCCATTGGTACTGTTACAGGTCCGGTAACTGTTGAACGTTATTATGCCAGCTCATCAACCTTTAACCAGCGTTTTCTGGGTTCCCCGGTAAACAGTCCGTCACTGACGCAGTTCGGGGCCAGCGGAACTCCCGGGTTTATCAGTGACCCTACATGCGATGAAACCCATTCTTTTATCACGTCTCCATATGGTACACTGTTTACTTTGCATGAATCCAACGGGGCGGCATGTGCGCTACAGCAATGGGAAGTTACAACCAGCGGAAATGCGCAAAATATGCTGGGCTATTCCTATCTCAATCCGGGGGCAGGTAAACTTATATTGAAAGGCATGCCTAATCTTGACAGTATATACACAATCAGTGGTTTAACCAACAGCAACTGGGCCAATACTTCTTTGCAGGGCCACCATTACAACTCAGGCTGGCAGTTAATTTCGAATCCTTACCTGGCAGAAGTTAACCTGACACAGACCCAGGCAGGCTTCGATAACCAGGTACAGATATGGAATGCTGAAGGCCCTTATGCAGGCAGCTATCAACCTTTAATAGTTGGCGCAGGCGCAAATATTGCCCCCTTCCAGGCTTTTATGGTTCATAAAACCAACCCGGGCGGAACTGCAAGCTATACCATAGCTGCAAACGAGCGTGTAAGAAACATAACCACCTTTTACGCCCAAAGTGCCAACCGGCTGAACATTATTGCCACCAACGCCAACAACGGCCTGCAAGACCAGACAACAGTAGCATTTAACGTTGCCGCAACCGCTGACTTCGACCCCCAATTCGACGCCGAAAAACTTCCCGGAGCACTTAACAGGCATACTATATATACTACCAACGGAAGCACCTGGATGGCGGTTAATGTGTTGCCTGATATATCTTCTGTAAATACAATACCCATGGGTTTTGAACCGGGCGCCAATGGTATGTACAGCTTAAACTTTAATGGGCTCAGCACTTTCGACCCTACAGTTTACATCTACCTGGAGGACCAAAAAAACCATATTATGTATAATGTCCGCAACGGCGACTATGCCTTTACCGCTGATAGTGCAGATGCATGGAACCGTTTTGTACTGCATTTTAGCCCTCCGGCCCAAATTACCTCGGTTGATGCAGGCTGTACTACACCTGGAAACATTCAAATTACGCAAGCCGGCACAGCCAGCTGGAATTACACCCTGACCGACGGTAATAACACCGTTATATCTGCCGGCGTAATAAATCAAAACCAACCGGCTAACATACAGGCCGTAGCAGGCAGCTATACACTTACGCTGAAAGACATTGACAACTATACGGTTGCAAAAACAATAATTATCAATAGCGCCCCTGCTGCAGTTGCAGCTTTTACCCTGAATGACAGCGATGTGCAAATCAATCAAAGCATTAGCCTGGCAGCCAGCGCAGATAACAGCAACTACTTATGGAATTTCGGCGATGGAACAACGGCAACCGGTGCTACGGCAACTATAAGCTATGCTGACGCCGGCATTTATGCCATCACGCTGACGGTTCAAAATCAGGCAGGATGCAGCGCAAACAGCACACAAACAGTTACAGTAAGCAGCCCCAGTGGAGTATCTGAAGCGGTTGCTTCAAATAACACCCCGGCTATCTGGAGTAACAGCAATATTGTTTATGTCGATTTTGCCAAAGTAAACGGGGTAGATGCAACCGTTATTATTTACGACATACTGGGCCGGCAGGTAAGCAACGAAAGGATTGCATCATCATTGCTTTACCAGCACTCCATAAATAATATACAGGCCGGATATTTTATAGTTTCAGTGGCAAACGGAAATGAAACAACCACTAAAAAAGTGTTAATAACAAACGCAAAATAACTATGGCACTTTGGACAGATACATACCTGGCTTCTTACGCTTAGTTACTTCAGACACTTGTGGTATATTCTTTTTTCGATGGCAATTTTTTAACGTTAATTTTTTCAGTAAGGCCGTTTAATAATTGTAATTTTAGCAGGCAATAGCAAAGGTGTGGGTCTTATATTAAACAACTTCGTTTTAATACAGGCAGATGAAACCCCTCAATCATAACGCAATTCCGGTTTACATTTTCTTTAAAGAAGAAGGGCTCTGCATGTCTGCATCTCCGGCCGAAAAGCTAAATGAAAACCCGCCTAAAAAATACCGTCGAAAACGAAGCTAACCACCCGTTGAGAATGAATACCCCCTTTGACACAGCCCGCTTATATCAATTAATTTTCTAAACATTATTACACCGGGCAGGCTGTAGTAATTCAAAATTAAATTTTATGCCACTCACACAATCACTATTTGTAACTACCGCGGCAACGGCAGTGAAAGAAATAACCGTAACAAGCCCGGCGTTTAAACATATGAGCCGGATGCCGCAAAGGTATTGCGGCGATGGTGCAAACGTAAACCCTCCGTTGCGCTTCGGCAATGTACCGCCTGAAACAAAAAGCATGGTTATTATTGTTGAAGACCAGAACGCCCCCGTTGATACCTGGGTGCACTGGCTGGTATGGGACATTATGCCCATAGCCGAATTACCTGAAGGCGCGGCACCGGGCACCGAAGGGCTGAACTCATTTCACCGGCACCGTTACCAGGGCCCTGTACCGCCCGATAATACACGGTATTATTTTTTCAGGGTATACGCATTAAATACGGTTCTGCGCCTGCACAATTGCTCAGCAAAGTACGAGGTGATGAAAGCTATGAAAGACCACGTAGTAGGATACGGAGAATTAATTGGCAGCTACGAGCACAGCAATCATAATATCCGGTTAACCCATAACGCACCCGACATATACAGCTGATCCGTAGAAACCTGTTCTTTCGCAAACCCGCAATCATTTCGCAAATGCGCGAAGCAGGCAAAGCAGTCGGTCCTTAACCGCCAACCTGTATTTTATGCAACATTAAACCGGCAACATTTGTGGCGCGCAATTTGGCTTCGCGGGCCTTTTCCCCATCAAATAATTCATCCACGGTAGCGGTAAACAAATTAAGCCAGGTGGTAAACTGCGGCTGACACATGGTTGTTTGCCTGCTAAGTTCAATGTGCTTGGTCATCGGGGCGCCTGTGTAAGTTCTTTCGCCTAACAACATACTTCCCCAAAACGAATACATTTTGGGTAAATGGCCCGACCAGTCCACTTTTGCTACATCATTAAAAATAAATCCGATGGTTTGATCCTCATTCACTTTCTTATAAAACGTATCAACCAGTAAAACAATATCCGCCTGTGTTTCAATATCCTTCTTTTTCACATTCACGTTATTCATCATTATATTTTTGAAGCGCCTGAATTACCATGCCTCCGGTTAAAATTTCAATTAAATAAGTTTCATCTGCAGCGGTGCCGTACTAAGTAAATTATAAAGTTCCCCTCCTTGCCTGCTCAGCTTCTATCGATTCAAACAACGCCTGGAAATTCCCTTTGCCAAATGATTTAGCCCCTTTGCGCTGAATAATTTCAAAGAAAAGCGTTGGGCGGTCTTCAACCGGTTTGGTAAAAATCTGCAACAGGTAGCCTTCTTCATCCCGGTCAACCATAATGCCCCATTTTTTTAATTCGTTCAGGTCTTCCTTAATAACGCCCACACGTTGTGGTACGGTATCATAGTAAGTACCCGGTACATGTAAAAATTCAACTCCGCGTCTTTTCATTTCCGAAATGGTAAATACAATATCATCGGTAGCTACAGCAATATGCTGGCAACCGGGGCCATGGTAAAAGTCGAGATACTCCTGCACCTGCGACTTCTTTAAACCCTTTGCCGGTTCATTGATGGGGAATTTAATAAAGCCGTTCCCGTTGGTCATCACCTTGCTCATCAAAGCCGTGTATGAGGTTGAGATATCCTTGTCATCAAAAGTTATCAGGTTGGCAAAACCCATTACCTCTGCATAAAACCTGGCCCATTCATTCATACTTCCTTCTTCAACATTACCAACCATGTGGTCAATGTATTTTAAACCGGTAGTTGGCGGAGTATAATCCGTTTCCAGTTTTTCATACCCTGGTAAAAATACGCCCCTGTAATCCTTGCGTTCAATAAAAAGATGTACCGTATGCCCGTAAGTGTGTATTCCACTCATGCGAACACTACCTTTATCATCTGTAACTGTTCTTGGCTTCATGTAAGATAATGCCCCCCTTTTAACCGTTTGCTCGTGCGCATCAAAGGCATCTTTTACCCAAAGGGCAATAACTTTAACCCCATCGCCATGTATGCGGATATGGTTCGACATTTCGCTATCGGGCGAAAACGGCGAGGTAAGCACCAGCCTTATTTTCCCCTGCTGCAAAACATACGAAGTATGGTCGCGAACCCCGGTTTCAAGCCCGGCATAGGCCAGGTCCTGGAAACCAAAAGCGGTTTTATAATAGTGCGCTGCCTGTTTGGCATTACCAACATACAACTCGACGTAATCGGTGCCGTAAATGGGCAAAAAATCCTGCGCTTTTTCAAAAATCTTGATATCGCTGTAAGTAAAGTTCTCTACGCCTGTAAGATCTGGTGTTGACATCGTATTTCGTTTTTTTAATTAAACAATTGCTTCTTCCTTCTTTCCGGCCTCCAGCCAGCTCTGGTAATAATCTTTCACCTCCATACCCATTGCATCAGCTGTAATTTTTACCGGATTGAAAGGATCAATCATTACCGCAAATTCTTTTGTTTCCTTTTTGCCGATACTCCTTTCAATGGCGCCGGGGTGTGGGCCGTGTGGCAGGCCTCCGGGGTGTAGTGTTATCTGTCCTTTCTGAATATTATTACGGCTCATAAAATCCCCGTCAACATAGTACAACAACTCATCGCTATCTACATTACTATGATGATAAGGTGCAGGTATTGCCTCCGGGTGGTAATCATACAACCTCGGTACAAAAGAGCAAATCACAAAGTTTCTGCCCTGGAAAGTTTGATGTATTGGCGGAGGCATATGTATACGCCCGGTTATAGGCTCAAAATTAAAAATGGAAAACGCATAAGGATAGGAGCATCCGTCCCAACCTACCACATCAAAAGGATGGGTTTCGTATACATAAGGATATATTAATCCCCGTTTTTTAATATTGATAAGAAAACCACCGTGCTCGTCATGGGTCTCCATATGTTCGGGCAACCTGAAATCGCGCTCGCAGAATGGTGAGTGTTCCAGGTACTGCCCGTAATTATTGCGGTACCGGGATGGCGTCTCAATTGGCCCGTTTGATTCGACAATCAGCAACTTATTTTCGCTCGTGTCAAATTCAAACTGGTAAACAGTTCCGCGCGGAATAATCAGATAATCTCCATAAGAAAAAACGATGTTGCCGTACATTGTTTTCAAGGTGCCCGAGCCCTTGTGAACAAATATCATTTCATCTGCATCAGCGTTCTTAAAAAAGTAATCGCGCATACCAGCCGAAGGTGCTGCCACACCAATACTCATGTCGCTATTTACAAAAAGGGTCTTGCGGCTTTTTATATAGTCAGCTACAGGTGGAGCGTCAAAAGTAAGGTAGCTGCGGGCCTGTAAATTATCTTCAATAACAATCTCCGGTCTTACTGAATAGGGCTCGCCTCTTTGTTTTACCCGCGTTGGAGGATACAGGTGATATACCAGCGATGACAAACCGGCAAACCCTTCCGTTCCGAATAATTCTTCATGATATAAGGCCCCGTCTGCTGCTCTGAATACAGTATGTCGCTTAGCGGGCACCAGGCCCACCTTCTGATAATATGGCATGTTATCTTATATTTTAAAATTGGTTTTAAAAGTATCATTCGTGCACTATTGACCACCTGACGAAAATCAACCAGGGGCATGACTTTTTTCAGGTTCACACAAAACGCACTCCTTAGCTTTGTTGTGCTTTTGGTTTATCCCCTCAAAGCACGATTCATCATGTGATAAACCGACGAAACCCATGGCAAGCAATTCAATTGCAGACATCAGAAAAGAATTTGAAGAAATTGACAAACAGGTGCTAAGCCTGATTGCCAGAAGAATGCAACTTTCAAAAAACATAGCCGGATTAAAAAGGGATTCGGGTATTGGGGTAATACAACCCGATATCTGGCACCAGCAAATGTGGCAACGGAAATCAGAAAGCCTGCAACTGGGGGTTAATGAAGCATTTGTAGTAAAACTCTTCAGCCTGATACATGATGAATCCGTGCGTTTACAAAGAGAGGCCCTGGAAATTACATTATGAAACGGAGTATCGAATTAATGTCGCCGGCTGGCTCGTACGAGGCGCTGAGGGCAGCAATTAAGGGAGGATGCGACTCCGTTTACTTCGGGGTTGAGCAGCTGAACATGCGGGCCCGTTCATCCAACAACTTCACTTTAACCGACCTGAACTGTATTGCCGAAATCGGTAAGCAGCACGATATTAAAACCTACCTTACGCTCAATACTATTCTTTACGACCACGACATGGCCTTAATGAAAAGCATTGTTAGCGAAGCAAAACTTGCAGGCATAACGGCCATCATAGCCAGCGACCATGCGGTAATGAATTATGCAAAAAAGATTGGTATGCCGGTACATATTTCAACGCAGGCCAATGTTTCAAATATTGATACAGTAGAATTTTACGCCAACTTTGCCGATGTAATTGTGCTTGCGCGCGAACTGAGTTTAAAACAGGTGGCTGAAATAAGCCGCGAAATAAAACGTCGTAACATAACCGGCCCGGCAGGTAATTTAATTGAACTTGAAATTTTTGCCCATGGTGCTTTATGCATGGCTGTATCGGGCAAATGTTATTTAAGCCTGCACTCCCATTATGCATCTGCTAACCGCGGAGCTTGTTTGCAAAACTGCAGAAGAAGTTATGTGGTTACTGATAAAGAAGAAGGCATTGAATTTGAGGTCGACAACGAGTACATCATGTCGGCCAAAGACCTTTGCACTATTGATTTTTTAGATAAGATACTTGACGCGGGTGTAAGCGTACTAAAAATTGAAGGCCGCGGCCGCGCAGCCGATTACGTATATACCACAACGCATTGTTACAACCAAGCTATCAACTCATACCTGGAAGGTACCTATACCCGCGAAAAAACGAAGCACTGGAAGGAAGAGCTTGCCACGGTATATAACCGCGGTTTCTGGGATGGTTATTACCTGGGCCGCAAAATGGGAGAATGGTGCGATGAGACAGGCTCAAAATCATCTAAACGAAAAATATACGTTGCTAAAGGGGTTAAGTATTTCGACAAAGCTAAAGTGGCTGAATTTATTTGCGAATCATACAGCCTGTCAGTGAACGATGAGATAATAGTTACCGGTCCTACCACCGGTTACCTGCAAATGAAGGTTGAAGCAATACGCGTGGATGATAAACCGGTTGACAAAGCCGGAAAAGGCGAAACCTTTACCATGGCGGTAAAAGAAAAGATACGCCCTTCTGATAAACTTTATAAACTGGTGCCCACAAAAAAATGATACGCATTACGCAACAGCGCTCCGGCTGTATAGGTTGTAATGCCTGCGTTGAAGCAGCTGATTACCGCTGGAGGATTTCGAAAAAAGACGGCAAATGCACCCTGGTGGGCGCCAAAGAAAAACGTGGCTTCTTCACGGTTGTAGCTCATAACCACGAGCTGGATGATAACCTGCAGGCCGCGGCTAACTGCCCGGTCAGGATTATTCAGATACAGGCTTTATAAGTTTAATTTGAAAGATTGCCAATTCAATAGCTTACTTGAACCGCCCCGGAAAGGCACATCACCTTTTGCCTGTCATAACTCCTGTTGATTTGCATCATTAACACTGATTGCGAAATGCACCAACTTGCTGCCGCAAATTGTAAGATTATATGACAACGAAGAAAAATACCGCGCCAAAGACTTCAGATAATTTTGACCTTCAGTTTAAAGACATGAAGCAGGACCTCCTCTCCCTGCTTGCTAAAATGAATGCAGCCGAAAAGCAATTTGCCCCGGTTTTAAAAAAAGTGCACCCTTCGCAGCAGCCAAGCGCTACCAACCTGCTGCATTATATGGCGTTGCGCAACGTAGATATGCGGACCCTGCAGGAGAACCTGCACATTAACGGGCTGTCATCACTGGCAAGCAGTGAAAGCCACGTAAGATGGCAGATAAATGCCGTGTTGAACCGAATACAAGTTACACCACCAGCAGTAAAAAACGGGATAACAGATTTTTTCGCAGCCCAGCACATGCGGCACGAAAGGGCAACCGCCTTATTCGGGGCACGAAAGAACAATGATATTCCCACCATCATGGTAACGTTTGATAAGGAACTTGCCTGGAACCTGCCCATGGTAAAACAACTTTTGTATTCGGGCATGAACGTGGCACGGATTAATTGTGCACATGATGATGAATCAGTTTGGCAGGCAATGGTATGGAACATTAAAAAGGCCGTAAAATCAACCGGTATCCCCTGCAAAATATATATGGACCTTGCCGGCCCCAAAATCCGGACTATTATAAAAGGGAAAGAGGGTAAAAAACACAAACTGCATATAGAGCATCAACACCATTTTACCCTAGCCGAAACCGGCGATGATACTGCTGACGGCCCCGTGATATACTGCTCTCAAAAAGGAATAATCCAGCAATTGCATGAAGGGGAGCGCGTGCTGTTTGATGATGGGACAGTTGAAACAATTATCGAAAAGCTGGATGGTGCCAGGGCGCGGCTTCGGGTAGACAGGGTTTCCGGCAAAAAACCGGTTATAAAAGAGAGCAAGGGCATTAATTTTCCCGACTCTAAATTTTTAATTGCTGCACTTACAGAGTTCGACCTGCAGTGTATTCCATTTGTAGTTAAAAATGCAGACACAGTTGGCTTTTCGTTTGTAAGGGAGCCATCTGAAGTATACGGCTTACAGCAGAAACTGAATGAATTTACAGATACACCACCCGGAATTATCCTTAAAATTGAAACCCTGGAGGCTGTAAATAATCTGCCGCTGCTGCTTTTGCAGGGTATGAAAGATAAAACCTTTGGAGTAATGATTGCCCGCGGTGACCTGGCGGTTGAAATAGGCATAGAACGCCTGAGCGAAATACAGGATGAAATACTATGGATTTGCGAAGCGGCTCATACACCGGCCATCTGGGCCACGCAGGTGCTTGAATCACTGAATAAGTCCGGTTTTGCTTCCAGATCCGAGGGCACAGATGCGGCCCGCTCAGTTATGGCAGAATGCGTGATGATAAATAAAGGCACCCACCTGATTGAAGTTATAGAATCATTGAAGGACATTTTAAAACGGAGCGGCGGGCACCGGATAAAAAAACGTTATCTGTTCAGGCCGCTGCATATTGCCCAACGTTTTTTGGCCAGTAAGTTTAAAGTGTATTAGACCCTTTATTTCATTTACTATTAAAAATAAGTTTTATGGAAACCCAGGTTAGAAAAAAAGTGATTTACAATTCGGGCGGCGCAGGGGCTGCCTATGGTTTGGGATTTATCGGCGCCTCCATCTATTACCTGCAACTCGCTTCCGGTTTCTGGATGGGGGCATTGGGCCTGGTTAAAGCCTCAGTTTGGCCGGTGTTCCTGGTTTATAAATTGTTTGAGTTTTTGAAGATGTAGGCGAGATTACGCCCCATATATGTCCAACTAAAAAGCCCCTTACCAAAGGATAGCGGCAGCATTAAAAGTGCGTAGCAGAATTAATCTTTAATAAACTTAAAGACCGTGCTCCGCTTATCTGAAGAGATAGTAACCAGGTAAACTCCGTTGGCCCATTTGCTGACATCAAAGCCGGCACTTATGGACGTAAGTTGTTGTGCATACACTTCACGACCGGTTGCATCAGTAACTCTTATCTTCGAAATCTCCGGGGTAACTACCATTACACCGCTGTTCGATGGATTAGGATATAGTCTTACGCCTGCTTGGCCTTCGTTTAAAATATTAGTGGTTACAGTATCGGTAGATGCTATTTTTACAACAGTGTTATTAGTGACCACAGGTGCATTCTGGTCAAAATAAATTTGAGCCAAATGAATAATCGAGTCGCCGGGCATATTACCCGCCGCCTGCTTAACGCGGAATTTGAAATACCCTTCGCTTGCACTATGGCTAACCGCAGTATCCGGTAAATTAATCCCGGTAAAATCAACAATCAGCGTTTTTGCAAGTACCAGCCAGGAATAATTATAACTGGCAATTAAAGGCATCAGTGAAGCGGTATCAATCCTTACCGACAAGGGAATTCTCAACTCCACATTATGTGCTGGCCCGGTTCCGGTGTTTTGAAATGTAACCAGGTAATCCAATGTATCGCTATCTGTCGTTTCAAGGTAGTTCACAATCCCCTTTTCAGGATGTGTTACTGACGAAACATACATAGCATTGGGGTCAAATGGCGAACCCAGAAAACCGCACAGATTATCGGTATTGCTGTTGCCGGTACAAACAGTGGAGTCAAGGCCCTGGGCAGTTGCTGTAAAACAATATTGCGTACCGTTGGTATCACAACCCATCTTTACCAGCATGGTAATTGTGCTGTCGAAACCGGGATTTAAATATCCTACCAAAAATCCATAAGTGCCGTTGGTCAGTGTATAAGGCATGGAAGATGAAAGAATCTGGATGGAACTATTCATTGTTAAAAACAGCGCCACAGAATCGGCCACTGTGCCGTTATTAGCACAGTTTAAAGTTATTATAGCCGTATCACAGCTGTTAATGGCGGCAAAATAATTGGCGGCGCTAGTAACGCTCAAACCCGGAGTTAGCAGCGTACAGAATTGTGTTGGCACCTCGGCAAATAAATTATTGTCTGAACTGTCGTTGTAATCAGGAAAGTAAACATGATAGCTTCCACCAACAGGACAATTAGATGAATACAAAGTATAACCAACGTATGGCGTGGTGTAACTATAATGGCCCGTGTCAACAAGCTTACTGTAATATCCTTCAAGGTCAGTGAATATATACGACTGGCTACCGGTGCTGTCATTAGAAAAGATAACCGGCTTGTTTCTTAAAGGATAATCGGTACTGTCAAATGCACAGTTTTGATCAACGGCGGCAAACACTCTTCCGCTGATGCGGTTCAGATTGGGTGAAGGAAGGAAAGCGCTGTCAGGTGAAAACCTCCAGGCGTCATTGTGGGCCGTCCATTGGGTCGCATTTCGGCCGGGAACAGTATAAGCCACAGTACCGGTGGCATTTTGAATTCCCTCAATAGCAAGCCCGCCATTCCAGGCTGTGCAGGTGTCTTTATCCTTAATATGCATCTCGATATTGTTACTGCCTTCATATAATATTACCTGGCCTGTATATAATGATGGTCCGCAATATTGGTTATCTACCGAATTTACAGAGCCATAAAACGGCATACTATCGAAAGCAACCACGAAAGCCCTGTTGGGCGGAGTTCCATAAACCTGGTGCTTAACGGTACCCTTATAGGTGCAATCTATATCCTGCCATGGAAACATAATATTGTTTTTAGTATCGGCAGGCAGTGAATCAGGTAGCGGACCAAGGATGTTCCACGAATCGGCAGTACCGGCGTTGGAGGTATTAAAAGATAGTTGCGCATTGGTTCCTACTATCAGGTTCTGATAAGCCTGCCCGAAATAATAAAAGTCGAAACCAATACCCAATACCTGGCCCCATTGGTCGTCCACTGCCGAGGTTACCCATATGCCGGAATCAAAAGGAAAAGGGTTATAGGCAATTTGAGTTACATAATATACCTGCGCTTTAGCAGCAAAAACAGAGGTTATTATAAACAGGAGTAACAGCGTCTTTTTCATAACCGCAATTTTAGATTATGAGCCAATTTAATTCATTCCCTTTCAAAGCTGAAATGAAATCCGCATTATTTTTTGTTAATATGTAGCAAGGCCAAAATCAGATTAATTATTACTGTAAGACACGTAAACGTTTTCACTCAAAACATTTTTGTATTTCAGGTAAGGCAGAAAATCCTTCTTAAAAATATCATCGCCGTTTACGGCAACAACATAGTAACCTTGTTCAAGTAGTTTGTTGGCGTAATCTATTTTCTCGCTTTTAAGCATCCACGTATCAATGGGAACAAACTTGGTGGGCACCTCGTAGCCTCCTTTGTAATACAAAAAGAAATCAGAGCCGCCGTATATCATAAAATATACCTTTTTGCTGTGATTTGTTACATCTCCTATAACTTTCAGGTCAAGGTCGCTCGGAAAACTTTGGTTGTATTCAGTCTTTTCCTTTAAATACTTTTTATAGGCCGTGGTGTTGGCCGCAAACATGTTGGCATCGGCCAGCATCAGCACCAGGAAAATGAAGGCAAATGGCGCAAGGCCGGCCAGCTTCTTTTTAAAGCTTAGTGGCTGCCCTTCTTCCGTAAACAACTGCAATAAAATATCAGAGCATAACACCACTACAAAGAGCAGAGTTCCAGAAATATTCACGATGTTATTTTCATGGCTCCGGCCAAAAAAGTAAATGGAGTTACCAATAAAAAGAAACAGCAAAAGCAACGATGCGTTCCAGTAGTTTTCCTGAAACCGGTTTTTGAAAACCAGCAACAAGGCAAAACAAAAAACAAATATGCCGGCAAAATACCAGTATAACGAATCCTGCAAAACGGGCAGCATGCCCAGCTGAAAGTCTTTATATATCGAAATGCTTTCGTTTACAATGTTACCTGTTATCAGCCAATGAAGAACCAATCCGCCAAGGCCCAAACCAATGTTTGTAGCATAGGTTTTAACCCAATCTGTAAACACCTGCTGGTTGGGCAGGGTTCCATCTTCCATATAGTTGTTATAGAACTGCAGCAACAGCAAAAATCCAACAAGTAATAAATAGCAGGCAAAATAAATTACACCAAAACTATTTAGCAGCACAACCAAAAACGCAAGGCAAATGCCAAGCTTAAAATCTTTTAAACCCCAGAAATAAGCTGCAGCGAAAAGCAACAGCCACCAGTCTAGCCTGATGGAGGTAACCTGCGGTGCATTGGTTACTTCGTTCAAATTCATAAACAGGCGCATAATCAGCATAACTGCCAGCAGCACAAAGGCGAGGCTTTTATGCGTAAAAAAACGGCGCGCAACTACGAACGTGGCAACAAAAAACACAAACATGCTTATCTGCCCTACCGTACGGTAATCATACGGGCCACCACCTGTTTTAAGAATATACATAGCCGGAATACTGGGCAATATGTCATACTGAAAAAACGCTCCCGAAATTTTTCCGGTCTGCAATACCTTTAAGGCCGGGGCCATGATGTACGAGTAGTCGTAATAAGAGATATCGCCAAACGGAACAAAGCAGCACAGAATTATCGTTTCAGCAATAACCAGCCTGCCCACAAACGGGCTAAGCCTGTACAGCGATTTCCAAACCAGTACTGCACCGGAAAACCATGCCGTTATAACAACAAAGTTCATTATCTTTTCACCGGAAGAAAGCGGAGTTAACAGGTTGGGCAAAAAGTGCATCTCCAGCAAAAATACAAGCCACAAAACAGCACCCACAATCATCAAAAACTTTTCAGCCAGCTTTGAACGGTAAAGCATATATCCCAGCGGACCAATAATCAAAAACATAGCCAGTAAAAAGTTGCGTTCCATGCCGTCCTGCTCATTTAAGCCCGATACATGGGTATCAGCAGTACTCATCACCTCAAACGTTGGTAAACCGCTGTGCGTTATTTCGTGGTTAAAGGCGAAAAATGTAAAGTAGCAGTACAAAAAAGGAATACCCGCCACCAAAAGCACCGACAGTATCTTTTTAAACATAGAGCTATCAGCTGTATTTTGTTCCGTCATATTTTATGAAATAGGTGTGGTGATTGACGTTAAGTTTATTTACGGGGTTAACCCTCGTTTTTTTAATTCAGATAGGCCCCAGTTAAGGTTACCAAGCGCTAGTTGAAAATTGGGATTTATAGCCAACGCTTTTTTACAAACTGCCACCTGTTCCCTCCACATACCCAGGCATCCATATGCCGCACCCATATCGGTTAAGGCAATTTCGCTGTTAGGATTTATTTCAAGAGCTTTTTTCCAGGTGGCAATGGCGCCATTATAATCTTTGTTATTGTATTGCGCCAGTCCCTGGTCTACCAGCGCATTAAACTGCGCGGTATTGGCGCCCGGTGTAGCCAGCCCGGTGTTGTTGTTTGATGGAGGCGGAGAACCACCGGCCTTGGCCAGTTCGCTCTTAGCCCAGTTAAGATTGTTCTGCGCCAGGGCAAAATTGGGGTTAATGGACAGGGCCTTTTCACATGCCGCTTTCTGTTCCTGCCACTTGCTCATACAACCATAGGCTGCGCCCATGTTTGAATATAAAACCTCGCTGTTAGGTTTAAACTGCAGGCCTTGCTGCCACGCATCAATGGCTTCCTGGTACCTGTGGGTATTATAATAGGCCACACCAAGACCCAAATACGATTCGTAGCTGGGGTTCTCTTTCGTAGTATTCAGCAGGTTAGCCAGTCCATCAGCCGAACTTGCGTTTCCATTATCACCTGAATGCCTTGATGCTTTAAAACTTTGATATAATACATAGTTAAGTGGCACCAGCAGTATTATCAGGAACAATACATGCAGCATATTGGTTTGCGCAGGACTGCTCACTTTTACAGGTGCTTCGGGTGTGGCCTCTACCTTTTGCTCGGTATGAACCTCAACGGTTTTTTCAACCTCAGGGGAAGTTTCTTCTTCAGTCATATCAGTGTAACCTTATTTTTTGGGCGGCTAAATTTAACCGTTTTACATCATAAATTGAATGGGCTGCCTTTATTTTACAATAAGCTCATCAGCCTTATCCCTTTGCTTTTATACTCTGCAACATCTCCTTAAATCCATCGGCCTTATTTTTCTGCCAGCTGGACGCATGTTTTATTTCAAGTGGCGTAAGCAAGTGCAAACACAGTTGTGCATCATCACTTGCCAGGTCTTTAAAAAATACGGCGCATAACTTTTCCAGAATCATATAGCTGTTGAATAATACCTCAATGCCGGCCGGATTTAATTCCAGGCGCTTGCTTCGTTTATCGGTTTTGTCGGTTTGTTCTTTTACCCAGCCCCGTTTCTTCAAGCGGTTAATCAGCAGCAGGCCTGAGGATAATTCCATAAAGTTATCGTTTATAACATCGGTCTTTTTAGGATTATTCATGCTGTGTATGGTGTTCAGAAAAGTGAATTCAAGAAACTGCTCCAACCCTATTTCTTTAAAAGCATGTTCAGCGGTTATCACAAACATGGCGGTTACACGGCCCATCAGTTTTATCAGCATCTGGTCGCGGCCCGGTGGAATGTTGCCGCCTAAAAAGCCATCCAGGCTTTGCTTTTCACGCTTGTTAATCAGGTAGTAGCGGCAGAAGTCATCCAGGTCGGCGGCAGGATGATTGCTTTCAAATTCAGCCCAATGTTTTACCAATTCAGCAGTTTTGTTAACAGCCATAATACATCATTTATGTTGTAATAATAAATAAATTACCACAAAATTGCTAAATCTGTTTTTTCGGTTAACCTTTGCCGAACATCACCGCAATTTGAGTGTTTAGACTGGTCAGAAAATATGAGGCAAATTCACATGAAATTATTTTTATCTCTTATAGCAACACTTTTACTGTTTAACAGTGCCATTGCCCAGGGCGGCATATTGAAAGGCAAAGTGGTTGAAAAGGGAACTGCCAGCCCGGTTGAATTAGCAACTGTGGTTATTGAAGGCAAAAGCCTGGGAGCAACAACCGATAGCACAGGCGCATTTGTGATTACCGGTATACCAGCCGGCACTTATAACATTCAGATATCCTGCCTGGGCTATCTGCCACAATCCATATTCGAAATAGAAATCACTAACGCAAAACCGGGCATTATAAAAGCTGAGCTCGAGAAATCAGCAACACAGCTGGGCGAGGTTGAAGTTAAAGCAGCCCAATTTCACAAAGAAGACGAAAGCCCCATATCTGTCCGCACCATCGGTGTAAACGAAATTCAACGCAACCCCGGTGGTAACAGAGATATATCAAGAGTGATACAATCGCTTCCCGGCGTAGGATTCAGTACCGCCTTCCGCAATGATTTGATTATTCGCGGGGGCTCTCCTGCCGAAAATAAATTTTACCTGGATGATATTGAGATACCGAACATTAATCATTTTGCCACACAGGGCGGCTCGGGCGGACCGGTAGGCCTTATTAACGTTGATTTTATACGCGAGGTGAATTTTTACTCGTCAGCTTTCGCCGCCGACCGCGGTAATACCCTCAGCTCAAACATGGATATCAGGCTACGCGATGGCCGCGATGACCGATTTGGCCTTACCGCAACACTTGGTATCACAGACGCAGCCCTCTCGGCTGAAGCACCACTTGGCAAAAAGAAAAACGTAACCATACTGGCCTCCGTGCGCTCTTCGTATTATAACTGGTTCTTTAAACTGATACAGGTGCCTATTTTCCCCAATTATAACGATGCACAAATAAAAATTAAATGGAAGATTGACCCGAAGAACGAATTTGAATTTCTGAGCCTTACCGCCTGCGATATTTTTAAGCTGAACATGAATGCCAATAGTACCGAACTGCAGCAATACGACCTGCGCAGTATTCCTGAAAACAACCAGTGGAGTTATACAAATGGTGTTAAACTGACACACTTTTTCAATAACAGCTACCTGCAAACTGTAGTTAGCAGTAGCGAACTGGTGAACGATATTTTTAAATATACCAACAACGATCCTTCGCTGGCCAAAACCATCAACTACGCTTCAATCGAATCTGAAAGCAAGTTGCGGATGGAATATATTGCCAATAAAAACGGCTGGAAATATTACGTGGGCATTAACTACGAACTGGCCTATTATTATAACCACAGCCAGTTTACCGGCCCATATTTTAACTACAACTACTTAACCAATCTTTTCCTGAACAAATACGGTGCTTTTACCTCGGTAAGCCGGAGGTTTGCCAACGAGCGGCTGCTGATGTCGCTGGGCATCAGGTTTGATGGCAACAACTATAATAAGAACACTGCCAACATATTTAACCAAACCTCGCCGCGTTTTGCCATGTCGTATAACATTACCGAAAATGTGCGGTGGAATTTCAATACCGGCTATTACCACGAAATGCCCGCTTACACGGTGTTGGGTTATCGCGACAGCACCAACACTTTGGTAAACCAGCACCGCATTACATATGTACATTGTCTGCATGTAGTAACCGGCATTGATTACGAAACCAGGTTTAACAGCCGTGTCTCGGTTGAAGGTTTCTTTAAGCAATATTTCAACTCTCCGTTTTTGCTCGATGATTCCATAGCTCTGGCCAACCTGGGTGGCGATTATGGGGTAGTTGGCAACGACCCAACCGCCAGCAGTGCCAAAGGCCGTGCCTATGGGGCAGAGTTTTTATACGAGCAGAAATTATTTAAAGGATGGTACGGTATAGTGTCGTATACCTTATTCTGGAGCCAGTTTCAAAACGGGCAGGGCAAATACGTTTCGTCTACCTGGGATACGCGTAACATCATCAGTATTACTGCCGGCAAAAAACTACCGCACAACTGGGAGGTGGGTATTAGGTACCGCATACAGGGCGGCACGCCTTATACGCCTTATAACATCGCTTATTCCTCTTTAATACCGGTTTACAACGCCAATCCATCGGGCGTGTTCGATTATAGCCAGCTAAACAGTTTACGTTTGCCCTGGTTCCATCAGTTGGATATGCGTATCACCAAAAAATGGTATTTACCTGTTGTTTCGGTTGAGTTATATCTTGACGTGCAGAATGTTTATTACGCCAAAACAACCGGCGTTCCCATTCTTGATTACGTAACCGATGCAAACGGCACTCCCCTGCTGACTGCCAACCATATGAGTTACCAAACCAAACTGCTACCCAATACTACACAGGTAATACAACCGCAATTGGGATTAATCTTAACCTACTAGTTAACTTGCCTCACAACATTACTGAGCGCTCAGAGTAGCCCTTTCGGTAAATAGTGGAAGAAGTTCAGGTTGGGTAACAGTATTCTGTTCAAGCGTTAGAGGCGTTTGCGTTAATAACCTGCCGTTTACAAGTAACATTATTTAAGCCTGGCCTGCGGCTGAAATTAAGACACCCGGTGCGCTTTTCCATAAATCATTTCCATCATTCACCCACGCCGCATTTAAAATACCTATATTCACCACAGGCTATACAAAAAAAAGCGTATCGGGAGTTAATGCTACTCTTTTGAAAGAACACCTGCCTGGGTAGCACAATACAAATGCCACCTGTTGCAACGGCGCTGGCACGTTAATTGCCGCCTTCATTTCACTCAAGCCCGGTCTGTTACTCCACCGGTTAAATTAAAATTTGTAATATGAAAACTGCAGGCATAGTACTGTTGATTTTGGGCATTGGGTTAACCATCTTCACCTCCGTAAAATTCTTCACCCGCGAAAAAGTGGTGGATATAGGCAAACTCGAAATTACCAGGGACAAGCCCAATTATCTCAGCTGGTCGCCTGTACTGGGCGTTTTGGTAATGGGCCTTGGGGGCGTTTTAATCTGGCAGGGCAGCAAAAAATAAACGGTGGCCGCCAGCATCTTTCATTTAAATAAGAACCTATGAATATCAAACGAATTTTCGGAGCCATCTTAACCCTTGCCGGTATAGGATCACTCATTTACGCCGCTATGGTGTTTGCAAATACCAACGGCGGTAACCGCGACATACGCTCGCTCATTATTTTTGGGGTATTAGGCCTGCTCTTCTTCCTGTCAGGAATGAGCCTGGTGCGGGCTACCAAAGACGATGAAGGCGTTCATAACGGGTAAGTTACTCCCCGTAAATCCCGCAAAAATCAGTTATGGGGCCTCTAAACAGGCGGGGGCACTATAATTTATGAATTTACTAATTTGCTTGTTCCATTTTAATATTGCAATTTCAGGTTACATAAAATAAACCACCATGGCTAATAAAATCAAAAAATTATCTGGCAAAAAGGCTAAAAGCCCGGCTAAAAAAGCAGTCAAAAAAGTAGCTGCTAAAAAAGTGGCTGCAAAAAAAGGCGCAACTAAAAAGGTAGCGGCTAAAAAAGCGGTAAAAAGCAAAGCCAAAGCACCGGTTAAAAAAGCGGTAAAAAAAGCGCCCGCTAAAAAAGTGACCGCCAAAAAAACAGTAAAAAAAGTGGTGGCTAAGAAAGCAAAAGGTAAAAAGGTTGTTGCCAAAAAAGTGGCTGCTAAAAAAGTGACGGCCAAAAAGGTTGCGCCTAAAAAGGTAGTGGCTAAAAAAGTGACAGCAAAAAAAGCCGCCCCTAAAAAGGTGGTCGCTAAAAAGGCCGCCCCACCAAAAACCGCAGTGCAAAAACCAGTGGTAAAAAAAGTGAATGAGTCTGTTACACCTCAAACGCAACCAACCTTATTTGCCGAGGAGAAAAGCCCGGTTGATCAAACACCCGAAAGCGAGGTTACATCACCTGAAACAACACCTGTAATAACCCACGGTACCGATCAGCATTTTATTCCGGCACATGGTAAAAATGTTCCTGACCCGATACACGATGGCGTTAAAGAAGAGCAGGTGTTTCACCACAACGAAGAAGTAGCCATGCACCAGGAAAACCAAAAAGTAAAAGCCCAAATGGCAAGCCGCATGGGTCAAAAAAGAATATTCCGGATACCGGGAAAAGGATAATACAAACGAGGCTATAAAAAAGAGCGAACCAATGTGTTCGCTCTTTTTATTTGCTTGCAGTTCAACCATGCAGTAATTCATTTTACGGTTTATCTCTTCCCACAAAGCGACCATCGCCCTGCAAAAACTGCACGGCCCTGGTTATGTTTTTAACGATAGCATCTTCGCTTTTCAAATTGGCTATGTAGCGTATTATCTCTTTTTTACGACTGGGGCTTTGCTGCTCAAAATTGCGTTTTGCTTTTGGGTTCTCATCCAGCGCTTTGGCCAGTTGAGGGTGCATGGCTATGGTACGATCTGCCGGGTCAAATTCAATGGTAACAGAAACCCTGTCGCCAACATCTTTGCCTGCCTTTTTACGCATGGGTGTGTTCAGGTAAAGGCGCCACTCCCCACTGTATTTTACCAGGGTTTGAATATATGCTTGTCCATCAAGCGTGCCTTTAACCGGTATAGTGCCCTTCTCTTTCTCCGCTTGCCTAAATATACTTTGAAGCACCTTTGCCGGAAGCAAAACATACGGGTTAACCCCTATTATCTCAATTTTGGCTTTGAATGAAAACATGCCTTGCAAATATATTGAAATGCAAATTGGCTTTCAGCAACGGGGAAAGCAATACGTTTTTTTTTACAATTCAATGACAATTGGTTCGAAAAAATATTGAATATTTACAAAGCATTACACCAGTACAAACAACCGGCTACATTATAGCTCAATAAAATCCTTCTTGTATGACAAAAAGTTCCCCTCTCCTTCTTATCGTCATGTTATTAAGCGGCTATATTCAATCTCAGCCTTCATGGTCTGCAATGCCTGCACCGGTATTAAACGACCGGTACGATGACCTTTATTTTATAAATGCCGATACCGGCTGGGCTATATATGAAACCGGCCCCTGGGTGCTTAGAACCACCGATGGCGGTAACAGTTGGCAAAAAACGGATTCCGTGCAATGCGAGTTCAGGGACGTAGGTTTTTTAGATGCCAATACCGGTTTTATTGGCCTGCTGCATTTGGGTTCTATTGCACCTGACACTACACTCACTTCAATTTTACGGACCCAGGATGGAGGCTTATCATGGAGCCCCATGCATATTCCCCGTCCCTCGGAATATTGGGGGGGCGTTTGTGGCATGCGGGTTATAAACGATTCAACTTTGTACGCCGTAGGTGCCTACTGGGGAGAAGCTGGTTTTTACAAAACCACCGACAGGGGCAATACGTGGACCTATACGGATATGTCGGCTTATGCAGGTGGACTTGTAGATATATTTTTCTTTAACGCCGATACTGGTTTTGTTTGCGGCACCAATGGAATTGCCCGGCAAAACAATGGAGTTATCTTATATACAACTGATGCAGGAAATACCTGGACTGTAAAAAAAACAAGCGAGCACCTGCAGGAACTATGCTGGAAACTTTCGTTCCCAAGCCGCAATGTTGGATATGCATCATTGGAGGCCTTCAGGACCACACCGGTTGACTCGCAGTTTTGCCTTAAAACCACCGATGGCGGGCTTACCTGGAATGACGTATTTGTGGCAAATGAGCCAGAGGGCGCCGGTGTTGATATGGAAGGTATTGGCTTTTTGAACGATAGCGTTGGCTGGGTAGGTGGCCGTAACGGTGCCACCGGCCTTAACCCGGTGTACACCTATAAAACTACTAATGGCGGTTTAACCTGGGCGCCTGACTATTGGGGCAAAAATGTTAACCGGTTCAGGTTTATATCAGATACACTTGCTTATTGCGCCGGTCAAACACTTTACAAGTTCAGTAACAGTACATCGGGCGTTGATGTAAAAACTGTGGACGGCCCACCGGAATTAGTGGTATACCCTAATCCTGCCCATGCCTACGTGCTGATTAAAAGCGAGCGCGCCGAGGAGGTTAGCATCTTCAATATTTCGGGACAATTAATCAGCGAAACCAGGTATCCCGATGCCAACCGGATTGATGTTGAAACATTGCCCGCAGGCACCTACATAGCCAAAGTAAAAATAAGAGACAAGGTTTGGAATATTAAGTGGCAAAAACTTTAAGCGCATTATAAAATATCCTCCCTATGAAGAATTGTATTGCTATGTTATATGCCTGCTTAATCAGTGCTGCCGGTTTTGGTCAGCTAAACCTGCAATGGCAAAATATAGGCCCCGATAATTTAGGTGGCACTATTACCGCTTTAATTATTGATAACCGCGATACCACCGGGCAAACGCTCTACGCCGGTGCCATGGGCGGCGGCATCTGGAAAAGCACCAATGGCGCGGCTTCATGGGGTTATCTTGGCTGCATGGGTAACTATGCCATCAATTGCATGACCCAAAGCAATGATGGCATTATTTATATTGGTACGGGATTTCAGAAATATTATGCGCCGGGTTTGATTCCCTATAACGAACATTTGGGCAATGGCATTTATTATCTGGACTCTGCAGATAATTTCGCGCATCTTGATTCAACCACCGTAACCAACCCGGCCAGTAACTGGAGTTCAGTATATGGCATTGCAGTAAACCCGGTAAACAGCAGCCAGATAATTGCTACAACTTCAAATAGTATTTTCAAAAGCCTGAATAAAGGCAATACCTGGAGTGAAGTTACTATTGCAGGTGCAATGCCGGCTAACGGTGTGGGTGATGTTAAATGGAGCAGCAACGGCTTAAATATTTACATATCCCTCTCTTATGGAGTAATGGTTCGTTCAACAGATGGAGGTAATACCTGGAGTATTCTAAGAAATAGCTCCAACCCCGGATATCCAAATGCCAGTGGTTATAACACCAGAATAGTACTTAAAGATGCATGGCCCGATATGGCTTTTGTATCAGTAGCAAGAGGCACCAATTTTTGGGGAATTATTAAAACGACCAACGCGGGTAACACATGGGATACAGTTGCTTTGGCCAGTCCATCATTCGCTCCCTTTGGAACATCGCAAGGATACTATAATGCCTTTGCGGTATCTCCTGCCGATACTGATCATTTTTATGTGGGGGGCGATTTTCTTTATTCTTATTCACCCCAAACAGGGCCAGTCAAACTACCGCAGTTTACTTATCCCGGGCTTAGCATAACCAACCCAGCCATTGATGAGTTTAACATGGTTATAAACAACCGAAACCCCAATGAAATGTATATTGCATCTGCACAAGGGGTATTTAAAACCACACAGGCTTTTACAGATTTTACTACTGCACAGTTTAATCCGGTGGATAATGGTTTGGTGGCACGCGACTTTTTTTCGCTGGCTGTTTCAAAAAGCGGCAGGCCCATGGGATGCTCGGATGATATGCAAAGCCTTTTGGTGGGTAGTGCCGGGGGAGCCGATTTTTCACCGGTTCCCACCGAACTTGGCTATTGCGCATTTTCATATATAGATACAACCTTTGCTTACACGGTAGCCCAGAACGGGGGCGCGTATATTAATAACGTAGGTATTAGTATTGATGGATTGGCCACCTTCGGTTTTTCTACCGATAGTAACATCGGTGGTCCACTTGGCTATAATTGTCCAACCGGTGCAGGTAATCCATATCTGCTGCTTCACGAAACAAAAACCGCTTTTAATACTATTGATAGCGTTGCTTTTGTTGCTTCTTTAAACCTGCAGGCCGGCAGCCAGGTAATAGTTGCCAGCAACAATGCCCATGCTACTTTTCAATATACCCTTCCGGTTTCGTTAAGTGCCGGCGATACCCTGGTGGTACCTGACGCATTGCAATCACAACTGTTTTTTGTAACCCCCTGTGGCATATGGGTAAAACGCCACGCACTGCTTTTCAAAAGCCCCGATTGGTTTTATATTTCTGATACGGTACCGCAATGTATGGCTGCCAGCCAGGATGGTAATATACTATACGCCGGAACAGCAGCCGGAACTGTGATGAAAATTTCAGGACTTAACTTCGGGCATTACATCAGCTACAACATGGCAGATAGCTTTACTGTTACAAGGCATGTAGTATTTGCTGACAGGCCAATAAACGGTATTGCCGTGGACCCGGGAAACGAGAGTACCCTGATGGTAACGCTGGGAGGATACAATTACCCCAACCAACCCAACGTTTACAAAAGTACCGATGCAGGAAATACCTGGGAAGGGTATACCCTCGGCAGTAATTCGCTGAGTGCATATACCTGCATTATAGATCAAAACAACAGCAGTCATTACATAGTGGGGACAGAGCATGGTATTTTCACTTCAGCCGACAGCGGGGCCACCTGGCAACCAGATAACGGCGATATGTGCGATATACCTGTTTACCAGTTGAAACAAACCCCATTATTTACGGATGAGTGTCCGGTGCTATATGCCGCCACTTCAGCAAGAGGCATCTGGCGCTCTTATACCTTAACACCACAGGGATGCAATATTTCTTTAAGCCTGGAACCCTATGCGGTCAACTATGGTTTTGATATCCGCTTGTATCCTAACCCCGCAACCTCTGTTACAAATGTTGAATTTACGCTTGCCGCACCGCAGCAGGTAAGCCTGCAACTGTTTGATATTACCGGAAGATTGATACAAACCATTCAGCAGTTTTTATTGCAGGGTGAACAAAAGATTGAAATTAATACCGTTGGTCTGCAGCCAGGAACGTATTTAATAAACGTCCGTAACGGGGTTACGGCCACCACCAGGCTATTAGTTATTGGGGAATAAACGGAGTTCAGTTCTTCAAAAAACCTCTTCTTTTTTCGTTCGCATTCCGTTTTTATCGCAGTTTTTCTTGACCACAAAAGCCCGTTTTTTTAACCTGGCAGTTCCCTAGGGGGCCGCTGGGGAGAAGAGGGTATGTGCATAACCTGTTTTGCAGAGTATTGTAAATGCATACATTTGGATTATTCATTCACTAACCAAAAACAATTGTATGGCAACCAAAAAGGCACCAGCAAAAAAAGCAGCAGTAAAAAAAGCTCCTGCAAAGAAAGCAGCTAAGGCAGCAAAACCAGCAAAAGCCAAAGCTAAAAGAAAACCTAATGCAGCGTTCATGAAGCCAATGGCTATCAGTGAGACATTAGCCGCAATCGTAGGCTCAAAGCCACTTCCACGCACAGAGGTGACTAAAAAAGTTTGGGATTACATTAAGAAAAACAAACTTCAGGATGCTAAAGAAAGACGTAACATCAACGGTGATGCAGCGCTTCAGAAACTGTTCGGCGGAAAGAAAACTGTAAGTATGTTTGAAATGGCTAAACACATCAACAAACACTTATCGTAATTTCATTCCTGCAGCAATGAAAATTGCTGTTTGAAAAGAAAAAATGCCCCTCTGTTTACAGAAGGGCATTTTTTTTTCCACATAGTGATGCCCCATTTCACAGGCATTTTCCATCATTTTCATTGGTAATTTTAGGCGCATTTTAAATCCATCACCCCAAAGTGGTATTCTCTACCATGCCGGTAGATTTATAATATTCCTTCGGGTACCCAAGGAAAACCATGGAAACAGGAATAAAGTAGCCGGAATTATTTTGCCACTACAAACTTGCCGCCCTTCAAAGTTTCCTTACCCTGCGATATTTTGTAGATATAAACGCCGTTAGGCCAGTAGGTAGTATTCAGAACAAATTCGCTTGTTTCCGCCATCATATAGTCTCCAACCTCACGGCCTTCTTCGTTGTAAAGCGTAATATAAGTGGTGGTATGTGGCGCAGCTGCAAACGAAAAATGAACAGCATTTGTAGCCGGCACCGGGAAAACTTTCAGCTCGGGAAGCGGGCCCCCTTCGCCAGTAATACCCGCCGGGTGGTAAATAACAATGCTGGTTACCGGGTGTATCTCGTTCCATCCATGATCGTTATCGGTAACATAAGGTCCGGTAACCGCAACATATTCATTGGCGTTAGGCAGGTATACGTTGCTGGTGTAACCGCTGCATGGGGTTATAGCATCACTCTGTGTAGGGGTTACCACGCAAATTGGTTCGCACACCAGGCAGGCATCTTCTGATACATTATTCATACTGTCAAGCATGTAATTATACTGCGGGTCAAGATAAAGGCGGATGTGATAGTCGCCGTCGGCCTCGCTGTAAGGGGTACCATATATGTGGCCGGTTACCGTCATACAGTCGTTATGCGTTACCAGGCGGTAGCTGTGATAAACATGAGCCCACAAAGTAGTATCGCAATATGGCGTTTGGGCTGTTGTTTTTCCAAAGCAGCACAATATAATGGATGAAAGTAAAATCAGATTTCTCATGACAATTAAATTGGGTTAAAAAAATTAGGGTGTGCAATATGGCGATATTTAAACCATTTTGCCAAACCTGATTTACCATAAAAACGATTTGGTAGCATTTGGGAAACGATTTGATAATCTGAATCCAGGTTTAATTATTTCCATTTAAAATGCCGGGACTAAGCATATTCTTCAGGAAACAGGCTTCAATCATATGGCTTTTTTAAAAACTTCAACCGCATGTATAACATAATTTAGCGCCTTATTTCAATAAAAATCCTTTGTTTTGCCTTAACCCATAAATCAAAACCATGAAAAAAGCGTTCAACAGCGTTTTATTCCCCTCTGCATTTATTCTATTCTGCATTTTGTTCTTTTCGAACGCGCTTTTAGCGCAAGACAGTATTATCCTTCTTAACAATGATGTGATATTGGCCAAGGTTGAAGAGATTGATGTAAACGACATAAAATATCATAAAGCCGATAACATTAACGGCCCGGTGTACGACATGCCAAAGTCGAACATTTATATGATTGTCTATATTAACGGCACCAGGGACATTATGAATCCCCAGGGGCAAAGCAGCACTACGCAACAGGGTACGCCTGCTACAAACAATGCCGCATCCCGGTTTGATTCAGCACCCCAAAACAACCAGGTGCAGCCATCTAACGAAAGCCAGCAATATAATAACCAGGGTCAGCAGAATAACGGAGGGCAACCAAACCAGGATAATTCGGCCTATCAGCAAAATCAGCAATCTAATCAGGTGCCCGATAATATGCTTGGCCCTAATACCCAATATAAGGTGCCCCCTCCGCAAGACGGGCCTGTTACCATGCAAACCTTTTACGACGAGTTAAGCCCCTATGGCAGCTGGATAAACAGCGCCAGCTACGGTTATGTTTGGGTTCCTAATGTAGGACCGGATTTTGCCCCATACAGTACGGCAGGTCACTGGGCCTTTACGGAATATGGCTGGACCTGGGTTTCTGATTTCCCATGGGGATGGGCGCCTTTCCATTACGGACGTTGGTTTTACGAACCTTACTTAGGATACGTTTGGGTACCCGATACCCATTGGGGACCGGCCTGGGTTTCGTGGAGAAGGTCGGATGGGTATTACGGATGGGTAGCCATGGGCCCGGCAGGTTACGAGTTTCCGCGAGACCGCTGGACCTTTGTTGGCGCAGGATATATAACCGATTACCGCCTTTCAGAACACTATGAGCGACGCGAGAATGTAGTATACATATATAACAATACAACTGTTATTGAAAATAATTATGGCGAACACCACGGCGAAAGATACGTTATGGGTCCCGACCGTATAGAAGTTGAACACGCTACACATACAACTATTACACCGGTAAGAATTGCCCAGGCCAATAACCCGGGCCAAACAGTGCACGAAAACGGGGCAATACAGATGTACCACCCGGTAGTGCGCAACGAAAACACCGGAACGCCTGCAAAACCAATGCAGATAATTGCTACCGAAAAAATTACGCCGTTAGAGCAAAGAACAACAGTTGTACACCCGGTGGTAAACACCTACCACAGCGGAGCACCGGTACAAAATCCACAGGTTAATTATAATCACTCCATACCTCAACAGCACAATAATACAGCAGACCCCCATAACACCAGCGAGCAACATACACAGCCTGAGCAGCACCCTGTTCCTGCAACTCCGCAACAAAATAATAACAATGAGCGGCAGCAAACACAGCCACAACAGACAAGGCAGGCCCAACCGCAACAGCCAAGGCCAGCGCAGTCCAAACCTGCAAAGCCGAGCAATCCCAAGCCTGCACAGCCGGCTGAGAAAAAGAAGTAACCGCATCACAGAGAGATGCAAAAAAGGGCTTCAGAAAGTAAATTTCTGAGGCCCTTTTTTATACATAAAAGTAAAGTTATGAATCAGGCTGCTTCCTGAACGGGCTGGGCATCCATAACTTTCATGGTGGTGTTTTCAGCACGTTTAGGAAAATGGATAGCATAATAGAATGCAACAACAACAATGCCTATAATAAATAATACAGTAGAATAAGGCCGGAGTGTATCGTTGCAGAAAAATTCACCTGTCATCCAGATGGCATTGGCAGTAATCCACAGGCATACTGCCGTATTATGAAACAGGTCTGAAATATTTTTTCTTGATTTCCAGGTAAGGTGTATAGCAACAACCAGCGTTGGGATAATCATAAGCATCCCCCCCACTTTAAAACTCATTACCCAACAGGTGTCTTTCAACAACCACAGCGCAATGTGGAGGTTTTCATATTCGCGGATGTTCTTAAAGAGTCCTTTTTGTTCCATGCTGCCGAGGGTTATTGTTATTTAATGACGCTGATTTAAATGCTTTACGGATAAAAAAGATTTTTGTGGCATCGCCTTTCATTTAACAAGGCCGGCATTGTTGCTTACAAGGAGAACAACAAATCAGATACCCACACAGCAGATAAACCGGCAGCCGGTTATGTAGCATAATACATTATCACAATTTCTATATTATTTCCCTGCATTTTGAAACCTCCTGAATGCGACAACGTATATGTTGTTGTCTAAAAGCCCCCATTTTTTAAATGAGGCATGTGCAATTATGTGATTTGTGATTTGTTTAAAGGAAAAAAATGTTGCAAAAAGAAGTGCTGCCCCTTAGCCTCTGATAGTGAAATACAGACTACTATATGAAAAACATAACCGTCAATTTTTATTTAACACCCGTGCTTAATTGGGCCAGATAATTCTTTACAACCAGATTATGAGAAAAGCACTACACCATTCCATTCTGATTCTTGCAGTACTAACTATCGGTCTGCGGTCTTTTGCTGCGCAGGTTAGCGAAGCAACAGCCAAAGCAACGGCCATCAGCTTTTTTAAGACCAGCGCATCCGGTGCATCCCATGGCTCGGCCAACGTAACTTTAAAATATACCGAAACCCGGACCGACGGTACCGTTATTTTTTACGTATACGATATGAACCCCGGTAAAGGATTTGTAATGATATCGGCTGATGACCGCATCAAACCTGTTATAGCTTATTCACTCGAAACTAATTTTGTTACTCCTAAAAACAGTGCAGCTGTTCAAACCTGGATGCAGCATGCATCCGACCATATTTACCAGGCTATACAACGTCATGCACCATCAAACCAGCTAATAAGCGGCCAATGGGCTGCATACAACCAGGGACAAAAACCAGCCAGCGCAAAAAGCAACGCGGGCGTTGCCCCGCTATTAACTACCCGTTGGGACCAGGAACCTTACTACAACCAGTTATGCCCGTTCAACAGCCAGGACAATATGCGTACAGTTACCGGCTGCGTGGCCACAGCCATGGCACAGATTATGAAATACTGGAACTACCCGCCGCAAGGCAATGGTTATTATGGCTACATGTGTGCCCCGCCAAACTGCTTTTACAACTATGGCAGCCAGTCGGCCAATTTCGGTGCTACAACTTATAACTGGGGTAATATGCCTGATACCCTTAGCGGAAATAATACTTCAATCGCAACGCTCATGTATCACTGCGGAGTCTCAGTGGGTATGTCGTACGGAGATGACAATCAGGGTGGCAGCGGCTCATACGTATTAAGTTCAGATGTTTCAAGCACCAGGCATACGGCCCAAATGGCATTTCCTACTTACTTTAATTATAACCCCAACACAATATACGGTGTTCATGAATCAGACTACACTTCGGCCGACTGGCTTAGCCTGATGGAGTCTGAATTGAATGCCGGCCGGCCTATTGAGTATGAAGGTACAGATCCAAACGAAGGTTCACATACCTGGGTTTGCGATGGCTACGATGCCAATGACCTGCTGCATATGAACTGGGGTTGGGGCGGTTTTGATAATGGTTACTACAGCATTTCATCGTTAACCGGAGACAATTATAATTTCAGCACACGCGAAGAAGCCCTTTTGGGTATTGAGCCCGTTTCTGATTTAAGCGTTACCGCCAGTGCTTCAAGTTTATCAGTGTGCAGTGGCGGTTTGGTAACGTTAACCGCTAGTGGCCCGGCCAATGTAAATTATCACTGGACTCCTGCGGCGGGGCTAAGCTGCCCAGGCTGTGCAACCACAACAGCAAGCCCTGTAACCAATACAACTTACACAGTAACAATAGACAGTGCAGGACTTTCGGCAAACGCACAGGTTACGGTAAATATTTCAGCAAATACCCTTGTTATTAGTACCGTTAATATTACCAACGTAACTCAATATGGCGAAGCCGATGGTACCGCCAGTGTTCAGGTTTCGGGCGGCACACCGGCTTACTCATATGTCTGGGCTAATGAAGCTACAACCGATACCATTGTAAACCTGCCTCCGGGCAGCTATGGCGTAACGGTAAGCGATATGGCCGGTTGCAGGGCAACAGCTACTGCCAATATCACTCAACCTGATTCCGGCTCAAACGAGCAGCATACAGGCCACACAGAAGGGACAGCCCGTGAAGGTGGAAGTAATTTTACAGGCACCTTCATCAATAAGGGAAGTATGATTTTTATTCAGAAATCAGCTTTGGTTGAAGTACAAGGCAGTTTTGAAAACGCAATCAGCGATTCAACCGGTACTATCCAAAATGATGGCATCATTGAACTATCAGGCGATTTTCAAAATGACAGCGGTGCAGTTTTCCAGGTGGGCGCTAACTCCTCTTCTACCGACCGGGCAGTCAAATTCATAGGGTCAGGCACACAGGTAATTACCGGTAACATGTCAACTGCGGGTAAAGCAAGTTTTTATAACCTTGTAATTGACCAGGCAGCGGCTTCAGATACTGTTGAGATGCAAACCCCGCTGGTTGTTGAAGGTTCGCTTGCTTTCGGTACCGCAAGTGTTACTACTACTTACAACCCCTCATCGCTTTACACTAATAACAACCAGAAAGGATTGCTTAAAACATTCAACAATAACATAGGCGAGTTTTTACTGGATATACAAAATGGCAATGCAGATGCAATTTCAGGATATCCGGTGCTTGAAATTAACGGCGAGCCATCAACCGGCTTTATATTAACCAGTGGTTTAAGAGGAAGCGCCAATGGCGGCCTGCAAAGAGCTATAACCTCAGCTACCAGTTATCTGTATCCAATCGGCTCTTACGACAAAGGCTTTAATGCCGCAAAACTTAACTTCACTGAAATACCCGGCGGAGGAAGTGTAAAGGCTAAATTCTGTACAGGTTCATCAGACCCCAGCGGCTATGTGGGTTCAATCTCGACATATTGTTCGGGATGCTCATCCGAAAATCCGGCGCCGGCTGATAGTGGTTACAACCGCTATTTCCCGTCAAATGAATGTAACAACGGTGCTCCTCAATGGCTGATTTTAGATCATACCACACAAAATCACGGTTACTGGAGCTTTGCTTCAACAAACACAGGATATAAATACGATATGGAAGTTTATCCCAATGGGTTCCCTGCTGTTGATCAATCAGCGGCGTGGAGGTTATTGAAACATGAAGCAAGCTACGGTGTTGACCCATCCCTGCATGCAACCGACTGGAGGGAAGAAATTGAGTCGACCGTTTCGAGTCCTACTGACCTGTTGACCTACACCAAAAATATTGGTTGCTATCATGGCGCCGGTGTGCCGGGCGGAAGTTATACGGGCTTCTCGCACTTTACCATGGGCATGGGTGGCGTAGGCCAGGCATTACCGGTACAGTTGCTAAGCCTTACCGCTACACCTACCGGTAAACACCACGTGCTGGTAGCCTGGGCCACAGCGCTTGAAATCAACAACGCAGGCTTTTTTGTTATGAGGAGCACAGATGGTGTAAATTTCGCAGATGTGGGCTGGGTTCAGGGACATGATAACTCCACTATCACCAACAATTATACCCTTGATGACCGTGTGCCTCAAAATACCCTTTACTACTATAAGTTAAGGCAGGTAGACAATAACGGTAAATTCGTTTACTCGTATATCGTTGAAGCACAGTTATCAGACCAAAGCTCAACCGACTTTGCCCTATATCCTAACCCAACCAGCAACGAAATATTCCTGGATGTGAAAAATGCAGCTGAAGAAGTGAAGGTGGACATGTATGATATAAGCGGGCAGTTGGTTTATAATAACATATTTACCATTCCTGCGGCGGGCTCTAACCAAACGTTGACTATTAACGCTTCAAGCATGTTGCCTCCCGGAACTTATATCCTGAATGCAACTATGAACGAAGAGAAATACAGCGCTAAAGTGATATTACAGTAATTCACTTCAAATTTCCCGGTTGGTGTAACCGCCAACCGGGAACGACAAACGCCCCTTTGCTTTTAATAACCAAAGATTAAAATGGCATCGACCTGTAGCATGCCACTAGACAGGTAAACAGATATCCACATTGTTATTACTATAAAAACCCAAACGGCCTCTTAATTTTGTAAACATGAAAAACATTTATTGCCATATTATAGCCCTGCTGATTACCCTTCCGGCATTCAGCCAGACTACTACCCCTGATAATGCCACACACGGTAAAGCAGCAAAACACGGCGAGCAGAAGCCTGAGCCCCTTGACCCCAAAATGGCTGAAATGGTTAAATCCATTGAAGCAAAAATGGTAACCGTTAACGGTGGTAATTTTACCATGGGTTGTAATAACCCCTCTGACAGCGAATGTGTAGGTTGGGAAAAACCACGCCACACCGTTACCATCAAAAATTTTATGATGAGCAAGTTTGATGTTACGCAAAGGGAATGGAAGGCAATTATGGGTACCACACCTTCAGGTAAATATTGTGCAGAATGCCCGGTTGTAAATGTTACCTGGTTCGATGTGCAGATGTTCATTAACAAACTAAACCAGCTTAGCGATAAAAACTACCGCCTGCCAACCGAAGCCGAATGGGAATATGCTGCTAAAGGGGGCAACAAAGGCCATGGTTATATTTATGCCGGCTCTAACGAACCAACTACCGTTGCATGGTACGACAGCGTTCAAACTAAAGAAATACGCCCGGTAGGAGGCAAAAAAGCAAACGAGCTGGGGATATTTGATTTAAGCGGCGATGTTTGGCAATGGTGCAGCGATTGGTTCGATGAAAAGTATTACAGCAACAGCCCTTCAAACAATCCGTCAGGGCCGGCTGTAGCAACCAAAGAAAAAGTAGTTCGCGGAGGTTCATGGTGGGGCCCGCGCCGCGATTGCCGCGTAGCTAACCGCGATAAATTTCCACCTGAATCAAAAGATGATGATGTTGGTTTCAGATTAGTAAGATACTAAACCACCCCATAAAATATGAAAATAGCCTGCTGAATAGCGGGCTATTTTTTTGTATCTTATCAAATCCGTTCATTAAATCCTTATATCGGTTAGTAATTACATTTGCGCCATCCCATGAAAGTTCAAAATACAATACGAAGCAATTTCAGATGTTTGCTTGAAAGAGTCTTTAAGACTCCTGTACAGGGCGATACCCCAAAATGCTGACCGGCAATGAAGTCGTACTACCTTGCGAAGGATTTATTGAAGATGAAAGATGCGGTAAAGAAGGCGGCAACCGCATTCGGTAAATGGCAGGCAGATGATATTCCTGCTATTCTGTTTTTAGCAACCAAAGCACAAGGTGAGTGGATCTACATTGATAATACCGATGGCACCATCTCTGTAACCTGGGCCTATACTTATTTCGCAACCAATATTATCACATATCCCCTGGTATGGGTATTTGTCAGTGCCTTCCAGTCAGGTTTGCAACAATAGGCAATCGAGGGCAAAGGCCATTGCTGAATTAGCTATCCCTTTTATTTATAAGTAACAGTGTAAAAGAAAAGCCGCAAAGACTTTAGTCACTTGCGGCTTTTATGCATGTTTTAACGGTTGATAATTCTACGCTATACGTAAGTTGTTACCCGCCGGGATAACCTTTCTTGATTTATGCGGTGTGGCTGTTGCTTCCAGATCGGTAACAGTAGTTTGTCCCAGGCACGAGAACGAAATTTTAGCCTGAAGCATTCGGGTATTGATGTCAAGCCCGTTGTCGTTGCCGTAATGTTTAAAAATATGATCCAGGCCTGTCCAGGTTACAAACCAGGCCAATGGTTCAATCAATACCGGCAAGCTGTTAATGAAAAATATGCCCTTGGCAATAGATGAAACGTAGGCCAGGATAAGAATGATTAAAAAACCCAGCGAGGTCATCATGTAACCCTTCTGCGTGGTTTTCTTTATTGTTTCCTTTTCAGCTTTCTGGTTATTGGTAAACAAGGTCTTCATGTGGCTGATGATAATATTCTCAACCTCAATGTCTTTCTGGTCGTCAAGGATATTAAAGTTCAACTCTACCTTGGTGGTAGGTTCCTCGCGTACCATTTTGCATATTTCCGTAATAAAGTCGTTCGAAAGTTTGCGTTTAATCAACGGTCGTGTATCAAAATCAGAAAACACGTCGGCGTATTTGTCTATCCAGATGTTTACCCCGGCATCATCAAGCATCACGTTGATGTCTGATTCGTCGCCTGTTACCGGTAATTGCTCTAAAGCGTCGCCCATTATATCCAGATTTTTCAGTTAAATGAAAGCAGGGGTGAAATTCAATCCCACCCTTGTAAAAATGTTTACGCTTCATCTATTATAAAGTTGCAAATGTTTACAGCTGCGACGGCTTCTTTGTTTCATACAAACTGTACCTTTTAAACCAGGGGAAAAGAGAAATTTACCGCTAAGGCACTAAGGGCACTGAGAAACACTAAGGTTTTTTAGAATACATAAATTATACTTCATGCGACAGGGATATGTTCCTTGCCGCATTTGTTTTTTTAATACGACCCTTTGATTTTAAGACTAAGCCATCATGAATTCAGGCCTGGCTTTTCAATATCTCCTGGTGCAACTTAGTGTCCTTAGTGGTAAATTTCTCAAACTGTCTTTAAGTAGGCAAGCGCCGCAGCCTCATCCGGCTGTATGCGGAAAACGCTTTCAACCTTGGTGGTTTTAAGCAATTTGGCAACCTGTTCAGACAAGCTGCAGATTACCAAAACCCCGCCTGCGTTCTTAATTTTAGAAGATGCAGAAAGCAGCGTGCCTAAGCCGGCGCTATCAACATAATTAACTCCCTTCAGGTCGAACAATACCTTTTTATTGCCGGCTTCGATATTGGGCAAAACCGCGCCCATAACGGCGGTATTAGCCTGTGTGCCTAATAAATGCCCAGTTAAAGTTAACACCAGAATCCCGTCCTTAATTTCCTGTTCCATTTGGTGAATTATGTTTGTGTTCTACGGAAACCCGTAAATTATGTTCGCTTTATCATCCGATCCGGTGCTTCCATATAAAAGTAATAATTAAATTTTTTAAAAAGAATGTTTTGTAAAGACAATCAAAACCGGATTGACAACGGTTGTTATTTACCACAAAGCCGGCATTCCCTGATTAAAATCAAACGCTCAACTTTCACTTGTCATGTCTGCTAACCCGCTAAAAGCCAAACTTTGCCAGGTTGCGTGGGGCTGACCTGTAACCACGCAGCACGTGCTTATGAAAGAGATGCTTGCTGAAATCAATGCCCTAAAAAAGGAAAAGAACGCTGTAATCCTCTCCCACTATTATATGCCGCCCGAACTGCAGGTGCTTGAAAAAGCAGGTGGCATTGCAGATTTTATCGGCGATTCATTGGGATTGAGCATTGAGGCAACGAGGGTTGAAGCCGCTAACATCGTGTTTTGCGGAGTTGCATTTATGGCCGAAACGGCTAAAATACTGAACCCGGGCAAGAGGGTATTTATGCCCGATATAAAAGCCGGCTGCTCATTGGCCTCCAGCATTACTGCAAAAGATGTAATAGAATTGAAGCACCGGCATCCGGGTATTCCGGTAATTGCATACGTCAACACATATGCCGAAACCAAAGCGGAGTGTGATATCTGCTGCACCTCCCGGAATGCATTGAAAATAGCAGCATCGTTCGATTCGGAAGAACTCATATTCATTCCCGATGTATATATGGGCCAGAACCTGCAACACACATTGGCTGAACAGACCGGTAAAAAACTGATACTGTGGCATGGGCGCTGCGAAGTGCATGAGCAGTTTACCCAAAGCAGCATGAGCGCCCTTGAACTCATGTACCCCAAAGCAGAAATTCTGATGCACTGGGAAGTACCGCAGGAAACCGTGGCCTCATCATTTAAAAATACCAAAGGCGTTTTGGGCAGCACCAACGACATCATAAAATATGTAGGCCAAAGCCCGGCCCATCAGTTTATCCTGGCATCCGAATGCGATCTGGGGGCCACGCTTAAAGGAACATACCCCGACCGTGAATTTATTACACCCTGCATTAAATGCCCTCACATGAAAATGAATACCCTTCAAAATACTTTGATGGCGCTACGGGCTATGGGTACCCCGGAAGAAGAATATTATGAAATTGATTTACCCGAAGACGTGATGAACCGGGCTTATATTCCAATTAAACGAATGATGGATTTTGTATGAAAACAGAACAAGCTGATATACTGGTATTGGGAAGCGGCATTGCCGGATTGTTTTATGCCATTAAATGTTCCGCTTTTGCCAAAGTGACAATAGTAACCAAGGGACAAATTGGAGAAAGCAACACCATGTATGCCCAGGGTGGCATTTCAGCTGTGTTTGATGCGGATGATTCTACCGCCGAACATTTTGAAGATACCATTACCGCCGGCGATGGTCTGTGCGACCGACCGGCCGTTCAGCTGTTGGTTAACAAGGCCCGGGAATGTGTTCTTGAACTTGAAAAACTGCACGTTGATTTTAATAAAAGCCAAACCGGCGAGTTTGACCTGCACCGCGAGGGCGGCCATTCACATGCCCGTGTTGTTCACCATACCGACGCAACAGGGCGCGAGGTAGAAAATGCCCTGGTAAAAATTGCCGGCTCTAATCCAAACATCACCATTCTCGAAAACCATTTTGCACTCGACCTGGTTGTTGAAGACGGCACCTGTAAAGGCGCACTGGTACTAAACGCCGCGGGAACCGAAACCTTCTTTGTAAAATCAAAACTGACCATGCTGGCTACCGGTGGCTCGGGGCATGTATATGCCCATAACACCAACCCGGCCATTGCTACCGGCGATGGTTTTGCCATGGCCTTCAGGGCCGGTGCGCAATTAATGAATATGGAATTTGTGCAGTTTCACCCCACGGTGCTTTATGCCCCCGGCCAGGAAACTTTCCTCATTTCCGAAGCAGTACGTGGTTTTGGGGCTGAACTGAAACACAAAGATGGTTCTACCTTTATGGAGCATTACCATCCACTCAAATCGCTGGCCCCGCGCGATATTGTAAGCCGCACTATCCTGCATGAAATGGCAGTTACCAAAGAGCCCTGCGTATACCTGGATCTCCGTCCGTTCAATAAGGCTGAAGTAGAAAAGCATTTCCCCAACATCTGCAAAAAGTGTGCGGATGAAGGGATAGATATTTCAAAAGATATGATACCTGTGGTACCCGCGGCTCATTATATGTGCGGGGGCGTTAAAAGCGATTTAAAAGCACGCACATCCATCCTGCATCTTTACTGCTGCGGCGAAGCTTCGTGCACCGGTGTACATGGCGCCAACCGTCTTGCCAGTAACTCGCTGCTTGAG
>Ga0359896_1040_pt1 | contig 39187 bp, 35 predicted proteins | sample SorcelAu500001C5_2_FD_206067 | JGI IMG/M metagenome (GOLD analysis project Ga0359896, IMG submission 206067) | Enriched cells from Trout Bog Lake Hypolimnion, Wisconsin, USA - BChl from Trout Bog BchlTB.Aug20.5000.01 .C5 | ecosystem: Environmental > Aquatic > Freshwater > Lake >...
AATTTGCTGTAACGTGCTCTGTCGATAACCACTATCATGTTAGCGAACCGGTTTTCCGAATTTAATCTACTTCAATTCATGCCTACTATGATGCCGTGACCGCATGCCTCGCCGCCTGTGAGGCGATCGGTATTTCCGGATTGAAACCGTTTTTTCCACCACCCTGTTCTTGCCACGACTAGTGGAGATGTCAATTATGAGTGTAACATCAGTTGTGATATCGATGAACCCGCGAAGACTTACTTACGCAAATGAGCAGAGCCTGATATCATCTATAGTCAGTAAAGCAACATTTCGTGCTTGCCTTATCCATGTAAGTCAACGTGGTTCCCGTTTGTTGGAGGACCGATGAGAATCCAAGAGTTTTTACTTATCGCTGCTTTAGTTATAGATGGCACCAGTGTTGGATTTCCTATTAACTGGTTCTGCGATAAGGTTTGGATGCAGGCCATGGAGAGTAAACAAGGCAAGCTTTTCTCGAAAAATGGCGGAGTGGAAGTAATCCTGATCCCAGCTGGCACCTTTAAAATGGGTGATGGCGATACGGTAAATGGCAACAAACGCCACAACGTCTATCTCGACTCCTATGTAATCGGAAAGACGCCCGTAACGGTCGGTCAATTCAAGACATACTGCTTGGCCGCGCACATCGACTTCTCGAGCTTTAAGAAGCCAGTTGGCGGCTGGATTGACGATCACCCAATGGTAAACGTCCGATGGCAAGAAGCGCGTGATTTCTGCAGGTGGGCTGGAGGCGATTTGCCCACGGAGGCGCAGTGGGAAAAGGCAGCGCGCGGGACTGACGGCCGCAGATACCCATGGGGAAACAAGTGGGATGGCAAACTCCTACACTGGAGTTCGGACATGCATCCGACCAGCGCAAAGATGACTGCAAGCGTGAATGCACACCAGAGTGGCGCTAGTCCGTACGGTTGTCTAGACATGGCAGGAAACGTGTGCCAGTGGTGCTTGGATCGGTGGGCACTAGTTCTGTCCAGTACAGCCAAACGTAATCCGAAAGGACCAAGCTCTGGCCTGGGGCGGCTTATACGTGGGGGTTCCTGGGACTTTACAGATCCTATGTTCTTTCAATGTTCATTTCGGGAAGCAGTAGGCTCAAGAGATTGGGGCGACCGTATCGGGTTCCGTTACGCTGGTAATCAATGAGCCTGACCCATGGTTGACACTTACTAGGTCAGCGATAAGCACTGACGCCTTCGGTCGGTCATCCTAGTTAAGTATCACCTATTGATTTGGGTGCCACATACTGTAGCCTTCTGCATCTGCATGACCGCGTCCCGAACCAGCATGCCGTACTGCACCACAGCACCGATCATTTGTTTTGTGTCCATTCAGATCAAGGCAGTGAATATCTGGCAGAAGACACCAGAACGTTCATTGAATCGCTTGGTGCCCTTCCTTCGTTCAGCACAAAGGGATCTCCCTGGCAGAACGGCCACCAGGAAAGCTGCTATTCTCGGTTCAAACAGGAGATGGGTGACCTCGATCGGCTCAAATCTATTGGCCATTTATTGGCAGAAATCTACCGCTTCGTTGGCTACTACAACCTAAAGCGTATTCATTCTGCCCACAAACTACCACTAACGGTGTTTCGCTTAACTCGGACTCAACCTCAAAGCTTGGAAGTCGTGTCTGACAAAATGGGGTCTTGACAGACGGGATCCTGATCGGCAAGCTGGGCGCAGAGGGCCGCCAAGCGGACACGGGAAAGGGCGGCAGCGTCGCGACGATCGCGGAGGAGGTTTGGATACGAGCCCACAACGAACAAACGAGCGTATTGCCGTCCAAGATTCCATGCCGATCTTGTTGCCATGTGCATTAAGAGATGAAGATGTACTTCGCCGACATTTAGCAAGTCGATGTATAGTAGAAATGGCGGATGCACTGTCTGAAGATCGGACACCATCTTCAAGTCAAACTTGGCCTTAAAGGCAGGAGTGGATTAAGTGCCTACCACATATTACTACACGGTAAACGGCGCGATTATTGGTCAACACACGGCAGGCCAAGGCAGACTTGACTATCTTACTGATGGTCTTGGCAGCGTCATCGCAACTGTCGACCAAACCCTAACTGCTCACAGCACCGCTAGATATAAACCCTCTGGTGCCGTTCTGGCCTCGACGGGTACCCAGCTAGATTTTGGCTGGGCTGGTAGGTTTGGGTTTAAGCGGACAAGCACTCCCTGACCTGTTCCCCGTAGGGTGACCCACTTGGAGTGTGAGATCCGTCTGGAATCACACGAATGGGAAAAGGCAAGCGTTACACGGAGGATGAGATCCTCAAAGTGCTCAAAGAGATCGAAGCCGGCGGCGCCATTGCGTCGGTGGCCAGGGCTCATGGCATCACGGATCAGACGATCTACCGCTGGCGAGAGAAGTACGGCGGGATGGAGAGCAGCGAACTCAAAGAGCTTCGTGCTCTGCAGGCTGAGAACCAGCGTTTGAAGCGAATCGTTGCTCGTCAGGCCCTGGAGATCGACGCATACAAGGAGATCTCGGAGGGAAAATGGTGAGCCTGGCCGCCAAGCGGCGAGTGGTTGGTCATCTCCTTAAAAAGGGGTTTCCCAGACGCTTTAGCTGCAAGCTGGTCGGGCTATCCAGAGGTGCGAGCCGCAAGGCACGACAAGAACGACGCCCTGAACTGCGGGAACGGATCGTGAAGCTGTCCGAAGAGCATCCTCGGTTCGGATTCCGCCGGATCCACGCGTGTCTGGTTGCCGAGGGGTACCGCGTCAACAGGAAGGCGGTTCACCGAATCTGGCGCGAAGAGGGTTTGAGCCTGCGCTCTCGCAAACGGAAGCGCATCTCGGTAGAGTCCAAAGAACAGGCGCCAATCGTCTCGTTTGGCGATGTCTGGTCGATCGACTTCGCCTCCGAGTGGCTGGAGAACCGCCGACAGGCCCGTATCGTCGGCATCGTCGATGTGGCAACCAGAGAGAACCTGCTGCTCAAAACGAAGCCATCCATTCGAGCGTGCGATCTCGTCAAAGAGCTCGAATGGCTGTTCCTGGTCTACGGCAAACCAAAGGCGATTCGCTTCGACAACGGTCCGGAGTTCCGCTCCAAGAAGCTCACCCAGTTCCTTGAAAAGCAAGGCGTCGAAGCAGGCTTCATCGAACCAGGTTCTCCGTGGCAGAACGGCCACATCGAGAGCTTCTTCGGAAAGCTCCGAGACGAACTCCTCAACATGGAGATCTTCCTAACCGGCAAAGACCTTCAAGCTCATCTGGACGACTTCATGGAGTTCTACAACAATCGTCGTCCGCATTCGGCATTGGGAGGACTCTCCCCCGCGACATACAAGGCAAATCTAACTAAAATGGAGGCAGAGGCACTAACACTCTAGGTGGGTCAATTCTCGGGGACCGGTCAGATGGGCCTGTGACACATCGCGTGCCGATGCGTGGAGTGCCGGTTTTCGCGGACCTTCGCGGTGAATGCACGATCGACATCCACGGAAAGTCGAAAACGCTTCCGCCGCCACCGCCTATTCCCCCGAAAATCGCCGCAACGTTCGGTCGCAGGAAACTAGGTGAAGTCAGCTTCGTCGTCCCTCGCCGGGAGCCGAAGGGCTATTGGGTGGTAGCGGGCGACTATTCTCCCACTCGCTATTCGGAACGGCTCTACACATTCAACCAAAAGAATGGGGAGACTCAGTTGGTCCAACGAAGCCTCGCCGACGTGGAAATTGACCCTCGATCCAACTACTGGACAGCAACGGACTCCACCGATTTTGTCGGCAAGTCGAGGCGGATGGAATCTTTCGGCTACGTCGGGTCCCTCAAAACGGGCAGGCGTTGGCAGATCACGTTTGGTCAAGTCTGGACCTCTAATGTCCAATTGCGGCCTGGGATCTAGCCCGACGGCATAGGCGGATTCGTTCTGACGATTGCCGAAATCTTCGGCACAATGTCATCCGTCTCCTGTTCGAATGGCAAGCAAATCAGAGAAGTCTGCCCCTTCGATGTGGAGTTGGATGCTAACGATCTTCATGATCGCCATCCCATGCATCGGCTTCATCTACACAATTTTCGGGGCGATCTATGCGAAGAACGAATCGCGGCGGAACTTCTATCGGGCACATTTGGCTTGGCTCGCAGTTGTTCTCGTCCTTTACATCCCGTTGGTTGCCATCGGTACCGCCCCCGACATCCGAAAGCTCTACGATCAATATCGCCACGAGTTGATTGTTCGCAAGAACCAGCTAACTCAGGGCGAAGCCTCTCCTTCCGAGAAGAAGAGGCCGCCCAAGAAGCAAGAAGACTCCGAGTAGGGATCGCTATTGCGTGACCGTGAGATTTGCACTCTGGCTTTGACCGTTGAGGCTTCCGATAATCGCGGCGATTGTCTTTGAAGTGACCGTATTTGTATTGACGGTGAAGGTCACCGAAGTCTTTCCTGCGGGGATTTTAACTGATGCCGGAACAACTGCGGATCCGTTGCTTGAGGACAGCGAAATCTGTAGCCCACCGGCAGGTGCAGCCGAGCTGATGGATACGGTTCCAGTGCTTGTCTTGCCGCCTTTGACCGATGCTGGGCTCAAGGTCACCGACATCAGCAATGGAGCAATCAGGGTTAACGTCGTCGTTCCCGATACTCCATTGAGGCTCGCCTTCAAGGTCGCCGCCGTCTGAGCTGCAACCGGAACCGTTTTGACGGAGAAGGTTGCCGACGACTTGCCGGAAGCGATCGACACGGATGCCGGCACCGTCGCAGCGCTGGTGTCGCTAGACAAGGTTACGATGACTCCGCTTGGCGGCGCAGATCCGCTCAGCGTCACTGTCCCGGTAGCAGTGCCGCCGCCGACTGTCGATCCAGGCTTGACGGTAATTGAAACAAGACTGATTGGGTTGATCGTCAAGTTCGCCGATTGCGAGGTGCTTCCAGTTGTCCCAGTGATCATGGCGACAATCTGGCTAGCAACGGCGCTTGTCGTCACGGTAAAGCTTGCCGAAACGGCTCCAATTGGAATACTGATGCTGGCTGGGACCTTCGCATTCGAGGTGTTGCTTGCGAGTTGAATCGTTAGGCCGCCCTTGGGCGCTGGGGCAGTGAGGGTGACGGTTCCGGTGCTTGAAGACCCTCCGCTCAAGGAGTTTGGATTCAGCGACAGCGATAGAATCGTGGCGGGATTGATCGTCAAGGACGCGGATTCCGTCGATGAACCGTAGTTTGCCGAAATCGTTGGAACCGAAATCGCCGTCACGACACTCGTATTCACCGTGAAGGTGGTATTTGTTTGCCCTGCGGGAATCGTTACTTCATAAGGCACCGAAGCAGTTGAGAGAGTTGAAGACAATTTGACGGCAACTCCACTCGGTCCGGCCGGGCCGTTCAAGGTCATGGTCCCTGTTGAGTTTGATCCGCCGGCGACCATTGTGGGATTCAAGTTTAGCGAGATAAGAGACGGGGGAGTGATCGTTAGCTGAGACGTCATTGTCGAGCTGCCCTTGCCCGCCGAAATCGTTGCTGTGACTGAATTATCGGTAGGCATCGTCGCGATGGTGAAGGTGGCAGAGGTTGCGCCGCCTGGCACGGTGACGTTTGCGGGTGGAACCGCTGCCGAGTTGTCCGAAGACAGGCTTAAGGTGAAGCCGCCCGATGGCGCTGGACCAGAAAGGGTGATAGTCCCGATCGATGAGCTTCCGCCGACAACGGTTGTTGGACTGATCGTCAGACTTGCGGGCACGTCGGTCGAGATCGTCAGGTTTGCGTTCGCCGTTGTACCTCCCGCCGTTGCCGAAATGGTTGCGGTCGTTGTGCTAGCCACCCCGAACGTCGAGATTGGGAACGTCGCCGTTGTTGAGCCTGCCGGCACGGTTACACTGGCCGATGGAGCCGCACTTTGGGTGTTTGAGGTGAGCGAGACCGTAAGCCCACCAATTGGCGCCGGACCGGTGATGGTCACCGTTCCCGTCGAAGAAGTACCGCCGACCACCGAATTTGGAGAGATCACCAGACCCATCGGCACTGGCGGGTTGATCGACAATGCCGCGGTGACCGATGCATTCCCAATAGAAGCCTTGATGGTGGCAGAAGTTACTGAGGCAACCGCTGACGTCAAGATCGTGAAGGTCGCCGAACTTGAGCCGGTCGGAACAGTGACGCTCGTCGGTGGCGATGCGCTGCTCGAAGATGAAGAGAGCGATACAACGATGCCTCCAGAAGGCGCGAGGCCGCTCAGGGTGACAGTGCCGGTTGAAGTCGAACCTCCTATCAAGGTGCTCGGCGTTACAGTAAGGCTTGTTGGAAAGGCGGACGAAACCGTCAATGTCGCAGATACTGCCGTGCTGCCAACTGTGGCAGTGATCGTTGCATTCGCAGGAGTCTGTACCGCTGTCGTGGTTATCGTAAACGAAGCGGATGTGGCCCCAGCGGGAACCGTGACATTGGAAGGGGGCGTTGCGCCCGCACTGTTCGTCGAGAGTGTCACGACGATTCCGCTCGAAGAAGCGGGGCCGTTGAGGGTTACCGTGCCCGTCGATGGTGTTCCACCTACAACTGAGGTCGGTGAAACGATGAGGCTGACCGGAATTGCTGGATTGACGGTTAACGATGCCGTTGCGGACGTGCCCTGCGCGGTAGCCGTAATCGTTATTGCCGACGATGTGGACACCGACAATGTCGTGATTGGGAAGGAAGCAGTGGTAGCTCCGGCCGCCACTGAAACCGATGCGGGAACAACCGCAGTCTGACTGCTGGAGGACAGATTGACAACGAGCCCGCCCGATGGCGCCGCGCCGTTGAGCGTGACCGTTCCGGTAGATCCGTTGCCACCCACGACCGTGGAGGGAGACACAACCAGGCTCGTCGGAACCGCGGGCGTAATTGTCAGCGTCGTTGACGCCGAATTGCTTCCTTCGGTAGCGGTAATCGTCGCGCTGATGGTACTTGCTACCGCCGTCGTAGTAATCGCGAAGGTTGTCGAGTTGGAACCTGAGGGGACCGTAACGCTTGTTGGAGCAGAGGCGTTCGAGCTGTTGGATGAAAGCCCGATAACGATGCCTGCGGCTGGCGCCGCCCCACTCAGAGTAACCATCCCAGTTGAAGTTGACCCGCCCGTTACTGACTTAGGCGAAACTGAAACCCCCGTAGGAACGGGCGGCGTAACCGTGAGTGTAGCTGGCACCGACGTGCTCCCGAGAGAGGCTGTGATGGTAACGGGTGTCGTGGATGGAACTGCCACGGTCGTTATAGTAAACGTCACAGAAGAGGTTCCGGCAGGAATTGTAACCGTCCCGGGCGGATTTGCACTCGTACTATTGGAGGAGAGATTAACGGTTGCGCCACCTGGAGGCGCCGGTTCACTAAGTGTTAGCGTTCCAGTGCTGGACGTTCCGCCAATGACTGAACTTGGTGAGACCGTAAGGGTCTTGGGAACTGGCGGCGTCAGGGTCACGATTGTTGAGACCGACGTTGAACCGACAGTTGCCGTTATCGTGGCGGGCGTCGATACCGAAACTTCGGATGTCGCGATCGAGAAAGTTGTCGATGTAGCACCTGCAGGAACGGTGACCGTTGCGGGAACTGTCGCACTGCTATTGTTCGAGGTCAGACTTACAAGGGCGCCTCCAGTCGATGCGGCGCCGGTAAGGGTTACTGTTCCGGTGGATTGCGTTCCCCCTTGGACACTACTTGGCGAAGCCGAAATGCTTGCCGGGACAGGTGGAATGACAGTGAGATTCGCTGTTTTACTTCCACCTCCCGATTTCGCGGTAATCACCGCCGTGACATTAGATAGAACGGGCTTAGTGGTAATTGTAAACGTAGCGCTCGTGGCTCCAGATGGGACTGTTACTACCAATGGAACGACCACAGATGCGTCGCCACTCTTGATGGCGACCTCGTTTCCGCCGCTCGGAGCGGCCGCAGACAGTGTAACGGTGCCAGTCGAAGTTGACCCGCTTGGTACAGTCGATGGGCTGATAGAGAAGCCGCTGATTGGAACGGTATTTACCTGCGTTCCTAGCGCATAGAGGTTTCCATCCCTTGAGCCGACGTAAACGGTCCCGTCTGCCCCGATTGCAGGGGACGAATCAACCGCCCCACCAGTCGTAAATGACCACTTCTCGGTTCCATCTGGATTGATCGCGTAAACGTTGAAGTCGCCGGACCCGACATAGATCGTCCCGTCGGCCGCAATAGCTGGGGATGAACTTATCTCACCGCTGGTCGCAAACACCCATTTCTGTGTGCCGTCTGGGTTGATCGCATAAAGGCCGAAATCGCTAGATCCGACGTAGATTGTCCCGTCTGGGCCAATTGCTGGTGACGAAGTGATTTCAGCATTTGTTGGAAAAGCCCAATTCTTAGTTCCAGTGGATGTGAACGAGTAAAGGAAGCCGTCGCCCGAACCTACGTAAACTGATTTGTCCGCTCCTATCGCGGCTGAGGATGTAATTGCGCCACCGGTAGAAGCCCTCCATTTAAAGTTGCCCGTACCATCGATTTCATAGAAGTACCCTTGGGAATCTCCGAAGTAAATGGCGCCTGCCGAACCCAATACTGGGCAAACGGAGATGTTGTATGCGGAATATGTCCAATTAGTCGACCCGTCAGCATTAAGTGCGAAGATATCGCCGCCGTGAGATCCAGCGTATATAGTCCCATCAGGGCCTACAGACGGAGGGGAAGTCACTGCGTATGTGTTGCCTCCGCCGAATCCACCACCTTCGGAAAAGTTGTGATACCACTGTTGCGTCCCGCTAGGGTTTACAGCAAACAAATCGCCTTCACCCGATCCGACATAGATCGTGCCGTCAGCACCGATGGCAGGCGAAGACTCGACGTCACCGCCGGTTGGAAATGCCCATTTCTTTGCTCCAGCAGAGCTGAGCGCATAGAGGCTTCCGTCTGATGAGCCAATGTAGACGGTGCCATCGAGGGCGACCGCAGGGGATGATTTCACGATCGGCGCCTTTGTAGAGAAGCTCCACTTCAACAGCCCGTTCGAACCGCCGCTAACGCCGACGGCGGTATTCAAGTTGTTTTGTCGGAACTTGGGCCAGGGCGCACCCGATTGCTGACACATCGCCAAGTTGACAAGCATCAGAAATGCAAAAGAAAATAAAAAGCGCATACGATTCATTGGCTGGACCTCAGGGGTGTCCGCGTATTATACAGTTCATTGACCAAGATGGCAGTTGGCCTTAAACATCTCTTGCAAAAAGTGTCAGTCGGCTGCTTCGAAGACCTGTTCTGCGGCCGTTCGCTTAGCTTCTTGGAGCAGTATCAAAGGGGCTCGACTGGATGTTGAGCCTCTCGAACACGAGGTGCTCTTCGAGTCCTAGCTCTTTCGCACGGATTGCATGCTCCATCGCTTCGTCATCGTGGTGCTGGTTGTGCAGTTCCAGTGCAAGGTTGGCTTCAAACAGCCCATTGTTAGGGTCCAATTCGACGGCCGCCCTGCACATGTCCAAACACTCCTTGAACCGCTTCAACTCACGCAGGACCCGCGAGAGGTTGTTGACCGGCGCTGGGTTCTCGGGGTCGCACTCGACCGCCTTTCGATAAAGCTGCTCGGCTTGGGTGGGCCGCTTGAATTCGATATCTTCGAGGTATCCGAGGTCGCTGTAGGCTGGCGAATATTTCGGATCTTCGGCGAGGGCCAAGTTGAAATACGCTTGAGCCCCTTTAACGTCATGTTGCTTGTACCGGCAGTCACCGATAATTCTCAACACCGATGGCGTCCTGCGAACTGCTAAGGCGGCTTCTAGCTCCTGCTGAGCTAGCGAGTACTTCTTCTTGCGATAAAGGCTAAACCCGCTTTGGAAGAGCGCGAGGTATTCGTCCTCAGGATCTCTTGACGCGAGATCGGTTATGACACCGCGAGATCGTGGCTTCCCGTCGAATTTCCAACCACGCTGCCCTGGTTTGAGCCCGGTTGCGAATTTTTGACGAAGCACAACGAAGCTCGATGGTATAGCGTCCGGCTCTTGAACCTCAGACAACCCGAACGCGTCCGACTCCGACATAACCCGATCGTGGAGGTACTCGACTAGTCTCTCGACGGTCAGAACTCCTTTGGAATCGGCAGCGTTCGTTAGCGCCGCCTCAAGTCCCCTGCTGAAGAACCCTCTTCCGAGTGTTCGAGATTCCCAGCTAAATTGACCCGGTTGACAAGCGAAGATTGAAATGGTGCCCCCGATGGCGCGCCTGTTCGAACTTGGCGAGCCCTTTGGCGTCGAAGAGCGTTCCTGCAACTGGCCGAAGCGGAGCCCGAGTTCGATGCCGCGCGATGTACCTTTCTTGTGAATATTCTCCGTCTTGCGGCACATGTCATAGGCCGTAACCAAAAGGCAATTGGGTAGTTCGTTCAACTGCCTTTGGATCTGGTCGGCCGATAGCGATGTGTTCTCAAGAACGATGGGCCCACGGACGTTGGAGTTGAAAGGCAGAAGCCAAGATTGGTTGTTGTACTGGATGCCATGTCCCGCATAGAAGAAAAGGACCGTGTCCCCCTTCTTTACGACCGAAACGAGCCACTGAAGTTGGACGCTAATGTTGTCCTTGGTGGGGAGTGAGTCATCTGAGCCGGTGGATGGTTTCCCGTCGCTGACCAGCAGATGGACGTTTTGCCGCTTGAATCCGTCGTAATCGACCAAGGTCTTCGCGATGCTTCGCGCGTCGGCAGCGGCGCCCGTCAGCTTTGGGATCTTCGAATCCTTGTAGTTGTTTATGCCAATCAGGACGGCGTATCTTTCTGCATTTGCCACGCCGGCGCCAAGCAAAGCGCATCCAACGACGAAGAAGAGTCTCCAGACAGGTAATTTCTTTTTCATTATCGAAGTCAAAGGATCTTTATGGAATTGTCTCGAATTCAATTGCAACCCAATTAAGTTTCTTCCCATAATGCACCTGTGAACTTTCGTCCAATCATAACATTATTTGCACTCATTTGCGTCTGGGGTTGTTCCGGCGGTGGCGACACGACGACGTCGGTGATTGGCCCTACGATCCAGAACGTGACGATAAGTCCAAACTCGGTTCAAGCTGGAACTTCTACGACAGGAACCGTTACAATCTCGGCTCCGGCACCTGCCGGCGGAATAACGATTGCCCTTTCGTCGTCGAACGCTGCCGCTACCGTGAATTCATTCGTGAACATCCCACAGAACTCGACTTCAAACACGTTTCCGATTGCGACACATTCTGTCGTTGTAAACACCGACGTGACGATTACGACAACCTACCATTCATCCAGCCAGACGGCTGATATGACGGTCACACCGTAACTCGGCGAGGCGAGTCTCAACGCTCACCTTCGCCGAAGTTTGACGGTTTCGATGGCGAATTTGCCGATAGGAAGGGATACGCTTCCATTTCGAGCGGTCAGTCGTTTCTGTTCGTCTTCGATCATGTTGCAGCCGTGGGCGGTCGAGATTGGGACGAACAGCTTTAGCAAGGTAGTCATCGACCTTCCTTCGACGTCGTAGCAGCGCACGACTACGGAGTTGTCGTCTTCCGCTTTCTTGATCGTGGAGATCCGAACATTCGGTGTCGATACGCCAGCGAAACTCATTGCCGACGGGAGACTTGCGTTCTTCGTGCGAGGAACCACTGCCATCAGCGGAAGCTGAGCTTCGGCGGCCTCACGCCATCCCGAATTCGGATCGAGTGCCGAGCTGATTGAGAAGTGAAAATGGTGGTCGCCAGGCTGCAGGTACCAGTTCCCCTCGCCATGGCAGCTCTTGCGGGAGGCTAGTAGGATCGTTTGGATCAATGGGCCCTTGCCGGCAAGTCCGGTCGGGTCGATGAAATCGAACACGCTGACGCTGCTGCTCACCGTCGTCGTCAAACCGGTGTCGTGAACGCGGATGAAGTCCTGGACCTCACGCGGATGGATCTCCGAGCATTGCTGCCAATAGTCCAGGGAGCCGTAAGCCTTGCCGCCCGTGCTCTTTATCTCGTCTTCGCCGATTCTCACCGTTCCTAACGGGACCTCGTACGAGACCTTCGCATGCGGTCCGCCGATCGGAAATGCCACCCGGAATTCGCGGTACTTGTCCCCGTTCCACCCTTCGAGGTCGATATCGAAATCGATCCGCTTGCATCGATGGTAGATGACCAGTCTCTGCCGGACCTTCGCCCCTCCAATCGGTTGGACGAGTTCATAAGTCGAGCTAACTGAACCCGAAAGGTCGGCGCGATAGGACCAAGCCGGGCGGTGCGCCGATGTTCGGTCGAACCCCTCCAACGTCGGCTGCTGAACGGCGCCGAACTCGCCCGCGCCGTTACCCACGGAATTGAGAGTGAGTACTTCGCCTGGCGTCAGCCCAGTCTTTCGGAACAGCTCGCGGCGGGCTTGTTTGTCGTAGATCGAAGCCACACCTCCGGGCTTGAGTTGAATGCGATAGAAGTCGTTCTCGATCTGCCCACTCGGTGCTCCAGTAGACACTAGAGTTTTTGAGGGCGTCCCCTTGGCGAGATAGAAAGTTCGATATCCGAGGCTCGGAAGGTTTGTCGCTTGGAACGTAATCGTTGGACGAGTTGGTTTCACATTCGCGTACACCTCAATGCCGAGCAGGCGCGCGATGTTGTCGATGTGATCGTTCGGTTCGAAGATCTCGACCTCCAGGAACCGAACCTGAGCGGGTTTGAACTCCAACACACTGATCGGTAGCGAGTTGCCCAGAGTTACAGGCGCCAACTCGATCTTCCTTGACCCACGATCGGCAGATCCTAAAACCCGAAAACCGCGTGAATTGAGGTTTGTCTCCTTTTCAAACTGTCCCCAAGCCCCGTAGTGACGAAGTAGGATTCGGTCGACAGTCCGAACTTGCCCGAGGTCGATTTCGATCGTAGCCGGTTGGCTCGGTGAAGCTGGAGATTCCCAGGATCCGTTGCGAGCATCCCACCAGTCTCCTGCCAGAAGGCGCTCAACCTTCGTGCCCGTCGAACGAGTCACATGCGAACCAAGTCCGGTAGTGGCCACGTTCACATGTTGTGACGCAGTGCTGATTTGAGACGGTATCGAACGTCCCTGGCCGTCGACGACGCCCCATCCTGATTCTTTGGTTGGAGCTTCGACCGAAACCGTATCTGACCGAACCCAACTGTGGGGGTTGAAAACCACTACCGGAATGCCCATGGTTCGGTCGACCTTCACATGGCTTGCCAAAGTGGGCAGGCTCTCCGCGAGCGCTCTCCGAGCCGCGTCTCGGGCGGATGCGAATTTCGCGTGAAAGACCCCATCCGTGATGTGGCCGTTCTTGCCTCCGAAACCGTGATCGGGATAGAGCGAGTCCAACCAACCGTTGGACAACCGAGCCGCAGGGTAGCTGGCAAAGCTTCCTTCTACCAGGCACCGCATCGTGGCGAACGTCTCCGCCACCGGCAAGAGTCGCGCCGCCTCCCGTTGGGCCTGAATCGCCTCTTGGTGGGTGGGCCCGTGGATGTACAACCACATATTCGGGCGTTCGCCACTGACCTTCTTGGGCTTGGATGTCGGCGTATCGAGGCTCTCGAAAAGGCCCCTCGTCGACGAGTAATTCAGCGAGGGTGGCGGGATCGCCTTCCCATCGACAAACGCGATCGCGGGTTGTTTGCTCCACTGGTCGAGGAGCGGACCGAAATCGACCGGCGGCTCGAAGTCCTGCGAGTTCAGGAGCATGTAGTGGGGAGGGATCCCTCGCTTGCCGAAGTCCTCTGCCACCGTCTTAATCGCACGTGGCAGATCTCGCACCGCTGCGGCGGGCTCCTCCTTCAACAGTCCGGAGTGGTTGCCGTAGTGGGGAAGGGCATAAACAAGAATGCTGGACCCGTCCGGACTTCCCCATCGGAACAACCCCTCGTGGTAACGGCTTGTGACCAAATATCGGATACCCGATTTGGCCAGAATCTGCTGCATCTGCAACGAACGACCGGGGACATCAACGGTATAGGCGATGCACGTATCCGTCCCGGGAAACTGGTTGCGCAGCCATCGGCGTCCAAAGTACAACTGCCGAATCAGTTGTTCTCCACCCAACAGGCTTTCGTACGGCTGATTGTAGGTGCCGCCGAATTCAAGCTGCCCGCTGCGAATCAGCTTTTCGATTTCACCACGCCGTTTGGGTCGCTCCGCGAGCAGTTCCCGTAGGTTCAGCATGTTCTCCATCGTAAAGCGATACCGGGCGTCCCGGCTCATCATGTCGATCGCCGGTTCTAAGATCCCCTTGACCCGGTTCACACGACACCAATCCGGCGTATCCATCCAAGCTACGTCCTGGTGACTCGACGACAGGAGGTGGATCGTTCCCCCTTTCATTCCTGCAATCCAACTGCTTTCGTCGACCATTCTCCAACTTGGAGAAGGGCCTGTGGGCTGTTCGAATTTCACCTGTGCGGGCTGATCGCCATTGACCGGCAGCCAGAGCCGGCCATCTCGAACCGATGCCTGACGGCCGTTGACTTTGAACCTGTCCAGCACGGTCGTAGGAACGGAATGGACATCGACGGACGACTCAAGCCTCCCGCCGACATGTCGGAAGTTAGGCACTTGGGGCCACTCCAAGCTGATCAAAGGGACGTCGATCTTGTCCTTCGGCGAATACACCTCAATCTCGAAAAGCCGCCCGAAGTTGTTCCCGTTTTGCTCCCCTTTCTCGGTGATGAATCTCACGTATCTGCTTCGAATCGGCTTGAAGCGCAGGATGGAGATGTTGTCGCGGTTGCCGCGCACTGGCGGCGGGAGGTCGGTCCACGGACCGGATGAGGAAGCAGCCCACTGGAGTTCGAAGTCAGAGGTGTTGTATCGGTCCCCTTCCGCATAAACCCCTTCGTGCCTCAATGCGATTGCATCGATGATGAATGGGTGCCCAAGGTCGACGATCAGCCAGTGCGGACCTTCTCCTTGTGCCGAGTTCCACTTGTCCCCTTCGCGATTCGCCCAGCGTCCGTCGATGGCGCGGTCGGCCTCATAGCCAGGGCCATAGACACTCGACGCAGTCGCGTGCGAGTATCCCCAATCGCGTCGAGCCACGTTCACGTGATCGCGTGCCAAAGCGGCCAGATCTCCTTCAACGTTCTGCGTTGCGATAGCGCCGACGAAAAGGAGTGCAAGGAGTGACATGATCGATCGATAGCAGGCAACGCAGACAAACGGTGTCCGCGTGCAGCTCTATCGATCTATGACTGTGTCGAAAGTGCATAGATCCTTCCAATCGAAGGCGCAACTCTCGGTCAACTCCACCTGAAGAGGTCGAGTCACGTTCTTGATTTGGGACGATCGCCTTACCGGAGTAGTGTCGTTTGGGAATCCTGAGGCTTTTCGATACAATGTCACGGTCGAGTTAGGCGTCCGAATCCGAGAAATTCTTAGTTCTTGCCTGCAGGTGTTCCCCATGAAACGATCCGTACTTGTTTTGCTATCGCTTGGCGTAACGAGTTTCGCGGCCGCTCAAATCGTGTCTTCACCCCAAGTGAATGGGTGGGCCAAGGCCTCCACAAGTTCCTGGGACTGGCGGTATGTGCCGAGTGGCGGCGGTCGTGGAAGTCACAACTACCACTGGGCTCCAATTGGAGACCAATCGAAGGGCGTCTCGGTATCCATGCCTTTGAATGGCACAACCGGAACCCAAACTGAAACTGGAACCTACTTTTCTCCCAGTTACATTGCCAAATGTTGGGGCACGAACAGCTTTGCCAACAGCGCCACCCAAGCCGTTTATCAGTTCGCGTTGGAGGCGGACAGCACATTCAATCCAACCCTCAACTCGCTTGATGGCGCATCGGTCGGGAACGATGTGCTCAACGAGTTCTTCTTCAGCCTCTCAAAGGATTCGGACGTCGCGGTCAAGATCACCGCGTCGTCGAACGCAATTGTCGGGTTTAAGAACCTCACAAACGGTGATGTGTACTTCTGGGGTTACGGTAGCGGCACGTTGTCGACGACTCTGCCGGGAGGTTGCACCTATGAGCTCTTCGTTCATCTAGTAGAGGGTGCTTCGAAGGACAACTATCTGAAGCAGTCTGTCAATGTCGGCTCCCTAAAGACGTCAGTCACCGGCGCGCTCACGGTTACTCCGTCAAGTGGTGGCGGAGGCGGCGACGGGGGCGACTAGCTCCTTCATCCTTCAGGACGAGCCACTTCTGGCTAAAACGCCACTAGATGGTATTATGTTTAGGATTGCGTATATGTGATTCGATGCAACATTTCCTCGGACCAACTGATGAGAAAACGCTCTGGGTTCTCGCTGCTTGAAGTGATTTACTGTATCGCAATTATTGCGATAGTTGCCGCGATCTTATTGCCCGTGTTCCGTAACGCCAAGCACTCTGCGCATATCACTGCCAGCATTTCTAGTCTTCATCAAATGCACACAGCGCTCATGCTGTATCAAACCGCCCAAGGATCTTCTGCCCAATCTGGCTCCTTACCTGAAATGGGGCTGCCAAGCGGAGATCAAGCCTACGAGAGCCTGCACATTCCTTTGGCTGTTTGGCAATCGCCATGCGGCCTTAACCCAAGTTGGGCTCCGGGGCCCGTCAAAGTGCAGTATGAGTACTTCGCCCAGACGAGCCAGACTCATTGGGATGAAGCGATCAGATCTTACCAAGACAACGTCGTCATGTTTGTCGACATGAACTGCGCTGAGCACGGTGAACCGCTCCGAAGTGATTTCATCCTCCATCGAGGGCTCGGGGTACGGTTGTCTGGAGCGCTCCTGAATCTGCACAAACAAGGTAATTACAGCCGGCAAGCTTGGTGGAACTAATGAAAACCATCGAGAGAATGAAACGTTGGGCACAGCCGCGAGTTCTATTTGCCGTTTTAGTTTCTGCCATGATTTGCGGCTACCTGGTTTTCAGGCTCATCTCTCCGCCGTCAGTGGCTTACTTGGGGGAGCGGACAACTGCTTGCGTGGCTTCGGGAAACGCGAATTGCGTTTACGATTCGATCCTTGAACGAGAAAGAACCGCATTGGATTTGACGCCCGAGAAGATTCAGGCATTGCTTCAAAACTACATTCTTCCTTCCTATGGCGAACTCAACGGTGCGCCAGCTAAACACAGCCAAGATGTTCCAGACCAAGGCCAGGTGATTGTAGATTGGAGTTGGCCGAAGTCCAAAGGCGGCACGATCACGTTTGCAACGACTGCAGTCTCGACGCCAAACGGTGCTCGGACGATTTGCACTACGCAATGGATGATTTACCATGCGATGGAAGCCAGATACCAAACGTCGCCTACAGAAGCAAAACTGCTTGTCTACATCCGTGGACTGGAGCGAGACAGTGAGTACTTGGCCCGATTGGGTATTCGCGGAATCTACGATCCCGAAAGCGACCAGGTCGTGGAGTGGAAAGATGTAATCACGAAAATGCGTGATGAAGCAATTGATTTAGGCAGGCGTAAGTTAGATTAAGGTCGACGCGGTCCAATGTTGATTATCTGCAAGCTACGACTCCCAATCCTCAGTCTCCAAATTTGGGACTCGCGAGAATTCGGCGACATTATGCGTGACGAGAATGAGACCATTCACTATAGCCGTTGCCGCTATTTGCAGATCGTATGGACCGATTATGTTTCCGCCGGTCGTCAACTCCGCACGAATACGCGCGGCGACATCTGCGACGGTGTCGTCGAAAGAGAGGCATGGCAAGGGCTCAAGGAACCGACGAACAATCGCCAAACTGGCCCCGGTGTCATTGCTTCTCAAAGCACCAAAGACTAATTCGGACCGAACGGTTGCACAAACAGACAGTTCATCTGGATGATGTGAGCGGAATCGGTCCAACACCGACTGAGATCGACCGCGGAGATAGGCGATGCAGATATTTGCGTCGAGCAGATAGGTCAACCTAACGGCTCTCGAATTTCATATTCACCCTGAGGGTGGCGGCCAAAGGACTCATCTGATATCGCGCCAAATGTGGAAGAGAAGTAGCCTTCTGGCCAGCCGTCTCCATTTGAGGTGGATGTGCTGACTACGACCTCGACTCGTTCGCCGGTTCTAAAGGGCAGGTGGTCAAGGTGCAGCTTTCCACCCTTCTCAATCGTTGCCTCCGCTCGATACGCATCCATAACGTTATTGTACAGCAGGGTTGGAAGCTCAACTCTGGTGTCTTTTCCTTGCCCCTGTCGCCAACTTGGGCCGACTCAGACTGCTCATCTAGCGACCGATCACGGTCCGCCGTTTCGCCGCGGATTTCATATGTCGATGGACAGCCGCATGCGAGGCGGCAGTTCATTCGGCTTCGGATGATCAACAAACCGCACATTCGATCCCCGGTTCCAATTGCACTTTTGCCTCGGGGCTCGCGTCCAAAAGACGTGCATTTGCTTCTATCTTTGCTTCTGATGACGGTCCAGGGCTCGTCCATTACGCTTAACCTTTCGCCAATGCCGGCGCCGGCGGCAGTTCGGAGTATTGCTGCTGCTAGCGGAAGGCGGCTGGCAGTGGTTCCTGCGTTAAGCGAGGAGATCCTGTTTGTCAGACTCAAAGATGCGCCGGTGGATACTGCTTTGTCTCACATCGCGGAAGTGCTTTGCGCGAAGTGGATCAAGCGGGCAAACGGAGTCAGCCTGCTCGAGCCGGATCCGAAGGCGTTGCGCAATGTCGAACAGGCGGAGGCGGACGAAAAGGAGCGAAGCCTGCTCACTTCGATGAAGTACATGCGGGAGCACCTTGCCAGACAGCCTGAGGTTTTCGATCAAAAGGCGCTCAATGCCTACAAGAAGAAGAAGCAAGATCGAGCCCAGGGAATCGTCGATGCAGAGACGAGGAAGGAGGGTGGACGGACTTTCCCTGTCCTCTCCGGTAATCAAGGCACACCGGCATGGCGAGCAGTTGCACGAATCGTTCTTCGAATGGATCCAAAAGCGATATTGGCGATACCGAACGATGGCAGGGAGGTTTGGGCGGAGAACCCGACCCCGACGCAGCACGCCTTCTCCGAAGAAGCGAATGAAGTGCTGAAGACCTACCGGCAAGAACTGAACGTCTACGATCCGACGCTATCCGTCAATCGCGTCAAGTTGGTTTTCTGGAAGAACACCATATCGCCATCAAATCTCTGCGTAAAGCTTGAAGCGTCGGGGCCTGACGGCAAAATCGCGGATAGAACCCTTGCGCCGTTGAGCGGTTACTCCCAGATGATGGCTGTTCTAAATGAGGAAGGCAAAGAAGCGCCTGCAAAACCGGAAGAGACGCCGCTGAAACCGTCACCAGATGCAATTGAAGCTCGAATGGCTCTGGCAGTGTGGTACGACGGGCCCGATCGCCGTGCCATTTTCGCGAAGTGGCGACCGAGGATTCTGGATCCCGTTTATTTCGAGCCGACAACTTGGGATCTCGGATACGAACTCGTCATGGCTGCCGAAAGCCTCGATCGGAATCTGGTGGGGACGGTCAACGATGTCTTGACGACTTCGCTACCTGTGTACAAGAATGCCACGGCGAGCCAGGTTTTGAAGGAGAACCGTGAGAGCATCCTTCCTTCTGACGATGGCTGGCTCGTCTTTCGCAGTCATGAAAGGCAGCAGCGGGCGTCTCGGTCCAGGGCCAAGTCCCTCCTCGCGAACTGCGTCCAACTGGGTGGAATCACCGTCGATCTGGCGGCGAATTGGACCGCTCAGTCAACGGACGTCTTTCCGTTTATGAACTGGGTAGGAGGCAACGTGGGGTTGATCTGCCCTTACGACGGGGAATATGGCTCGATATCGACGATGATGGCTCCCGATCCGCTGCGGTTGTGGGCCGATATTGGTCCAGCCGGGATCGACAGCTTGCGTCAAGGCGCCGCTCTTCAGCTATCCCGATTGAGCCCTGCGGCCAAGGCGCAGATTGAAGAGATGGTGTACGGTAACGAGTTGAACGACGGCCGCGATCCAACAGACGTACTGCCGAATGGGATCACCGACGGATCCCTGACGATGAGTATCGGTGAGTCAACGGTGTTCTACGGCTGGGTTGGCGCAGAAGGTCCGCCGGTGACGCCCAGGCTCATGGATGCTCAGGAGTTCGGATCGGTGTTGGCAAAGGGCAGGCCGTGGTTGGATGAGCCTGCCCGTATCTTTCAGCAATACAATCGGTTTCGGCTTGGGCTCCACCGCAAGTACACATTAAACTTTCGCATCGAGCCCGGCGCAATCCCGATGACCGTCACCTTGAACGAAACCCTGCTTAATCCCGAATCCCAGGACGTTTCCGAACTGCCTGCCGATCTAAAATCAGCCGTAGAGAAGGCCCGCCTGGCCGCCCTTGCCCCACCTGCCGAAACGTCTCCTATTCGAACGATTCCGCCTCGTTAAGAGCAGGCGTTCCGCTTAGGATCACCGGTTGATGACGGTGTTTAGGTCCGGCTTGTCGAGCTTTCGGTAGTTCATCTGTTCGGCGTCGAGACGCGGAAGATCGTCCTTCAGGCGCGGCAGGAACGATTGCCAGCTTCGAGTTTCTTTGGGAGACCAGGCGACCTCCGAAAGCGCGATGCCTCGAGGCCACGCCATGTACTCCATGTGCGACGATGTCGCGATGAACTCGGCCCAGATGTTTCCTTGGACTCCGAGGATGTGTTTCGCCTCTTCGGGGTTTAGAACGGCGGGAACCGGTTCGTACGAATAGACGTGCTCAAGCGGAACGAAGCCGCCGATCGCCCGGGGCTCTCCTTTCGACCGAGACTGGTAGTAGTCTAGGTACATGTGGCTCGTCGGGCTCATGACGGCGTCGTGACCGGCACGGGCTGCGGCGATTCCGCCGTCGATTCCTCGCCATGACATGACCGTCGCCCCCTGTGCCAATCCTCCCTCAAGGATCTCGTCCCAGCCGATCAACCGCCTGCCATGAGAGGTCAAGTATCCGTCGATCTGGCGGATGAACCAGCTTTGAAGTTCGTCCTCGTTCTTAAGGTTGCGCAGTTTTTTGAGTTCCTGGGTCCGAGGATTGCGCTGCCAAGGCCCTTTGTCCACTTCGTCGCCACCCACATGAATCCAGGCGCTTGGGAACAGCTTCATGATCTCGTCGAGGACGTTCTCGTAGAACCGGATCGTCGAATCCTCTGTGTTTAGGTTCGAGGATTCCGCCGCCCAGGGGTTCTCCTTTGCAGGGTTGTTCCATAGGCCCAGTTCGTGGTAGCTCGCGATCGCCGCAAGGGAGTGGCCGGGCATCTCGATCTCGGGGACGATGGTGATGTGCAGCTTCTTCGCGTAGGCGACGACCTCGCGAATATCCTTCTGCGTGTAAAAGCCGCCGTGGTTCTGGCCGTCGAGCGGTTTGCCGAACGTATCGAAGTTCTGAAGCGAGCCCACCTTGGTCAGGTTCGGATAACGCTTGATCTCGATGCGCCAACCCGGATCGTCGGTGAGGTGCCATTGGAAGAAGTTCAACTTGTGCTCGGCCATCGTGCCAAGCATCTTCATGATCTCCTCCTTCGGGAAGAAGTGGCGACTCACGTCGAGAAGCATCCCCCGCCAGCCAAATCGCGGACGATCGGCAACCTCGACGTCCTGAATCTCGCAACTGAAGCCATGCAGAACCGTGGGTCCGTAAGTGGCAGGAGGAAGCAGTTGCCGGAACGTCTGGATGCCGTAGAACAGCCCCGCGGAAGTTGCCGCCTCGATATCGACCTCGGATTTGCCGACCGACAGCCGATATCCCTGGTCGCCAAGTTCCGCTTCCGGTTTGACGATGCGCAGCACGATTGCATTGGAGGTCGGCTTATCCGCGCCATTCAGTGGAAGCCCGGTAAAGCGAAGGGCTTGCCGTAGATAGTCGGCGTTCTCACGGGCCTCACGACCCTTTGCGACGAGCGCGGTCGAGGCGTTCAAAGTGAACGAACCCTCCTTGATGGCGGCATGGGCCGGCCAGGGAACGAGCGGCAGTGGTCGCAACTCCTGTTGCGCAAACGCGGCAGCGGCTAGCATTAGCATGCCGCAAGCATAGCACCCCAGAAGTCGCTCGAATCCATCGGAGTTTCGAGCGCGCGGCCCTTGCCGCAAGCGCCTCCGAACAATATTCGAAGGAGCCGACGGATGGTTTATGCCGTCGCATCGGCCGATGGCTTCTCACGGCATGGATAACGAAACACAGAAGATGACACTTTCCAAGGAGCATAGAGGATGTCCCGGCCATCTGAGTTCGCCAAATACGCATGACCGTTCGCCGGACTATCGCGTTGAATGTGAAGGTAGCGGTTTCACCTTCACGAGCGGTTTACGAGTCATCACGGTTCTCAGCTTTGTGAACTTGTCGATGCTTGAAACGACCAAGATCGTTTCATTCCTGTAGATCGATGCATATGACGTAAGGAGCATCATCGTTCCGGATCCTTGAGCGAAACCGCTCAGTTGATAGGTGATGACTGCGACCTGATTCCCATCGACGGTACTGATCCCAGCGAAACGGTATAAGGTGTCGATTCCTTCGCCAATGCCATATGGGCTGACTGGACGATCAATCCACCACGTCGTGCCGATTGGGATCGCATGTCTTGGGAAACTGGACCCACCAAGTGCGGTCAAGTCGTTGTCGTTCAGGTGCACTGTAACGGAGCCTGGATCCGTCACTTGCTTCGAACTCTTGGCAAGCCGTCCTGCACCAAACTCCAACTTTGCTGTCGCAATGCCATTCGACACAGCAATTACTTTGAACATAATTGGGACCATCACGTTCTTGGCGTCGCCACCTTTCTCGACGTGCGATGAGGAACTGTCATACATCATCGTTTGTCCCGCCGTATACTTCGCGCGAAAGAGATAGCCGTCCTTCGTCTTTGTAATCTGTGCGTAAGCGCCACACGCGAAGGCTCCGGAAATGAGGATCGCGAATACGTACTTCTGTGCCCCCATAGGTTTTCAAATCCCTTGAATCACCGGTTCTTACACGCCTTAAGACGGCATTCAGTGTACGACTGACGCAGGAGAATGAGTGAGTTCGCGGAGGCTCTGTAGGCGCGGTTTGGTTTGTGGCCGCAAACCCAGCGTGCGGTTTGAACCGAATTCTGATGTTAGCCATAGGCCCGAACGCCGGCAAGAGCCATGCGGCGGCTACAACTGGATAGGAAATGGCGACGACTGGAACGCGTTGGATTCAAACCCCTCGCTTGTGTAGCTGTCAAGATGATCTTGAGATGACCGCCATCCTACTCGCCATGTTCGCCTTGTCGAACCAGAAGCTTCGGACTGAGTTTGCGACGCCACCCGACTCTGCCCGTCCGTGGGTTTATTGGTACTTCATGGAGGGGAACATGACGCGGGACGGCATCACTGCCGATCTCGAAGACATGAAGCGCGTGGGCCTTGGTGGCGGGATCTTTTTGGAGGTCAACATCGGGATCCCCGTCGGCCCGGTTAAGTACATGAGCCCCCAGTGGCTTTCGCTAATGGGACATGCGGTTCACGAGGCCGATCGGCTGGGGCTAGGTATCGATCTTGGCACCGGACCGGGATGGTGCGGGACCGGTGGCCCATGGGTACCCCCAGAGCAAGCGATGCAGCACCTCGTCGCTTCGGTGACGACGGTTAAGGGCCCTAGCCATTTTCAGGGCGCGCTGGCGCGTCCGCATGCAAGGGAGCCGTTTTTCGGACGGGGCACGCTGACTCCTGAGTTGATGAAGCAGTGGGAGAATTTCTACCGAGACGAGGCGGTTTTGGCCGTACCGACCCCTTCGCCAGGTGGGAAGATCGACGATCTCGATGGAAAGTCGCTGGTCTACAGGGGAGCCTATTCGTCCCAGCCTAACGTGCCCGCCTTCCTTAAGCCGAACCACGCGGAGGGACCGGCGGGTTCTGCAGTCGCTTCAAAGTCGGTAATCGACATCACGCCGAAACTCTCCACGTCGGGCGAGTTGACTTGGGATGTTCCACCGGGCAATTGGACGATCTATCGATTTGGAAGGACCCTGACAGGGCAGACGACTCGCCCGGCGCCAAATTTGGGCTTGGGATTCGAAACGGACAAATTCGATCGCGAGGGGATCACCGCCCATCTCGATCGGTTCATCGACGCGATCGTTCACGAAACCGGCCCGAACAGGACGCCAGGCAGGGGCCTCACGGCTCTTCACTTCGATAGTTGGGAGATGGGTTCGCAAAACTGGTCCGCGAAGTTCCGCGATGAGTTCAAAGCCCGCCGCGGATACGATCCTCTTCGGTACTTGCCGGTGCTGGCCGGAGCCGTGGTTGACTCGGTGAACGTCTCGGAGAGGTTCTTGTGGGATGTCAGGCGAACAGCGCATGAGTTGGTCATCGCGAATCACATTGGGACCATCAAAAGCCGGGCGGATCGGTACGGGCTTGGTCTCTCCCTGGAACCTTACGACCTGAACCCTACCGCCGACCTCGACCTTGGAGGAGCGGCGACTGAGCCGATGGGTGAATTCTGGTCGAAGGGATTCGGCTACGACACGGAATACAGTTGCATCGAAGCCGTTTCGGTCGGTCACACAAACGGCAGAAAGGTGATTGGGGCGGAGTCGTTCACTTCCGACAGCGGCGATCGCTGGCTGCAGCACCCTGGTTCCATGAAAGCTCAAGCCGACTGGGCGCTGGGCTGCGGGATCAACCAGATCTATTTCCACCGCTACGAGCATCAACCGGAATCGAACGTCTATCCGGGCATGACCATGGGGCCGTACGGGGTGCATTGGGAGCGAACTGAGACTTGGTGGGACATGGTGCCCGCTTTCCATCGGTACCTAGCCCGATGCTCTCACCTGCTCCGGCAGGGGTTGCCCGTTGCCGACATTCTCTACTTGATTCCTCAAGGCGCCCCCAACGTCTTTACCGCTCCACAAGATGCCACGATCGGCGTTCTTCCAGATCGGCGGCGATTCAACTTCGATGCCTGCTCTCCCGATCGACTTATCGCTGCAGCGAAAGTCGCGGACGGGCGCATCGTCTTCCCAGATGGAATGAGCTACCGGCTGCTGATACTTCCACGCGTCGATGCCATGACGCCAACGCTTGCACTGAAGTTGGAACAGATGGTTCAGGCGGGAGCGACGATTGTCGGCACTCGACCTCGCCAATCGCCGAGCCTCGAAGCCTTCGGCAAGGCGGACAAGCAATTGAGCCTAGTTTGCGAAAGGCTGTTTGGAGAGAGCGTGCCGGGAACGGTCAGGAAGCTGGGGAAGGGCGCCGTGATTGTCGATGCAGTGCCCGAGACTCACCCACTCCAAATGGATGGAGCGCAGTGGATTTGGACGGACGAAGGGGATCCGAGCGTCGCGACGCCGACGGGCGAACGGACTTTCGATACACATTTTTCGATACCTCAAGGCAAGCAGGTGGTTCGGGCAAGGGCCTTATTCACCGCCGACAATCGATTTCGACTGGCAGTAAACGGGACCCAGTGTTTGGAGGGCGCCGACTTTCACCATTTGAGTGTTGCCGATGTGCGTCCATTGCTGCGAGCCGGTGAAAATACCGTTCGAGTCGTTGCGGTCAACGACGGCGATTCTCCCAATCCTGCCGGAGTTTTGGGCAAGATCGTGATCGATTACTCCGATGGGATTTCGACCGAAGTTCTTACCGGGCCAAGCTGGAACGCTTCCGGTGGACACGGACTGAAGGTTTTGGGGCCTTGGACGATGGGACCCTGGGGGCTGGACGCGCACAGCCTGCCTTCAACACCTATGTATCCGGACTACTCGGCGACCGATCGGATTCTGCGGAATGAACTGCACACCGCGCCAGATTTGGAGAGTCACGACTCATTACGTTATTCGCATCGCAGATTGCCCGACTCCGACCTTTTCTTCGTGGGGAATCGGACGCGGGGGGAGTATGTTGGCGACGCTTCGTTCCGCGTATCGGTTGGTTCTCCCGAGTGGTGGGACCCGATGACCGGTAAGTCCCGGCGCTTACCGATATGGCATCGAAGTAATGGAGTCACCACGATACCGATGCGATTGACAAAGGATCAGAGCGGCTTCGTGGTGTTCCACCGTATTCCAAACGGGGCACAGGCAGGGACGACAAACTTTCCTGATCTACATCCGGTGGCGGCAATATCGGGAAGTTGGTCGGTGTCGTTCGAGAAGCGATTTGGTGGCCCCTCCTCGGTTAACTTTGCTCACCTCACCGATTGGAAAGAGAATCCGGATCCGGCGATTCGGTTCTACTCGGGCAAGGCGGTGTACAAGAAGAAGTTCGACGCGCCGGTATCCGTCAAGCTCCCATCGGTTCTCGATCTTGGTGTCGTGCACAACGCGGCCAGTGTGCGATTGAACGGCGTCGACATCGGGATAGCCTGGTGCGCACCTTTCCGAGTCGAGATTCCGGGCGGACTGCTAAAGGCCAAAGGGAATATGCTGGAAGTAACCGTTGCCAATCTTTGGGCTAACCGCCTTATCGGTGATTCAGCCCTTCCCGAGAACCAGCGAGTAACGCACACCACGTGGCAACCCTATCGCCCGCAAGACCCCCTCCAACCTTCCGGTTTGCTAGGTCCCGTGCGAGTTATGCAATAAGATGGCCGTTCAAGAAGTCTTTTGAGGCAAGTACTGGCCGGGAGCTTATCAGGGCGCTTGGCTTTCGAGCAGGTGGTTCCGCCTGCTGATCTTCCAATGCCAAATCAAGAAACTGGTCACGACGCCGTCTAGGATGTCGCAGCTCATAACGCAGGTGAGCCTGGTCTTGTCGTCGAACTTCTGGGTCCCTAAATAGCCGGTTCGGTTGGCATCTTGAACCTTGCCTACTTCGGCTCCATCCAGTTTCGTGATACGCGAGGATGGCGGCGTTCCGAAAGCGATTGCTTTCTTGACAAGGTATTGCTTGCCAAGCACATCTTTCCGCTGAAACAGTGGGGCATCGAGCCAGCCGGCCCAGGAACTCACACTCCAGCGCCGTAGATCTGGCGAGCGCTTGCTGGGCTCGACAACAAAAACCATAATGCACCGCCCAGTAGGAGCCCTCGATATATCGTGATGCAAACCTCGACTAAGTCAGCCTCCGTCATTTGAATCCCCGATCACCTTTCGCGCGATTGCGCTCTTCTAACGAGAAACGGGCTGACGCAGAGATCCGAAAGGTTCTGCGCCTCTCGTACTCGCTTCCTGATGGCATCCGGCGTTTGCGTGCGGAGGCCTACTGTGCGTCAACAAAAAAACTGCTGGCCAGATTGTGAAGGGTATGGCGGCTTATTTGGCTAGTATCTCAGCACTGGCATGAGCAACTAATAATGCAAAAACGGATCTATCTTCAATGTCGGTGAATGCGAGAGTCGTCAAAAATCCCAACAATCAGTAACTAGCTCAAATCGTATTGCGGTGCGATAACCCGCTGCTGACTTGGGAGAAGGGAACTTGCTATTTGAAACAAGCGCGCCGTCTGGTCTCCTAAATATCTTTCGACGAAAGAGTGACTTATGAGAGACCGTTCTCTGAACTGGGATTTCCAGTCTTCTACCTTCAATTTGCGAACTCGCGTGATTTCGGCGACATTTGCGCGCGTGCTCGCCAGTCAAAGCGATCATCGGATGATTCTGGCACTCCAGATCGGGTTGACCGTATAGTGAGCCATGCCTAGAATGCTGACCACCGAGGAGGTGCATCTCGCTCTCGACCGCGTCGCCATGCTGCCCGCAGACATTGCCAGCGAACTTTTTCACGACGAAGCCTGCGGGCCGGCTCTCCGCGTGTATTTGGCTCTATCCGATGGCCAGATCGGCGAAGACCTCGCACCCGATGATCTTCTCTACAATCGCTACTACTGGCTTAACCGTTACGCCGTCGCTTACGAGGCCAAGTTTGGGTACGACGCAGGCAACGAGCAGCAAATCACGATGCTTCTTGAGGAGATAGACTTCGACGTTGACTGGAATGTGCTCGAAGAGCTACAAAATGCCGCTCGAAGAAATCAGTAGAAAACTGCTAGCCCCAACCCCCGGCCAACCGGTATGAATCTGGCACCCCCGGCAGGAATCGAACCTGTGACCCACTGCTTAGAAGGCAGTTGCTCTATCCGCTGAGCTACGGGGGCGTGTGCGCCTATATTTTATCCGGTTTCGCCGTTGCCGTTGCATCCGGCGACGCGGATTGCGCCAGCGATGCCATTCGGTGGGATGTCGTGTGGAACCAGGGCGTTGCCCTTCGCTGATATGGGGTGCGGAACCAGGGCGTTGCCCTTCGCTGATATAGGGCGCACCTTCGGCGCTTTCGATGCCTGGCTTCTTCGGTAGTCCAGGGCGTTGCCCTTCGCTGATATGGGGCGCGGAACCAGGGCGTTGCCCTTCGCTGAAATGGGGCGCACCTTCGGCGCTGTCGGATCGTGAATTCAGTCTCCACGCCTCTCCCCTCAATTTCCACGATGCCTGGGTGGTAGGATTCTGGTCGTGAGTTTTGCACTGCTTTTGGCACTTTCGACGACGGCTGCGACGACGCAGCAGAGTCTCCCTCCCGTGCTTCCCAAGCCGGTTTCGATGCATGCGGGGAAGGGAGGGGAATTCGTGATTCGGCGCGGAACGGTGTTGATCGATCAGGATGGGTCGACCGCATCCGGCGTACTTCAGTCGATGTTCGAGCGCGGGGCCGGGTTCAAGCTCAAGGTTGGGAAGCGAGCGGGGAGCGACGGTGCGATCCAACTGATCAAGGCGTCGAAGGGCGCCCTTCGAGATGGCGAATATAAACTGCATGCGGGCCACGACGGAGTTCGAATCTGGTACGGCGACAAGGGCGGCGCGATCTACGCGGTCGAGACATTGCGGCAGCTACTGCCGACTGAAATCGAGGGGCCGAAACCGACGAACACGCGGTGGGTAGTGCCTGCGATCGAGATTCAAGACAACCCCCGCTTCTCCTGGCGCGGCATGCACCTCGACGTCTCCCGCCACTTCTTCTCCCCCGCGTTCATCGAGAAGTACATCGACTACATCGCGATGATGAAGATGAACGTGTTCCACTGGCATCTCGTGGACGACGGCGGATGGCGAATCGAAATCGCTAAGTATCCGAGACTCACAAGCGTTGGAGCGTGGCGATTCGGAATCACTACCGGTTGGGATCAATCGAAGCTCAGCTACGATCCGCAGCACGGTCCGAAATACGGTGGTTTCTACACGAAGAAGCAAGTTCGTGAGATCGTCAAATTCGCAGCCGACCGCAACGTCAACATCGTGCCCGAAATCGAAATGCCGGGACACACCATGCCGGTTTTTGCCGCCTATCCCGATCTCCAGTGCCAAAATCAGCCCGCCTCGTCGGTCCAGGGCCAACCAAGTTCGAACGTTTACTGTGTCGGTAATGAGAAGACTTTCGAGTTCGTCCAGGGCGTCCTCGACGAGGTCATGGAGATGTTCCCCTCGAAGTGGATCCACGTCGGCGGCGACGAAGTCGACAAGGGGTACTGGCATCGATGCCCGCTTTGCCAAGCCAAGATCAAGGCCGAAGGGCTGAAGAACGAAGAGGAGCTTCAGAGCTTCTTCATCCGCAAGATCGATAAATACCTAGCATCCAAGGGCCGCCGGCTAATTGGCTGGGATGAGATCCTCGAGGGCGGATTGGCGAAGGGCGCCACCGTGATGTCGTGGCGGGGAATCGATGGCGGAATCGCTGCAGCGAAGTCCGGGCACGATGTCGTGATGTCGCCGACGTCCCACTGCTACTTCGATTTTGCCTACGCCGGACAGTCGACTGAACACGTTTACACTTTCGAACCGGTTCCTGCCGCACTCAACGCGACGGAGGCGAAGCACGTTCTTGGCGGTCAAGCAAACGTCTGGACCGAGTGGATTCCAACCGAAGCCCGCGCCGAGTTCATGGTTTGGCCAAGGATGGCGGCGATGGCGGAAGTGTTGTGGTCGCCCAAAGCGGGAAGAGACGTCAACGAGTTCATGGGACGGGTGACATCCATCTTCCCGAGGCTCGACAAGATGGACACCAGCTACTTCTTGCCTGCGCCGAGAGTTGCGATGACCGCGATCTTGTTCGACAAGAAGACGAAGGTTTATGCCGGACTTGATAAAGGGATGCCCGGTAAATTGCGGTACACCACCGACGGCTCGGCTCCGAGTTCCAAATCACCGCCGTACACCGGTCCGATCGCGATTGACAAGGCGTGCACGGTGCGCTTTGCGTACCTAACCAACGGTGGCAAGCCAGGCGACATCGCCCAAGTCGACTGTCTGCCTGCCCAAACGACGAGGCCGAATATAACGAAAGGCGGATGGCATGTCGGCTATTTCGAGGGAGAGTGGACGACGGTCCCTAATTTCGGTCGGCTCACACCCATGATCAGCGGCTACATGAATCGAATCGGTATGGACCTTCGAAAGCGCGACGAGAACTTCGCACTGGACCTCAACGGGTACTTCAAGGCGGAGAAGGACGGAGTCTATCGTTTTTCGCTCGCTAGCGACGACGGCTCTTGGTTGAAGATCGGCAATGCGATGGTTGTCAACAACGACGGGTTGCACGGAAATACCCCGAAGGAAGGCAAAGTCTGGCTCCCGAGGGGATGGCACAAGATCGAAGTTGGCTACTTCCAAGCAGGTGGCGCCTATGGCTTAAGTTTGGCTGTCCAACCTCCTGGAGCAAGCCAGTTGAGCAGAGCGGACGGGCTCGTGTATACCGATATTAAATAGAGTACTGGTAAATATAGACGCAACAAATCAAAACTTACCAGGCTACAGGACGATCGGTTTAACCGGGTACGATGCCGAAGATGGCGTCGGAATCTCCTGCCGCAAGGCCAGCACCCAGACATCGGGTTCGGTTGATGCTCACTTGCCTTTGCGATATCTACTTCGGTGAAGTCGGTATCGCAACGGTACGCATCCTTGAGCACCTGGGTTGTGAGGTTCTATTCGACAAGGAGCAGACATGCTGCGGCCAACCGCCTTACAATGCCGGCGATTGGGCGTCTGCACGGCAAGTCGCAGGACTCACGATGCGAGCGTTGCTGGATTCCGAGGATCCCGTGGTAATGCCAAGCGCTTCCTGCGCGGCAATGGTTCGCGAAGGCTATCCAATTCTCTATGAAGGGCTTGCTCACCCACAGGTCTTCGAATTGGGCGAGTTCCTGGTCCACCAAATGAAGGTGCGCAGTTGGCCTGTCACTGCCACGACGATTCCGGCCAAACGAAAGGTGGCGTTTCACCGCGCATGTCACGGCCGTGGGATCGGGTTGACCGACGAGCAAGAGATTCTGGTCGGCAGTTTGCCGTGGGTGCAATTGGTCCGGTTTAAGCAGGGCGACCAGTGCTGCGGGTTTGGCGGCGCGTTTTCAGTAACCCACGGATCGGTGTCGGCTGGCATCGGGATGGAAAAGCTCGAGAACATCATGCACGCAGGCGCTACCGAAATCGTCAGCGGTGACATGGGCTGCCTGATGCACCTGAACGGGCTGATCAGGAAGAACAAGCTTCCCCTTAAGACAAGACACTTTGCCGAACTGCTTGCGGAGGCGATCGCGTAGTGAAAGAGTCGGGAGTTAAGCATCCGGCGGTAGAGAAGTTCGCCCGTGGCGTTTCCGATCAGACGCGAGACAGTGTTCGCGCCGCCTCGATCAAGGTTGCCGATGCGCGGAAAACGACCTTGAATGAGGTCTTTCGAGACCTGAACGGCGCCCGATCTCAAGCCGCCCAGATCAAAGATTACGTCCTCGACAACATCTCAAATCTACTTTCTCAGCTAGAGATGAAGTGCCGCTTGAACGGAATCGAGGTCCATTGGGCCCGCGATGCCGTTTCCGCTCGGAAGATCATCCTCGACATCTGCAAGGACGCTGCGCCCGCTGGCAGCACCATTGTCAAGGCCAAGTCGATGGCGACAGAAGAGATCCACCTAAACAGCCATCTCGGCGACGCAGGATACAAAGTGGTTGAGACCGATCTCGGAGAGTTTGTGGTCCAGATCGATGGAGATACTCCGAGTCACATCGTCGCTCCGATCATCCACAAGAACCGAAGACAGGTTGGCAAAAGCTTCGAGCGCGAGGGGCTCGGTCCGTACACCGAAAGCCCCGAGCAACTCGCCGCCCAAGCCCGTGCCTATCTGAGAGGCAAGTTCATGGAGGCGAAGATCGGTATCAGCGGCGTCAACTTCGCCATTGCTGAAAGCGGTCGCCTCGTCCTTGTCGAAAACGAAGGAAATAGCCGCCTCTCGACGACCGCGCCGGATACGCACATCGCGATTATGGGTTTGGAGAAGATTCTCCCAAGCGAAGCCGACCTACCCCTTTTCCTCAAGCTGTTGGCAGGCTCGGCGACGGGACAACGGATGACGGTTTACACCCACCTCATCTCCGGGCCCCGACGAAGGGACGAGGTCGACGGTCCGAAATCCGTGCATTTGGTGATCCTGGATAACGGGCGCTCGAAAGCGATCAATGGACCCTATCGGGAGATCCTTCGTTGTATCCGATGCGGAGCTTGCCTCAACGTCTGTCCGGTCTACCGACAGGCCAGCGGCCACGCTTACGGAAACGTCTATTCTGGGCCGATCGGGGCAGTTTTGGCGCCAGCGCTTCAAGGTGTCGAAGCGCTGCCGGAGTTGGCGAAAGCCTCGACCCTTTGCGGTTCTTGCGAAGAGGTCTGCCCAGTGAAGATTCCGATACCGCGGATGCTGCTCCAACTCCGTGACGAAGCTGTGAGAAAGGGTGCTCACGTTGAGGAGGTCCCATGGGCGCTTTACTCCTTTGGCGCGACGAGCGGTTTCCGTTGGAGAACCGGGATCAAAATGCTGCCGATGGCGAAAATGGTTTCTCATCCGCTCAAAAAGGCTTGGTCGGAGTTCCGTGACCAGCCGCAGAAAGAAGGTCGAGACTTTAGGAAGTGGTGGAATGGACGATCGTGACGCGATTTTTGCCGACCTACCTGCCGCGGGCAGAAAGGCGCGCGCTCCCATCGCCGCGCCCCCATTGCCTGCGCTGACCGCCCAGGCGCTTTGGGTCGGATTTGCGGAGCGACTCGAAGAGCTAGGCGGCCGCATCGGCACTATCGCCGACCTTGATGTGATCCTTTCTCGGCCTCATATCATCGACCATGAAGCTGCCATCCGCCTCGGAATCTCGCCTGGAGGCGCGTCCATCTGGGACGCCGAAGTCGGAGTGACGACCGCAGATCTGGCGATTGCCGAGACCGGTTCGCTCCTACTGGCCACGGGCCCGGGGCGTCCGAGAATGGCGAGCCTTAGCCCGATGGTCCATGTCGTGATCGTCCCCAAAGAGCGAATCGTGGCCACGATGCCAGAGGCGTTTGCGCGCCTCAGCGACCGGACTACTATCATGATTACCGGCCCCAGCCGAACTGCGGATATCGAAGGAGTCCTTGTCCGAGGCGTCCACGGCCCCGGCGACCTTGTCGTCGTGCCGGTCTAGAAACCTAGTACCGAACCGTCATGGTGAAGAAGAGTTCGTTTTGGCCGTAGTTCGGCCTAACGGTTCCCGCGTTCGAGATGTGGAGCAATTCGAGGCCGATCAGGTACTCGCGATCGCCGTCCCGGTACGCGCCTCCGAAACCGCATACAGGGGTGGAGTTCAGACGGCTGTCGAGATCGAGGGTCGGGCGGTTTGCCAACTGCATGCCCCAGCCCAAATCGGCATAGACTCCATTGCCGTCTTTGTCCATTGGCCAGCGCCAACGCGCAAAGGCCAGGCCACCGGCGGCAAAGGTCGAGTTCGGTGGAAAACCGCTCCCACCGTCGGATTGGGTGTGGTCGATATATCCTTCGACGACCAACTGGGCCGGGATCTTGCCCATCTGGAACCTTTTCTCGGGGCGTCCGAATCCGTAACCGATTCCGCCGCCGAAGCGACCGTCTTCGCTTCCGAAGATCATTTCGCTTTGTCCAAAGAAGCCGGTTATGTAGTGGGAAGGTTTGGTTACCGAATCAACGTTATCGGCAGCGGCGACACAAAACACGGAGGCGAATAATAGTGTAACGAGTGCAAACTTCATAAAGCTGTGAGGTTCATTCGAGCCTACATGACTGAACATGATCCCGGATCAGGTACAGTCGGCGCAAGCCCCCATGCGTTCTACGCTCCCTGTTGTCGTTATAGTTGGCCGTCCCAACGTCGGAAAAAGCACTCTTTTTAATCGGCTGGTACGAAAACGCGTGGCTGTCGTGGAGGATACACCAGGCATTACCCGCGATCGGCTGTATTCGGAAACGGAATGGAACGGTCGACGGTTTCAGGTTGTCGACACCGGCGGAATCGTCTTCCAAGAAGAAGACCCGCTTTCCGAGCAGATTCGAGTTCAGGCGAATGTCGCACTCGAGGAAGCCGATGTCGTCCTTTTCGTCACCGACACCCTCGACGGCGTAAATCCCGACGATCAGGATCTTGCCAATCGGTTACGGCCGATCGACAAGCCTGTTCTAGTGGTCGTCAACAAAGCCGACAACCCGCAGCGAGACGACTGGGCGAACGAATTCTATCGACTCGGCCTCGGCGAGGTCTATCCGGTCTCTGGCCTTCATGGTCGCGGTGTCGGCGACCTAATGGACGTAGTCGTCGATCTGCTTCCTCCGAGTTCGGAGAAGCGGGACGAGCGTGAAGAGATTCGGGTTGCCATCATCGGCCGTCCGAACGTCGGCAAGTCTTCGATGGTCAACGCCTTTACCGGCCAGCAGAGGATGATCGTTTCGAGCATCGCAGGCACAACCCGAGATGCCATCGACACCGAATTGGAGTATCGCGGCGAGAAGTTCCGCCTCATCGATACCGCCGGCATCCGACGCCGCGGCAAGATCCAGGGATCCGTCGAATACTACATGGTCGATCGAGCCCAAAAAGCGGTCGACAAGGCTGATTGTGCTCTCATCGTCGTCGATGGCAGCGAAGGCCTGACCGACGGCGACAAAAGGATCATGAAGTTGGCCCACGATGCGGGAAGGGCGTGCGTTTTCGCTGTCAACAAGTGGGATACGATCGAGCCGCCAGACGGTTTGCCCCGAAAGACGAGTCCGATGAAGAAGGAGTTTCTCAAGGAGATCTCCGACCAGATTCCCGAGCTTGCCTACGCAACTGCAGCGTTCACCTCGGCGAAAGAGAGCGCCGGTCTCGAACCGGTTCTCGAAGAGATCCTGAAGGCGATCGAGGCGTACAGCTTCCGCGTGTCGACGGGGCAGCTCAACAGGCTCATCCACGACGCGACTTTTGCCCGACCCTACACCTCCAAGGGACGTGCGCTCAAGATCTACTACGCGACCCAAGTGTCGACGCGACCTCCGACGTTCATGCTGTTCGTCAACGAGCCGGACCTACTGCACTTCAGCTACGAGCGCTATCTGCTGAACAAGATTCGAGAGGCGTTCCCGCTCGCGGGCACCCCGATCCGAATTCGAACGAAGTCCAGTCACGGCGAAAAGCTTGCACCCCACGGCGCGAACAAGCGAACGAAATCTCCGGCAAAAACGCCGACATAAGGCGAAAAACGCAAACCTCCGCGCGGTCTTGACCGTTACACTGGTTGCAAATGCCGCGACAAAACCGTTCGAAGCAGCTACCCTATCTCACGGAGTACATTGAGTACGCCGTCGATTGGCGCCCGAACGCTTGGTACAAAGGTCTTCCCCCTTCAACTCTGTGGCTTGGGGTTGGGATAAGTGGTCTCGTCGGCGGTCTCGGAATGTTGATTACTCGGGGCGGATGGGATGGAACCCCGTTCTGGTCGGGGGCTATGGTCACGTTCTGCATCTACATGCTCGGCGTGTTCGGAATCACCCAGACCCGTCGCTCGCGGGAAGAGGATCCGCAGCTTGAACTGAAGCGAGAGGCCAAGCAAGTCGCTCGGAGGTTAGACGCTAGCGCCAACAAGAAGCGACTGCACCGCGATCTCAGCACAGAAGTTCAAGCGCTGCTCGAGGAAGCGGCGAGAAACTGGCATCGTGCCCGATCCGCCCTGGAATCACCCTATTGGAAGAGCGCAATGTTGCCGACTCACCTTCGCGCCGTTCGTGATCAATCGCTGCTCGCCATCGACCAAGGGATGCAAGAGATGCTCGTGCTGTTTGCGACGTCGGTACCGTCGAAGCCGGGAAACTGGTCGTTCGGCGAGGTTGTCGACGAGATAGCCGGCCAGGATATCTTCTCGACCCGCGGCAAGGCCGAGCATATTTCGCCCTACTACGCGCAAGGTCGCGGCGTCGCCGCCAAGCTGTTCGAACTTGCCGATCAGGTTGAGTCGGTTTCTCGCCAACTCGCCGGCCAAGAACTCATCACCGGCGCCCCCGCCCCCGGTTCCGCTCTGGAAGCTACCCTCGCCGAACTTCGTCAGCTCAAACAAGCCGAAGAAGAGTTGCGGCAGGACGTCAGGGGTTAGGACGAATCAGAGTGTTGAAGCGTTGTGAGCGAAACTCCGATGCCTCCATTCCCGAGCCTCCACAGTTCGCCTGAGGCTCACGGATGGAGGCATCGAAGGTTACGTTTGCCCGTCAATGGACTCAGGGCGTGCACTCCGATGTTCGCCCTTATCCCCTTCGCTTCGGATTCAGATTGACTTTAAGCGTGGCGTAGCCGTCTATCTGGAAATGCTCGACTCGAATCTTGTGTGGATTTGCGTCGAGAAGGAGATTGGCGGTGTATAGGGTCGGCCCCTGATACTTCCATGCGTCGGTGATGACTTGCTTTCCGTCGACCCATACGCGTGCGCCGTCGTCGGTAGTGACCTCCAAGGTATAGGCGCCAGCGGGAACGGTGAAGGAGCCATCGCAGATGGTGGCGAACCGCTCGGGGCCAACGGCGGAATCGAAGGTACCACCCGCATAGTCGAGCTTCGTAAGGTGCGTTTCCTTGATCGGCGTTCCCGAGATCAGGGTCTTGAATGCCTCACCTTGCGTGCGCGGGTCGGTTGATGCGTCCCACTTGAAGAACTTCACATTCCAGTCGATTGGCGCGAAGAACTGGTTGAACCCGAACTTGACCGGCTTCCCGGCAGGAGTCACGATGCCGCGATAGTCAACGGTTGCCGCGCCGGTGTACTCCAGGCTGATATCCGTTTGGGTCGCTTGCGAAGCAGGGAAGTCGACGTCGACGAAACCGGGAACGGAACCATCGGTCTTTGATAGAGCTGCAACTCCGGTCTTTGAAACCATCCTCCAATGACCCGATGGTCCAAGAATCTCAAAACGGCGGCGCGTGTATCCTGCTGGCGCCCCTTTGACGGTTTGTCTTGGCCAAAGCAAGGGGGACTTGAAGTCGTAGGGGCCCCACTGATCGACCATGATGTACCGCTGACCGCGCAGCGATCCCGGCTTCAAGAACGGATCGTGCCCAAGTGGATCGGTTTTCACCATCAGACCGCCGTCGAGCACGCGTTGCTCGTAATCGAACGGCTTTCGGTTGCGTTTCGCGAGGTCCTCAGCGTTCACGTAGGGCGCCCATGGAATCTCGAAGCGTCGCAGATACTCGCCGATATTGTCGCTGGTGCCAGGAAGCGGTTGGCCGCCCGGAGTAATGGTTCGCTTTGCGCCGGACCCTGGCTCAACGGGACCGAGGTCGAATTTGCTCCCCGTGTTCGTTCCCGCCTCTTTCACGGCGGATGCGCATCCCTTGAACAGATTGCCACCAACCATCACCCGAAGTGTGTCTTTGATCGCGATCGCGGGAGCGGAGGTCCTATCAAAGATGTTGCTGGCGATCTGGTAGTCGCGGCTCACGGTGTCGTGATATTTGCCGTAGCCCCAGTTCTTATCAGTGATTGGGCTCGACCAGAGGTTGATCGCCGTGTTTTCCCGAGCGAAGAGATTGTTCGTAATCTGAACATCCTGGCCGTGCTCGATCGAGATCCCCTCACCGTTGAAGGCGAAGATGTTCCCGACGATCTTGGTATCGAATGAGTAGCCTCCCCAGACGCCGTGCCAGCATTCCACAAGTTTGTTGTTGACGAATGCGTTGCTGCTGAACGTCGCTTCGATCGCATTGCACGGTGAGTGGCTGAAGTCGTTTCCGTAAAGGATGTTGCCGTTGCAGCCACCCTTTCCGGTGTCCATCATCGTCTGGCCAGCCCAAAGAAAGAAACCGTCACCTCCATGAGTAACGGAATTGAATGCGAACACGTTCGAATTGCAGAGTTCGAAGATGAGGATGCCTGCCGAATCCTGGCCGCGGTTGTAAACGCCGTAGGAGAAGCCTCTGACGCACCAGTCCATCTTGTTGTAAAGGACCTTGTTGCCCGACGAGTGGTAAAGCCCGAGGCCGATTCCGCTCATGAACGAGAAGTCGTTGTTCCAGACGTGGCCGCCGTTCGAGCGTACGAGCATCAGACCGCATTGGCCCCCGTAGGTCTTGGTGTTCTTGACTTCAAATTTGGAGCAGTGCTCGAGGTACATCGCGGCTCCGTACCGAAGCCACTCGTTATGCTCGTTGTGGTGGTAGCTCTGCCAGTCGCTCAGGTCCTCTTTGTCGAGCGTCGACATCAGGTGCTGCTTCCAGTTGTACGAGAAGTCGCTGTCGAGGATTCGAAGACCCTTGCACCCGTCCGCAAGTAGGCCTACTTTGTATCCATGGACCTTTAGGTTTTTGATCGTGATGTTGTCGCCAACCACCTTCAGACAGAGGCCTTTTCTTTGGTCCGGCTCTGCCGTTGCCGAAGCGCCGCGTAGGACGGCGCCGTCGAAATCGACGACAAGGTTGTTCCCACGTATGGTCAGCGCAGGTTTTAGCGACGGAATCTGTTCGTCACCTGCCTGCTTTTGCCCTTCCGGCGTTGGCAGCGAGTACTCGCGGCGAACTACCGTACAGCTCTTTGAGAGGACCATTCCGTTGCTCAAAGCAACCGGAGACGATGAACCATACAGGTGCGTGGCGAGCAGAAAACCCGCGGTCAGAAGCATGGCGCTAGTCTACTTCCACCATGGAGCGTAGACGCACCCTATCAATGTCATCCAGTTTTCGTGCAACTGAGCAGAAATCCCCCTCCGCTCGCAGGATCTGTAGGCGCGGTATGGTTTGTGTCCGTGATCGCAGACCACGCATTGAACCCAGGTCGAATTACGGCGTCCGCCCCGTAAGTTGGCACAAACCATCCAGCGGCTCGACGATAATCCAAATACTGGATGGAATCGGACGCACCTTGAGTCGGCGCTCCAAGGCTAACTCTTGTTGCGAATGTGGAGCAGGTCGCCGTCGCGGATGATGTACTCCTTGCCTTCGAGAGTCATCTTGCCTGCCGAGTAAGCAGCGTCGAGGGAGCCGGCGGCGACATAGTCGCCGTAATGCACGATCTCGGCGCGGATGAACCCTTTCGCGATGTCGTTGTGGATCGTCGCGGCTGCTTTCAGGGCGTTGCTCCCCTTCTTGAG
>Ga0359896_1041_pt1 | contig 38643 bp, 34 predicted proteins | sample SorcelAu500001C5_2_FD_206067 | JGI IMG/M metagenome (GOLD analysis project Ga0359896, IMG submission 206067) | Enriched cells from Trout Bog Lake Hypolimnion, Wisconsin, USA - BChl from Trout Bog BchlTB.Aug20.5000.01 .C5 | ecosystem: Environmental > Aquatic > Freshwater > Lake >...
ATAAGGCAATCCAAGCTCCGCCATCAAACGCTGCTGCTGGTGGAGCGAATGCCAAATCTGGCCCTCGAAGTGCTCGTAATACTCGTGGTCCGCGTCCGATGATCGCCACGCTCCGCGCCATGCTTGATCTTGATCGACATCGATTCGAAGGTATCGGACAGCAGGAGCGTCCAGGAAGCAAGGCTGGTCAGTGGTGCCCCTAGCCCATCCTTTGCCTGTTAAGTGGATTATTAGGTCCGTTGCAAAGAGCGGCTGACACGGCCTATGCCCTTTTTTGGTACGAACAAAATCGCCGAACGTGTATGTGACCCAGTCACAGTCCAATTGTTGACCCCACCTGCGATGCTCTGGTATCTGACCCAACATCTTCTGAGCCAGTTCAACTGACCTGGGAACGTGTTCATCATAGTGGTCGCGATGGACCGCCTTGTACTTGGCAATCTGGGCAAATCCGTCGTGCTCCAGGTAGTACGCGAACGGCATCATGTTCTTGCCGAACAGGGAAGAATCGAATGGAGCAGGCGACGATTCAAGGGCGGGATCCCACCATGTGGAGCCTCTTGAGCCTATCCACATGACGGCGGCCTCGATTTGATTAAGTGATTTGTGATGGACATGGCAGTAAGGTTTTCGGGCCTTCCATGCCATCACACACGGTCGGCCCCGTTCACCCGATCTTGGGCAAGTCGATTAAGAGCCAGGTTGTGATGGACGCCGACGACCCTATGAGCGTAACGATCATAGTTATCGGGCGTCCACTGCTTTTGGTCGCAACGTTGCGCGCGGCAACGCGAAATGGCTCAACTACTTGTCCGCCATCTCAGTTATTCTGGTTCGGCGTCCTCTGAAGGCAACGTGTAGTTGATGTCTCCGCCGCGCTCCTCAACCAGTTCCTCAACCGCCTTGATCAAGTGCTTAAGTTTTGCCATGAAGGCCTCCGTGCCAGCTTTGTTCGTTTCCGATAGCGAATTGACAGACAACCAACACACCACGTCATCGAGGTTGAATGTCCCCATGCTTAAGTCATTTTCATGCTCATAGATCAGCAGGCAAGGATCGACATGTAGGATCACGGCGTTAGTCCAGGAGTCATCCGATACAGGGCTTGCCAGAGTCCCGTTCTGGATATTCCTAATGGGTTCGTTGCATTGGGCACAAATGAATCTTGGTTCGATACAGCCAGTCTCGGAGTTGAAGAAGTAGTTGAATGAAGGTGCGGCCATGAGCCATTGTGCCGCATTTGGCTTTGTCATGAAACAGGTGCGCCAGAGAGTGCCCATGGAGCTACCAGAGAGTGAAATGGAGGGCAAAATGGGCTTGGAAATAGGGGTCACTGAGTTCAAGCGCCTTTGGACGGAGATAGAGCTAAGTTGTTCAACTCTCCCCGCCTCCACCAAAGCTTTGTGAATAGAAAAGGGATATCTCGCCGACGACGAGATATCCCTTTTTCAGTCTTCTGTCACTTGATATCTGAAACTGCGGATCAGAAGAAGAGGATGCGGCGTTTGGGTTCGTGGATCTCTTCGACTTGGGGCTCGGGGACGTAGTCCTCGGCGGGGACGAAGACCAGCTGCACAAAGCCTCGCTGTGCGATCACAGTGGGTTTGGTTTGCTCCTTTAGCACAAAGCCTTTCTGGCGATATTCCTCGATCAAGAGGGCTGCATCGCCTCGATGCACATGTACGGATTCGGAGCGGTCGATCATTTATATAATCTTGACACCTTAACTCTAAAACTTATTCCCTTAACGTCGTTAACCGGTTAAACGACCAGTTCGATACGGGCCATTGTGCCCACATTGCGGTGTCCTGCGAGTGACTTTGCCCGAAATGGCGTCTGATAGGACATGCCTGAAACGAACCTCTGGAGCGAAGTGTGGTTTGAAGTCACCTCGGACGTACTCTTTCTGGATGGGCGGGCCTATCACCGAGGCGACCTGATCCCTCAAGCCGAACTCGGTCCGAGATCGGGCCCGATGCAGAGAATCGGAATGATCCGGGCATTGGCAACAAAGAGGCTGGCTGCGTAGGGCATATTGCGCTTTCCGTGTTAAAGGGCGGTTAGTGCTGCGAAACTTGTCCGTCTTACCCTTCTTAACAAGCGGCAACTGATTTATACTGGGCCGAGAGGGTTGCTCAATGCCTAGCTTGGATGAAGGACAGTCGCCGAGGGACCGTGCGCTTGAGCGCATCGCCCACGAAATCAACAAAGCCGAATACGATCGGATCCCGACGTCGCGTCAAAAACTGTCGCAACTGATCGTCGCCGAGTTCAAGTTCCCGCCTGCGGAAGCGGCCGACATGGTCGACGAGTATTGCGACGAAAAGGCGCCCGCCGTTCCGCAGTATCTCAGCGACGAATTCGAGTCTCCGTTCCTGAAGGTCATGGCCGTCGTCAACTCCGTTTTGGCGATCGCTTCGATTTGGTACGGCGCCAATCGGTGGCACCAGCAAAAGACCTCGTGGTTCTGGTTCGTCTTCGGCGCCTTCCTAGTCGCCTGCGCCGGCTACTGCTGGTTCAAGACGGTTCAGAAAGAACTGGCCAAGCGGTAGCCGACGGTCGGAAGCGTTTCGCGCTGCGCGCTTCGCACTAGCGTTTCGTGCTTCGCACTAGCGTTTGAGCGTTAAGCGTTCGAGGGACATTGAATGACTGTGGTTTCCCTTGAACGCTCAACTCTCAAACGCTAGCGAAGCGAAACGCTTCCCCCCCCTTGAGGTATCATCTCCGATTGCCGCGTCAAAAGGTGCGGTAATACAGCCTAACCACGGGGAAGGCGCCCATTTCCAGCCAGGAGATGAAGCGAACCGACCCGACAACGGCGGGAGAATAAATGGCAAAACAATCTCTTATTGAGAAGCAAAAGAAAAAGCCCAAGTTCAAAGTTCGGGCTTACAATCGCTGCTCGCTCTGCGGACGCGACAGCGGATACTTTCGATTCTTCGGCATCTGCCGCATCTGTCTGCGGGAAAAAGCGCACAAGGGCGAGCTGCCCGGCGTGAAGAAGTCGAGCTGGTAAGAACGGAGGAGGTTCAATCACATGCATAGCGATCCAATCGCGGACCTTCTGACGCGTATTCGTAACGGCTGCCAAGCGCACCATACGACCGTCGACGTTCCGCACAGCACAATCAAAGTAGAAATCGTCAAGATCCTAGAAGCCGAGGGTTATATCACCGGCCACGAGATCTCGACGGAGACAAAGTTCCCAACCATCAAGGTGCACCTGCGCTACGACACGAAGCGCAAGCCCCTTATCAACCACATCGCACGCGTTAGCAAACCCGGTCTTCGTGTATACAAGCCGGTCAGCGATCTGAAACCGATTCGAAGCGGCCTTGCCACTCGAATCATCAGTACGAGTGCCGGACTCATGACGGACCGCGAAGCGCGAAGGCGCAAGATCGGCGGCGAAGTCATCTGCGAGGTCTATTAATGTCACGTATCGGAAAAGCACCCATCACCGTGCCCTCCGGAGTTACGATTTCTGTCGATGATGCGACGAACGTCGTAACCGTAAAGGGCCCCAAGGGCGAGCTTACGCAACCGATTTCCCGTCTCCTCACGCTCACGCAAGAGGGAGACAAAGTCGAGTTGGCGCGCCCTAACAACCTTCGCGAGGCTCGCAGTCAGCATGGTTTGGCTCGAACTCTCGTCAACAACATGGTCGAGGGCGTGACGAAAGGTCATTCCAAGACTCTGGACATCCTCGGCGTCGGCTACCGTGTAACTCTCGAAGGCAAGAACCTCTTGCTCAACATGGGTTATTCGCACCCGATTCGCATCGAGGCTCCTGCGGGAATCGAATTCGCGGTCAAGGCCGACGAAAAGACCCGTACCCAGCAAGTCCTCGTCAACGGTATCGATAAGGCCGCCGTCGGTCAGATCGCCGCCGATATCCGCAAGGTCCGAAAGCCTGAGCCTTATAAGGGCAAGGGTATTCGATACCACGGTGAAGTTGTGAAGCTAAAGGCCGGTAAGAGAGCGGCCGCGAAGAAGTAAGGAGTTAACCAAACGTGGCAAAGAAATTTAGAGAAGAGCTCCGAGAAGCGCGGCATATCCGTCTTCGAAAGAAACTTTCCGGTACGCCTGAGCGACCGAGATTGGCCGTTCACCGGAGCCTGAAGCATATCAGTGCACAGATCATCGACGATACGACGGGGACCACCTTGGCTTCCGCAAGTTCCGTGGAAAAGGGCCTCGAGGCCACCGGGAACGCAGTGGGCGCAAAGCAGATCGGCGCGAAGCTGGCGGAGCGAGCCAAAGAGAAGGGGATCAGTGCAGTCGTGTTCGACCGTGGGGGCTTCAAGTACCACGGCCGTGTGGCGTCCTTGGCGGACGGCGCGCGTGAAGCCGGGCTGGAGTTCTAAGCATGAAAATGATGAACCGTCTCAGCGGCAAACGAGAAAGCCGCTCGACTGATGGACCGCAGTTCGACGTTCGCGTTGTTCGGACCAACAAAGTATTCAAAACCCACAAGGGAGGTAAGACCGCATCCTGGTCGATCCTCGTCGTCGTGGGTGACAATAAAGGTCAGGTCGGCGTCGGCCTTGGCAAAGCTCGCGGCATTCCGGACGCAATCCGAAAGGCCGAAGAAGCGGCGCGCAAGTCGATGTTCGCAGTTCCGATGATCGGCACCACGATCCCTCACGAGATCGTCGCCATGTCGGGAACTGCCAAAGTCATTCTTCGCCCTGCAGCAGCAGGAACCGGCGTTAAAGCCGGCGGCGCGGTCCGAGCATGTTTGGAAGCCTGTGGCATCCACGACGTTCTCGCCAAGTCGCTGGGCAGCCGGAACGCCATCAACATGGCCTACGCGACGATGGAGGCTTTCAAGGGTCTTACGACTCCAGAGAAGGTCGCCGCTAGCCGTGGTCTAGAGGCCAAGCAACTCACACCTTGGATTACCAAGGCGCGCAAGGAGGAAGCCGATGCTGCGTATTGAGCTAGTCAAAAGTCCCATCGGTAACAATCCGCGCAACCGCGCGACCGTTCAGGCACTAGGTCTTCGTAACGTGCACCAAGTCGTTATCAAGCCGGACAATCCCTCCATCCGAGGCATGATCCATCACGCAAAGCACATGTTGAGCGTGACGGAAGTGGAGGATACGCAGCCGGTGACCGAAGTTGCCGTTGCAGCGGCCCCGGAGCCGGAAGCGGAAGCTAAACCGGCCAAGAAGCCGCGAGCCAAGAAGGAGAGTGACGCTAGTGAGTCTCAATAATTTTCATGCCAACGAGGGCAGCTCGTTCAAGAAGCGACGAGTCGGTCGTGGTATTGGCTCCGGAATGGGCAAAACCGCGACTCGCGGTACCAAAGGCCAGAAGGCTCGACGACAGATCCACCCGAACTTTGAAGGTGGCCAGTCTCCGATCCATCGCCGCCTTCCGGTAAAGAAAGGTTTCCGAAACATCAACCATAAGGAATACGCGATCGTAAACCTGGACGACCTCGAGACACTGTTCGAGGCCGGTCAGGAGATCACTCCTGAGACGTTGATCAAGACCGGCATCATCGCCGGAATCAAAGACGGAGTTAAGATCTTGGGGTTTGGCGAGCTGACCAAGAAGCTCACCGTACATGCTCACAAGTTCAGCAAGTCGGCCGCAGAGGCAATCTCGGCTAAGGGCGGTGAGGCGGTAACTCTGTGAGTCTTCCCGCAGGCTTTGGTGGAGGAGGCGGCAACTACGGCGGCAGCAAGGGAGACAAAGGTCTAACCTTGCCGCTGCTGGAGACGATTCGTCTCTCTTGGGCAGATCCCGAACTACGCCAGCGGATTGTTTTCGTGCTCGCCATGTTTGCAGTTTTCTGCCTTGGCGTTCACATCCCTGTCCCGGTTCCGGGGCTGTCGTCGACGGACGTTATGAAGTCGCTGGAGAACCTTCCTGCGCTTCAGTTGCTGAACTCGATGAGCGGAGGCGCACTTCGCAGACTTTCGATCTTCGCACTTGGTTTGAACCCGTACATCACGGCTTCGATCATCATGCAGATCCTTTACACCGCTGTTCCCCAGTGGAAGAAGGAGTTGCAGGAGGGCGGTGAATACGCTCGCAAGCAGCAGAACAAGAAGACTCGTGGCCTCACGATCGCGCTTTGCGTGATCCAGGGCTGGGGACTTTTGCAGATCATGAAGCAGGCGCCCGCGATTGCGGCGCTCTCATGGCAACAGAATATCGTCATCGTTCTTTTCTGGACGACAGGCGCCATGTTCGTTCTGTGGATCGGCGAGCAGATCTCGGAGAAGGGAATCGGCAACGGCGTGTCGCTGATGATCTTCGCCGGCATCATATTGTCGTTGCCTAACCAGGCCGACATCTTGATGACGAACTACCACAAGGGAGCGATCCAGTGGTGGAGCTTCGGCATTCTCGCCGTGATCTTCTTGGTCACGACTTGGATCATCGTTTACTTCACGACTGCGCAGCGCCGGATTCCGATCCAGCATATGCGCCGAATGGTCGGTACCCGAATGATGGGTGGCCAAACAAGCTACCTACCGCTATCGGTGAACATGGCCGGCGTTATGCCGATCATCTTCGCGGTTTCGTTGGTTGGCTTGCCATACCAGTTCAGCATCATGGCGAAAGGCCGGAGCACGGTCCTGGGCAATATCTTGGAAACGATTGCCGAGTACCTGAACCCGAGTTCTCCCGATCCGTTGAAAGCGATCATCGGATCGATCATGTACACCGTTCTGATCTTCTTCTTCACGTACTTCTGGACAGCCATTCAGTACAACGTCGAAGACATCAGCAACAACCTGAAGAGAGGTGGTTCGTTTATTCCGGGCGTAAGGCCAGGAAAGCAGACGAAGGACTTCTTGGACGGCGTCATTTCTCGAATCACGATCGTCGGCGCGGGATTCATTTCCGTAGTCGCTCTCGTACAATGGCTGGCTCCAAAGCTCTCGGGTATCCCCTCGGGCGTTAGAATCAGCATCATCGGCGGAACAACACTTCTGATCATGGTCAGCGTCGCCTTAGAAACGATGCGCCAGATTGAAGCGAACCTGTTGATGAAACAGTACGGGAACTAGGCCCCAACCGGCCAGTCGAATCGTATTAAGAAGTGAAAATAGGCGTTGAAGCGTTACAGCGTTCGAGGGCAAGCATCCTTCAAGAGGTTGCTTGAAAATTAATTCCCCTCGAACGCTGTAATGCTTCATCGCTCTCTCGCTTTGATAAGAACAAATCTCTATGTCACTACGACTCATCCTGATCGGCCCGCCAGGGGTTGGCAAGGGCACACAGAGCGCACTGCTCAATGAACGACTCGGGCTTAGCGCGTTATCTTCCGGAGAGATTTTCCGCAGGGAGATTGAAGCGCACACAGACTTAGGACGCCTTGCTCAACGCTACATTCAGCACGGAGAACTTGTGCCGAACGGAGTTACCATCGAGATGATGGCTAAGCGGCTCCGGGAGGACGACGCTCGAAAGGGCGGATTCGTCTTGGACGGATTTCCTCGCACGGTTCGACAAGCGGAAGCGCTTGACGAGATCCTGTTCGATATGGAAATGGGGCTCGATAAAGTCGTATCGATCGAAGTTCCCGAAGAGACGATCCTCAATCGCCTAGCCGGCCGAATGGGCTGCACAAAGTGCGGAGAGATCTATCACAGCAAGAACAAGCCTCCGATGAGAGAGGGGCTTTGCGACAAGTGCAACGGTCCGCTATTCGTTCGAACGGATGACCAACCGGCGACGATCCTTGAGCGCCTACGAGTGTTTCATGAGACGACGGAGCCCGTGATTGGCTACTACGAGAAGACTGGCACCTTGCTTCGCGTCGACGGAAGCGTGGGCCCGGAGGAGACATACCGGCAGATCGTTGCCGGCACGGTAGCATGACCCATCTAAAGTCTCGCGCCGAGATCGAGAAGATGCGCGCATCCGGAAGGGTCGTCGCGCGTACCCTTCGTCTGATGTCGGAAGCGATTGTGCCCGGCAAGACAACGCCCGCGGAATTGGACGCCCTTGCCGGGAGAATTGTGGAAGAGGCAGGAGGAACCCCGAGTTTTCTAAACTATCGGGGTTTCCCCGCGAACACCTGCATCTCGGTCAACAAAGTCGTCGTCCACGGCATTCCAACGAACGTGCCGCTTGAAGAGGGTGACATCGTGAGCCTCGATATGGGTGTCCTGCTCGACGGATGGCACGCGGATGGGGCATGGACCTACGCTGTCGGGAGAATCGAGAAAGAGGCCCAGCGGTTGCTTAACGTTACTGAGGAGTCGCTCTATCAGGGAATCGCGAAGGCACGCGTCGGAAACCGGATCGGCGACATAGCGAGCGCCGTTCAAAAGTATGTGGAAAAGAACGGCTACTCGGTCGTTCGGGATCTCGTCGGACACGGCATCGGCAGAAAGCTCCACGAGGAGCCCGCCTCGGTTCCGAACTTCGGATATCCGGGAAAGGGCGAAATGCTGAAGGACGGCATGACGATCTGCATTGAGCCAATGGTCAATCAGGGGACGTACAAGGTTCAAACCTTGCCCGACAAGTGGACGCTCGTGACCTCCGACGGCAAGCTCTCCGCTCACTTCGAACATACGATTGCCATCACCCGCGAGGGTGTGGAGATCCTTACGCTAGAAGCGTGAGAAGCGGTTTACCGGGGTTTCGTGCATTGACACGGTAAACTGAAGGCAATGGCGCGAAAAAGACCACCGTATAAACCACAACAAGACAAAGAGAAGGGCATCGAAGTCGAGGGCGTAGTCCTTGAGAATCTGCCGAATGCCCGTTTTCGTGTGAAGTTGGATGAAGGCGAGGTGGAGATCTTGGCGCACGTCAGCGGAAAAATGCGAATGAACTACATTCGTATTCTTCCAGGTGATCGAGTCCGAGTCGAACTCAGCCCCTATGATTTGACCATGGGCCGGATCGTGTACCGCTTCAAGTAATATCTCCCGGCGCCGAGGGTGCGTCCCCATACCAGCCTAGGGCAACGCCCTAGGAACGTTCGGTGCAACGTTTCCGGCCTCGGAGAGGTCGCATAGCCCTGCTCTCAATTGCTTGCCTTGTTAGGTTCGTCTCCTTTGTTGGTTGGGTATTCGTCTCCGTTTTGCTCTGGCCTGGTTCGACGGTTTGTTGCCTTTGAAACCGCGATGATGCCGCTTCCCGCGGGGGCGCGTCCCCCTTGCGGCCTCGACCTACGCTTTACGCTCGCGACCCGTGCGGCGCGACAAAACTCGCTCGTACGAACCCCCGAGCTCAAACAATGTCGCGCCATGAGCACAGGTCAGGCTCGCTACTTCGGTCAGGTCCGCCAGAGGGACTGGGAGGTTTCCTTTCTCCGGACCGGAGCTCTTTTAGCGCCGAAGGTGCGCTCAATCCCAGCCTAGGGCAACGCCATAGGACGGATCGGTGCCATGTCCCCGACCTCGGAGAGGTCGCATAACCCTGCTCTCAATTGCTTGCCTTGTTAGGTTCGTCTCCTTTGTTGATTGGGTTTTCGTCTCCGTTTTGCTCTGGCCTGGTCCGCTCATTTGTCGCCTTTTCAATCGGGATGATGCCGCTTCCCGCGGGGGCCCGTCCCCCTTGCGGCCTCGACCTACGCTTACGCTCGCGACCCGTGCGGCGCGACAAAACTCGCTCGGACAAACCACCGAGCTCAAACAATGTCGCGCCATTAGCACGGGTCAGGCTCGCTACTTCGGTCAGGTCCGCCAGAGCGACTGGGAGGCTTCCTTTCTCCGGACCGGAACTCATTTAGCGCCGAGGGTGCGCTCTATTCCAGCCCATGGCAACGCCATACGAACGTTCATCGTAGCGTCCCCGACCTCGGAGAGGTCGTAGAACTCAACATTCGTTGGCTTGCTCTGCTTGGTTTTTCGTCTTCGCCGGGTGGTTTTGCGTCTCCGTTTTGCTCTGGCCTGGTCCGTTTATTGGATGCCACTCAAATTGCGATGATGCCGCTTCCCGCGGGGGCCCGTCCCCCTTGCGGCCTCGACCTACGCTTTACGCTCGCGACCCGTGCGGCGCGACAAAACTCGCTCGTACGAACCACCGAACTCAAACAATGTCGCGCCATTAGCACGGGTCAGGCTCGCTACTTCGGTCAGGTCCGCAAAAGGGACTGGGAGATTTCTTCTCTTTTCCGAGCGCCGAAGGTGCGCTCCATTCCAGCCTAGGGCAACGCCCTTGGAACGCTCAACGTAACGTCCCCGGCCTCGGAGAGGTCGTAGAACCTGCTCTCAATCTTTTTGATCTGCTGGTTTGCCTCCCTTGTTGGTTGGGTTTGCGTCTCCGTCTTGCTCTGGCCTGGTTCGTCCGTTTGTCGGTTCCGCTATCGGGATCATTCTTTAACGAGATGCCGGCAGAAGGTGGGACGAATCCTGTGTTTGTCCTACGATTTTGCAACCTCGCTCAACTTGGCGTACCCTATACCGGAATCACTGGTCTCGAGAAGGAATTATGGGATTGAGGAAAAGCCCACAGCCAATGTCTCCGCCAAGAAAAGCGTACTGCGCGGTCATCGTTTTAGCGCTGCTCGTCGAGATCTTTGCATTGACGAAGTCGAATTACGGCGTAATGCAGATCATGCTGCTACCGATGGTGTTGTGTAGCTTGGCAGTCGCTCCAAATCGACGCGAAATCAAGTCCCCGAAATGGCATCTAATCTACATCTTTGGATTTCCAGTCTTCCTCTTTTTGACCCTAACATTTGGACCGAAACCTCATCAGTTGGAAAGCACACATGGTCCACTTCATCCGACCTTGTACGCCATTGCGCTGGTTTTGGCGTTTGCAGTAGCAGTGCTAGCCAATTGGGTCGTGAAGTACGAAAGAGTTACCGATACGCCAAACTGAGCCTTCGATAGCGGCAAGTAGGTTGGTATTTCCAAGGGTTTTGACAGGAAGCCCGATAGCGAAAAATGAGCGAAGTCGGTAAGATGCGGGGGAGCTTGCCGACCTCATGCTGATTTTCACTCGTAACGCGTTCATATCGATCGTCGACCATCCGCAGGATGATCGGTTCCTGGTGATTCGGGCGCGAATCGCAGGAGATATCGAAGCGGTATTCCCTGAGGCAGAGGTGTTCGAGCGACCGGGCGCCGACTATCGATTTCAGGCAAACGTCGCCCGAGAGCGGGTCTCCCAACGCATCGCGTCTCAAGTCAAAGATATCCACTACGAAGCTTTCGAGTCTTCGGTGGAAGACGGCGACCGGCGTCAGGCCTACATACAAGTCTGGAGCGCGATGTACGAAGAGCAGGCCCGACGCGTCAGCGCCGAAGCCGCCCGGACCGAACCGCACGCTCCATCAGTCCGAGTGTCGCTTGAAGACGCCCAAGACGTTGGAGAAGTCGTCGGTCCAGACGGCGGTTTTGGTTAGGGGATCCAACGGCGAGAACGCGTTGTCCTGATTGAGGCCGGCGAAGTCGGCGCGGTCTCTAGCCATGATTACCCATACGGACGCGTATTCGTTGTTCTTGAGTTCCTTATCCGACTTGCCCAGGTCCTCGTCGATCAGGGCCGTAAGGTGCAAGTCTTTCGCGATCGCATAGAGCACCGGATCCAGGTTCAAGTACCGATTGCTGATATGCACGGCAATGATCCCGTGAGGATCGAGTTTCGTCAGGTAGAGCTGGAACGCCTCTTTCGTGAGAAGGTGGACCGGAATCGCGTCGGAGCTAAATGCATCCAAAGCGATAATCCCGAAACGTCCGTTCGGTTGATCCGCAAGCGTCAGGCGCGCATCGCCCAACTCGATGTCGACGTCTGCCTTGGAGTCGCGAAGGTAGGTGAAGTACTTCGGATTGGTCGCGGTCTCCTTAACGACGGGATCGATCTCAAAGAACGTCATCGTTTGGCCAGGTTCGCCATAGGCGGCTAGAGTGCCTACCCCAAGCCCGACGAACGCCACGTGCGCCTTCTTCTTCGGACCGGTGAACTCCTTGAATACGTGACCGATCGGTCCACCACGCGAATAGTAGGTGAACGGCTCCTTCGGCTGCTGGCGATCTTGCAGGCCGTGAACGGTTGTTCCGTGAACCAATGTGTAGTACCGGCCATTCACTTGGCTTACGATCCGGTGGACCCCAAAGAAGCTGCGGGCGGTGTAGATGATCGACCCGGCCGACGATGTGTGCATTGCGAACGCTGCCGCGAAGAGAGCGGCAAGCGAAAGGGCATAGCGTCGAGGCCGATCGACGGCGAGGAAGCAGAGGATCGAGGGAACCCCGATGGAGATCATCGTCGTGGCGGGCCCTGGTTCCATCTTGAGACCCTCGAAGGGAACGCCGGTTTTCACCATCGCTGTAATGGCGACGGTCAACAGCCCTATCAGCACCGGATAGATGCCGTCCCAACGATTTGGAGTGATGTCCCTCTCGTCGCGTGGAGAGCGGAGGAAGCAGGCGACCACAAGTGCGAGCGGGTATTCGAGCAGCGTGCTGAAGATCAGAGGGGCAACTGCAGCGTTGAAGAGTCCACCGAGAACGCCGCCGACGGAAACCCAAAGATAGAACTCGGTGAGGTGGGTCGGTTCCGGCCGGGACTCGCTGAGGCGGGCATGGCACATCCATGCTGCGATAAAGAACACGAGCAGGTGGAAGATCGCAAGCGGGACGACGAAGTCTTTCGGCGGTGACTCGAGAATGACGGCCATCGCCAGCGGAGTCATCACCAGGGGGAGGATCCTAGCGAGGATCACCGACTTCAAAACGGTCTTCCTTGCGAATGCGAGGATAAACGTCAACAAGTACAACGCGAGCGGAACCACCCAAAGGAGTGGAATGGGAGCGATGTTGGTCGTCAAGTAGGCGGTAACGCCCAGGAGGAGGCTTGAGGGGACGGCGCCGAGCAGAACCCACATTGCCCGCTGCTTGTTCGCTACGGGGGCTACAGCCGCCTTTTCCTCATGAATCTCCTCGATCGCCCTGCCTCGCAGGTGGAGGACCACGGTGGCTATGGCCATACAGACGACCAGGCCGCCATAACAGAAGGCCCAAAGGTGTGTTTGCTCAGACAGCTTGAATCGTGGTTCGACGAACACCGGATAGGCGATCAGAGCAAGCATGCTGCCGAGGTTGCTCGCGCTATACAAGAAGTAGGGGTCTTTCCCGTCCGGGTCGTCGGTTGACGCAAACCACCGTTGGAGGAGCGGGGCGCCGGCGGAGACCACGAAGAAGACGGCGCCTACCAACGAGACCAAGGCGCCGAGTACGGCAAACAACGGAGTGCGTGCGCCGGTCGCGCCACCGGAGATGTGGGTGGCGAACGGAAGGGTCAGGAGCGCGAGGATCATCAAGGGGACATGAATCAACGACTGCTTCTTCGCTCCCAACCGAGTGGTGGAGAAGTGGGCGTACGCGTACCCCGCGAGTAGGGTGGCCTGGAAGAAGACCATGGTGGTCGTCCAAACGGCTGGTGAGCCGCCAAACGCGGGAAGGATAATTTTGCCCACCATCGGCTGTATCAGGAACAGCAATGCGGAGCTAAGAAACAGGGTCAGCGTAAAGAGAATGCGCACGGTTTGAGTTCAACCTTAGCATCTCAAAGGTTGTTAGTGTGAGGTAGTCCAAAAGATTCAAGACGAACCGAATTCTACGAAAGGAGCGCTTTTTCACCGAAAGGTTAACCAGGGGTTGACAAACGACCCTTCCATGAGGCTACAATCTTTCTCGTTGCCCCAGTGGTGACGAAGAACTTTGAAAGCGAAATAGAGGAATTAACGTTCAGATAAGTAGTTCTGACGGAAATCAAATCGAAAGATAAGATCCCGTTAAATTACCCGATGCCAAAGGCATTGGGCGGTGGCCGGAAGCCTGCGAGCTAGTCTCGGTGGCAGAAGGACTCCACGAAAGTGGTTCAAACACCAAATTAGTAAGTCAACCAGCCACTTCGGTGGAATTGGTATAAACTTTCTTCGGAGAGTTTGATCATGGCTCAGGACGAACGCTGGCGGCGTGCCTAAAACATGCAAGTCGAACGGGGGAGCAATCCCCAGTGGCGAACGGCGGAGTAATACATGAGGAACGTGCCCTGAAGACTGGGATAGTCGTTGGAAACGACGGGTAATACCAGATGTGGCGGAGGCTTGGCATCAAGCTTCCACTAAAAGGTTTTTCGCTTCAGGAGTGCCTCATGGCCTATCAGGTAGTTGGTGAGGTAATGGCTCACCAAGCCGACGACGGGTAGCGGGTCTCAGAGGATGATCCGCTCGAGTGGGACTGAGACACGGCCCACACACCTACGGGTGGCAGCAGTTGGGAATCTTGCACAATGGGGGAAACCCTGATGCAGCGACGCCGCGTGGAGGATGAAGGGTCTAGGCCTGTAAACTCCTTTTATGGGGAAAGACTTAGGACGGTACCCCATGAATAAGGACCGGCTAACTACGTGCCAGCAGCCGCGGTAAGACGTAGGGTCCAAGCGTTGTCCGGATTTACTGGGCGTAAAGAGCGCGTAGGCGGCTCGTTAAGTGTGAAGTGAAATCTCTAGGGCTCAACCCAGAAACTGCTTTACATACTGGCGAGCTAGAGGGATGCAGAGGTTTGTGGAATTCCTGGTGTAGCGGTGAAATGCGTTGATATCAGGAGGAACACCCATGGCGAAGGCAGCAAACTGGGCATCATCTGACGCTGAGGCGCGAAAGCGTGGGTAGCAAACAGGATTAGATACCCTGGTAGTCCACGCCCTAAACGATGGATACTAGGCGTAAGAGGTATCGACCCCTCTTGTGCCGCAGCTAACGCATTAAGTATCCCGCCTGGGGAGTACGGCCGCAAGGTTGAAACTCAAATGAATTGACGGGGACCCGCACAAGCGGTGGAGCATGTGGATTAATTCGATACTAACCGAAGAACCTTACCCAGACTTGACATCGATCGCAAAGTCCAGAAATGGGCTCCTCCCCCACAAGGGGACGTGAAGACACTTGTTGCATGGCTGTCGTCAGCTCGTGCCGTGAGGTGTACGGTTAAGTCCGCCAACGAGCGCAACCCTCGTCCTGTGTTACCAGCATGAAAGATGGGCACTCACAGGAGACCGCCGGTGTAAGCCGGAGGAAGGTGGGGATGACGTCAAGTCAGCATGGCAGTTACGTCTGGGGCTTCACACATGCTACAATGGGCGCAACAAAGGGCAGCAATACCGCGAGGTGGAGCAAATCCCAAAAATACGCCCCCAGTTCAGATTGCAGTCTGCAACTCGACTGCATGAAGGCGGAATCGCTAGTAAACGCAGGTCAGCTATACTGCGTTGAATACGTTCCCGGGTCTTGTACACACCGCCCGTCAAGTCACTTGAATTGTCTTCACCCGAAGTCCGTGGCCTAACCGCAAGGAAGGAGCGGCCGAAGGTGAGGGGAGTAAGAGGGACTAAGTCGTAACAAGGTACCCGTACCGGAAGGTGTGGGTGGATCACCTCCTTAAAGGATCTGCACTCGGTTCTCCATTGGAGAATCGACAAATCCAGGTCGAAGCTTTTCTGAACGCCTCTATTCGCTTTTAAAGCAAAATTCGCTCGATCGAAAGATCGGGCTATTTTTGTTTTTGCCCTCCCGGTCTGCGTACTTCGGCGCGCCAGAGGTCCCCGGCTTCAGCCCGGGTGCCTTCTCAAATTTCCAAGCCGGAGTTCTGTCTCCTCATGGATCGCAGGTGAAAGCCTGCCCAAGGTCCGCGTGCGCAAGCTCGCTTAGAGATCCTGGGATTAGCTGAGCCAACGTGTGCATGACCGGAAATCAGCTGTCAATTTGAGCAAGCAAGGCAGGCTCTCGCCTGCGGACCTTGTGCGAGCTTGCGCACGCGCTCCGTGGGCGCGTACTGATTGGGCGGTTCGCGCGTCCAATTGACATGATCGCGGTTTTGGCGGGTTGTCTGGCTCTTTGGACTTCTAGAGCGCAGCAGACATGGATGTACGCGTATACGGTTCGCGTTGCCTACGACGGTCAGCGGATTCTTGGCGCCAACTACCCCAATGTGAACATCTGGGATGCGAAGACCGGCAAGCTCATCTCTCGACTGAAGCAAACGGACGAGGACGTTTCTGCGGTCGCTTTTAGTCACGATGGCAAGATTGCAGCCACGGGACCAGGCATGGGTGGCGATATACCCAGCCGCCACGACAACGCAGTGCGAATTTGGGATCTCCAGACTGGATCGATGATTCAGCGCGTCGAGCATCACGGTAACGAATTTCAGTTCAGTCCCGACGGAAGCCTCTTGCTGATCGGCAACTGGATGTGGGACCTTGAGCGGAAGCGGTTCAAGTTCGTTTTCCCAGGGCGCCACGCGCAGTTCAGCAAAGACGGCTCCAAGGTTGTAGCTGGAGATGTGCGGCAGATTGTCGTGTGGGACGTCAAGACTCTGAAGCAGATTCGGCGGCTGGAGTGTCCGTTTTCACGCTATTTCTTCGACTCGATGGAACTTAGCAAAGATGGGCGCCAATGCTTATCTGCATGTTCCGATTTTGTTGTCCGGTCTTGGGACTGTCAAACCGGAGATTTGCTCCACGAGTATCGAGGGCACTCGACTTTCTTGATGGGTGCGGGATACACCGCAAACGATCGCGAAGTGGCAAGTGGATCTATGGATGGAAAGATCCTCGTATGGGATACCGCAACCGCAAAACCTAAACGGGAGATCCACTGTAGAGGACCGGTCGAAGTTGTCCTAATGAGCCCCGACGGTGGCAAATGCCTTGCCGCCTGCGGCGATGGCGTATCGTTGATCGATTTGGAAGCGGGCCGAGAAGTTGCTAGGTATGGCAAATTCATCCCGGAAGTCGATTCTGCATTCGCCCCCGACGGCAAGACGTTCTCGGTCCTTTGGGACCCGATCGAAATCTACGATGCGCGATCCGGGGCACTGGTGAGGAAGATAGCATGGAAAGGCGAGTAGTCCCTCTAAGATGCGGTGTGGTAGTTGCCACCTTATGTGCCACAAGCTTGTTCGGTATCGCTGAAGACTCCAGGCTTGAACTATCGGTCGCTCGCGCCCACTACAACGGTCGTCAGATTATCGGGTTTGTTGGAAAAGACCTGTATGAGTGGGATGCTCGGTCTGGAAAGCAGATCGTCAGGGTCGAGAATGCACTCGATCCCTTACTCGGTGTGAAGTTGAATCGTCGCGATCTTACTGGCCTAGCAAGCGCCGGCGAGGTTAAGCCACGTGATCCACATTACAACGAAGACGATGCGCTATTGAGTAGTGTCACGTCGCTCCGATGGCCGCACCCGGTGAGCGGTGTTTCCGTCGAACGGATTCCACTGCGGTTTAGCCCGGACGGCAAGTTCTACCTAAGTGCGTATCCCGGACAAAAACAGATTTGGCTGAGGGACGTCGGCTGGGGTTACATGGATTTCATACTGTCCGGCATCGACGCCGATTTCAACCCAACCGGTTCACAGGTTCTTGAAGTCGAAGCCAATTCGGTAACTCTGTGGGACCTTCCGAGCCTAGATCAGGCCACGGGCATCGTTTCGCCGGCTGCCGGAGTCACCTTCCTATCCGCTCGATTCAGCCAGGATGGCCGTTCGATCTTAACGGGCTGTTCCGATCGAACCGTTCGAATCTGGGATGTTGCATCTGGCCGCGAGATGAGGAAACTTCGAATACCGACAGGAGACATCACCGCCGCCTACTTCACCGATAGCTTCACGGTCTTGACTGGCTCGACCGACGGCGCCATTCGGATATGGGACGCAAAAACAGGGAATCCGGTACAGACCTTCAAGAACTCGGGACCGGTGCGCCAGGTCTTGGTCGGACTGGATGGGCGTCACTGTATCGCGAAATGGAGTTCATCCGATCGGCCGGACGACTGTGCCGTCGTCGGCAGCACCGTGTGGGACCTTTCCACCCGAAAGGAAATCGTCCGACTCAACCGTGAGGAGTCAGACTGCCTTGCCGGTTTCGGTACCGCCGATCAGGAGTTCTGCTCTGTAGTAGGGCAAACTGCGATCTTCCGCAACACGATAAACGGCGGCGCCTGGAAGGTGAAACTTGAGATCGGCATACCAGCAAAGCGTTGACCGAAATCTTATGTGCGTATTGGAGATTCCTAACCTTAACTTGGATTAAGACTCCTCCGTTTGAATCAACGATACCGTACGATTATTGCTATGCGATGGCTTGGAGTATTGACTCTGTTCCTTGTTGGGGGCAGCCTTCTTGCGCAGAATGCGCCGCAGGTCTTCGCGAAGGATGCCCGGCTAAAGCTCCCAATCACGATGCGGGCGAAAATAGTCAGTCTTTCTGACTTCACTGCGCAGTTGCAGGCGCTAACGAAAGTTCATTGTTCGACGGCGACCGCTATCGCAGACAGGAAAATCACGGCAATCTTTCACGACAAGTCGGCAGTGGAAGTAATGGCTGCTGTTCAAGATGCCCTCTTCATGGAGTGGAAGAAGGTGGGAGACGGCTACCGCCTGAGTCTTCCTCCTAGAACTGAGAGAGACGAACAAGCCCTCATTCAGATGGAGAACGAAGCGCTTCGTTCCGCTTTGCTTGAAGGACTCAAGAGATACGCTGCAAAACCGGACGTCGCGCAAGATGAAATTGACCGACGACTCAAAGATCTCTTCGCGAAAATCTCAATCCTGAGGAAGGATACATCTCCAGAGGCTTCGCAAAAACTCGGGGCCTTGCGCGAAGAAGTGCAGGACCTAAACAGCGTATCGCTTTCCTATCTGTGCAAAGCTCTGGCCGGTGATTTGCCTGGCGCAGTCGAAAACCTCATCACCGGCAAAACGCTGTGCGCCACGACCGAGCCAATCGACTCGGTTCCCAAGCTTCCAGGCGGATTCATGGATCACGTGTTGGCGAAGTTCCCAAACACGAAAGCTGCGTTCGTCATGATGCGATACTCCGGAGCGGTGGGGCGGATCGATGGAAGGAACGTATACGCATCCGATCCTCGAGGGGGAAACACGAGTACCTTCTTCACGTTCAAGCCGTTGGTCGGCCAAACGAACGTGAGTTCTTCTAAGCTCCTTGCGAGACTTGCAGCTTGGACCAGCCAAGCGGATTCGAGCGTACTCGACAAACCGGTAAGAACCGAGGGGCCAACTGAGCCATCCCCTGGATACCTGAATCACCGAATCGACCAATTTACGCTTGCAGAGCATCTCGAGTACCTTGCCGATCGTGCGGACGTTCCTGTAATTGGAGACGCATTCAGAACTTATTGCTCGGTAGCGCAGTTTCGTCCAGAGACCACAGTTCGCGCCTATGTTGAGGGCTTGAAGGCAGCTAGGTATCCACTCGGTGGATTTGGCACGAACGTTTTGGGCTATTTCTCCACCCAAAGGGGCTGGCTTTTCGTCCGCCACCAAGCGTATTGGCAGAGGTTGGGGCAGGAAGTCCCAGAATCGGTTTTGAAGCCAATGGAACTTGCGGCACGCACCAAGGACTTTCCGTCTACGACGGACTATGCCGAATTTGCATCGAGTCTCACATCAAGCCAACTCGCAGACATGCGCGACGATCCGACGAGAATGGCAATCCGGTTCGATGCGTTTCCAATGCAACAAACATCAGGCGACCTCAAGCTGTGGTCGACGCTGAACACGGAACAGATCGCAGCCATTCAAGGCAATGGTCTCAAACTCAGCAGTTTCTCGACTCTCCAGGTTCGACTTCTCCGAGAAGATTGGGCAGACAAAATGTGGCTGGGAAAGTTACCTTCGCCACTGTGGCCAGTCTTTTTTTCTCCTGTCGGGACATTCGATACGAATGCTTTCTTGAAGTACAACCGCATGGACTACCAGACGTCAGAAAGCCTAGGCGACACAGGGCCAAAGCAAACCTCTGGAACACAATTCCATCGCGAACAAGTTCAGTTCGATTATCATTTCACATCCGGGGCGCAGTTGCGCGACGTGTATGTAATCGAGAAAAGACATCTGTAGCGCCCACTGAGCTTGTGAATCTCCCGAAATTCCATGGAGATTGCTAAACTCAAGTCGTGCCGATTACTGCCTCCCTTGTTTTGCTGCTTACACTGAAGCTAGTTCCGACCGCAATTACGCCCGGGTCAACCGTTTACGAAGACAAATACGGGGTACCCAGCATCGTTGCCCCCAACCTTAGGGAAGCAAGCTTCGCAATGGGATATGCACAGGCCAAAGACCATGCAGTACGGATGGGGTTGAATTTCAAGTTGGCCCGAGGTCGACTTGCCGAGGTCAACGGTAAGTCGTCATTGCTTCAAGACGGTTTTCTGCGGGGGCTTGGGTTTGAAACCAAGGCAGTCGAAGTCGCCTCGCGGCTTAGCGGCGAACCTAAGGAAGTACTAGAGAGCTTCTTGGCCGGTGCAAACAAGGGATTGGGCGAGCAAAAGGACTCACTGCCAAAATGGATTGAGCCATTTACAGCCGTTGACGTCATCTCCTTTACTCAGTTCGTCAATGCGGCCTTCCCGCTTCTCGACTTATCGTCAAAGATAAGCCCGGGTGCAGGAAGCAATCAATTTGCCCTCGCACCGAAGAAGACTTCAACCAAGCACCCGCTTCTTTCGATCGACCCGCATCTCGGTTGGGACGGCCAGGATGGTGGAATCGTTTGGCAGGAGTTTGCGATGTACACTCCGGATCTCCATTTCCGAGGCGTCGCCATACCGGGTCTGCCGATCGGTGTTTTGGGGCACAACGACCGGGTTGCTTGGTCGATGACCAATAATAACCCGCAGCTATTCACGATATACACCGTCAAAACCAATCCAGAGAATCGAAATCAGTACAGCTATCACGGCCAGTGGAAGGAGTTCAAAACTGAGAAGGTGACGATGCGTTACCTTGAAAATGGCGAGCTCAAATCCAATGTGATCACATCGAAACTGACCGAGTGGGGGCCGATGGTTCCGTTCAGCAATCGGTCGGTGCGGCTCTCGGTTCCCAATCCGGAGGACACTATCAAGCAAGGCCTACGGATGCTGCGCTCCAAATCGGCTAACGAGTTTCGAAGTGCGCTCAACCTGCGCGGACTTTCGATGTGGAACTACGTTTATGCCGATGTCGCCGGGAATATCGGGTACCAGTACAACGCGTTCGTTCCGAAGCGGGATGGGGCTTTCGACTGGGATAAGGCTGTCGCCGGAGACGATCCAAAGTCGGCATGGGGGCCTCTATGGAGCCTGGACGACTTGCCGCGAGTTCAGAACCCGGCATCTGGGGTTCTCGTGAACTGCAACTCCGATCCAAAGCTAACTCCACTTGGAAGCGAGATAGGGGGAACTTGGCCGCGGGACGTAACATCGTACGGACCGACAACCCGGTGGCAGATGTTGTCGGCACTCCTTGCTAATGCACAACGCGTCAGTCCGGAAATGGCTAAGGAGTTCGCGACCGATTGCACCGTGCCCTTCGCCGCGCAATCCGTGGAGCAACTATCGCGATTTGCCGATTCTGGAGAAGCGATCGCTGTGTTGAAGAAATGGGACAAGAAAGCGAAGATCGACTCGGTCGGCTGCGGACTTTATACGTACTGGCTGAGGCAGCGAAAAGGAAACGTACCGTTGTCCGAAGCGGCTGGAAAGGGTGTTCAGTGGACTCCCGACCAGGGAAAGGGCGCGATAGAATCGTTGCAGGTTGCATCTCAGCAGATGAACACCCAGTTAGGTTCATTGACCGTGCCTTGGGGTGGCATCCAAACTATGGAGCGAGGTACTGTTAAGACGTCGGTGCAGGGATTTGGGTACGTTGTCTCTGGCGCCGGTCTTGCTGCCGTGAGCCCTGCATCCGCCGGAGGAAATACTCTCAAAGACGGTCGGTCGCATGCCACGTTTGGTTCAAGTTTCCGAATGATTGTGTCTTTGGATCCGAAAGGTATCCAGTCGTGGAGCGTGTTGCCTTACGGGAACTCAAACGTTGCTAGTAGTCCGCACTATTCAGACCAGATGGGTCTTTACTCTGTCGGCAAGTACAAGGCGACCGAGTTCGGAGCTGCGCTTGCGAAAAAATACTCTGTCAAAAACTACCATTTAGAATATTGAAGCCAATTACTCCTCGCCCAACCACCTTCTTGGAAGTTAACGACTTGGTTCCCCGATCGGAAGTTCGGGTGATTCTGGCGTCGGAGACATTTCAGCACACCGGCAGCTTTAAGTTCCGCGCAGCGTACCAGGTGGCAAGAAATGCACCCCACGGTCACATCATCGCAGCATCGTCGGGGAACTTCGGACAGGCACTAGCCCTCGCATGCCGAATCTTCGGTAAGCAGTGCACGATTGTCATGCCGTCGACTTCAGCACAGGTAAAGGTCGACGCAGTCAGGGCATACGGGGCTGAAGTGGACTTGATCGACGTTCGCGCCCTGTCTCGCGATGAGCGAGTCGCACAATTGTCCTCCCAGTACCCGGACGCCTATATCGGAAGTGCATTCGACGATCCTTGGGTTATTGCCGGGAATGCCACCCTTGGCGAAGAGATACTTGAGAAGTGCTCGGAGATTGAAACGATCGTAGCGCCTGTCGGGGGCGGGGGACTGACGTCCGGCCTCGTAATGGCAGTTCGAGAGGATAACCTTCAGGTCCGTGTAGTCGGCGCCGAGCCCGAAACGGCAAACGACGCTTCACGGTCTTTCAAAGCTGGGCACCTGCTTTCCAACGAAGTCGAACCTCAAACACTTGCCGACGGAGCTCGTACGAAGAGCCTTGGAAAGCGGAATTGGGAGATCTTGCGTGGTCCGAACGGCCTTTCCGAAATACTCGAGGTCTCCGAAGACGCAATTCGCGATGCCGTCAGGATGCTCTTTCTTAAAGCCAACCTCAAAGTCGAACCAACCGGCGCCCTCGCCGTTGCCGCCGTGATGTCTCACCCGGAGCGATTCATGACGGGTGGCCTCGTTTGTTGTGTCGTCAGTGGCGGAAATGTGGATCCTGGGGTCTATACCGATATTCTGATGGGGAACTAGCAAACCGTCGGCGCATCCACCGGCATCCGCCATAATGACCTTGGAGTCGGCCGGACGGTGGCCCGTAAGGGAGGAAAGTCCGGACTTCACAGAGCAAGGTGCCCAGCGAGACTTCGGTCAAGCTGGGGCGGGGCGACCCGACGGAAAGTGCAACAGAAACAAACCGCCGAGCTTGCTCGGTAAGGGTGAAATGGTGAGGTAAGAGCTCACCGGCGACGTGGGTAACCACTCGGCCGTGCAAACCCCACCTGAAGCAAGGCCAAATAGGGGGAGGATGACGCTGCTCGCCGACTCTCCGGGTTGGCCGCGTAGATAAATCGCCGTACAAACACAGAATCCGGCTTACAGGCCGACTCCAATAGCCTTTGGTGGCCGGGGGCATGGGGCCACCGACCACTGACCACTAGCCCGGGCCACTTATCCCCGCTTTCGTGCTCGCCAGATCTCTTCGGCGGGCCAACGCTTGGACCAATCGAGGGTGATGTAGTCGAATCGGGTCTCTTCCGCGTCGGCGGGAGGCTGGATGTCGATCAAGTCCTCGACTTCAAAGCCACTTTCCCTTAGCAAACGGATCATTGGGCCAGGAGGGAGGTGGAACTCGACCGATTCGGCATCGTATTCGACACGATGGAGGCCGAATAGATCTCGGACTAGCTCAGGCTTTGCATGCCCGACATCGGGAGTGCAGAGGATTGAAATCGTGCTGTTGCGGAGGAAAACCAGGGTTCCTCCTGGGCGCAGCAAGCGAGATGCTTCCGGAATCCACGCATACGGGTCGCACCAGATACTGGCGCCATATTCACTGATTGCTAGGTCGAAACTCGCATCAGGCAAAGGAACGCTCTCGGCGCTCCCCTCGATTAGCGGGTACTCGATCCCAAACTCCTTCTGGAACGTCCGAGCCGATTCCAATTGGGCTGGCGTAATGTCGACTCCCGTAGGATTCATGCCGATCTTGTGGAGCCAAGCTGAGACGTATCCGGTGCCGCATCCAAGCTCGATTGCGTCTTTTCCGCGCCACTGCTCCAGATCGCCAAGCGCATGGACGTCCGCCTCACGAACTCCCCAAATCCCCCACGTGATATCCGAAGTCTCCCAAGACTTCCGCCCCGGTTCAATCCAATTTGGGCTGTACTTCGTCCAAGTATCCCGGTTCTTAATCACATGAATCGGCAGTTCGCCCATGTGCGGCAGGATACCGAAGATCGAGCGCTTAAGCGTTCAAGGGATATCGTGAATGCACAGAATCCCTTGAACGCTCAAACGCTAGCAGCGCGAAACGCTACAACGCTCCCAAAGTCGGGCGACGCCTTTATTTCACAGTCCAGATACGGTGCTTCCGCCAGTGCTTGACCATCCGGACGGCGTATCCGAAGAAGTTGAAGACGTCTCGGTAGAGATCCACGACTGCAGCGAGTTCTTCGCCAAGTCGGCGGCGGGCGAGGAGGGAGGCCATGTCGTAGACGAGGTAAGTGACGTAACAGGCGTTTGTCCCGAGTGCGAAGGCAGCGTGAATTCGATCAAAGCTGCCGGCGTTGGCGCATGCGGCTACAACTGCGCTTGAGCCGATTAGAGAGAGGAGATAACATCCGACGAAGCTGAAGTCCCTGCCCGCGATCACGGTGAACATAGCCACGCATGCAACCCCGATAACAGGCTGAAACACCGGCCAACCGTCGATTACTGTTTCTTGAACTCCCCACGCGACTAACACAAGCACCATTGGCAAACAAAGCGTCGAGATCTTCGCCTCCGATGCCTTCCCACGCAACGCGATCCGGAGCAGATCGAGCCCACTTAGGCAGAGCGTTAACGCGACCATTGCATACCAAACCCCCATCCGAGGGAATGAGAGCTGCGTGAGTAGCGCGATCACTCCCAAACTGCCGATATGCAATAGCGCCACCCGGCGAATGAACATCAGCCGGACTGGGTAGCGCTCTTCCGTTATATTCCCAGGGACCTCTAGCGGCTCAGGAATGTAGTTAGGGACATACATCGTTTGGAGGGGAGTGGCGCGGAGGCGCGGAGATGAGTCTGGGGAGAGGGTTGTTTCACGGTTTCACCTCTTCGGGAGTTGGGAGACCGAGGCCTTCAAGCTGTTTGAGGATCTGGGCTTTGTCGCCTACGAGCACGATAAGGGCCTTTTCAAGGGGGATCGATCGGTTTGCGAGCGCGTTGATGTCGGAAGCTTTGATCGTTTTCAGTTCGGCGAGATCGGAACTGATCGTCGAGAACGGTTGATCATGGAGGGAATACGTCATCGCCTCATGCACGATCCCTTCGAGGGCGGTAAGCGACTGAATCGTTCCGGTTCGAAGCGTGCTCACGGCTTTCGCAGCTTCGGCGTCGGTAATGTCGCCGGTTCGGATCTTGGCGAACTCCTTGAGGAACTCCTTGAGCGATGCCCCTGTGACGTCCGCCCGAACGTCGGCGGATGCCACAAGGAAGCCAATCCCGGAGTCCAAAGCGAAACGCGAACCGGCGCCATACGTGTACCCTTTGTCCTCACGGAGGTTCTGGTTGAGCCTGCTTGTGAAGCTACCGCCGAGGATGACGCTGAGTGCGTCGAGTTTGATTCGGTTCGGATCTTTGATTTCGGTCGATGGGAAGGTGAACCGGACGACCGTCTGAACTGCGCCTGGCTTATCGACGATTACCAACCGGAGTTTCGAATTCTGAGGACCCAAGTAGGCTGGCTTCGATGCGACGGTGGTTGAGCCGCCTCGCCAGTTTCCGAGTGTCTTTTCCAGCGAAGCCTTCACCTGCTCCTTAGAAAGGCTTCCTGCTACGAACAAGGTTGCATTGGACGGGCTGAAGATCCTTGCATGCTCGGATCTAAGGTCGTCGACAGTGAGGTGACGAACCGAGTCCGGGGTCCCTGAAACCGGACGACCGTATGGATGCGCGCTCCCCCAGAACTCGCGATTCGAGACCTTCGAAGCCACTGTCCCAGGATCGTCGTTCTCTTGCTCTAGGTTGGTGGCGCTGACACGTTGTACGCGGGCCCACTCCTTCGAATCGAATTTGGGTCTTATCAAGGCATCTGCATAAAGTGCGAGGGCTTTATCGAAGTTCGATGAAGTCACTGAAATAGTCGCGCCAGCCGATTGGTGCCCTGCATTTGCGGAAAACTGCGCCCCGATCATGTCGAGCGCCTTCGAGAATCCCTGCGCATCAAGACTTCCGGCGCCGCCCTGATCGAGCATTGCCGCCGTAAGTGCCGCCATTCCGTCCTTGCCCGTTGCATCTTGGTCGGCGCCGCCGGAAAAGAGGGCGCCGACAGACATGAGGGGAAGCGTCGGTCGGTTCCAATAGGAGACCTTCATCCCGTTCGAAAGAGTCATCTCCTCGGGCATTTGGGCGGCAAATGCACCGGGATTCGGGAGCGCCGGTTTGTCGTTGCGTGGGTTTATATCCGTTTTCGCCGGTTCGGGCACTACGCGCAAAATCAGGCGAGCTTCTGGATCGAACGTTTTGCGAGAATGCTCACGGATTCCACTTGTCGTTGCATGTCGATAAGTGTCCATCACCGCTTTGAACGAGTTCGGTTCGCCAAAGTAGAACTCGTATTCGTTCAGTTTGTCGGCCACTCGTTCAACCGATTGAAGCCCGGTAAGCGTCTGATATTCGAGTGAAGCCGACTGCCGCTTGAGTTCTTCCGTGGTGGGTCCAGACTTCGCAAACCGCGCGACCTCCTCGTCGATTGCCTGTTCCAATTTGTCTTGAGAGGCGCCGGGAGAAAGGGTCGCATCGATCGAGAAATAAGACCCGAGGAACATGTCGTTCTGATTGGCGTTTACATCGGTGGCGAGTTTGTCTTTAACGACCAGGCGTTGATAGAGGCGACTGTTCAATCCGCTGCTCAATATCGATGCGGCAAGGTTCATTTCGGCGTCCCCAGGCTGATAGGCGGCGGGGCTGTGCCAGACCATGACCGTCTTTGAAGCTTGGACTTGGTCGATCATGGTTATCCGCTTTACACCATGAAAGTTAAGGGGTGGAATCGACTTCCTTGCGACATCGTTCTTTCTGGGCAACGTGCCGAAAAGCTTGGCGATCAATGGCTTGATTTCCGCCGGCTTGAAGTCTCCGGCCACTACCATCGAGGCGTTATTCGGTACGTAGTAGGTTGCAAAGAACGCTTGGACGTCCGCCACCGACGCATTGTCCAAGTCCTGCATCGACCCGATAACGCTTGTGTGGTACGGATGCAACGTTGGGAATAGCAGGCCGTTCAACGCTTCGTAAGCCTTACCGTAAGGAGTGTTCTCCGTGGTTTGACGTCGCTCATTCTTAACGACATCCCGCTGGAGGTCCAGCTTCTTCTGGGTCATCGTTCTTCCTAGGTCCTCCAACCGATCGGCTTCCAGCCAAAGGAGAGTAGGAAGTAGGTTCGATGGGCCAACGTCGAAGTAATTCGTCCGATCTTCGGCGGTCGAAGCGTTGTTGGAACCGCCTCCCCCCTCCATGATCTTGTCGTACTGTCCGGTCGGTACGCGATCGGTACCCATGAACATAAGGTGCTCGAACAGGTGGGCGAATCCCGATCGGTGCTCTTGTTCGTCTTTCGAGCCGACGCGGTACCAGATGTTTACGGTCGCCACAGGGAGTGAATGATCCTCACGAAGGATGACGACCATGCCGTTGTCGAGTCTGTATTTGTCGACTTTGACATCCTGAGCGAACGTCGGGAAGGACAATAGCAGGAGCAGGGAAGCGGTGACAATCCGTTTCTTCATAAGCGGTTATGGACAAGATGTTGGCACGGTTCGGGAATATGAGTTTTCTAAATGCTTCCCTCTTCCGAGTTCCCAAGGTTCAAACGCGATTCGGAAGCGGAAAAATTCCCATGGGTATGTCGCCGTGTCCAGTTGAACTGAGTCCTAAATGGGTTAATCGCCGCACAAGAGCGTTTGCGAGCTCTGCAGACTCTTAGGGCGCGAGGCATTTCACACGACATGATTTAACGATGCGGTCGCCATGGACATATGTTTTAGCAATTTGTGGGAAAGTTTATTGAATTGGTGTCGAATCAATGCCCAGTTCAGTTTTTATTGTTACGGCATAATGGATGTCGATATTTACTGAAATGGATAATTCTTTATCGAACTGGTCGGCCAAAGACGCGGTGGGCAGCGCGTGGCTGGGGCGACGCTACGGAGTGGATCCCGTACAGCAGCTACGGGCGATAAGCCAAATCGGCGGCAGCAGAATCACGCGCCGTGTGGGCAACCGCTGGCAGTACACATATGAGGACCGTTACCGACCTGAAGACACCCTGGCGGGGCACATTGAGTTCATGTTCCGCCGCGAGCCACTGAGCCTCGAATTCCTCTGGCGACTATTTAGAGAGATCGACCCAAACGAGCTCTCCGCGTGGGTTCGCCGTGAGCCAACGGGGGGCTATTCGCGCCGAGCGGGGTATCTCTACGAATGGCTGACGGGGCGGGAGCTCGACTTTGAAGGCGTAGTAAATGGGGCTTACGTTGAGGTGCTGGACCCGAAGCTTTACCTCACCGCTTTTAGACCTCGCACGGTCACCCGATGGCATGTGAAGGATAATCTTCCTGGAAATCGTGCGTTCTGCCCTATCGTTTATCTAGCTGATACGGTTAAGGAGGCCTTAGCCTTCGACGTTGCGAGCGGTTGGTCGGGACTTGAGAAGGAATTTGGAGCCGAGCTCCTCAGGCGAAGCGCCGTGTGGATGACCGTGAAAGAGAGCAAGTCGAGCTTTGCAATCGAGGGAGAGGATAAGCAGCACGATCGCATCCAGAGATTCGCCGTCGTCATGGAGCAGGAGCTTGGCCAGCACGATCAGATCTTTGCCGCCCCCACGCTAGAGTCACTTCAGCGGTCGATCCTTGGTGAGAACGCCACTGCATACGGCATCAGGCGCTCACCGATATTCGTGGGCGAGTCGCTCATGGATATCATCCACTACATCGCCCCACGTTGGGATATGGTTCGCGACATGCTTGAAGGACTTTCCGAATGTGATCGCTTGACTGAGTTTAGAAACCCCCTATTGCGGGCGGCCGTGCTTTCGTTCGGATTCGTATATGTCCATCCGCTTACCGACGGCAATGGGCGCATCTCGCGATTTCTCGTGAACGATGTTCTTCGAAGGGACGGTGTGCTACCCGAGCCCTTCGTCCTCCCCGTCTCCGCAGTCATCTCAGCCTCTATGACGGACTATGACCGCATTCTCGAGATCCTCTCCAAACCCCTCATGCGGCGATATGCGGGTGCATATCGACTTGGTAAGCCCGTACGATATGATGACGGGCTCTCCTCAACCCTGCACTTCGATGCCTATGACCAGGCTGAGCCCGTATGGCGGTACCCCGATCTCACCGACCACGTCGTTTACCTGGCTGGAGTTGTGCAGAGCACGATGGAGGACGAACTAAGGAAGGAAGCTGGGCTCATGCGGACGTACCGAGGAGCACGAGACGCAGTGAACGAGATCGTCGAAGGGCCCGACGAAGATCTGTACCGCATCGTCAGATCCATCCATGACAACAAGTGGAGCGTCTCGGGCAAACTCAGATCTGAGTTCCCGATCCTTGAAGACCCAAGGCTGGCAGAGAGCGTCATCGAGGCCGTGAAAGTGGCGTTCCAGGGGGCGTGATGCAGGCAGCTTGGTAGCACTAGTGCATCCGACTCTATGTCTTCGTGAGTCCCGCCTGGGCTCGCGTCGGCTTAAAATTGGACACCCCCGTTTCATTCATCAGTCCAGGATTTGGGAAGAGTTAACTGGACACCGCGACATACCCATAAAAATTCCATGTTCGCCGGTCCTCAGAGATGAAACCACTGGGATAATTCGGCCCTTGAAAGACCGGCTTCTAATCGCGATTCGATAAGGAACATAGTTAGCGGGGGAATCGTCCAGCGGCTACCATGCAATTACAGGGCTCATACAGATCCTTGAAGACTATAGGAGCTATTGCTGCCCTGAGTTTATCGCTGATGGCGATATCCTCCGCGCAGGATGGCTACCGCGTCACTCAAGGCGATTCCAATACATCGGACACTGGGGGTAACTCTGGGCCTGTCCGAATGGCTCGCATCGCATACATCCAAGGGAAGGTCAGCGTACGAACCGATGCAAACTCCGACTGGTCGACAGCGTCCACGAACCTACCTCTGCGAGAAGGGGCATCGATTTGGGTCAATAACGGCGGTCGCGCAGAGATTCAGTTCGACGACGGAAGCAGGCTGCGCCTAGGCAATGGCACCGTCGCGACCCTCCAAACCCTTTTCAGCGATAGCAAAGGCGAGTTCACCGAGCTCAAATTCAATACCGGTCTGGCCTCGTTGACTTTAAAGAGCAACCTATCGCTTTATCAGATCGATACCCCTTTGACATCGATCAAATCGCAAGGGCCGGCATACATTCGAGTCGGAATCGACTCCCATGTACAGGTCGGAGTTCGGCGAGGTCAGGCGACGGTCGAAGGCACTCAAGGCAGTTCGCCGTTAAAGGCCGGACAGTATGTCGATATCTCTGACGGCTCCGCTCCGCTCCGCTTCGCTAGTCTTCCTCCCGCCGATAACTGGGATCGCTTTAATGACAACCGCGATGCCTCATATGACCAGCCGGACCCTTACATTCCTTCGAATGTCGGAATCATGGCCGGGAACCTCAACAACTACGGCGATTGGCGACCTAACGCTCATTACGGACATATCTGGCGCCCTCGCGGTATGCATGCCGGTTGGCGACCCTATCACGACGGTCGCTGGGTTTGGGTAGATCCGTTCGGCTGGACCTGGGTCGGCGAAGAGCCATGGGGCTGGGCTCCGTACCACTACGGCAGTTGGGTTCACGACAATGACGGATGGGGATGGGCTCCAGGGCCTCGCCAGCAATACTGGTCTCCCGCTGTTGTCAGCTTCAGCGTTTTTAACGGCTCAGTCGCTTGGTGCCCATTGGCTCCATTCGAGATGAACTACCCGTCCGCGATATCTTTCGGTTTCCAAAGCGGAGACTGGTCGCTGTCGTTCGCCATCGGCGGAGCGGCAGGATACTATCCTGGCGGTGTGGGCTTCGTGGTTGGGCGACCTTGGACAAACGGCTATATCAATCGTTCGTACGGCGGATATAACGGTAGTCGGATCTCCGGCTTTTATGCCGGTGGCTTCTCCGGCGCGAACAATCGCTTCCAACCGGCATACGGTCGGAGCGCATTCGCAATTACGAGAACCACCAACGCAGGGTTTGGCGGCGCTGGACGTTACCAATCCGGTACCACGGCTGACGCGGCAATCTTCCAAAGAGGTCGTTCCTTTGGCGCAGGCAAGGGTTCGCCGTCGGTCTTCGGACCTGCAAACGTGAGACCAAGTCGCGCATCCTTTACGACTACGCGCTCTTTTGGAGCCAGCCGACCGCCCTCATCGGTAATGCAGAGATCGGTCGTACGTTCGCCACTCTCGGCAGCGGTTTCTCGGTCGAGTCACTCGATTGGACGCTCAGTCGCTCCTTCGAATCGTGCCGCAGCGGTAACACGAGGCGGTATGGGTTCCGGAACTCGAACGACAAGTGGAGTCAATACCCTTAGGGGCAATATGGCTCGTGGCAATCCTGCCAGTTCGAATAGGGCAGCGCAGGCAAATGCGGCCAGGACCAGTGTTTCGCGAACGAATAACGCGGCCCGCGCAAACACGATGCGCACCAATACAGCTGCACGCGCCAACACTAATCGGACCAATAGCACAGCACGATCCAACACAGCCCGTGCGAACCAAACTAGGTCGAGTAATACGACTCGTGCCAACACAGCACGTTCGAATAACTCTAGTCGACCTACCAATACTGCTCGTTCGAATGGCGCCACACGTGCAAATACCAACCGAACGAATACGGCAGCTCGAGCCAATACGAATCGAACGAACAGCGCCGCCCGAGCCAATACGGCAAGGTCGAATACTGCTCGGTCGATCAACACGACTCGCTCGAACCAAACTCGGACCAACAATACGAACCGTGCTAACGCAGCTCGTACGAATACGGCCCGATCCAACGGCGGTGGCAGACCAACAATGCAGCGCAGCGCTCCTCAAAGGCAAGCTCCGCAGCGACAGGCTGCTCCTCAAAGACAAGCCCAGCAGCGTCAGGCGCCTCAAAGACAAGCTGCTCCTCAGCGACAGTCGGCGCCACAGCGTCAAGCTCCTCAGCGACAAGCACCACCCCGCAATAACGGCGGGGGTGGGGGAAACAACCGGAAAGGTCACGGAGGCTAGAAACTCCTGATCGAGACCTAAAAGGCCGCCAAGAACGCTCTTGGCGGCCTTAGTCCTGTTTTATGGGGCCAAAACCGGCTATAAGGGAATAGCCGAATGAGAAGCTACCTTTGCCACAAGACGACGACGTCTTTCACAGTCGACGGGCGCCTCGATAAAGAGCCTTGGACCCATGCCGCATGGACTGACGATTTCGTCGACATCGAAGGTGACGCCAAGCCGAAACCCAGGTTTCGAACGCGGGCCAAGATGATGTGGAACGACGAGTACCTATTCATCGGCGCCGAACTGGAAGAACCCCATATCTGGGGATACGAGACTGAGCACGACTCCGTGATCTTCCACGACAACGATTTCGAAGTCTTCATCGACCCAAATGGCGATAACCAGCTATACGCCGAATTCGAGATGAACGCTCGCAACACAACCTGGGATCTGCTTCTCATTCGGGCGTATCGGGACGGAGGGCCGGCAGTCAACGGTTGGGAGATTAAAGGACTTCAGACCGCCGTCCACTTGGACGGGACTTTGAACGATCCCACCGACATCGACCGAGGATGGAGCGTCGAGATTGCGATGCCTTGGAAGTCTCTTGGTGAAATTGCCGGACGCACATCACCGCCTGTCGAAGGAGACCAGTGGCGCATCAATTTCTCGCGAGTGGAGTGGCACACCGATATCGTCGACGGCAAGTACCATAAGCTCCCCGGTCGCCCTGAGGATAACTGGGTCTGGTCGCCACAAGGAGCGATCGATATGCATCGACCATGGACGTGGGGTTATGTCCAATTCACCACTGGCGCTTTCGGCCAGGGATCTGTGCGCCCTCTCGACGGGCTTGCCGAGCGAACCGCCCTTATTGAGATCTGCGAAGCTCAGCGAAAGTACCGTCAGCAGACCGGCCATTGGGCAAAAACCCTCAAGGACCTAGGCGTTTACCCAACCGGCGCCAACCTCTACGTAACGCCGAGCCTCTACGAAGCAACGATCGGCGACTATCACATCGACAGCAGCTCAAGAATCTGGAAGTCCTAGAGGATTCTCCATGCAACCGAAACGGATCATGAGTACTTACTCAGTCCGGCCAAGCCTTGACTAGGCTTGGCCGAACGAGCTCAGTCGTGGTCTTTGACGGCTGATGGGGTCGACTGGAACGTCAACGACGCTCCTTTAAGACCAGGTGCGAAAGCCTGGAGTTTGATGGTTCCGGGATTGCGCGTTGCTTGAACGAGGACCATGCAAAGGCCGTGGTAGGCAGACCGTCGTGAGGCCCTATCTGGCTCATGACAACTTGCGTCCCCGTTTCCGACTCCAGCTACGGTGCCGGCGCCGGAAAGGCTGAAGTTGATCATGTTGTTCGCATACGGGACGAGGCGTCCCTTCGCGTCGAGCACCTGAACCTCCACCATGGTCGTGTCTTCGTTGTCGGCAACTAGCTTTGACCGGTCGGTCTTAAGGACGATCGAAGCTGGCGCGCCCGTTGTCTCGACTCGGTCTGTGACAACCAGCTTATGGTTGTTGAAGCCCTTTGCAACCAGGGTGCCGGGGGTGTAGTTCACCATCCACTCAAGATGTTCGTACCGAGGCATCTTCTTGACGCCTAGGCTCTTGCCGTTCAAGAAAAGCTCGACGAGTTCGCAGTTGCTATGAACCCAAACGCTGATCGGCTTGCCCTCTTTGCCTTTCCAGTTCCAATGAGGGAATACGTGAACGCTCGGTTTGTCGCCCCACCATGCCTTGTAGTAGTAGTAGCTGTCCTTCGGGAATCCGCACATATCCATGATGCCGAAGTGACTGTTGACGCAGGGCCAACCGTATGGAGTCGGCTCGCCTTTGTAGTCGAAGCCAGTCCAGACGAACCCACCTTCCATGAAGGGGCGGTCGGCGAGCGCCTTCCAAGCCACCTGCGCGGTCTGAGCCCAAGGCGGAGCCTCGAGGTCGTACGCTTGCACGTAGCCTCGCACTCGATCATTGGCGTATTCGCCGCGGGAACTAACTGCGCTTGCGGTTTCGCTTCCGAAGAACGGCATCTTCGGGAATTTGCTATGGAATCGATCGTATCCGCTCGGGTCGTAGTTGCCGCCCTGGAGGTCTTCGACGTTAGAGATGCCGCTTCCCCAACTTCCGTTCATCGCGCACGAGATCGGTCGGGTCGTGTCCCAACGATGGACCTCCTTCATCATCGCAGCGAAGATCTGCGCGCCCTCTGGAGTTCCCTGGAGCGGCTCCTCATTGCACATCGACCACATCACGATGCTCGGGTGGTTTCGATCACGTTGAATCAACTCCCTCAACTCGGGAAGGTCGTCGTACTTCGCGCCGTGAGGCGTCTTACCTCCGATCGCATTTCCGAGGTGCCGGTTCTCGTCCATGACGACCATTCCGAGCCTATCGCAGGCATCGAGAAGCTCCTTCGCCGGCGGGTTGTGTGAACAGCGATAGGCGTTCGAGCCCATCTCCTTTAGCTTCTTGATGCGCCATTCGAGGACACTGTCCGGCATGCCTATGCCGACCCCGATGAAGTCCTGGTGGTTACAGGTCCCCTGGAACTTGACCGGTTTACCGTTCAGGAAGAACCCTTTCTCAGCGTCATATCGCAGGGTTCGGATTCCATAGGAAGTGTCGACGGCATCGGTTGGCTGATTGTCTCGAACGAGAGTCGTATGAAGACGATACAACTGAGGCTTTTCTATCGACCAAAGCTTCGGATTCATGACCGAGATCTGCTGAGTCAAAACGCGCGAATGAAATTTGCCTACTGGCGTTCCAGATTTTACGGAAACGACCTTGGCCCCGTTTGGATCGACTACTTCCGAAACGACCACACAGTTCTGCTCTTTGGCGGTGTCGTTCGCGATCGTGGTCTGAACGGTGAGCATCGCCATCGAACCGCGCACCTCAGACGATACAAAGGTGCCGTTTGGCGCGACGTGGATCGGGTCGGCAACATTCAGCCAAACGTGGCGGTAAATGCCTGCGCCTTCGTACCACCAACCCTCCGACTGCCGTGGGTCAATGAAAACGGATAGCTCGTTCTTCGCTCCGAAGTGGACGTAGGGAGCGATATCGTGACGAAAACCGATGTATCCACTTGAGTGCTTGCCCAGCTTATGTCCGTTCAGCCAAAGGATCGCATTGCGATAGACGCCGTCGAATTCCAGACTCAGGTTCTTGCCTTGATACGACTTGGGGATGGTGAACGTCTTGCGGTACCAAGCCGGAATTTGAGGCAAAGATCCGTGGCTGGCATCGGCTGTTGGGGTGAATTTGCCTTCGAGAAGATAGTCGTGAGGCAACTGAACGACCCGCCAATCGCTGTCGTTGAACTCGGGACGGGCGTAAGCGGGAAGTTCATCGTCCTTCGCGGCGCGAATCGTGGACGGACCCATAATTCCGCCGCCGCCACCTGTGTTTTCGACCAGGACGATGACCGCGTTGGGGCTTCCTTCTTTCCAAGCGCCATCTAGTTCGACATCGAATGGGTCATCCCACACGAGGTGCTTCTTGATGAACGTCCCGTTAACGAACACTTCGCAGTTATCGTCGACGCTTTCGAAGTGAAGAAGGCGCTTCAATCCGTTTTTGGACGGGAGCTTTGTACCCAGGTCAGCACGGAACCAGGCGAAGCCTGGTCGGTTGCGAAAAACATCTCGACCAATCCGAGCTCGATTCCACTTCCGGTCCGCTGAAAACTCAGGAAGTGTCTGAACGTCCAGATCCTTGACGTCTGGGGCAGGTGTCCATTGCCAATCGGTGACCTGGATACCGCCAAGCACCGTATTGGGATCGGTACGGAATCGCCAGTTGGCATCAAATCGAATGTGTTCGCGTGCAATCGGCGCACCGAACGCCGGTCCGGCGACCGAGCCGACTGCAATCGCAGCAAAAAGGAGTGACTGAAATTTCATAAGCGACGGAGTTCCATTTTTCCATCTCTTCTGCCTTCTTCTGGGCTCCTGTGGTTAGTGCCGCTACCCTAGAAATCAAGGCGGAATCTAACCGCAGAAGTCGCAAAAGGCCGCAGAAGGGGTTTTCGTTGTTTTAGTCTGACTGAATTAGCTTAAGTTGATTCGCATTGACTCGGAGGTCGGCTCGATAACTACGCCTTCTTGCGAGGGAACAACGGATCCGCCATCGACGGAACCGACAGAGGAGACGCCGATCAACTGCAGCTTCCAAGTCCGTTTCCCTTTCACCTCGGCAGAAATCGTCTTCCCGGATCGGCTCACGCTCACCGAAAGCGCGGTGCCGCCGGTAAGGGTCGGCACCGTCGCCGTTGCCTGTTGTCCATCCCCAAGTTCATAGACTCGAAGCGTAACGCCATCGGCAAATTCGTAGTCAGGGCGACCATCCTGGGCGCCGACTGCAATCACCGAGTTCGGGCGAACCAGAAGTGGAGCGCTTAAGAATCCATGAGATTCATGCACCCATTTCGGACCGGTAACGACCTCACCCGTAAGGAACTGAGTCCAATTGCCGCTTGGAACGTAGTAGTCGGTTTGCCCGTCGGCCGACAACACCGGGGCGACGAGCAGCGACTCTCCGAGAAGATACTGCCGGTCGAGGTAATCCGACGCCGGATCAACAGGGAACTCAAGCATCATTGCGCGCATCATCGGCACGCCGGTTCGGCTCGTTTCTACCGCCTTGGCGAACAGATACGGCATTAAGCGACACTTGAGCTTCGTGAAGAAGCGGAGAACGTCAACCGCCTCCGTGTCGTAAACCCACGGCACCCGATAGGAAGAACTGCCATGCAATCGGCTATGTGACGAAAGGAGGCCGAATGCGATCCACCGCTTGTAAACCTCGACCGGCGGCGTTCCCTCGAAACCACCGATGTCGTGGCTCCAGTAGCCAAAGCCGGAAAGGCAGAGCGACAGCCCGCCGCGTAGGCTCTCTGCCATCGACTCAAAGCTCGAGTAGCAGTCGCCGCCCCAATGGACCGGATACTGCTGGCAACCCGCGGTTGCCGACCTCGCGAACAGGGTCGCCTCCCCCTCGCCCCGTTTCTCCTTGAGCACGTTGAATACGGCCTGGTTGTATAGGTACGGGTAGAAGTTATGCATCCGCGTGGGGTCCGAACCGTCGAAGTACGCGACATCGGTCGGAATCCGCTCGCCAAAGTCGGTTTTAAAGCAGTCGACCCCCATGTCGACGAGATCGCGAAGAAGGTTGCAGTACCATGCGGTTGCATCCGGGTTCGTGAAGTCGACGATCCCCATCCCTGGCTGCCACTGATCGGTCTGCCATACGTTGCCGTTCGGCTTCTTGAGCAGGAACCCTTCTCGCATCCCCTCCTCGAACAGGTGCGAGCGCTGCCCGATATAGGGGTTGATCCAGACGCAAATCCGGAGTCCGCGCTCTTTGAGCCGCTTGAGCATTCCAACCGGGTCTGGGAAGGTGCGCGCATCCCATTTGAAATCGCACCAATTGAATTCGCGCATCCAGAAGCAGTCGAAATGGAACACGTGAAGGGGAAGGTCCCGATCCGCCATCCCTTGGATGAATTCCGTGCACGTCTTTTCGTCGTAGCTGGTTGTAAACGATGTGGTTAGCCAAAGGCCGAAGGACCAAGCGGGAGGAAGCGCCGGTTTGCCAGTTAGAGCGGTGTACTTCTCAAGTACTTCGCGCGGAGTTGGACCGTAAATGACGAAATATTCGAGCGACTGACCGGGAACACTGAACTGAACCCGAGAGACCTTCTCTGAGGCGACTTCGAAGGAGACGTCGCCGGGGTGATTGACGAAAACGCCGTACCCACGGTTGGTCATGTAGAACGGAACGCACTTGTAGGCCTGGTCGCTGCCGGTTCCGCCGTCGCGATTCCAGGTGTCGACAACTTGGCCGTTCTTAACGAACGATGCGAAACGTTCCCCGAGCCCATATACGCATTCTCCCACCCCAAGGGTGAGTTGATTCATCATAAATGGCCCGCTCTCTTCAACAGTCATGAGCCCGGTGCCGCGATCGGGACTGCGGGTTACGATTTGTCCGTCGACGAGAAAATCGATCCCCCAGTTCTTCTGGGAAACCCGTGCGGTAAGTTTGCCGCTTGTCAGGGTTGCTGTCCCATCGGTGAACGCTGCTTCGGCTTTGGATTGAGGGTCCTCAAAAAGCGGGAACTCGGGACCCACCTGCTTCTCGCCGATCAAGTTAACGGCACGTACACAAATGACGTCCGGCATCGGCGAAGTCAGATCCAAGGTCAGGAGGGGACCTTCGAGGGTGTCTCCGCGGTGACGAATCGGTCGAGTCGCCGCGTAGATTCGAAGCGAACCCACCGATGCCTCAACGTCGTACGCCTCCGCGGCGTAGTTGGCGCGAACGCCCTTTTGCATCATCCAGTTTCCGTCCGTGAACTTCATCGATCTCCCATGGGCCGCTACTGCGCGGTTTTGTTCTTGACCGAGCTATGTCGGTAGATTCGAATTAGGTTGTCTTTTGTGGTTCCGGGAGGCTGAACCTCACCAGGCCAAGACACAAAGTAGGCCCACTCGACTCCGAATTTGTGCATTCGGGGAATATCGGGGACTCC
>Ga0359896_1039_pt1 | contig 35703 bp, 27 predicted proteins | sample SorcelAu500001C5_2_FD_206067 | JGI IMG/M metagenome (GOLD analysis project Ga0359896, IMG submission 206067) | Enriched cells from Trout Bog Lake Hypolimnion, Wisconsin, USA - BChl from Trout Bog BchlTB.Aug20.5000.01 .C5 | ecosystem: Environmental > Aquatic > Freshwater > Lake >...
TATGGCAACCCTGATAAATGTCTAAAAACCCCTGATTGATTTGAGTGTTTCGCAATACTTGTATGGGGGTCGATTAAGAGCAGCGTAGCATGTTGTACGGCGTCAAATCAAGTTGCTTTGGCGATGTAATGCAGCTTATGTGACGGCACCTACGGGATTCTCTGCTAATTTGTCGAGGCTGTTTCTCAGGTGCAACGACAACTCCTGGGCGAAGGCTTCAAGTGCCGCCATGTACTTTCGGACATCACCCGGCGTTATGCTGGGCGACGCATCCTGATGGATAATATTGTTCCGAATATGCGAGACCGAATTAAATATTCCCTTGAAATCGACCTTGATAAGCACGGATACTTCCTCTTCTGAATTGCTGTCATCAGTGACCATTACATCGATGGCTGCAAACACGTCGTCGATACCAACAATTTTGAATAGTTTCTGTACCTCAGCTTCGCCGTGTTTTCCGTACGCAAACTTACATTCGATGTCGAGAGCATCAAATGCATCGTCTTTGCCCCAAAGTATGCCAAGTGATTCAAAAATACCTCGGGTTTTCTCGTGCTTCTGCGGAGCTTTCAAGGAGTCGAACTCTTTGAGTAGGTTAAATGAATGGTAAAGCCGTAAGTGATGCGGAATCGCCGACGAGGCCAGTTTCATTTGATTTACTTCATCAACGTACTCCACTACGACGGACTCCAGAAAATTTTCGAATTTCCCAGCCATCAATAGGATTGCGGCTTTTATGTAGGCGATGTACCGTTCAGGTTCGCTGTTTCGAAATTCGACTGAAGCCTCGGCAGATTTAAGAAGAATCTGCACTTCCTTCAAAGCATTTACGAATTCCTTGTGCGCTTCCATATCGTTTAGCATGGTGTTATGAGTTCAGTATCGACCCGATTTCTCGCATCCAAGTATTCAGACGGTATTCTAGCTGCTTTTTGTCAGAGGTACCGATGGTGATACTTTCGTTGAAGCGCAGGTCATTCGCCGGTAAGTCTCTCAGAAGCAGTCGGATGCCATCTTTGTGTTCAACCAATTTATCGTAATCGGAATGCTCGAAGCTAACCATTACGAAGTCCATAATCGCACGGTTAGGCCGTGTGTCGATAGTGCCATCGGCGTTGTGGCGCTGAAAAGCGTCATGACCAAAAACCGACCATACCTTTTTAACGGTGGTCTCAAACTTACTCCGCAGCTTGGCTATCTCGGTTGGGCTACAGTGCTGTTTGGCGTCGTGGTACTTGTTCAAAGAGCTTGTTACCTTGCCGCTGTAATTGCGTAACTCGCCGGTTCCAATGTCGTAACTGTCACTAATCGTGAAATATCGCAGGATTAGCTCGGCATCAGCCATGCGCTTGTGTGGGGCCGCTAAGTGCAACATATCAAGAAACGACTTGTTCTTTCGCAAGTCCATTATCAAGTCGTTCAACGACCCACGGAATAGGCAATTCCGTAGTTCCTGAGCGCTCAGCTTTACCGCTCCACGATTTAGTCTCATGAACACATCGTATTTGATGTCGGGATGCGATTCCTTAAATATCAAAATTATGCGCAGGTTACCGTTTCGTAGCAGACGGGCTGCTTTCGGGTTCAGTGTCGATAGTTGACACCGATTTAAGTCGGTTAGGACTTCAAGGCCCCGTAATTTGAATTCATTTGCGAAGAAGCGCTTTAGCGAGTTCAGGCGCTGCAACCCATCTACAACTGTCCACTTGCTGTCCTGGTCCTCGGCAACGTAAATGATTGGAATTGGAACGTTAAGCAGAACTGACTCGATTAGGAGGGAGGCGGTCTTATTGTCCCAGACGTAGTTGCGCTGGTACTCGGGGTCAAGTACGATATCGCCTCGCTCCAGCATCGCAACCACGTCGCTTATGCTCTTGTCATACGCTTGTGTGCGGAGAACTCGCTGCTCTTTTGGTATCTCGTCTAGGGCGATGGTCGTTTCACGCTCATCATCAAGAGCTTCATCCGCCTCAACAGGTTGCTCGTCTTCCTCGAACTCAATGTCGTCAGGTTCGTCAATTGCCATGATTCTCTCCTCTGCCACACAGGGGGCCGATAGATTCCCGTCCTGTGCCATGTAACGCAGCTACTGCAACGGCCAGCCGCCGTGCTCGTCGATAACCTCGTCTATCTCGCCCATCAGCCGGATAGTCTCGCCCAGCGCCGCCACGATGCGTCCGTAGTGGGCAATGTCTTCGGCGGTTAGTGTCCGCCCCTTGCGGTCCTTCAGCCACTTGTGGCACACCTGGTAGCCGCCAACATGAAACTCCCACACTTCTTGGGGGACGGGCGAAAAGTATTGCGTCTTGTTGATATATACTCTGCCTTCGGACAAAGCTTCGGCATAAACATAATTTGGAGCAGCATCTACACTGCTGGTTCCGGTCGGGGACAGCCGTGCCGCAGGGTTCGTGGCGTTGGCAAGTGTTGTATGCAAGTTCAAGATCTTTTGGCCACATGAAACCAGGGCGCTGAATAGGCTCGTATTCGACGTGACTGGCACTCGTGGGAAATCGTTCTTGAGCAACTCCGAGTACCGAGTGCGGTAAATCCTGGAATAAAATATGGCGTAGATATATGCAAGCACGTCCACTGGACTTACCTCAAGGCGCTGTTCCGGCGCTTCAAGGCATTCGGCAGGGTCGCCCTTCGGGTTGGCACGGAACAATCCGTGAAACTCATCAAACATCCCAAGCGTCAAGATAAGGTCAGCGTCGTTCTTGGGTTCGCCGTGAGTTGCAACCCTGCTAGGCGAACTCATCGTTACGCCTATACGTTGTCCTAATAAATCGAGGAAGCCGCCACTGAAGTTTACTGAAATGTTTCCGTTGCCACGATTCAGATAAAGTGGAGCAAAGCTTGCATTGTCAGCTGACGACAATATTGTCTTGTCGATAAGACCCGTGGCTACCCAAAAATTCGTGACAACCTGCTCTCTACTTCGCCTCATGAAACAGAGTGCCAAATTTGGCGTTGAAATCATGTGCTGCATGATTTCGCCCCGTGGACGACACATTAGTCCTCGGGAGACTCCTGTATAATACGTAGCTCGGTCATCGAACGGTCGGTAACTAATCCGACAGACGTGAGTCTGGTTCGGTCCACTTTCACGAACGTCGGTTTGAGCTAGATGCACCTTCCAGTCTTCCGAATCTGGCCCAAGGCCAAATCGATTTCTTGCATTTTCTGGCGTAATCGAGATAAATTCTCTCAGCAGGGGCAATATTTCGTCACGTTCAATTTGAATTACAAACTCATCACGGGCGGTGTACAGTCCGACCGAATTAATCGGCATTATGCTAGTGATTGGTAAATACCGCTCGTATTCCGCTGCCATTGTTTGGTCATGGTTTACAAGGTAGTATTGTTGCGCTTGTGGCGTTATGACTAGAGAGCCAATATCTGCGTATCCGGTCGAGTAGAGCACCTCTGCCTTTTCTTCCCGCCGACCCCATAGGTCAGAATGTCGTACAACTTCATTCGATACAATGGGAGTTTTCCGAAAAAAGCCAATTGCGACGCCTTGTTGAATATCGAACACATTCTCGTCGTTAGCGCCGTGCGGATTCTGTTCTTTCCACTTGGAATTACCATGTAAATCCACTACATCCACAAGCGGGAAGGCGGTTAGCAGACTTTGGCGCATTCCTCGAAACGTTGGGTTATTCAAATATCCGTGATTTGTAATATATCCTAATACGCCTACCCCGGCTTTTCCCAGGAACCACTGAGCAATTCTAATGAACTTTACGTAATCATCCTGAAGTCCACGTGGATTTCGTTCGCCTAGCGGTTGTCCGTCAACAGTGTAGTAATCTCGTACTAGTTCCGAGATAAAGCCGCCAATATTTGCTGATTCGTACGAATAGGGAGGATTTCCAACGACCACAGTAATTCCGCAGCTTCGCTTTACCGAACCAGCCGCCCGTGATTCGTGAGCGAGAAAATTGAAGGCATTCATCCAGTTTTTTTGGACTACGCCCTGTCTTCCCAATTCGTCGGGTTCTTCCAGCGTATTCGTCAAGAACACACGCAAGCGCTCTCCACTTTGAAAATCGTAGCCTAGCAGCTTTAACTTTAACCCTAATTTTACGTGGGCTATGGCATACGGAGCCATCATTAACTCAAAACCGTTCAATCGTGGGAGGAGGTGCTTTGGAACGTATTCGTTCCATGCGGCAAGTATTTGCTCCTTGTTTTTGTGCTCCATGCGCCACTTGTCGGTCATTGTTTCCCATATGACCTGAATAACCATTTCCAGGAATGTCCCCGTGCCGGTGGCGGGGTCCAATATCTGAACGAACGGCATGTCCAATGTGACGCCTTTGGGTAAGTTCAGGCTCGGATAGCGAGACTGCATCTGACCCCATGTCGAAGTATCGGCAAGGCCATCGGAAAGGCCAAATTCATCTCGAAGAATTCTATCGACTGAGCGGACAATAAATGAAACTACGGGCTTCGGTGTATAGAAGACGCCTCGTTCAATGCGCTGCTTAACATCGTATTCCTTCAAGAAACTTTCGTAGAAGTGGATTACTGGGTCTTCACGGCCATCACTTGTTTGACGCCCGAAATCGGCTAATATAACGTCCATCTTTGCGTTGTTTAGCAGTTCGGCTATGTCAGAAACGCCAAGCTCATCAAAATTCACATAGCTCGTCTTATCGCTGCCCAGGTTCTCGATTTCGCCAAATAACTCTCGAAGAAACGGGTTTGTTGCGGGAATCATGTGGGCAAGATTCGATAAGCCAAGGACCTGACCTGTTTCCGTCCGAGCGGCGAAGAGTCCGTAAGCAACCGTCTGCGCCAACATATCGGAAAACACAGCAACTTCGAGGTCGTGGACGAGGGCGGCCTTGAATGCCTCATACAGGTTGTGCAGGGGGCCGCTCTTGCGCTCTACATCGTAAATCTCTTGAACACGATTTCTTACTCGACTCGCTAGTTCAGCCAGCCGCAAACTTAAGTCTCGTGCCGTTTCGACAACATAGCCGTGCGGTTTTGTAAAAGCTGCCGACCACTCCTGACGCCAATTGGTCAAATCGGCGGCATTACTGGGCCAATGGAGCTTGCTCAATGACAAGCCTATTGAGTTAAACTGGGTTTCGTGGTCGTCCCAATCGAAGGTCTCCAATACAGGTGTCCCGGAAGCATCGTCCCGAAAATGAGCGAAGGAGATGCGACGGTGGGATTGTTCGCCCATTGCAGAGACAAATAGCAAGTCGCCTTTATTCCAAACCGCTAGTTCTGATGCGTTAGACGAAAGACGCCGCTTTGGGACTAGCTCTCGAAGAATGCGTCGCAAAACTACAACAGGGAGCTTCTTTGGTTCGAACTCCAAAAAGAAGATGCCCCACGGCTGATTTGATACGAGAGGCCGTAACTGTTTGACGCTGCGTAGTTTTACGACGTGTTGCTGCTCAAGACCAAGCTCTTCGGGCGCATAGTCAAAAGTGAGGTCGTCTATATCGTCGGCGGTGAGCGGCCAGTTAAGTTCGTCCCGAAGGTACTCCACCAGGCTGTCCACGTCTTGGATTTGCTGCAACGTTTTGATGTCTTCAGGAAGCATTGTCACCGCCATCGGGAAGTCTCCTAGCGTTACGAAAGTTCCATCCAAGCTTTAAGGGTTGGCTTGACGCCAACCGGTGCTTGAACTCTTCGCAAATATGAATCTTTTAGGTGCTTGTCGAGCTTAGACCGAATTCCCGTTAGAACCGCTCGGTCAAGAACTATCTTGGTCGGGGTTTCAGGTGTGCTTCTGATAAGCTCGGCAATGGCGGTCGGGTCTTCGAGAATCTTCTCGGTTGCTACGTCATAGAGATACCAGCGGGTAAACCCGGCTTCTTCGGTCCACTGTTCTTCAACGGAGGCATCAGTGGCGGCCATTGAATCCTGTCCGGGGAGGGAATAGCAAAAGAACACCGCCCTGGCTCCCGCTTCCGGGTTCTGTTTGCCGCTGAACACCTTCTTAGGCAGTGCCGCAAGCTGATTCGGCAGGTCGGGGTTGTCCCGTATTAGTCCCTGATATTCCAGGTGCATCTTTTCGATAAGCGTTGTATCGCCCTCGTAAGAGTGGTTGAAGTCCTTCAGCGCCTCGAACTCGTCATCGGGCGTAAGAAGCTTCCGGCCCTCAATCCCGAATGTCTTGGATATTTTTAGCGTCTTATGCGCCACACGCTTATAGAGTCGGAGGATACTTTCAAGTTCGTCGGGCGGAAGGAAATTCCAGTAAGCAACGTGCCCCCGCAAGGCAGCGTGGTCGGGATGGTCTGCAACGATACGTGATTCGATTGCCGGATTCATTCGCCGGTCAACACGACCAATGCGTTGCATGAGGCGTACCGGGTTCCAGTGAAGGTCATAGTTGATGAGCCGTGTCGCATCCTGAAGGTTAAGACCTTCCGAAAGGACATCGGTGGCAATCAGCACACGAATCTCCGTGAGGCCGTCCCTGGCAAGCTCAGCACTAGACGAGTCATTGTAGTACGGAGCAAACCGCCGCAAGACTTCGCTTCTGTCTCGGCTGTCCCCGCTGTCCACCTCGTCAACGCCCTTAATACCGGCCTCTATCAGTTGCCGCTTCAAATATCTGGCGGTATCGGAGAACTCCGTAAATATTAAAACCTTGTGCTTCCTAAGCACCGTGTCGGTTTTCAGAAGCTTGATGAGGCCAAGCAGCTTGTCGTCCTGAGACGGTTTGAACTTCTTAAGCTCAATGAGGAAATCGGCAACCTGGTCAAGGTCCAAATACGTTTCCGCAAGTATCTCCTCGACACGATACTCTTCCCGTGGTAGTTCTTCGACATCTTCCAACATTTCAGGCGGCACGATATCCTCATCAACATCGTCTCGTTCGCCACCTTCAAAGTCGAGAGCATACTGCTGTACTTGCCCAAGAAGCTCCGCATGTTGGTCTTTCCAGCGGGTCAATCGTCGCTGCTCGGAATCAGTCGTGCTGTTCTTCGTAACCCATGCCAGCATTTTAATAAGTAGCCGCTGGCATGAGATTTCGAACGAGCAGACAGAGCTTTCAAACCGTTTCAGGAACATCGTTCGTACAAGGGCAACGACTTGTTTCTGCCGGTTTTCCTCTAACGGGTCAACATTGGTGTCGTTGCCCTTGTAATAGCCGAGAGGGTAATAAAACGCAAGAGAAAACAGCGGGTGCTTCTTGGAAAACGCCTTGTCGAGAAGGTCAAGCAGGTTGCCATACGTCTTCTTAATCGAATAGGGCCATACCTGCGGGTCTTCTCGAACCGGGAATGCGGCAACTCGCCCTTCGTTCTGCGCTTGGCTTTGCTTTACGTAAGCTCTGCTTCGCTGCACGACCAGGGCGTTAAACAGCGGGTCGCCTTGGAGAACTTGCTCTGCCTCCACTTCGTTAGTGTCGAATTCTAACTTTGCCTGTGCCGGTTCCTCGGCCTCAACAGGGCCGCCAAGGAGTAACCGGTCTAGCTCCTTTTCCATTTTGCGGAAGTGACCCTGAAGTGAGTGAATTCCTAACGGTGCCGCCTTAAAATAGTCGCTCCTGTCACGGGCAAACAACTCAATCATGTGCTGAAGGTCAATAAGGCGGTTGTTGACAGGGGTTGCCGTAAGCATGAACGTCGTCTTGTCGCCAATCAGTTCGTATAGCTTTCGGTATCGAGACGGCTTCTTGCGTCCTTCGCCCTTTGTGCCAGGATTTCGGAAGTGGTGCGCTTCGTCGATAATGACGACATCCGCCATGGACTTGATGTTTTCAAGGTCGTCTTCCGTTTTTCCACCCCGGTTAAGGTCCGTGTGGCTAAATATCACGAAATTGCTGTAGACGCCTAGAAGGTTAGGCAAGTACCGCCGCAACGTGCGTTCCCAGACCGGAACACGAGCGGCCTTCGGAACGAATAGCACGACTCGCTTGCGCTCGAACAAGGCAAGGCGCTCAATAAGCATCAAGCCAATGAAGGTCTTACCTAAACCAACGCCGTCGCAAAGAAATGCGCCATTGTGCTGCCTAGCTATCTTCATGAGGGCTTGGTAGCCCTCTTTTTGGTATTGGTCCAAAATGGGGAACACGACGGATTGGGTACGCTCCCATTCCCCGGCAGTTAGCTCGTGCCCCCGGAAGAACTCGTGGAGCGCCTTAGCATAAATCTGGAAGGGCGTGAACGGTTGGGTATGCCGTTGGATGACTTGCAATATGTCGGGGGTAATGTCCTGGCTCTGCTGCCAGTAATGCTCATACCACTTCTGTAGCTCTTCGACCTCACGCCGGATTTGGATGTTCAGTTCGATGTTCTCGGTCAGTCCGGGAACAGTGAAGTTGCTGGAGCCAACCAGGGCCGATGAGCCGACAACGCTATATTTCGAGTGAGTGATATAAGCCTTGGCGTGAAACTTGGCCTTTGTGTAGACACGGGCCAGGATCTGTTCGGTACGGATGGCTTCCACGATGGCATCGACGCCAGTTAGGAAGTCGTTCGATTCCTTCTCTCTTTCAATGCTCTCGTCAAGTTTGGTGTTGACGCCGGTCACGAGAGCGTCCCGTGTTCTGCGAGACATCTCCGACCCCATGAGGATGCGAATGTTCTTCAGCTTCTGCCACTGCCCGTCAAGCGCCAAGAGAGAGCCGATTTCGAAGAAGCCGGTAGCGATGTCCATTGCGTTGGCAATGTCGGCCCACTCATGAAGATAGTTCTTGACCTTCCAATCGGTATCGCTGTTATCGACGATGAAAAGGTCGCCACCGGACGCTTTGCTGATTTGTTCGGGCATGGAGTGCTCTCAAGAAGAATGTAGTTCGCTTATGAAGTACAACAAGCACCTGCGAATTCCCTTCAAACGTTGAGAACACCGTCGAATACGCCTGGAAACATATTCCGGCCCCGAATTGGGAGTTATTATTGAATCGCTCTTTCCGCCGACGATTCCCGAAGCCCACGCATACTGAAGCGTGTTACCAAACTCCCGGCGCTCTTGGATGAAGTATCCCGGCTTCTCTGGCAGCCGCCCTAAACGCATCCCACGCCAGCTTCTTTCGGCGTTCTGCGAGGCCAAGAGCGACCTTCAATGCGCTGATTCGCTTATCCAAGCGGGGTCGGTCGGCGTCAGGGCTGTAAAAATCCAGTTCAGTAGTCCGTATCAAGTCTTCGCAATGGTTTTGCTCGGCAAGGGCTTGGCGGCAGGGCTTCAAATATTCAAAGGCTTCGTCAACAGTCATGGTCGTGAACTCCTGGGGGGCATCGCTTTGCGGATGCTCCATAAGAACTATTCTCAACCGGCAACGTTCAGACCTGGCTCTAGTTTGGCGAGTTCTCTCAACTCATACAGCCAATGGATACGCCGCTCAATCCGCTTGGCCTGTTCTTCTTTGTACACGAGCTTGATGAGAAGTTCTCCTATTGCGCTGTTGATGTCGTTCAGGTCGGCTTCGTAGGCGTCTTCGTGGGCATCGTTCAGGGTGGATATGTGCATGTTCATGGTCTGTACTCCGTTAGGCATTGCTCGGGGTTGCCTATTGTAGGATTCGATATCGAAGGGCCGGTGACCTGGCTGGCAGTGTCAATAGAACAATCCATTCTTCCGGGGGCCGAGGGTCCGGGGTAAATCCGACCAATGGATGACTTGGCTATTCTTGGCTGGTGTTCGGGTCTCGCCAGAATGAGAACGATTGGCGATTGCCGTTGGCTCTGAACACCCCGGTACCCCCGCAACCCCCGGAGGTCACGAGGTGTTGACGGCGCTTAACCGGCCCGACGTAGCCTAAAGAACGCTCGTGTCCTCTTGACCTTGATTTCTTCCGGGTGTGATTTTTGCGGTACTGATGTCCGTTCTGGCTGCGGGACGGACTTTGGCGACTGCGGTTCTTGTAACGCCGGGGAAGTCAACGCCCCGAACTCCTGCATCGCCTTTGCGGGTTCGTCGCCCATAGCAAGGTAAACGAATGTCGTGCTCATCTGGCTGTGCCCCAGCGAAGCCTGGATTTCCCGGATGGTGGCACCCGACTTGAGCATCCTCGCCGCAAACGCATGACGGCAGTCGTGTGGCCGTATACGAGTTTCAACTCCTGCTCGTATGCGGGTGTCTTCCCAAATCTCTCGAAATGCGGACACGCCGACTCGTCTACCGATATCATAAGCCCACAACCAATCGTGCTTGCAGTTCTTATCACGAACCTCTAGCCAACGGCGAATGGCATCCATACAATCTTGAGGCGGCCATATCGCCCGGCTCTTGTTGCCTTTGCCGTGCTGGATAAGTATGCCGCCATCCGCCAGGTTAACGTCGCCCACTTTCATATCAAGAAGCTCTTGAAAACGTACTCCGGTCATTATGATGGCGCTTATCATGGCGGCATCTCTCGCCGCCGCTGCCACGCTACGTTGTCTTGAAGCGGCATTGATTATAGATTGCAACTGTTCGGCGGTTACTGTCGGGCGAACAACGGGGTCCTTCTTAGGCAGCTTGATGGTACCGATGGGCGATTCTGTCAAATGGCCCTGGTCAAGACAGTATGTGCATAGCTGACGCAAGGGCATGATACAATTTCGAATGGAACGGGGACGCAAACCACGTTTTGACTGATGGAGCACATACGCCCGAAGGTTAGCGTTCTTTAGCCGCTCCTCAAGCGTGTCGGCGAATCCTTGTTCGTCACACCAATTCAGATAGTAGCCAGACCAAGAACGATACATCTTGACCGTGTTCTTAGCCAATCCCCGCTCGTGAATCAGATACTCAATCCACTCCAAAACCAACGTTCTCACCGACATCAGTAAAGCCCCCCACCTCTTGAGGCGAAGGGCTTAAATCTACTAACAGGTAGGCTCTACTACTTGAGATGCGACTTTTGGTGGACGATGAGGGATTTGAACCCCCGACCTCCTCGGTGTGAACGAGGCGCTCTACCGCTAAGCTAATCGTCCATAGCGTGGCGAACGGTTCTATTATGATGCGTGAATCGCTTGACGTCAAGCCCTACTGCACTCAGGGCTACGGCGTCATTCGCTCGTACGTGGGGAACGCGTGGATCGCGTAGCCTGCGAACGCCGAATGCTCCATTAAGCTCGGCGCGGCTTGCGAGAGTATCGCTTCCATCTGGCTGTTTGTCCGGCCATAAAACGTTACCGCTGGCGTCTCCTTCAATTGCGTCGTCTCAACCGCGACCCACACTGGCTTGCGAATGCGAGATGAATAGCCGATCTCAGCGCGGGCGTCTGCGATCAGGCGCGTGAGTGTTGTGGTGTAATCCATAATTACGATCGCATCGCTTCGGTCGATGATCTGATGGTCGAAGCCGCCTAATTCCGGGTTGCTGTACCACCATGCGATGATTGCCGTCAGGTTGATATTCTGCCCCGATGCGCTTATCGCTGCATGCGTCTGTTCGAGGAGCGATAGGTAACTCGCGCGCAGATCCGGCGACGGCCACGCTGGCAGCAAGTACGGCTCCACATCGTATGCGATGCCGTCGTAGCGTTCGCTGACGGCTCCGGCGGCGTTAAAGCTTAGCAGTGCATTGACATGATCGAGCGCTGACTGCCGCTTCTCGGATCTCGCCCACGAAGGATCGCCGCAAAGATAGTTCACACGCAACCCGTTCGAGTGGGCTGCCCGAAGAAACTTGCGCAATGGCGCGGTCACGGCAGGGTCCGTGAAGTCGCTCGCGCGTACGCCATCGAAATAGAGCGTTGTGATCGCATTATTCGCGGCACCGAACGGCGCTTTGAGGAACGCAAAAAACTCACTCTGCGCATAAGGTTTCGTCCGAATGGCCGTTGTGTTCCACACAAAAAGCGCGCGCGTCGGTGCGGCCTCTGCGTTCGCTGGCAAAATGCATGCGCAGACGATCGCAACAAGGAACCCATAAAATGCTGCGCCACAAAACTTGAAACTTCGCATTCGAGCCCCCTTAACGGATCAGCCGATACTGCGCTGGCGTGCCAGTTAACGTGTCCGGTGCGCTACCGCCGACCTGCCAGTTCCAGATCGTCACATTACCGCGAACCATCGATTTGACGTGGCCGTCGGCGAACACAAAGTTGGCGACGCCGGTGTGACGATAGCGGACCTGCCCGGCAGACGTCCCTGCATAGTTCGTGTCGTTGTCGATCGAATTCCAGCCGTTCACAGTCGCAGTTGAAAGATATGCGTTCCATGCACCCCCGTTCAACGAGCCAGGGTTGTCATAGTACATGACCGCCGCGCTTCCACTGTACGTTGGGATCTGGTCGGCATCGCCATAAACAATGGTTTCGCTCACGTGCGTGAACTGCGAGAACTGAACGGGCATGACATAGCCAAACGTGTCGGCTTGAGTTCCGCCAACGTGCACGTTCATAGAATAGGCGGCCCCGGTTTGCGTGCTTGGGTTGAATCCCGTGGGTGCCGACGGACAGCCAAAGATTTCTGACTGACGCCCGCCATTCCCGCCCGCAATATAAGGAGCAATCAGATAATTCCATTGCACGGCGATCGTCCCGGTCGAATAGCCGACTGGCTCATTTTCATCAAAGTCCTGGACGTATTGGAGCGTCGAAAGACCGATTTGGCGCAGGTTGCTGGCGCAGGACGACTGGTGCCCCTTTTCGCGCGCTGTCGCAAAGACCGGGAATAAGATAGCCGCTAATACTGCAATAATCGCAATAACAATTAGAAGTTCAATAAGAGTAAAGCCTGACAATCTGGTGATCTTCACGAGACACCTCCTCAGATTCCAAAAACTTGCGTCGTGCGAGACGTCGATTCTCTTACGATAAGATCCGCGTTCAGCACGTCACTTTCGACACGATCTCCATCCGCGAGCGCAATCAAGGCTCTGGCCGATGTCCGGCCCAAAATCGAACGCGACTGCCGTACCGTCGTCAATCGCGGCGTGATAAAATCGGCCACCGAAAAGTCGCCAAAACCGACTACGGACAGCGCGCGCGGCACGGAAAGCCCTTCCTCCTGCGCCGCCTTAATCGCCCCGATCGCCGCCAGATCGCTGGCGCACACAACCGCCGTTGGCCGTTCAGCCAGCGCGAGGAGCTCGCGCATCGCGCGAAAACCCGACATTTCGGTAAAACCGTTGCCAACCACGGTAACGCTACGCAGGTCGTGCTGCCGCGCGCCGTTATAGAAACCGTTCAACCGATCGGCGGCGTCAAGATTGTCCGCTGGCCCATTAATATAGCCGATCCGGCGGTGACCGAGTTCGACTAGGTGGTCGATCGCCTCCGCCACGCCGCCCGCATCGTCGATCCAGATGCACGGAATCGACCGCCGACCCGCGTAGCGGTTAATCGCGAGTACCAGGTGCCCCGCGTCGCGCAGGCGCTCGACGAGCCGCAAATGCCCCTCGTGAAGCATGAGGCACGCGATCGCCGACACAGGCTCGAGCGCGCCGGGCGCTTCCGCAACTTCGTAGCTGTGCAGGCGCACATGGAGTTCCTGCGCGGCGATCTCCTGCTGGAAACTCGCAAGAAGTTCGGGAAAATAGTACGGATCGCTCTCTTGCGCGGCCGACGGGATCAGGAGCGACATGGGATGCCGCGTCGTGCGACGCGTCCGTACCGCTTGCTCGACGACATATGTCCCCTTCCCGCGAACTCGTTGCAAAACGCCGTCCTGCACGAGATTCGAAATTGCCTGCCGGACGGTCGTATACGCGACATCGTGCTGCCTCGCAAGCTCGTACTCGCCAGGGAGCCGCTCGCCAGGAAGCCAGGTGCCGGCCTCAATCTGCGTGCGCAGAGCGCCCTCCACCTCTCGGTGCTTTGTTGTCGGTGCAGTTTTAACCGCGACGCCAGTCATAACTTAAAATCTCCATAGATGTATTATCTATCTTATCATAGTTACTGCAAAATGTCAACTTCTCCATAGAAGTTGGCGCAATGATAGATATCGCATTCCGCCAAGAAGTGATTCCTTCACTTCGTATGTCGCCACGAGACTGCCGTCAGCGAGTCATTCTGTACTTCGCGGCCGCGATCGATCGAGCGTTCGAAATTCATGCGAAATTATATCGGAAAAGTGGGGATGGGGCGCACGCGCGACTTAAACAATACAGCGGAATGCATGTATTCTTGACCGGCGGGAGGCACCCTTCGACAAGCTCAGGGCAGGCTGAGTGGAGAGGTCTCTCCGCTTCACTCGTGCCTCGCTTCGGTCGAGATGACAACAGATGACTTTAAATAATAATTGATAGCTGGTCGTAAAAGAATGCTCGAAGCCGACTTTAGCAATATCGATCCCAGGACTTCGTAACAATAATCGATAATCGATCATCCGTTAGCATTATCAGAAACGTGAACTACCAGGATAGATTGTAAGCACATTGCAATGCTACGCGAGCTAGACATATTCTCATTCTCGCCGCTACAACGCGCCGCGCTTCCAGAGGTGCCTGGGCAGCTCGACGGCGAACGCTTGCGGGGGGCCGCTCGTCAGGGTGGCCGTGAATGTTACCCAGCGGTTGTCGGGGGAGATGTGCGGATTCGGCTCGGCAAGCTTGTAATCGTTGGCGGAGGTATCGACGAGTTGAGTGGATTTCACGTTGTCGCCATCGATCTCGAGCAGATAGATCCCCTTGTTCCTCGGGTCGCCATCCGCTACCAGAAAGGTGCCGTCGTGCGACCATGTCTCGTGGATGCCGCCCCAGTCATCGCCATGGACAAGCCGACGCGCTTTCGCTGTCGCGACATTGATTGCGCCAACGTAGTTTTGCTCGTGCAGCGTCCTATTTCCATGCTGGAACCAGATCCAATTACCGTCCGGGCTCCAGAACTCGTGGCCGACCATTTCACCAGGAATGGTACGCTTGTACATCAGGATGGGCCTTGCGTCTCCGAGCCTGAGCGTCCAGATCCTGTCCACCGTGGCCCAGTTGCCTTCGTGCGCGAACATCAGCAGTTTCGGATCGGTTGGCGAGAACTGCAAATGGTCGAGGTTCGCGGTCTCCTGCCATACCTCTTTGATGTGGCCCGAAGCGATATCGATCGTGTAGATCATCTCGCTCCCCATCGCATTCGGAATTCGCTCGATGGCCGCACCGGGCACATAGGCGGCTGGAGCAGATGCCGCCAGAATGGTTTCATCGGCATTGAGCGCGAAGCCGTCCGAACTGCCCCACGATTCCGGCAGGTCCGCGATCTTACGTCTCTTCGATGTGTCGATATCGACTGACCAGGCGGCTCCGCAGGCGTAGTAATAAATCGTGTGACTCTTTCTGCTCACAAACTGATAATGGGTAAGCACGTCGGTTACGAGCGGTACGACTTTTTGGGTTTTGAAGTCGAACACGTAGATATGACGCCACTTATCGGCAAACTGCTCGTCCAGCATGCCGTATCGGCAGTCGGCCGTGAAGCTGTTCTGGTGGAAGTAGACCACGCCCGAGCGCTCGTTCGGGAACCGCGAAAGATGGAGGATTCGCAGCCCGCTTTTCGGGTCCACAAACGTGTCTGGGACATCGGCTGCGCGTGTTTGAATTCCCGACCGAGTCTGCGACACGGAGGCTGCGGCAACGACTGCTGGTTGCATCGCTGGCAGTAAGAGCGACGCCAGCCCGACAGCGATGTTCAGTTTCACGGTGAATGCTGTATGTCTCATGGCTTTCAGCAAAGCACCTATTGCGGCGTGCCTGCGGCTGCGACAGCAGGGGCGGCGGCAGGCGTCGGCAGCGTCACGACAGGCGGATTAGGCGATAGAAATGCGGCCAGCGGATTCGTTGGCAGCGCCTTGAGGCAGTCAATCACGCACTGAGCGTTCAATTCGGCTCCCGCCGGGCTGGTATGCGTGTGGTCGCCGGGAAAGTAGCTCGCCTTCACCGTCTCGGCACCGATGACGTTGTACTTGGCGACAACAGCGGCATTGAGGCCGACGAAAGGAACGTTCTCTGTTTTGGCGATTTCCTCTGACCACGCGCTAAAGCTCGATTTATCGGCACCGAATTTGCCTTCCGAACTGGGTATGTTGCGCGGAATCGGCGACACCAATATGGGGAGCGCACCTTTGGCTTTGGCAGTCTCGGCGTAGTTCTTCAGATACCAGCCATAGGTGTGAACATCGATCGTCGCGCCGGTCTTTGGATCGGTCGCACTCTCCATCTGGTCGCCGGTCCCCTTCAGGGAAGCGCGTCCCGTGGCCTTGTCTCCAGAGACAGCCCCGCCATCGTTATGGCCGAATTGCATGAACACGAAGTCGCCCGGCTTGAGCTTGGCGAGCACTTTATCCCAGTGTCCTTCGGACAGGTATGTCCGGCTGCTGCGTCCAGGGATGGCATCGTTTTCGACCGCAATCTTGGCGGGATCGAAATATGCGCCGATCGCGTCGCCCCACCCCTTGAGCCCCTTTCCAGGGTTGTGGACAGTGGAGTCGCCGATGATATAAATCGTGGGCTTCTGCGCTGCCGCATCGTCAGCCCTCACAGGGACCGCGACCAGGGAGATAAGTGCCGCAAGGGCGGCTATGCCGATCGATAATATTGTGTTTCTACGTACCACTTTTGTGGTTTCCTTTCACATTACCGTCAGTATACTGACGATCGCGCCGTTATTACTTGGAATGAGCGGTGAACTCAGATCCAAATGGAGATGCCGGCAAACCGGCCTTGTTGTACAATGTCGCCGAAGGATTGTCGCCCCAAGCGTAGCGCACGGCGGTCGGCTTTGCGACCCGATCGCACGAGACAACCACCGTATCGCCGACGATCTTCGCCACGGCAGCCTGCCAAGTCGTCCCATCCGCACTCACCGCAAAGCCATCGAGCGATGCCCCATGCACTTCCAGACCGCCCTCGGCGTGAGTGAATGTGACGACCGCCGTCCCGCCATCGAACGTGACGCCGGAGAAGAGCGGCCCCGAATAGGGCAGCGACGTCTCGCCGTAGACTTGACTACGCGCGATCAGGCCCAGACGACGGCCGACTTCCTGCTTGTTCTTGGGGTGGATGTTCTCAGCATTGCCGATATCGACCGCAGTCGCCATATAGGCGGCCGGGATCGTCTTGGTCAAATCCAACTGCGCCTGCCGAACCCTGGCAGTCTGGCTGCGTTCTTGCACCGGGCCTTCCATCGGCTTTCCGTATGCAGCAAGCTGAACCTCAATGAACGGAAAGTCCCCCTCGCCCCATGCCGCTCGCCAGCTCGTTACGAGCTTCTGCATGATATCGAGGTAGATGTCCGCCGTCGGGCCATTCGATTCGCCCTGGTACCAGATCGCGCCTCGAATTGCGTATGGCTTGACGGGGTCGATCATGCCGTTGTACAGCAGATACGGATTGTGCTGGTCTTGATGCGGGTTTTTCGGCGCGCCAGGTTTTCGCGGCGCGCGCTTGCCTGCGGCTTTGGCGGCATCCGAATCCTGCTGCCACTTATCGAGCGCGGCCTTGTAGTCGGCCTGCGCGCCATCCTGGTTCCACGTCGCGATGAACGACTCGTAGCGATCGACGAGCGGCTTGAGCACAGGATCGGCGACGAGCGTCTCGCGGCTTGTCCAGCACTGCGCGGTGCTCGCTCCCCACGTTGCATCAATGATGCCGACAGGCACGTGCCGATCCTGATGGATCTCGCGGGCGAAGAAATACGCCGCCGCCGACATGTCGCCGACGGTTTGGGGCGAGCAGACTGCCCAGTGCCCGGTCACATCGCTCTGCGGCTGGTCGGCGAGCTTGAGGTCTACCGTGAACATGCGAATCTGCGGGTAGTTCGCAGCGGCGATCTCCTGCTCCTGATTCTGCACGCCAGCGAAACTCTTGTGCTCGTTCGATACGGTAAAGTCCATGTTGGACTGACCTGATGCCAGCCACACTTCGCCGACCAGAACATCGTCGATCGTGACCGTGTTCGATCTGCCCGCGATCGTCATCGCAAGCCCGTCCGCGTTGGCGGGCAGCTTCGGCAAGCGAACCATCCATCGCCCATCCGAACCTGCGGTGGTGGACGCGCTGGCGGTCCCTAGCGTAACGGTGACCTTCTCTGCTGGGTCCGCCCACCCCCAAACGGGAACGTTAACGTCCTGCAGCAAGACCATATGATCGCTAAACAACGCGGCTGGCTTGACGGTTGCCTGAGCTGCAAGAGGGCAGCACAGCGCAATCGCCGCGCCGACGACAAGCCAATATGCCTTTGTCATTGGCTCACCTCGAGGCGGATCGAATCGTACATCACCGCGCCAATGGAACCTGCCGACTTGCCCGTGTGGGCTGGTTCTTTCGCGGCGGCTGGCTGCTCCTCCTCGGGCGCAGTCGGCTCCGCTGGCTCCAGCGCCGACTGAGGAAACGGAGTCGCCCGCCCGTCGCCAAGCGTGATTTCATTGTCGCCAGCCTTCAAGAGCGATGCGTCGAAGGTCACGTACTTTATCTGATACTCGCTGTCGTTCCCACCGCTTCGGTAGGCGGCTGGGCCGGTCTTCGGCAGATGCAGGTCAGCAACATTGTGGCCGTTCACTCCGATGTTTGTGTACGTTTCGTGACCGTTGGCCGGACACGAGCCAGCGATGCCGAGGGTAAGCGTCATCGTTCCCTTTGGCTGAGAGGGCAACGTGAAATCGATGCTCCAATACGGCTTCTTGCAATACCACGTCCACTGGGCGTAGTTCCAGTCTGTCGCCTCGTGGCTCTTGCCAATCACGAATGTCACGTCGTTGGGGAAGTTCTGCGGGTAGGTCTTGAAGTTCGAAAAATGGCGCATCCCGTTCGGCCCCCAATTGTCCTCGCCGCCGCGATATTTTAGCGTCGTGCGATCCGGCGTACCGATCTGCCAGAGGGTCTGTCCATGCTTGACGGGCTTCCAATCGAGGGTTCCGAGGTCGGTCGTCATATCCGGGTTGACGGTGACGTTGTCCGCTTCGAATTGCTCGAATTGATTTGCGCCGTAAACATAGAGCGCGTACGTTCCAGGGCGGACCTTGGGGATGGAAAACTTGCCGCCGTCGCCAACACCCGACCAAAACTCATAGCCGTTGGCCTGTAAAGCCCAATCGCTTCCCGGTGCCGCAAGCACCGCTGTCGCGCCCTGCGCACTCTCACCATCGGTCAGACGGATCGTCCCCGTCACAGTTCCCCGTGCCACCGGATACTCGGGATTATTCACCCAGGTGTACGGCCACTTGGTCATCTCCTCGGCAGCCTGCCGCTTCGCGTCGGCGTACATGTCGTCCGTTGTGGCCCCCTGGTTCATGTAGACGAGGATAGGACCGAAAAGCCTTGCCCAGGTTTCCCCGGCATTCACTTCCGCTGAATGCGAGCCGTAATGGCCGCCGATAAACATGGTGAGCAGGGAGTTGTATGCGTGGACGGTCAGTTCTTGCTTGATCGGCCCGCCGTTCACATATTCGTTGCTCGGCGTCACCATCCACACCCCGGCCCCATTGCCCGTCATGCCGTGCAGATGGTGGTCGCGCATGAAGCACGTATTGTTGTACTTGCAGTAAATGGTCCCGTCCTGCAGCAGGTAGGTCGCGTCGGAAACCGTCCTGACCGAAGGCGACCGATCGACCGGCCCCTTGCGAGCATCGTCGATCGCGTGGTCGGTGAGTGAGCGACTGCCCGAGATCACGAAGCGGGTCTGCCCGATTCCTCCGCCGGGAAGGCTGGCGTCATGCCGGAACAATGCGTAGGCATAGTAGCCGCTGACGCCGCGCATCATAATGTAGTGCAGTTCGATGACGAATGGCAAGAACAGCTTCGGCTCGCCGACCGCCGCGACCTCGACGAGGTCTGGCGTGTTTCGCACGATCGTAACCGATTTGATGTTGGCACCCTGGTACCCGGCCTTTGGCGGTTTGGTCGTCACGTCGGGTGGAACATCCTTCTGCCCCCCGTTGACGTCGAAGTACATGCCTTTCTGATCGGCCAGTTCGACGTATTGCCCTCCAACCCGTTCGGCCAGGCGGCTAATGCCACCACCATGCTTGCCAATTTCGATGCGCGCAAGTCCATTGTCCAGCACGATCGACGTGGCACCGTCCGTGACCTTCACGTCCGGCCCCGTGGAAGCGAAGGATGGCGTCACAGGTGCCAGGAGTGCGAGCGAGCAGATCGACAAAGCGAGTATCGAGCGAGTGAGTAAGTTTGTTGATTCGATAGAATTCATTTGACGTAATATCTCTTCTATAAAACTTAGGCTCGAAGGACATCAGATCCCTCCGGCGGCCCCTCGTGCCGAGCCACGCTTGCGTGGTTTTGCACGCGCAACGGTCACGGCCGTGCTACGCGAAAGTCCCAATTTCTTTAGACCAATACGCTCCGCGACCACCCTGTCGCGGAGCGCCTTTTCGGACCACTCACTGCGAACTAACCCTGGCCCGACCAGTACTTAGCTACGCATCCACCGTTCAGCGACTCGGTCTGCAGTAGGTCGGTTGCGCCCATGTTCTTCGCATGCCCGTCGCAGAACAGTACGTTCGTGCGGCCCTGGTGGATAACGATCAGCGCCTGGTGATTCGTGGAGTTGCCCTCATACTCGACGTCGGGAGGCGTGTTGTTTGGAACGTACCAATTAGTGTTCATAACCGAATTGGCATTGGCCGAACCGCATCCATAGCTGTTGGCAACTGGAAAGTTTAGCCAGCCGTATTCGCCGTAAGAATTGTACGTACTTCCATTAAACCCGTAGGGGTACGGCGCTTCCGCCACCATAACGGTGCTCTGTACGTTGCCGATCGTCGTTATGCTGTTGCCGAGCGGACTGTTTACGGGAACGCTGGAGTTATTTGTGTAAACGCCGTTCATATAATAGGTTCCGAACTGGTAACCCGGACGACTAGGCGACCACGCAGCCAGATTAGTAACCGGCGAATAGGTTTCATTAGTCTGTCCTCCAGTCTGATTTAGAGCATAGTCCGGGCACACGTACACATTGGCGGCCTTAACCCAGGGATAGATAAGATCCTGCCAGTGTGGAGCGAGCGCATTATTGTTTACATACGATGCAATTGGAAACATTTCGTCGTTATCCTGGACGTACTGTAATAGCGCCAGACCAATCTGCTTTTCATTGTTCAGGCAGGCCGTCTCACGCCCCTTTTCGCGAGCCGTCGCGAACACGGGAAATAATATCGCAGCTAAAATCGCAATAATCGCTATAACTACGAGCAATTCTATAAGTGTGAAGGCAAACTGGCTTGTCTTGTGCTTACGGATTGTTACTGAGCCTGTCATCATAATGGTTCTCCATTTTTTCGGTCGAGACTATCAAATTACGTACCCTAACAACTTAACTCGAAACGCTGTCGCGCTCTACCATTTGCCCGCGAATGATAATGTTGCGCGGCTCGTCGTCGCTCCCATTGAGGCGGTCGAGCAGCAGCTTTACAACACTTCGCGCAATCTCCTCCGCTGGCTGCGATGAGGAGGTCAGCGGGACCGGGCAATACGACGCGACGAGTTGATTGTCGTGCCCAACGATGCTCAAGTCATGCGGGATTCGCACGCCTTTTCGCATCACTTCGACCATGAACGCCAGCGCAACATAGTCGTTGACGATACACAGTGCAGTCGGGCGCTCGTCGAGCGCCAAAAACTTCTCCGCCAGTTCCTTGCCGCCAAGTTCGTACGCGCCAAGCTTGAATACGAAGTCCGGCCTAAACGTGGCTCCGAACTCGCCCAATGCCCTTATGAAGCCCGCCATGCGATCCGGTTGGGCGAACGAACTACCGCTCGCAACCCAGTCTACCTTGCTCGACATTGCGATACCGAGCTTGCGATGTCCTCGTTCGAGCAGGTACCGGGCCGCTTGATTCGCATTGTTCTCGCGATCGAAGATCACCTGGTCGCATGCCAGCGGAACGACGCTGTCGTAGCTTATCACCACCCCGCCCGCCGCCTGGTACAGTTCGAGCTCGTCGAAGACATTATCCGCGATAAGCTGGGAGGCGCAAACGACCGCGCGCGGCCGCTGCCGACAGATCTGACGCACCTGATCGGCCTGCGTCCGACTATCGGCAGGCCCGTAGGGGCACGTATAGATCGGAATTTCGAGTCCATGGCCGACGAGTTCCCGCTGGATCAGCAGGATCTTTTCGGTCGCGAGCCCCATATCGAGGATGCCGGTCACGATGCACACAGCCTGGTTGCGATGTCCGCTCGCGAGCCGCTGCGCCAGCGGATTGGGCTCGTAGCCCATCTGGCGGGCAACGGAAATAATGTGGTCGCGAGTACCTGCGGCGAGCGTGCCCTTGCCGGACAGTGCGAAGGACACCGTGGATTTGTGCATTCCCAGAGCCCGCGCGACATCTTGTATTGTCGGAGGCTGCCCCGTTCGCTCCACACCTCGCGTTTTTTCTAGAACCTCTGCCATACCACAAACACCTCTTTGAAATCAGAGAGATCAACAGAATATCAATCGGTTGATGAAAACAGTATAACACACGTGGTGCTTCTCGTCAACCGGTTGTTGAAAGTATTTTGGGGATTTTAGTGCGGCGCTTTATCTGTCACACGCGCGAATTTCGCTTAGCCGTGATTTGTAATCACGCGCGCAACTATCCGCTTGCATGCCAACGACTACGCGGTCGGATCTACTTAGCACGAATCAAGTGGCAATTGTTCACTATTGGGATAACGTCAACGGATAAATCCGTCGCTGGAGAGTACAGCCGTGATTTCAATCGCGAAAAGGCCGAACAAAAATCGCCGTTCCGGTTCGTGAACGTTTGAATCAAGCACACCGGAGCGCACTATGTCGCGCTTTGGCCTCGAACCTGAGACCCTCAGCGTGCCAACACGATTCTCTCACCCAGATCCGGCACGAGCAGCGCACATTGCCGCGCTACCATCTCGGCAAACAAGCGGGCACCTTGTTCATTAAAATGCGTGCGGTCCGTCGGTGGATGGGCAAATAGTGTATCGAGTTGCTCTTTGCCAATTCTTGTGTATTCTGCTTCGCTCAGGGAATAGAGATCGACGACCGGAACACTTTTCTCAGTCGCGACGCGCCGCATTGCGGCCGCGTAGGGCAGAAGCTCCTGAGTGAGATGGCTGTCATCAATCCACGTCCCGCGGTGCATCGGTGTGACGAGTATCACATTCGCCCCGATATCACGCCCGCTGTCTATGTAGCCACGAAGGTAGTCGCTGTAGTCCGTATCCGCATCCGTCGATTCAGGCAGGTCTTTTGCATGGGAATCGTTGTGCCCGAATTGGATGAGGATGTACGTCGGTCTGCTGGCCAGAACCTTTGTCCACCTGCCCTCGCTCTTGAACGTCTTCGTACTCCGACCACAAACGGCAAAATTTTGAATCGTCGCTTTGGCGGGGTTCACGAATTCAGGTAACAACTGCCCCCAGCCACGATGAGGGTCCTCAGCCGCGTAGCTTGCGACAGTGGAGTCGCCGACGATTGCGATCGTAACGACCGGCGCACCAGGGGAGGCAGCGGCGATTGGGCGCGTGCCTGCTCCAATCGATAGGCAGAGAGCGCAAAGACAACCGACCGACGAGGCCACTATCATGTTCATACAACCTTCTTTCTTGACCGATCCGGCCGTGATTAGATCCTGCGCTTCCCGCGCAATCGAGAGTGTTCGGTTTGAGTAGTCGCTAATGCGGAAAAGCCATGTAGACCTGAACGTGCGCGCACATCCCGAACACGCCCCAGAGCATTGGGACGATATAGTCGCCCAGGATTAGCCCCAGGAAGAATGGCAGCAGCCTGCCGTAGCCAACGGCACCAGAGTAGCGCATCGTCACCGACTTGATCGCCCAGCCGATCATAAATGGGCACCACATATAGTCCATCGACTGGGTCCCTGACAACACGTATCCAACAGGATTGAACGGCCAGCCGACAAATATTTGCCGAAGCGCCACGAGCGCGGAGACGGCCACGGAGCCAATCACCATTCCCGTAACGGCTCCCCGATCCGGTCGGCCGGGATAGAGGAGCAAGTTATTGATGTGCGAAAGCATGTTGGGGCCGACGACCTGCAGCGCGGGACGCACTTTCGACGACGCGGCACCCAACGAATAATAGATATCAAGGTAGGTGGCAAACGCCGCGATCGTGCCCAGGATGGACGCGATCACCAGCCCCCAGAAGAGTGCCTTCCGCGATGTGGCCACCTCGTCGCGCATCTTGAGCGCTTCCAATTGATGGGGCATGGGGTTGTCCCGAAAATCCATCTCAAACCACGACAGCAGGCCGAAGTCAGTGATCGCCTTGCTTGACAGGGCCTTAACGCCTGTAAAGTCCGTGATAATTCCATGCACAAGAACGCTTGGTGCCCAGGCCCAACCCGCGCCCGCCTCCGAGACGATCCGCGCAAGGACGATCACGATGAGCAGGTAGATCGCCCAGAACGCCGCCGAGGCCCACAGCGGCACGCCGATATAATTCACGAATGCGGTGAGAGCCGCTATGCCAATGGCGGCACCGACACTCGCAATGCGGTTCGAGAGCAGCCCCGAACCAGCTTGATCGAGGGGAATCTCTCGGAGTTCATTCTTACGCGACTGCTTGTAAGCTCGCACGAGCAGAATGACGCCAAACACCACGAATGCGCCAACGCCTTGCTCGGGGATGTAAGGCGGCTGCTTCATGCCCGACTGGGCAATCGCCGCCCCACCCGAGCCAAACGCCGCCGCAGTGACATTCTCCAGCCTCGTCAGGAGGTAGAAAAACCAGCACGAGAACGACACGTCACGCGAGAGAAGAAAGCCGATACTGATTGCGAACGGATAGAATGCGACCGCGAACATGCCCATGTGATTCCAGGGGAGGGTCGTAAAATAGGTTTCAAGATGAGTGGGTTTAATCGGAATCGCGGGCAGTGAGGGATAAAAGTAGTTAAGGTAATCGATGGATTCAAGGATGCCAGCGACTGCAAAGCCTGCCCACATGACTTTGTTATCAAAGAAGCCCTTGGCTGTGGGACGTTCGCTTGCCGCTCCCCGGATCATGCTGAGCGGCAACTCGACCAGAGGAAACGTCAACCGCTCCGACTGAATCCACGGGCGGCTGATGAGGATGCTCAGACACAGCGTTACCCAGCACATCGCGACGATAAACGCGGACCATACTGCGACAGGTACCGCCCAATCCGCGAGCACCGCACGATCGAGGAATGACGCGTGCCCAATGTAAAACTCTTGAATAACGCGCGGATCGTGAGGGACCAGAAAAGACGGGATCAGGTGTATGAAGCGATCGTAGTGGTTGATGTTGTTGGCGAAATACGACCCGGCAGGCAGCATGTTAATCAAAAACTGAAGCATGCCAAAGCCCGAGACACACGTCGCGATCGCAATCATCGAATAGATAACGATCATCTCGGAAGCCGAAAGACCTATACGGCGGTTTAAGGGGCGCAATGCTAGGTTGATAAGCGCTAGGACGAACAATACGAAGACAGGCCCGCGAAGCAGTGAGGTCTGCCCCCAGAGCAACGCCTGCGTGACGACGTAGGCGTAGTTGCCGAAGTAGACCGACACGGGTACGAGCACGGTCCCAATAGCCACGGCCCGCCATCCAGAGCGCGGCTTGAAGTTCTTTCCCTCTGTCCCTAAATCCTCGATTTCTGCCGAACGATCTACCAAATTCGTCCCCGATTTCCTGGCCTCCAGAGCGCGCAAATGTCGCGATCCGCCAATTTATGCATCTTCAAATCGCTTGCAAAGGCAGTATGGCACACATCCTTTGAGGTTGCAACGGTGCCGCGCACTGCGCTCGACGATTTGTCGAGAGCCGCTTGAAAATTAGGTTAAGTAATGATATACCGATTAAACAACCGGCTTGTGGACGATAATTTGAAGCATTACACTAACCCGATGACCACAACTCAAACCGATCGCGATCGCGTGCAATGGCCGGAGTTTTCATCGGCTCACAGGCCCTGGACACGCTGGAGGTGGATGGGAAGCGCCGTCGAGCACGTCGGCCTTACCTATCTGCTTAGCCGCTATGCCGCCGCTGGAATCGGCGGCGTGGAAATCACGCCGATTTACAGCGTCCAGGGCAACGAACAAAGCGAGATCCCTTACCTATCGCCTAGGTGGCTCGAGATGCTTGCCTTTACGGTCTCGCAGGCCCATCGCCTCGATATATGCCGACCGGCACAGGATGGCCCTTTGGTGCTCCCCAGGTCACGGATCAAAGCGCCCTCGACAAGCTCATTCTAGTCAGGCAAGTCACGCGCGATCGGCAGCCGGTCAAACTTGATGCAGGCGAACACTCCATGCCGCCAGCGCGCACGGAGCGAACGGGGAGAGAGTGCGCCTCGAAGAAAGCGCGAAACCCGACGGAAACCTCGAATGGATGCCGCCCTCCTCGGGCGAGTGGCGTATATACGCAGCCTCGATCGCGTGGGCCGGGAGGAGCGATAGGCAGGTGTATCAACCCTGCGTGCAGCGACCACCCGTGCGCGCTATCTTCCTTCGTAACTGTTCACGTTTGTGAGAGTTAATTTGCGCCAAATTGTCATTTCGACCGAAGAGCATCGCTTTGGATGATCGGAGCGGAGAAATCTCGCCTTTGGCCATCATCTTATGTATTGGCGAAGGAGAGATCTCTCCGCGCGGTCCAAGGCGGTGCCTTCGACCTTGGTCGAGATGACAAATTTGCGGCATTGGATAAACCACTGTCCCTAATCGTGAGCTGTTACCCTTTCTCAAGCCAAAGCCCTAAGTATAAAGCAGTGCGGTATGATTTCGATATTAATTGTCTGAACGGAGAGTGTGATCCATAACAATTTTTTCAGTGGCACGAAATAGGTTGCAGATTCACCCCCTCTCCAGCTACCGCATCCCTATGATTTTCACATCTCACGCTCAACCTGCCAGCTTGCCTGTTGATCCCGATCACATGCGTGTCGCACCCCCTAACGCCGAAGGGCGTCCCGTTATCAGGACGCCCTTCCCACCCATTCTCCCCACCCGCGCCTACGCCGACGCGCCGCTCGGAGAGCGCTGGCCGCGGCTCTTGTCCTGGCCCTTCGGACCACGCTGGTCCAACGGCTTGCCGCCCGTGTTCAAACTCTCGCCAATCGCCAGCGAGCGCCCCACCGTGCGCAGGCGGACGCGAATGTTCTGGCCGACAAACTTGGCGGCATTCGTCACGTCCACCTGGTAGCCGCCAGCGATGTGCGCGGTTGCCCAAGGGGGCGGCGAAAGAACGCATTTTTCGGCATTGCACTCGATCACCGTGCCACGGCGCGGCAACGGATAGTTCTGCTCGATCTTGGCCATTGTCCCCGGCTCGACTTCGAACTTCTCGATGTGCCAGTTCGGCTGCGTCCGAATGTAAATCGCGCGGCGCAGAGTGTGTTCGAGCCGCTCGATATCCTCGCCTTCGGCACCGATGAGTTGCGCGGCGACATCGGGATGCACGAGGATCAAGATCGCCTCGCTGTTCACCGTGGTCGAAAGCTTGGTCACGTAACGCTCGACGTGCATGCTGACAGTCTCGGCGGACGAGACGCGGCCAAGGCCGTGACAGTAGGGACACGTGTCCGTCAGCGCGACATCGACGGTTTCCTTGGTACGCTTGCGGGTCATCTCGATCAGGCCGAGCGGGCTGATGCTGGCGATCTTGGTCCGGCTGCGATCGTTCTTGAGAGCCTTCACCAGCGAATCTGTGACCATCTTCTTGTCGCGCGGGTTGTCCATGTCGATGAAGTCGAGGACGATCATGCCGCCGATATCGCGCAGGCGAAGCTGGCGGGCAATTTCTCCCGTGGCCTCCATGTTCGTCTGCAGGATCGTCTCCGAGAGGCCGGTGCTTCCCGTGAACTTGCCGGTGTTGACGTCGATCGATGTCAACGCTTCGGTCTGGTCGATTACGAGGTAGCCGCCGGAGCGGAGCCAGACTTTGCGGCGTAGGAGACGCTCGATGTCCTCTTCGACGCGGTAGTGCTCGAACATCGGCTTAACGCCGTCGTAGAGGTGGATGCGATCTGCGAGTTCCGGCGAGATTTTGCTGACGATTTCATGGGCACGAGCGTAATCTTCCGGGGAGTCGAGGATCAGTTTGTCGACGTCGGAGCCAAATGCATCCCGAATGATCGTGTAGATCAGGCTCATGTCCTGGTGGATGATGCCGGGTGCCGGGGTGGTTTTAGCGTTGTGCTGGATCTCCTGCCATGTCTCGACAAGCATCAGGTAGTCCTGGTAAAGCTCGGACGCGCGCTTGCCCTCGGCCTCAGTGCGGACGATGATCCCAAAGCCTTGCTGGCGAAACTTGTCGACGATTCGCTTGAGCCGATCGCGCTCGCGCGCATCTTCGATTTTGCGAGAAACGCCGACGTTGTTGGCATCGGGCATCAGCACGAGGTACCGGCCAGGAAACGACATGCGGGTGGAGACTCGGGAGCCCTTGGTTCCTCGCGGGCCTTTGACGACCTGAACAACAAGCTCTTGCCGTGTCTGAACCAGCTCCTGAATCGGTATTTGTCGCCGATATCCGCGTCCACGCATCGGACGGCGTGTGGGACGCCTGTCCTGGCGGGCCGCGCGCTCGGCCCGAGCGGGTGGCGCAGGCTGCGTTGCGACGCTTTCAGGGCGTTCGGCATCGTCGCTGTCACCTTGATCGTCGCCATTCTCTTCGCCTTCGGCATCAGCGACTTCGTGCAGCGCATCGGTGTCGCCTTCCAGGTCCGTGGAGCCTGGGGCCAGATCGAGGTCTTCTTCATCGAGCGATCGGTCATAGCCAGCGGCATGCGCTTCCGCGAGTATGGCGTTCGCCTCGGCGACCAGATCGCCGCCATCCTCTTCGTCGGACCTGATGCGCTCTTCGATCGCGGCCGCCACTTCATCTTCGTCGACTTCGTCAGAGGCGTCGGCATCGACAGGCGAAAGATCTTCCTCGATCTCCTCTTCCTCGTCGTCATCGTCTCCCTGATCGACAGCCTCGGGCAAGATGTCGGCGACATACAAGAATGCGTTGCGTTCAAGCCCAATATCGACAAATGCCGCGTCCATACCCGGCAGGACGTTTTCGACACGTCCCTTATATACATTGCCCACGACAGGCTCTTCACGCTCGACGCGCAACTCTACGAGTTGGCGATCGTCAAGCACCGCAATCCGCGTCTCACGGCTGGCGGCGTTGACCAATATTTCTTTTGACATAAATCCTCCCAGGCATCGCCTGAACGTCTGTGGCGCGCACAAATCTGCGGTCGGCGGAGCGCTCATTTGGCATTGGAGGCACTGGAGCGCAGTCTCATACCGGGGCAAAACAGGCGCGAGTGGAAGTCGATTGACTTCTCAGTAGAATAACTATACCTCGTGGAGAATAGCATTCCGGCTTTTGTGTCCCACAAGCGCGGCTTGCGAACGGAATTTGGCATCAATCGTCAAATAATTTTCGTCAAAGCAACGATTTGGTTGTCATCTGACTATTGGTATGATTTATAATGGTCGTAACTCCACCCTCAGAAAGGTTTTACAGAATGGTTTATGTTATCACGAGCGCGTGCGCTAAAGATGAACTTTGCGTCGATGGCTGCCCGGAAGAGGCGATCTCATCGGGAACCGTGACGGTAGACGGCACCACCTACGACCAGTTTTTCATCGATCCCGCCAAGTGCTCCGATTGCGGTTCGTGCGAAGCCACGTGCCCCGAGACGGCCATCTTCGCGGAAGACGATCTCGAAAGCGACACCAAACAGTTCAAGGCGATAAACGCCGCGTTCTTCAAGCAATAGTCCCGCACACACCATCCCCGTTCGTCTCTCAACCGACGAACGGGGACGAACGCCGCGTCGCCCCTTCCCCTCCGAAATGTCCGGGCTCCTCTCTGTATTCCGTCGAATCGCCGATTTGGTCGAAATACCACCAGTGGTATGCTGAATACGAAATTGCCATTTACGACGCGAAAGGAAGAAGAGAATGGTTTATGTTATCACGAGCGCGTGCGCTAAAGATGAACTTTGCGCCGATGGTTGTCCAGAAGAGGCGATCTCATCGGGAACCGTGACGGTAGACGGCACCACCTACGACCAGTTTTTCATCGATCCCGCCAAGTGCTCCGATTGCGGTTCGTGCGAAGCCACGTGCCCCGAGACGGCCATCTTTGCGGAGGACGATCTCGAAAGCGACACCAAACAGTTCAAGGCGATCAACGCCGCGTTCTTCAAGCAATAGGCGCACGCTGACAGCGCCGGATCGATGCCAGACCGAGCTATATTATTACCTCGGCGCGTTCCGGTTGCTCTGTGCGCCCGCGAGGAGGCAAGTTGTAGGGCTTCCAATCGGCGCAAGGATCAAAGCTGTCAACAAAGTGTGCCGTGCGTCCTGGTCGCAGGATGACAACGGGCTCGGCGGTTTATCACCACCGAGCCCGTGGACGCTTCTATGGTACGCCGACGAAACGGCGTGCGATTTAGTAGCGATCTCGATCGTAGCGATCGGCATTGCCACGGCCGCCGCCTCGGCTGCCACGGTCTCCGCCGCGATCGCCGCCCCGGCCACCGCCGCCCCCGTAACCGCCGCCGCCGCCATAGCCCGAACCGCCGCCGCTGTTGCCGCCGCCACCGCCGCTATAGCTCGGTCGGCCGCCGCCGCCACCGCCGCCGCGCGGACCACCGAAGCCACCTTCAGTGCGCGGACGCGCCTCGTTGACCACGAGATCGCGACCACCGATATTGCGACCATTCAGCAAACGAATCGCGTTCTGCGCCTCGTCATCGGTCGCCATTTCGACGAAACCGAAGCCGCGGGATTGACCGCTGTATCGATCGCTCATTAACGATGCATTTGTGACGTTGCCAGCTTCCGAAAAAATCTCTGCCAGCTCTTCCTGCGTTGTGCTGTAGGACAGGTTGCCTACATATAATCGAATTGACATTTAACTCTGGTCCTCCCCGGACAGTACGCTCCCGTGCGGGATGGCGCCGCCGAGCGCAGGGCTCGGTGTCCAACACCCGTCTCCGAAAGCTGACGATACTCTTCAGAAAACCAGCCAGAGTCAACGGAATCCGAAATACTTACCTACGGTCGTGGGCAAACTGACTGTCCTGAACGGCGCTTCCCATTGGACTTGACAATTATAAATGACTTATTGCGACTTGTCAAGCTCATTGACTAAGCGATTGTGCGAATTTCGGCGTTCCAGAGCATCCTCAATTCTAATGCAAAGCAAACGTAGCGCCATATTGGAACGGAAGTGACGTGGTGGACAAATTGCAACTCGTCAACGGCGCAATGCCGTTCATCCGACTCGGTGGACAAGCCGCCGGATAACTAACTCCCAAGATCACCTTGTCCCTCCCCCCGCCAACCGCATTCGGCTTGAGCCACTTGGCGTGGTTGTCTGCCATAAGGAAGTTCGCGCCGGTTTGATGCCGACCGTCCGACGACGTAAAATAGGAGTTGGTCCCGGTGATATCTGCGGGATTCGCATCGAGCGCATCGCCTACAGGGTAGGCATTGGCCAATACACCGGTAGCGTATTTCAGACTTGTCGCAGTCGTCGCCCCGTTTCCAGAGTTTCCTCCGTTTAACGTATTGGAACTGACGATCGATATTCCCAACGCGCACGGCGAATGCTGAACATCATTCACATTTATGATGAAACCCGAACAGTTGACGACTTCCAACAACTGCACCGTCATAGACGGGCTCGTCATGATCGAAATTGTGGCCGGGATCGGTGTGATCGCTGCCGTATACCCAACCATGTTTGCATTCACCGCGTAGGAAATGACGTCGCCAGGTCCCGTGTCGTCTGGACAAAGGAACACGCCAAGACTCTGGACGTACGGGTAGATCTGCCCTGCCCAACCATTGCCGCCTCCGCACGGATTCGTGCCGCTGGGAACGGTCTCGTCGTAATCCTGCTCGTATTGCGCATAGCCTAACCCAAGCTGCTTCAGGTTCGATAAACAAGCAGCCGCCCGGGCCTTTTCTCGCGCCTGAGCAAAAACAGGGAACAGAATAGCAGCCAATATCGCAATAATTGCGATAACAACGAGCAATTCGATTAATGTAAAGCCCTTCGATTTCTGCATATTCTTCTCCTTAGCCACGCAGCCACCAAATTATAAACGGCAAGGCTCGACAATTCGATCCCCGAGAGACGCAACCGAAGCCCGCTCGATGAGCGTCGTGGGCCAAACAGTGTGACGCGGCGCGCATCCTCGCCCGTCAATGATCTCAAGCAAGAGGCTGACAGCCGCTGCTCCCAGATCTTCGAGCGATTGGCTGACCGTCGTGAGAGGGGGCATCGAGCGCTCCCCGTCGACGATTCCGTTGATCCCGACAACGGACACATCACGCGGCACTCGCACACCGACGTCCTGCATCCCCCGAATTGCTGCGAGCGCGAGCAGATCGCTCGCACAAAACAGCGCTGTAATCCCTAGCTCCGGCTTGGAGCCGATCAGTCTTCCCCTGCTGTACCCTGACTCGTATAATGTCGGCCCATCGAACACGAGTGCGGAATCGAACGTCAGGTCCGCCTCCGCTAGCGCATGGCGATAGCCCGCAAAGCGCTGCTGCGCAAAATCCCTGATTTCGCCGCAATCAACATAAGCAATCCGCGAGTGGCCCCGTGCGATCAGGTAGCGCGTAATTTCGTTCGCTATCGCAAAGTTGTCAATATCGATTGAGAAGCCGCCGTCAGGAGCAACGCCCCCGTTGAGCAGCACGAACGGAATGCGGGACTTCTGCAGCGACGGGATAAGCCGATCGTCCCAAACGCCAACTACGATTAGCCCGTCACACCGACCATCGGCGAATATCAGGCGATCCGGAGCATCTGGAGCCCACACCTTCGAGTTAAACACGCTCACCGTCTGCTCGTTATCGCGCGCAGTATCGAGGATCGCTCCAATGAGCGTCGCGTAGTACGACAGGCTCAGAATGTGCCACACATTCGGCGTGACGATTCCGATCGTATTCGTGCGCTGCTTGCGAAGACCGCGCGCCAACGCGCTCGGCTGGTAGTCCATTCGCCGGATGGCATCCATAACGCGGTCGCGCGTAAGATCGCTGATCTTACGATCGTTGCCGTTCATAATTTTCGAAACCGTCGCAGTGGATGTTCCACATGCGTTCGCGATGTCGGCTATTGTTGTCATGTCGCTAACCACGTCGGGGTAATCGATTACCCCAACCGTATTCTAGCATGGGCGCGCCACCTTGTCAATAGGATTTTTGAGGATTTGAGGAGATCGTCGATATTGCATAACACCGCCCTTCTCGGCACTGCCGACGCCTAGGGCGGAGGTACTGAGGCGCGCTATGCATCACTTTCGCAGCGAATCCCGAGGCACAAATACAGCGTCCAAGTGATACCGCTGTGGAGGGGCGCTCAAGTCCTTGATACGGCGCATCAGACACTCCCATGCCGTTGCGCACATCTCGTCGATCGGTTGAGCGATTGTGCTTAACGAGGGATTGAAGTACTCCATCTCCGCAATGCCGTCGCAGCCAACCAGGGCGACGTCATGCGGGATGCTCAGGCTACAATCGGCGACGGCTCGGTACACACCGATCGCAATGTCGTCATTCTGGCAAAGAATGCCATCTGGATGGCCGCGTTCCCGGATGTAAGCGGCGACCTCCTCACGGGCGACTTTCTTGCACCCCGTCGTCAATTCGATAACTTCCATGTCCTGGGAAGCCGCTATCGATAATTCTCGGAACGTCCGATAGCGCACATCCCAGTCCGATGCCATTTTCCCTCTGGTTGTTACGTATGCCACACGCCTGCAGCCCGATGCCACAAGCGCACCTACAGCACTTTTAACGCCTCTTGCAAGATCGACCACAACACAATCGGAACCATCGGAACTGTGAACCCCGAGTAGCACGAATGGCTTACGCGTTTCGATCGTCGAAAGAGGCAAAGCATCAAAATCCTTGAGCACATCTACCGCGATAATCCCATCTGCATCCGGTGAGGAAAGGATATCCGAAAAGTCCAATTTTATGTCGCCGCTCTGCCGGATCGTAGTCGTGTAACCAACTTCAACGGCGCACACTTCGAGCCTGTGGATAATCAGATTGTAGAACGACGTCTCCCTGCTCGGGACCCAAAGCGCAACAACATGCGTCTTGCCTGTCGTCAAAGCGCGTGCCGCCTTGTTCGGTCGGTACCCCATTTCTTGCGCGGTTCGCAGAATTCGTTGACGCATTTCCTGCGAGATCGCCATGTCCGTGCGACCATTGAGAACTCGCGACACCGTGCCATGGTTTACATTCAGACGATCCGCTATGGTGCGCAATGTGACATCACCAGCCATATAAATGCCTTTCAAGCCCCAGGTTACTGCTCGTCAAGCAGCCGAACTTCTGCCTTAATCATTAGAACTTTCGCTTCGCGAATCAGACCCACCTTCCCATCGGAATGGGCCCCTTCCTCCCGCGACGGGAGGAGTTCAGGAGACTTGTAGCGCTTCGCGAAACAATCTGCACTACAAGCTAAAATTGGGGTCCATACCATGAGAAAGCGTATATCATGTCCGCGCTGGTGCGGTGCCTTCCCGGCATGAAGGGCCGCCTGAGGCAGCCTATTCTCTCAAGCGAAAGTACTAATCATATAAAGTTGTTCCTGCCCATAGTAACCGCTATTATAGAACACGGCCAGGGTGCCGTCATGAAGCGCCAGAAGGTTATGCCGCCAGAAATTGAAACCTTCGCCGGTGTCGAATGCTTCCTGTGGCATACGATCGATCCATTCGATTGGCTCTGGCGCATAGGTCCACCCGGAAACCGGCCATTCTTCATCTGTGTATGCGAAACCGCCTAAGCTCGGAGGTGGTTCTTCCCGAAATACATTGGAATCGGCCGCGACGGGAGCTGTCGGCGACGCATTCAGCAAAGCGATCCAGCGGTGCGTCTTGCCCGGAAGCAACTGCAAGCCTCCAACCCACCCGCTAGCCCAGTGATGTGGCGATTGTCGAGGCGGCAAGATCTCGCCGAGCTTGCACACGGAGGTACCGGAAACGCTGCGGAGAGCGGCCCCCTGCGCCGACCCCATGGGACTAATATTGCGATCCTGGGGCTGGTCGGGATAGCCCATGTAGAAGTATAGGATTTCTTGGCGATCTTCAAAGAAGAAACCGGTGACCGCGTCCACATGCTTTGAATCGAACTCTCCCGCCTCGCCGCACGGAATAAGCACTGCCGGGTCTACCTTCCATGGACCCGCCAACGACGCAGACCACGCCTGCTGGACCACCTTATGACCGTCCACGCGACTGACGATCAGCAAACAAAACATTCCACCGATCCTCGCAGCGTGATTGGGACGGTATGGGTCTTGAACGATAAACGGCTTATGGGCGTATCCCGAGCAAATAGCCTCTGGGTTCACAAAACTTAGAGGCTGCGGCGCTTGCCAATCTCCACCCCCCGCGCGATTCGGATCCTCGCAGAGGGTGTCGCCGCAGCCAGGCGGCGAGAAGAAAAGAAACATCCGCCACGTATGATACTCGTCGTCCCACACTATGCAAGGATCGCCAACGACGTGAGATCCCATGCCATCAGCGGCCCTGCACAACACCAAGCCCTGTCGCTGCCATTTTGCCCCGAGAACCATCGAGAAGTCCACCATATTCCATCTCCTAATATCTTAGACAACCGTGTGTCTTAGGTGCTACTATATCATTAATTCCAATATTCGTCAAGGTGTTCTTAAGCCGCAGGCATTTTTCAACCCTAAAACTTGCGGAAGGATCGACCAGGAGTATTAACGAAACTGCAGCAGTCCCATTACGATCAGAAGCACGCCCGCCACCAGGGGAGCGCGCACTTGTACGACGGTGCCTAGTCGCGGACCGAGACGACCGCCAAGCCAC
>Ga0359896_1046_pt1 | contig 31316 bp, 24 predicted proteins | sample SorcelAu500001C5_2_FD_206067 | JGI IMG/M metagenome (GOLD analysis project Ga0359896, IMG submission 206067) | Enriched cells from Trout Bog Lake Hypolimnion, Wisconsin, USA - BChl from Trout Bog BchlTB.Aug20.5000.01 .C5 | ecosystem: Environmental > Aquatic > Freshwater > Lake >...
CAGCCTGCCCCCGGGATTCCAGCACCAGCCTCAATGCGTTCACTTTTTTAGCCATGCCGCAAAAGGTTGCAATTCATGTGCCATAAAATATTGCGGCCAGACGAACAGTTTCCGCGCCTCGACCGGCAGCATTTCCCGTCCATTCATTTCGGCCTGCCGCTTCGCACCGGGGGGCCAATTTCCTTTGCGGTTAATGCCGGTATTCTTTCGTTGGTTTTACAGATTCAATCAAGCCCTGCGCCTGCTGCCATGACCATGCGCTTGAATCAGATCGTCCGTTTCCAAACTTTTCGAATGTGTCCGACCGCAGATTTGACCCGCTCGCGGCACGCCCTTATTTTTTAATGATTCAGTTTGAACAACCCCTTAAAACCAACCGTCTTTCTTGGCTTTTCCATGCCGGGTAGGAACCGAAGTTTGGAACTGGCTCATTTTTGGCTTCACTCTTTTCAAAAACTCCTTTAAATTCGAGAGGTTGCGCATATGGTGGAATTGGCAGACACGCTACTTTGAGGTGGTAGTGCCGCAAGGTGTGCAGGTTCAAGTCCTGCTATGCGCACCACTTTCCTAATGAAAATGAAGGTGTTTCGGCAGCTTGCACAGAGTTTGCAAAACATTCAGCCCGTTCTAATGATAAGCGTGTGGCATTCTTTGTCACCATCCGCCACAGATCGAGCAAAACGAAAATCTACTCGACTGTCGGAAATTTCAATTACTTCCGCGTCGCCTTCACTGTCGCTGGCAAACCTGCCTGCCTGTTATACCTCATAATAACAGGCAGCAAACATTTCAATACCAAAAAACGGCGTATGCGTATCCCGTATTTCCTTCACCGCGTGTGCCCATGTTTTTAAACTGACGCCAGCTCACATGGCCATCCAGGAACAGTATGTTGCCTCCGGCCGGGATCGTTCCATTCATGTGCGGCGAAGTGACAGTTTTTTTGCCGGCAACTGAAGCGGTTACGGGCACGGCAGTGAAATTGGCCGTGGTGGCCAGATTGCCTACCGAAATTGTGGCATCAGCCCCCAGTTCCCGGTCTGTTGGATGCAAAGGGGGCTTCGGCGTCATACTGGTGTTATCATTGATCGGATTCAAACCAGTAAAGGGGGGACCAGAAAAAGCCAGATAATAGCCGATAATTTTGGCAGTGAGGGAATAGTTCCATATATTGGATTGGTTGAAATCCTGATAGGAAGGACAGAAAAGAACGTTGCGGCTCACCCCCTCATTGATCAGGTTTGTGGCAACCACAGCATCCATGTCCCAGGGAAAATATGCGTATTGATAAACGGGAAGCTTGTCCTGATTGTCATCCGCATACATATGGCAGGCCAGACCGACCTGCTTCAGATTGTTCATACAACTGGCCCGTTTGGCGCGTTCCTTGGCTTTGGCCAAGGCGGGCAACAGCATGGCCGCCAGAATGGCAATGATGGCGATGACCACCAACAGTTCAATCAAAGTGAACGCGAAGTTAAATGTTTGGTCGCGGATTTTCCGGTGCCTGGGCCACCGCCACTTGGAAAACTCATTTGTTGATTTTACCAGCCATTTTATTGTCATCCATTTCATGTCTTGTGTTGAGCACTTAAAGTCCATTTTGGCGTCGGAAGAATTCTTCCGATCCAAAAAACGCTATCGCAATTTTCGAGCTCAGGGCACGAGAAGCCGGTAAAACATTTTAGATACTCCCGAGCTGATTGAGTTGGTGACTCTGAAGTTGCCATTGGCATCGAATGCATTTGTGGAAGCATAGGTCCATGTGGCCAGCGGTGCGGCCACGTTCGTTGACGTCCGCACATAATAGGTCGCGTTGGCCACCCCATTGGTGCCGCTAAAGATCACATTGCCTGGGGAAGTCGTAATGCTGGTGAAAACGGGCGGCGATACGGTGGTCGCCGTGCCAAACACCTCGATTTCTTGGAGAAGCTGGCCCTGTTGCAGCGCGCCATTTGCATCGGTCCCCGCAGAGAATGTAAACCTGATTGCTTTTACCCCCGACACATTCAGACCGGTCAACGTAACCAAAGTAGATGCGGATTGGCCGCCTCCCAGATCGTTTACGGCTGCAAAAGGCATGAAATTAACGGCCTTTAGGTAAGTGAAGTTCGTGCCGTCCATGGATGTGGAAACGGTGTAATACTGGTCGTCGAACGACGCATGATCCAACCAGCCTTCGAAGATCTTAATGTTGCTCAAGGTGTATCCGCCGGGAGCCGGACTGGCACCGCCGAGCGGAATCGTGAGCGTCACCACACCATGAGTGAGTATCGTGCCAGGATTCAGACTGCTGCCGTAGAGCGTGTTTCCATAATAAGCTATTGCTCCTGTGCCCGACACGGCATTAACATCATTGACAGTCGTCGGACTGCCCACATCAGCCCCGCCGGTGCTCGAAGTCACAGTCGAACCCGTTAATAGGTTGGTAACCAAGGCCGCACCAGTCGTCGTGCTTTGGCCGCTGGTAAAGTAGAACTGGCTGTTGCCGGCATCATTGTTGTTATCACCTGTGTTGGATTGATCGCTCTCCACAACTGTGCTTGCCGGTGTCGGCGTGCCGAATACTTCGATCTCCTGAATCGCGAGGCCTTGTTGCGCCTGATTATTGGCATCCTTTCCAGCGGTGAGTGAGAAGCGGACATACTTGACACCGGTGGAAAGGCCGGAGGCGTTCAGGTTGGATAATGTCACCAGACTGGAACTACTCTGGCTGCTGCCCAAGTCATTCGCCGCAAGGAATGGCATATAATGAACCGTGTAAAGATACAGATAATTCGTTCCGTCACGTGACACGGATACATCATAGTTCTGATCGCTAAATGACGCATGATCCTGCCATCCGCAGAACGCCGAAAGCGATGAAAGTGAGTAACCCGTCGGGCTCGGGCTGCCGCCGCCCAAGGGAACGGTCAGCACAACCTTGCCCTGCGTCGTTCCGTTGCCAGAATTTAGGCTGCTGCCAAACAGCGTATTGCCATAATAGTCCAGCCCCCCCGTGCCAGCTACAGCCTGGCCGTCATTGGCGGCCGAGGTGCTGCCGACATCCGCGCCGCCGGTGCTGGAAATTACAGCTGAACCTGTCAGTAGGTTCGGCTGCAGAGCTGCGCTGGTATTAGCTGAGCGACCGCTGGTATAATAAAACTGACTGTTATTGGTGTCGCCATTGTTATCGCCGATTGCCGAATAATCATACTCGGAGATGTTCCCGGGAACGACCTTGGACACGGTCGGGAACGTGGGAGCACCAAACACTTCAATCTCCTGAATCAACTGCCCTTCCTGTTCCTGACTATTGGCGTCGAGTCCTGCGGAATAGACGAACCGCACATACTGAATTCCGGCAGCCAGACCATTTGCATTCAGGTTTGTCAACGTAACTAATGTAGATGCATCTTGAGTTCCACCGTCGTTCAAATCGTCGGCGGCGGCAAAGGGCATGAAGTTGATTGACCGCAAAGCGAAATAGTTTGTTCCATCCCGGGAAACAAGAAGTGTGTAATACTGGTCGCAAAAGCTGGCGTGATCCGTCCAACCGCCAAAAACCATGATTGTTGACAAGGTATAGCCGCCCGCAGCCGGAGTTGCCCCACCCAACGGAATGGTGTTCGTAACCAAGGCTCCGCCCACGAGGCTGTTGCCAAACAAACCATTGCCATAATAGGTCATGTTGGGATACGCGCCTGAACCTGTTCCACAAGCTGTCAGGTCATTCAATCCGGCAAGGGAGCCGACGTCGGGCGTGTTGCCCATCGCGGTAGAGCCGGTGACCAAGTTTGGTGTCAGCGCCGCGTTCGGGGAGGTGGTTTGGCCGCTGGTAAAATAGAACGTGCTGTTCAAGGGATCACCCTGATTGTTGTTCCCGATATTTGATTCGTCGTCCTCGCCGACGGTGCCTTGTTGCAACTGGATGGCCGCAAACCAGGCGTCGCCCATGGCATCGTATCCGGCTTGCGTGGGATGGACTCCATCCGCCAGTTGGGAAGGCGCGACCACGCTGTGCATATCCACAAAATGAAAGTTCGTGCCCATGCCCGCCACCATGCCGGGAATCAACGCATTGTAAACCTGTTGATCAGCTTCATAGGTGGCATTATCGGTCCGTGGAATCAGGCTGGCTACGAACACTATCGCGTTTGGTTGGTTGGTTGCCAACATGTTCAGCAAAATTGCCAGCTTGTTGGTCATCGTCTGGGTATTCTCACCCTGTGTCCGGTCGTTTGTCCCTATGTGCAGGAGAATGATATTGGGCGAAATCGCGGACCGCCCGGTGCCGTTTCCACCGGCCAGCCAATAACCGCCATTGTTCCCCGTCGTGCCATCGTTTCCCAAAAGGTTGTTGTAAATCTGGTCAGTTCGATAACCCGAGTGACCTTCGTGATGGATTTGCCCACCAGCGGTAAGAGTCGGCGACGGATTATCTGTTTGACTGCCCAAGAACGAAAAAGTTGCCCCGGCGTTCGTCATCCTCTTGTAGAGCTCAGTCCGATATCCGCCGGTCACCTGATAGCCATCCGTAATGCTGTCACCAAGCGGTAAAATGCTTTGGGCATGGACGATTTGACAGGATGCGCCTGCAAAAATAGCACTCGCCACCAGTGCCAGACTAAAATGGCACTTGCCGATCAAATGCCTGATTTTCGCATTACCGGGAAAGGATTGTATTTTCATGAGTAATTTAGATGTTAATTATGCTTTGACTTCTTATCCTGAAACAGTGGTGACTAAAACTAGCAGAACCCTGGCTTGGCGTCTGTCGCTACAAATAGTGACAGATAATGCTCTGGCTTTAAGATCACCAATATTTATAAATGCAAATATAACCAGACTAGAGGCAACCCGTTCGCCAAATTGACCGGATTTTTGAAGGTTGTAAAAGCCCGGTAATTAATCCGGTGAAAACAAAATCACCGGTTCCGTCTATCGGACGGAACCGGCAAAGTGATTGTTTCTGAATCAGAAGTATGTTTGCTTTTGGCCTCGCACGGGTTTATTAAATCTTCCCAGCATTGCGACGAACACCGATGAAACCGAGCGAGCTGAAGCCGCCGATCAACAGAGTCCAAGTGGAAGGTTCGGGCACGGGGGTCGCGGTTCCGAACGCCGTAATTTCCTGAAATAGTTGGCCTTCCTGCTGCTGGTTGTTGGCGTCCGTTCCGGCAGACACAGCAAACCGTAGGTCTTTGATGCCAGTCACGTTCAAGCTCGACAATGTCACCAAAGTTGACGAATCCTGTCCGCCGTCAGTAGGATTGTCGTTGGCGGCCAGAAATGGCATATAGTTAACCGAGTAAAACGGGGTATAGTTTACCCCGTCGGTCGAAAGAGAAATGGTGTAGTGCTGGTCGGCGAAGGAAGCATGGTCCCCCCATGCGTTATAAACCGAAATCTGACTCAGATTGTAACCGTTGGCGCTGGGACTGCCGCCGCCCAGTGTGACGGTGAATGTCACAACGGCATTATTCGCTATAGAGCTTCCAAATTGTGTGTTGCCGTAATAGGCCATTTCGTTATACCCGTTGCCGAAGTTAGCTCCTCCAGAAGTGGATCCGCAGACCGACAGATCATTGATTCCTGACAGCAAGCCCACATCAGCCGCACTGCCTGTAACAGTGGATCCGGTGAGCAAATTCGGCACCAAGGCAGAAGAAGCACTCGCCTCCGAGCCGCTAAACGCTTGTCCGCTGGTAAAATACCAGATGCTGTTGTTGGCATCAATGTTGTTGTCGCCAGTATTAAACTGGTCACTTTCCGTAACTGCCAGAACCGTCAGTGCCTTGGAGGCCATGATGGTCACAGCTAGTAGTGTCGCAATTTTTGTAATTGAACGGAGAGCGGTTGCATTTTTGAGGGAATGGTGATTCTTCATATGACTTGTTTTTTATATGTGTTTATATGCTTTCTGGCCACAATGGGTAATGCCAAACTAGCAGAGCCCTGTCGGGCCGTCTGTAGCTACAAATAGTGACAAATCATGCCGGGTTTATATCGTTCAAAACCCCTATTAAGTTTTATGCGGGGCAACCGCAACTATTTAGCCATAATTAATGAAACAAGCTGGTCGAGAAGTGCGGGCGCATTTTGTCGAAGCTGCACAAAGAATCGTTCTGCTAGGGAACCTGCACCTGCATATCGTCCAACTGGGCATTCCCGGTGCTGTCGGATAATTCGAGGCGCCGGATTCGGCCATGGTAAACTGGGGTGTTTAGGTTGGTGCATTCCACCCAGTTATAATTGCCCGGGCCGGCAAAGGTCGCCGTTGTCACAAAGCTGCTCCCCAGCAAATCCTTGCCTTCGGGGTCGTCAAAGGCGCTAACAGTGATTTGATCGCCGCTTCCCCAATAGGTGCTTAGCCAAAACGAGGGGAGGCTGACCGGCTTGTTAAAGATGAACACTTGAGGACTGCCATCCCGGTATTGATAGGCATTGAAGTTATTGCCCCCCTTGATGGCGGAGGTATGGTCGGGACCGCCATTATAAAGTCCAACATTTACATAACTTAACTTCAAATCAGGAACAGGTTGATAGCTTGGAGGAATCAGAATCCTGTTTTCAAATGGAGTCAGGTCATTGAAGTGTATAAGTCTGCCAGTGACGGATTGGACTTTCACTTGCAGGCTTCGCTCGAACCCTTGAAACCTGGCCGTGACTTGTGCCTGTCCCGGCCCCACTGCATGAACTACTCCCTCGTGATCGAGCACCACTACGTTCGTGTCACTTGACTGATAAGCGGTATCCGGCAGGCGGGTTACATCGCACTGTCGAGCAAGCTCAAAGTCGGCCATTACGGACGCTTGACGGGACATGCCTGGAACCAAAAGCTGGACCGGCAGGGAAAAGCTGATGTTGAGCACCTTTCCCAGGTTGGTGCAAACCTCGACCACCAGATCATCCAGATTGGCGTCGTCGGCACCAAAAATCTCCAGCCTCCGGATTTTCCCCGTGAATTGAATCGAATCGAAGTTGGTGCATTGCGTCCAGACATATCCACCCCGTCCGGACGATCGAGCCGGGGCGACGAATGCCGCTCCAATCAGGTCTTTGCCGCCGCTGTCCGCATAAGCACTCACGGTCACGGGGGCGCCGGATCCCTCGTATGTCGCCAGATAAAACATGGGGATGCTCACCGGTCGGCAAAAGCTAAATGCTTGAGGTCGGGTTTCAACGAATTGGTAGGCGTTGTAATTATTACCGCCTGGTTTGCCCGCCGTGTGATCCGGACCGCCATTAAAAAGTCCCACATTGTCATAGCTGATGACCAAGTCCGGCACCGGTTGATAATCCTCCGGTATGGCGACGTAGTTTCCGATGTCGCCCTCGGACACACTGAAGTCCAAGAGATGACCGGGCAAAGCTTCTACTTCTTGGCTGGATTGCTCCGTCCCCAAGCTGGCCGTGATTGTGGCTCGGCCGCTGCCCACCACGGTCAGCATACCTTCGGTATCAATTGTGACCACTCCACTGTTGCTGGTCCGGTAAACCACGCCGCAACCCGAAGTGACCAATGAATCAGCATAGTGCTCATAATCCGCGATGACGGTCACCGGCACTTTCTTGCCCGCGTAAAATGGCCCGGGCGGCAGTTGCAATTGGACGTGTTTTAACGTGCCTGAATTAGTGGAGACCACTACCGAGATGTCATCCACATTTACATTCACCCCGGATCGCGAGGAAATTTCCAGCCGGCGTATCCGGCCATTATACAGTGAGCTGTTGAGATTTGTGCATTGACCCCACAAGTATTTTCCCTCGCCGGGAAAAGTTGGCGTGCTGGCCAGCACGGTTCCCAGGCAGTGCTCGCCTTTCTCGTCCTCCCAAGCAGTAATGACTCCCTGATCTCTGACGCCGGTGTAGGCCGTCAGCCATAACGAAGGCACGCTGACGGGCTTGCTAAAAGTGAACACCTGCGGCACGCCATCACGAAACTGATAGGTGTTGAAATGGTTGGCCCCCAAAACGCCGGTCGTATGGTCTGGTCCGCCATTGAATAGCCCCACATTTTCGTAGCCGATATGGATGTCCGCGACCGGTTGATAATCTGCTGTCAAACTCTGTCGGTTTTGATCGTTGTTCAGGCCAGCATTGAAGTCGAGCACTGCCCCGGGCATAACATTGACCGGCAAAACGGTGGTGAGTCCATTCAACGTTGCTGTGACGGTTGTTCCGCCGGCATGAACCCCGGTAATCAATCCTGATCGTGAGATTGTGAGCACGTTGGTATCACCGGATTGGTAATTCACACCCGCGCCAGAAGTGACATCGGTATTCTCGTCGTCAGCATAGCGCGCGATGGTTTTTAATTGGACTGGCCCGATTTCGTGGACTTCACTGACTGGTAGTTGAATTTCGATAGTTTTTGGGGAACCCAAATTCGTGGATACTACAATAGCCAAGTCATCCACTTGTGCGTTGCCGGTGGAGAAAAAATCAACGCGCATAATACTGGTTCCCAAATCCTTCAGACCGGTGAATTTCGTCCATTGGTAGTTGCCGCCAAAGTGGTGCGGGGGAACTGCGCACACGAGGTTGGTGATCAGTTTTGCACCGTTGGCGTCGGCATAGGCCGTGATTCTGATGTTTGGATCATCGCCATCGGCCATCCCACTGAATGTGGTCAGGCATACTGAGGGAATGGAAACCGCGCGGTTGAAAGTGAACACTTGCGGCGTAGCCCCATCAAAGGAGAACGTGCTGTAGTGAGTCCCGCCGGAAATGCCGGAAGTGTGATCGGGTCCCTGGTTAAAGATGCCCACGTTTTCGTAACCAATCTTCAAGCCACGAACCGGCTGGTAGACCGGAGAAATGAGCACGTGGTTCAGGCTGCCGTCAAGACAGGCGCCGTCAAAATCAACCACGCTCAAGCCCGCCTGCTCGTTCGCAACGATCTTGCGGATCGCATCAAACCAGCACGCCGCCATTTTATCGTAGCCCGTTTGATTGGGATGCAAGCCATCGATCAAATCCTCGGCAGCAAGCGCCCGGCGCAGATCCAGAAACCAGACCCGCTGACCCAACGTCGCATGTCTGGCAACCACCTTGGGAACGTAGGGGTTGAACTCTCTCTGGATTGCATTGTCGGCCGCCGCATTATCGGTGCGTTGCAAGAGATTGGCCACGATGAGCCGGGCGGAAGGCCGCAAGGTTTCGATGCGCGCAATCAATTCGTCCAGACGGTTGATCGCTTGATCAGGGTCGTGCTTTTGCCCATAGTCGTTTGTTCCGATGAGCAGAAGGATAACGTCGGGGTCGTCCACGGATTCCAGCCAGCCAGAGATGCCGGCGGTAATTTCATCAATGCGAAATCCTGAATGCCCTTCATGATTGACGTTCCCGATTCCAGGGGCACCATTGTTGGTTTGCGTGCCGAGAAAGCGCACGGAGTAACCGGCATTGGTGCACAACTGAAATAATGGCATCCGATAACCGCCGGGAACGGAAAAACCATCCGTGATAGAGTCGCCCAATGGCAGGATCCGCAACACAGCTGAAGAGTGTTCAGGGAACAGGAGAACGGCCAGTGCTGCCAGGCATGGCAACACCCGCAGCGCCCGGACGAAGGGATGGCTAATGAAGATTTTTGGTCGCACAACCTTGAGATATTGCTTCGGTGGGCCTTCCGCGTAAAGCCGGTTTGCTCGGTTCCCAATGGCAAACTGGCCTCGCACCGGTTTGGAAAACGACTTGTGAAAAAAACTACCTTGACCCATCGAAGTTGTCTGTCGCTACAAATAGTGACAAATCTGCCTCCCGAAGTTTACAACCTATGAACTGGGTTATTATTTACTTGGGACGATATTTGGCAATCGCCTCTGTGCGGGTGCGCACATGCAGCTTTTCGTAGATGCGGCGGATGAAAGTATGCACCGTGTTCAACGTGATGCCCAGTTCCGCTGCTATTTCCTTGTAAAAATAGCCTTTGGCCACAAGTTCGAGGACCTGCCGCTCCCGCGTCGAAAGATTGTCATCGCCGGCGGAAAGCGCCGGCGTCCCGGGGAACGCCTGGGCCACTTTGCGTGCGATGACTGTGGTCATGGGCGAACCCCCAGCCACAACATAATTCAGCGCGCCAATCAATTCCTCAGGGCTGCTGCGTTTCAACAAATAGCCCACTGCGCCGGCTGATAGAGCGGCAAAAATATGTTCGGCATCTTCATATACTGTCAGCATCACAAACAACATCGCGGGGCATTCGCCGCGCAATCGGCGCACGCACTCCACGCCATCCACCTTTGGCAGATTGATGTCCATCAGCACGATATCCGGGCGGTCTTTGGGCAGCCCTGCCAACGCGCCTTCGCCATCGCTGTAGGTGGATTTACACCGGAACCCCACAGAGGCGTTCACCCATTCGGAAAGCAACACCCGGGTGCGCGAATCGTCTTCGACAATGGAAACCGTTGCCAGTTTTGAACCCGCCGGCAGGGACACCGCCGTTCCAACACCGGTTTGTTTTGCACTGGATGATTTCATTGCTGGATGGGAATGATTAATCTGACTTTGGTGCCGACACCAGTCTGGCTTTCACACTCAAACCGGCCGCCGAGATCCCGCAATCGCGCCTCCATGTTGTTGAGACCGTTCCCGACATTTTCCCGGTTCCGAGTGCCAGCATAGTCAAAACCTTTTCCATTGTCTTCGACGGATAGACACAATTCCGTCGATTGCAATTGCGCCACTATGCGCACTTCCGTGGCAGCTCCATGCTTCACCACATTGTTCAAACTTTCTTGATAAGCCAGAAACACGTGGTGCCGTGCCTCGGGTGACAAATGGACGGGCGGCACGTCCAAAGGCAAATCCAGACGGCACCGGATTTCAGCGGATTCGAGGAACGTGCGGGCAAACTCGCCGAGATATGTCAACAAACTGTCCAAAGTGTCATGCCGGGGGTTTACCGCCCAAACAATTTCGTCCATTGACCGGGTTAACTCCGCTGTGGTCCGGTGGATCTCGGTGATATTTTCCTGCGCAGATTTCGGGTTGGTCGTGCGCGAAGCGGCCGTCAACGAAAGCATGGAGATGCGAGTCAAGCCTACACCCAGTTGGTCATGGATATCCCGGGCGATGCGCGTCCGCTCGACTTCGCGCGCACGTTGGCGTTCCATTTCCTCGCGCTTGCGGCGCTCGCGTTTGCGGGAGAGGCCGGTGGCGGTTAGCGCCACTCCCGCAATGCCGGCCAAGGCTGTCCCGACGAAAAACCACGACGTTTGCCAAAAATATCGGTGCACAATCAACTTCAACGGCACGCCCGCCTCACTCCAGGCCCCGCCATTGTTGCACGCCGACACTTCGAAGACATATTCACCCGCAGGCAAATAGCTGAAATAAACGGATCGGCGGTCTCCGACTTCCACCCATTCTTTTTCAAGACCTTTCATCCGATAGCGAAATTGCACGCGTTCCGGCGAGTTGAAACTCAGGCCGGCAAAGCGTATTTCAATATGGCGGCGGCCCGGCTCGATCTCAAACGATTGCTCACCTTGACGATCTTTTTTTGATGCGATGCTTCCCAGATCAACCGATTCTCCGTTGACGATTATCTCCTCCAACGCGACCAGAGGCGGAAGTGCATTATATCGTGCCGCGTCTGGATCAATCATCGCCAGTCCCTTGTTGCAAGCAAACCAGAGCTGGCCGTCACCGGTGCGGCACGCGTTCGGCTGGTTGCCGCCGGCAAATTCCATTGTCGGAAGTCCTTCGGCAAAACCAAATACCTGGCAGGAGACCTGTTGATCCTCGCCGTCAGCGCAGCGCCGCAAAGCATCCTTGGCGACCCGAAATATTCCGGCATAGGAGCTCATCCACAGGCACCCTTTTTGATCATCCACTATGCTGCAAATCACATCGCTGGGCAGGCCATTCTTGGACGAGATGGTAGTAAACCGGCCTTCCTTGTAGCGGCAAATCCCGGATCCATAAGTCCCAATCCAGACCGAGCCATCGTTGTCAGCAAACAGCGACCAGACGGTTTCCCCAGGCAGACCATCTTGTCTCAGGAATTGCGTCCACTTGCCGTCCAGCAATCGTCCCAATCCATGCCCCTGTGTGCCCACCCAAATGGCGCCATCGACCCCTTCCGCAAAACAACGGATGTCGCCACGGGCGGCGGGAAATTCTTGGGCCAGCGAAGTTATTTCTTCGTTCTTAATACGAACTGGTTCATTGTCTGTTCCCAGCCAGATGGTCCCTTCGTGTGATCGAAACAGGGCATTGATGTGCCCTCCCGGCTCGGTCTTGATTCCTACACGTTCGGCCACCTCTTGAGTTTCACGCCATAGTCCGTCACTCAACGTTCCAATCCAGAGCGCATTATCCGAATCCACGCAAACGGCCTGAACCGGGGATGCCGCCTGTTCTCGTAGCTGGGACATGCCGGTGAAAATCCCGCGCACATAACGATAGACACTGGCTTTCTGCGTGCCAATAAACAGTTCTCCCGGTTTGTCTGACACCACGGAAACCACCGCACGGCCCAGCCAATGGTCTGGAGGTTCCACCATTGTCACCACGCGAGGCCGAATGACCTTCAACCCATTGGCGGCAGTTCCTATCCAGACATTTCCCTCACGGTCATTATCTAGACAAAGAACCGAATCATTGGCCGAGCTGTCTTGAATTGGCAGCCGACGCTCCACGCCATCCGGGCTGATGATCGCCAACTCGTTTTCGCCTGCGGACATCAGTATGTGACCGGAAGTCAGCTCCATCGCCAATCTTGACATGACGCCCTTTGCATTGTGATCGCCGCGGTCATCGACCCATCGGCTGTGCTCCCAGCGCCGCAAATGATCGCCATCAATCACCCAAAATCCACCGGCCCGCGCGGCAAACACCACCGGGTTGGGGCTGGTTGTTGATAATTCGATTTTACCGCCTGTTTTTTCATCTGGTGTCAATAATTCTGAGAGCGTCGCGCGCTCGGAAAGCCACACCACACCATCCACATCACGCACCAGTGCTGGCGTCGCCGGCTCGGCTTCACGATTGTTATTTTGCCGGGCCGGTGGCCGCATACGACCGGCTTGATGGTTTTGGATCGGAAGAATTTCACCACGGCGATTCAATACCCAAAGCACTCCATTTCTATCCTCAAGGATTTGGTCAATTGCCGTTGACGACCACTCCTTCGGAAGTGAAACGACTTCGAACCGGCCGGCCACAAAACATCCGAGCTCTCCATTCTCACAGCCGATCCACAAGTCAAAATCCCGGTCTTCAAACAAACAGGAAATCAAATTGCTGGGTAGTTCAGGCACGCTGGTTTTGTTGTAAGACTTAAGATGAATCCCATCATAACGATCAAGGCCATCGGCCGTGCCCAACCACAGGTAGCCATCGTGCGTTTGGACAATGGATCGAATTTTGTTGACCGGCAACCGGTCTTTCATCTCCCAGTTTAACACGGAATTACCGCCCGCTGGCGACTCCGCGCCTGCTGAATGGTCTTCTGAGGCTGCCAACCCTAACCAGCCGGTCAGAACAAGCGAGGCCAGACACCTATAGAGCCTGTCACGGATTACCCATTTACCGATGGCACGGCGGCCATTCAGTAAACCGGAGCCTTCGCCAAATGTTTTCATGATTATTCGGAGATTATCCAGCATCAACTCAAAGCACAAGCCGTAGGCCAATGATCGCTCCCAAGCTGCTACCACCGCCCGGCCACTTGCCGTTTGGCAATGTAGCTGTTTGCCAACGCCCGTGTGATTCGATCCAATGATTGATGATGATGCGTTCCGTGTAGAGCGTGCTTTCCCATTTGGCGTCATTGACCTTTTCGTAATAATCAAAATTTTGCTTCGCATAATCGGCAAACAGCGGCGTGCGTTTTAGAACAGGCAGCGCACTTTTGCGCCGTTGGATTAGAAGTTCCTGTAGTTTGGCGACAGCTTGGGCATCCGTGCTGATGCCTTCCATCGGCACCCGCTTGACCTGCTTGACGCCGGCAACAGAATCTTCAATGGTCAAACTGGGCATAATATCACCCGTTGCGATCCTACGGGCCGAGAATCGGACGCTTGCGCTCGTCCATGACTTTGCTGTATGTTGCGCGCCGATGTTGATTTTGACTAACAACTGTGCACCCGGCGTCTTTGCTTTCCGTGTCAGCGGATTTCATGGCGTTACTCCAGCGCAGCCACTAGCACAAAGTCAAACAGCGACTAGCAGCAAAGTCGCAGGTCGGTGAAAATACGGTTGCCCACGTGGCGGAATTGGCAGACGCGCTAGATTCAGGTTCTAGTGAGTAACATCATACAGGTTCAAGTCCTGTCGTGGGCACCACTCTTCAGTTTCTGACCCGGCGTGACACATCATGTCAGACAGTGACTTTCCCCTTGTATTCACAGGGTTTTTATCGCTTTCTGACCCCTTGGTAACTGTGACAGGCAGTGACGGCAAAAGACCGTCTGGGACTAAAGTTTGTGCGTGTATTTGTGCGTCATGCTTTGTGGAAGGAACGGACAATTTCGCGACCGCACCCCGCAGCGAGAACAAGGAAACATCCGCGTAAGTGTTCGCCGTCAGCCGTGGATCATTGTGGCGCATCAATTCCATCGCCTCACGTTGCGGCACACCGGCACGATGCAAGTTCGTGCAGAACGTATGCCGGAGCGAATGAAAATCTACCACTCGGCCTTGACTGTCAGTTTTGGGTATGCCCACGGCTTTCAAGTGAGCATTGAACGCAACGGAGTGCGGCATCAGCCCATCAAACACCAAATCACCAGCCTGTGCATTGGCCGGACGAAATTGTAACAACTCGGCGACTAGATCAGGATGCAGGGGTAGGCACGCCAATTTGTGATTTTTACTGACAGAAGCACGCACCGTCACCGATGGTTTTTCCGCGCTCAAATTTAAGTCGCCCCACCGGAGGGCTTTTAACTCGCCGTGCCGAATCCCGGTCAAAACCGCCGTCAGATAAACGATGCGCCTTTTGCCAGCGACTTTGAGCAGGGCTTGGATTTCGTCATCCGTGTAAGCGCGCCGGGCACGGACTTCCTTGCCGCGCGTTTCCGTCTTCTGAACCACGGCCAGCGGATTGGCGGCAAATCGCCTCTGCTTGACCATCCAATTCAAAAGCCCTTTTGCGCTCGCCAGATATTCATTCATCGTCTTGGCGGCTTTCTTGTGTTCGCTCCGCCACTTCACAAATGAGTCGGCGGTGACATCGCGTAATGAATGCCAGCCGCACTGTTCTATCAGCAGCAACAGCCGGTTTTCAAATTCGGCGATGTATTGAGCATTCCGCCCTTTTGCCCGCAGATCGCCGATGAAATCTCTCAAGTGTTTCGTCAGCGACTCTTGAACCGCATCCCGCATGGCTTTGGCTGGGATTAAACCGTGCAACTCTTTTTCGCGCTCCTGCACCAACTGGCGCAGTTTTTCTTGGGCAACCTGTTTGTCCGATACGCCCAACGAGACCTGCGAAATCCGGCACTCACCATCCACGCGGATTTTCGCGGAATACAATCGTGATATTAGGTGTTTGCCGTTATGCCGACGTTTTGGCCGATAAATGTAAGCAATCATATTTCTCCTTTCAATTAACTCGGTTGACTCAACTTTTCAAAATACGCTTTGACCTGGCTTTCCAACATCCCCACTGCCCGGCCAATTCGCCGCAACGGTGGCAGCTCGCCACTCTCCGCTCTCCGTCTTACCGTCCGCTTGCAGACACCGAAAATCCCCTCCAATTCCGGGAACCGTATCAAACGATCATTAAATTGATGCTCCGTTGGCATAGAATCAATCCTTCCATTTCCAAGTTTTCAGTTCCTTGTCCCACTCCACCCCGTTTTGCATCCGCTTCCGGTAAAGCTCGGCCCGCTTGCCACCCTTCAACATCGCCGCCATTGCCGCCGCCAGCAGGTATTGCATGTCCTGTTGCCGATACCTTTCGATGATGGCGTTTTTTTCTTTCTGATACCTGACTTTCCGGTTGTCCTTGTCCTTGGGGTCTTTCTCGGCAAATTCCTCGGCTGCCCGCATTTCCTCATCGGTTTGTGGCTCATCCTCCTCTGACGCTGGCAGCAGGCGATAACTTTGCTCAAGGGGAGTCTCATTCGGATCGTCAACAAAACCCACCCGGCGTTTCAATTCCTCTGCCCAGGCCTTGCATTCGCTCACAGAAACCACAATGAAAGGCCGCTCCTTGGCTTTGCGCGTTGCGCCGAATAACGTGGTTTCGTCGTGGGTGACGTAAAAGAAAAAGGCCGTCAATTTGCCTTCCCGGATGCGTTTATGGACACCCGCACGGGAAACCGGCACGAACATGATGACGCCGTTGGTCGAAAGCCCCACGTCCCCTTTGTAATACTCGCCGAGGGCTTCAAACCATGCACCGCATTCCTTGAAGGTTCCCTCTCGCCGATAGGCGCGGGTGCCGGGCGTTGGCTCGCCTACAATCCTGCGCAGTTCTTGCGGCACCTCGATGAACGGAAACTGAATAAACGGCATACCCCAATGTAACACGATAAATGCAACTGTCAACCTAAAAGTGCAAGAGCATCTTGGAAAAATCGCTCATCGTCTTGGGGCGGTCTCACACATGGCTTGCGATTGAACGTGCTTGCAGAAATCTCCGGCTGGAAATCCCGACGCGCCTTCCTAACCAGCCACGTCCCCAGCTCGGCGAGCACTGTCCAGGTGGAGCCACAAAAAAAAATCCCGCGCGAAAGCGCCTCGTTATTTTTTGGACGACCTTGACAGGCGCAGCCGGGCCATACAATGAACGAAACGAGGCGCGCCGGAGTCAGCACATTGCGGATGCTTATAGGAATCCGTTCCGATCAGAGTTTCAAAAAAAGTTTATACGGACGCATATTGAGAGATTTGGCAATCTTTAGGAAAACTGCGAGCGTGGCAGAACATTCACCGCGCTCAATCCGGCCAATGTAGTTGGGGTGAATATCGGCCTTTTCTGCGAGGGTTTCCTGGCTGAACCCCGCTTTTTTCCGATAATTCATGACGGTCTTGCCAATTATTTCGCGTTGATGTTTTTTGAGCACTCAACGCTACGAAACCAAAATCCGCTGAAAGTAACCACACACGCTCCGTGTAGAATTCGATTTTCATGCTTGCGCTTGTGTTGGGAACAACGTAAAAACATTCATCATGAATCGGGGACAGCCTTGGCAAAACGTGAGGGCAAAAATCATCCCGGAGAGAAGTCATGCCTCCCTTTCTAAAAAACTTGCCAAGAACCCCTCGAATGCAAACGCCGGGAGACTTTGGCAATTCTCAAAAGGAGATTCGACAGCTAAAGGTTCAGTAAAATGAAAAGATGGATTCTATTCGGAGGGTGCCAGCCGCTTCCAAGGGCAACGGAGCGCCAGTTGAATCCGAAACGCCGTGGTGGCGAGAATGTTGATTTCCCCGGCCTCAATTTTCTGAAGATTGCGCGTGGCAATTTCCGCGCGTTCCGCCAGTTCATCCTGCGTCATTTTCTTGCGCACCCGCTCCCGGCGCACATTCGCGCCAAAGACGTTGATTCGCTTCCATTCTTTCTTGGAAATGGCCACGACATATTACATCGCTTTCTAATGCTGGAAATGAACGATACATATATCGTGAAAAGGTTCTGGATTCAGCTTGCCGGACACGACGACATTTTGAGAAAGTTGCATTTCGGAAACTGTTCGGGCGTAATCGTTTTTTGGAAGAGCCGTTGTATAGAACCGCACCATAACCTACAAACATGAAAAATTCACAAAGCAAATTAGTGTTGGGCGGTCTCGCCCTGACTGCCGGAATCCTCACGGTCTTTGCGCTCGTATTGTGTGCCCAGGAAACCACCACTTTAACTCAAAGCGGAGAAGTTCTATTGACGGCCACGAATGAGGTCGGCGTGATGTCGGATTTGGAAGTGGAACTCAAAGCCATTGAAATGACAACCCCGCTGTCTGCCTCCGCTGTGCCTTCTGATGCCTGCAATTTTTATTCCACACAGCACCTGCCCGACAGTGAAAATGCTTGGCCGCCGTTGCCGGGTAACATTTGGAATCTTCCGGCATGGCCATTGGGCGACGACTTCTATCTGCTCGACGATCTCAACGTGAATTATGATGCGCTTGCGGCAAAGACGCTGGCCGCGAACGGCGGAATGAAAGCCTTGGTGGATTTCGCTCCGCTCGATCTTGTGGCCAGCACGAATCTTTGGTTGGCGATAACCAATCTGACGAATAGCACGGCTTTTTTACTTTTGAGCAACACGATTGCAGATATTCAATATGAGATTCAAGGAGTGGCGAACTTGGGAGATACGAACTGGATTTCTGAAGGATTTGTTTTTGGCTCTGAACTGACCAATTGGACGACAACGAGCATATCCGCGACCAACGCCCCGACCCTGTTCCTGCGTGTCCGCTCATGGCAGGACAGCGACGGCATCGGCATCCCAGACTGGTGGCAGTTGCAATACTTCGGTTATGTCGGGATTGATCCAAATGGCGACCCGATGGGTGACGGGTGGAGCAACGCCCAAAAGTTTGAATACGGCATGAATCCAAACGTCTTCTACACGCCGCCCGCACCACAGGGGGTAACTGTCACTTACAACCCCGGCAGTAACATGGCTACCGTTCGTTGGCTGCCCTCACCGGGGCCGGTCACAGGTTACACGGTAAGCATCAACAGCAGCGTCAATTACAGTGTTTCGTCATCTACAAATAGTTTTCAGACCGCGGTAACATCAAGCAATTTTTACTCTGAATTGGAATTTGGAGACCCCAACCTCATTGGAAACTTTCAAGTTCAAGCAAGTTATTCCAGCAGCAATTCGGCTTGGAGCGCCTCCGTGCCGCTGGAAGTGAATGCGTATTCACTTTTAGCCTATTTGATTCCGGGCCAGCAAGGTTCGGCCAATCTGGTTGTTTCTGCCCTGCCGCCGGGCACGGTAAAATTACGGGTGACACGCATTGATGAGGTTGCTGAGGAGGACTACGGCGATTCTTCCTTTGACACGAATTTCGACATTCCCGTTTCCCTCTTCACCAACGGTTTGTATGTGCTGCCGTCGTCTCTGGCGGGAATGGGGCCGGTGGATTTCTATGGTTACTCCCTTTATTCGTGGTGGGCACAGACAATTGATGCCAATGGCAACGTCAGCGGGGCGTCAATTTTATCACCCGGTTATTATGACGACCCAAGTTTTAATTACTATTCTCAATCCGGCACTTGGCCGGTGACACCCTATTTCGATGGCCGTGAACAAATTAAACAGAACCTGATCTTCATGTTGCGCGCCAGTCTCAGCAACGCGCCCATTCAGGCGTTTGAAGTCAACTCAAGCGGCACGCCATCTGGCACGGAATATATTTCCCCCGCCAATAATTATGCGTATGACAGTTTCTACGATTTGAACGGCATATCATCCTATGGTCAATCACCCTATCGTCCATCATCGGATGTTGGCGTGTTTTTCCCTTTTGGAGAGAATTACTTTTACCGGAATTTTGTGTTCACGCTGACGAACGCGGATTCGGACGGTCTTCTGGCTTCGTTCGACAATCCTTTTACTCTCGACTCCGGCAACAGTAGTTACGACTACTTTGGTATGCTACAGCCGCCAGCCTATCAATTCCAACCGCTCACTGTCGGCGGGATGACCATAGCTCCCTTGCTGGCAACCAATCAAACGCGCTGGTTACTCTTATGCCAGCCAAATTATGATGCTGGCAACAGTCCGATTGGCATGATCCAGTCGGGGGGAACCAACCAACTGGCAACCAATTTTCGCAACAGCTTCGGGTTGCAATTTCTCTCCACTGAAATTGCTTGGGGAAATACTGGTTCGCAAACTTATACCGATTATCCAGGGGTAAAGACCACCGACGGCGGGTGGTTTTATTCGGAAACCGTGCAGCCGATATTTCAAACCGTTGAATATGATTTTTGGAACGCTCCTTATTGGCCGGAACTCAATACGAATGTGACCGTGTTGCCGGGAATGGCCGGATTTTCGACGACCAACAAGAGCCAGTTGCTGATTGCCAATGTGGGCGAGGCAAATTTTCAAGTGGCGGGCTATGCCAAGCTGGCGGTGACGAATGGCTATAGCGGCGTCTATGGCTATCTCGGCCAGTATTTCGACCAAGCCTATCAAATCAACACCAACGGCGTTGTGACCACAAATACAACGGGCATCCTTTCACCTTACGGCCAGTTCTTTCCAACGCAGCCAGGGCCGGTTGCGCTGGTGACGATGCCTGACCCTGACACCGGCGCACGCGGCACTTGCACGGTTTACACTGTCAGTTTGGCTCTTGACGCCAATCACGACGGAACCATCGACACGTCTTTCGGAGGGCCGGATCAAACCTCGCCGAACAACCCCTATATTTTTTGGGCGAATAATAATTTCGATAGATCGCATCCGGTGGATGTCACGGACAATGAACAGGATGATTTGCAGGCAGCTTACGGATATTCTAATGGACTGGCGTATCTAATGCCTGATTGCAATTACACAGTCGGCGGAAGTCGGCAAATTCCTTGCGTTCGTGATTTGGAAGATTTTTCAAGGTTGTGGATTAACGGTGTGACTTCAAACTTACTCGCAGCATTGCCTTCCGGCTGCACAATCACATTGAATTGGGGCGATGTTGACAGTCCGAATCCCAACAATCCAACAATTGATATATTTACTGCTGCTGACTCTGCTGGCGGGATTGGCTATCTGACGAACAACACGATTGCGGTGCAACAGACGAACATTTTCCAGTGCCCGTATATCAACAGATTGGCACCGGGTGGCAGCATCCAGTTGAACACCATTCAATTTGCCAATAATTGGGCGGGCAATCACTTTATCTGGTGTGGAGTGAGCAATGGCAGCGGACAGTTGAATCTAACGATTGCGGACGGCAACGGGAATGTGCTGGCACAGGCGTCACAATGGATTCAAATCGTGGACATCAAACAGATGTATGAGCGGTGGACGGTGGGAGAAAATCCGAACAATGTGCCGACGAACGCGGCTTATCTGGCGACAGATGGTTTGCCTTCCGGCACATTGGCATTCCAATACACGCCATCACAAAACACCAATACGCCTTATATTATGTTTGTGCATGGCTGGAATCAGCCTTTATGGGAAAAAGACCGCTTCTCTGAAACAGCTTTCAAACGTATCTATTGGCAAGGTTATCAGGGGCGGTTTGGTGAGTTTCGCTGGCCAACTTATTATGATTTCCCATTTGGGGAAGCTTCCTACCAAGCTATTAACACACGAAATTTCGACAATAGTGAATCCAACGCTTGGGCATCCGGTGTTGGATTGCTTAATAAATTGACCAATCTTAACACTAACTATCCGGGGAAGGTTTATCTTATGGCACACAGTATGGGAAACGTAGTTGCCGGTGAAGCCTTGCGATTGGCAGGAACAAATCAAGTGGTTAATACTTATATTGCAATGCAAGGAGCGATTGCTTCACACGCTTACGATCCAACAACCCCGACTCGTCCTCTCACTTTGTTGGGAATCAATTGGGATAGTGGCACACCCAATTGTTATTCAAACTATTGGACGAATGGAGCGCCTTGCTATTTTAATAGCAGCGCTGGAGCGGGAACTTATGTGAACTTTTTCAACACAAATGATTATGCACTGGTTCAGTTATGGGAACCAGACCAAGACTTCAAACCAGACAATGGTGGATTAAGTTATCCGGGCTATTTTTATTCGGTTTCTGGTTTGCATCCGAATGGATTTTATTATCAGTTTGGTTCTGCTACGAACAGTTTTCACAACTTAAATTTTCCCGGTGACACTTATACCATTTTTAGTTACTGCGATGAGGCGCGTTGCCACGCACTCGGCGCACAAATAAATGTTGGCGGAAAATTTGCCGATAACCAGATTGAGTTGGATGGCTCACCTTACAACTTTGGCTCTGCGCATAAATACCATAGCGGCGAATTTCGTTCTGACTACGCACAACGCTGGCAATTTTGGAACGAAGTTTTGATAAGCTTTGAATTGGAATCACCATGAATAAACGCTTTTGGACGTGCGTTCTCTTTTTGGTAGTCGGGGTCATTGTCGTTGTGATATGGCATCGGCCAGCGCACCAGATAGCAACGCCAGAATCAACGCAAGAAGCAATTCAACATGCCAATGTTTCAGGAGATGCCACGATTGTTAAGGCTCAAAACATTCCTGGCGATCAAGTGTCAACTGCTACGCCGTCGGCAAACCCAAGCCCGGCTGAAAGTGATCGCGAAAGATTGCCGGAACTTTTTCAAAAATATAATGAGCAACACAATGCTCCAATTGAATTTTACGGACAAGTGCTAGATCAGGAAAGCAACCCCGTGCCGGATGTAACAATTGATGTGGCCATCTCACAGACGTATATGGAATCACCGACAAATCTCGCATTTATTCCCAAGACTTTTCATCTGGAAAAAGAAACCGGAGCAGATGGGCGGTTTGAAATAACTGGCGAAACGGGAGATGGCTTTGATATAGAATCCATCAAAAAGACAGACTACGAACTTTCTCCAAGGACTTCACTCACTTTCACCCCGACAGTAGGCAATTTCGAGAATCCTACAATCTTCAAAATGTGGAAAACGGGCGAGAAAGCCCAGTTGGTCAGTGGTAGCAAATTTTGGGGCATCATCCCTGATGGGCGGATTTACACAATTGATTTGCTTCAAGGAACGAAAGTGGAATCTGCGAACGCGGTTGGCGATTTAAGATTAGCCGTCAGCCGACCGGCAGGCGTGTCTCGACAAGATCATTATGATTGGTCGTTCCAAATTATACCAATTGACGGCGGGATAATTGAAACAGAGGATGACTTCATGTATGAAGCACCAGCGAACGGCTATGCGCCGAAATACGACTTCCACTTGAACACCACGGATACCAACTGGGCATACCGTGTGAAAAAGGACTTTTTTATAAAAACACGAGCTGGTAATAATTATGGGCGAATCAATGTGGAAGTTTTTGCCCATTATCAAAACGCAGGAGTTTTTAATGTTGGTTGGACTGTGAACCCAAATGGTTCACAAAATTTGCAGCCGTAAATATAACTTGAATATGAAAAAACAAATTAAACTGATTTTGGGACTCTTCATGCTGGCTGTTATAGCTGGTAGAGGGATGTGTGGGTCAATAGAGAATTTTACAAAGACAATACATTATATCCCACCCAAACCATTTTTTATCAATGATGTTCCAACCAACGAAGTTTTCACAGACCCATTTTCGATAGGCGAAAATGGCGTTCAATACACTTCGGCTTCCGATGACCAATGCAGCTTGCTAACATTTCAACTTGACCTCGCGTGCTATTATCTCGGTGATGGCAAGGTGTATAAATTCTTACCAGCGAAACCATCTGATTTGCAGATAGATTTTGACAAATTTTACCAAGACCAACTCAAACTTACAAATATGCCAGCGGCTACTTTTAGGAAAGTGAGTGGGCTTACTGCTGTAAATTCAACCGCGACAAAATCGCCGGGGGCTGGGCCAACGTTTTTTTATTTTTGCTGGGTTCAACTTGAAACAAACATCGTTGTTAAAATTTCAGTCGCTTCATGCGATCTCAAAACTTTCAACGGATTAACGAACTCCTTACAATCGCTTAAAATTAACAAAAATGAAATCCTTAAGCGGGTAGCATCTCAGAAACAACTTGTCTTTCCCTATTAAACACGCAACGGAGGACTTCAATCTGCCGCGCAAGGAGGCTGGTGGTAACCACAGTGCTAACCGTTTTGCTAACCGTCTTGCCACGTTGACCGGGAACAGGCCGCGAACCGTCCACGGCCACACCACGACCGCGAACAATCCACGCCGGGCAGTTGCCATACGTTCAGGCCGAGCGACAAATGGCGATGAAGCGAACGCCGTGGAAACCCTTGTTTGCACCCAGACACCACCTCCTAACGAAATCGTTCGGAAAAAACGCGGCTCGAAACCGAGCGACAAAAAGCGGCAAAAGGCGGCAATGAATTTGTCGCAATTTGTCGCTTTAACTTGCAGCCTTATGTCATCTTTTGCCGCTTCTAAATCCATTTGCCACATTCGGGTTTTAAGCCGATAGCCCTGTTTGAAATCATACTGTTAGTATCCTAATCGGATGCTTGGAAGCGGGACGCCCCACCCCTACGGAAAATCGTAGTTTCTCGGCTATGCACCGCATGGCATGGAAAATTGTGTTGAAATGCGTTGACGGGTTCAACGCTGTTCAACGCATCGGCTCAACGCAATTCAACACCTTTCAATTCTAGTCGTCTAGGCGCATAAAATATCCGGCAATATCACGATCAGGACGCCGAGCAGTGAGCAGGTAAATGCGAAAAAATGGCCATGACACTTACCCCGCTTCTAACGGTGAACCTGGCTGCTTGGAAAAAGTCTGTAGCGTGCAGCAAACGCTGCCGGTAAAAGCATCGCAATGATGCTTGATGCAGTGACGCAATGGCGACGCAATAAAACTTGATTTGATGACGGACGCTGTTCTCCTTGCCATGCAACGCGGTTGTTGTCTCGCGTATTGCCACCTTGTTGCGAACCCGGTGCTAACCCTGCTGCCAACCGAAAAAACTTGCTTCTATGGTGGCATTACTGGCTTGTCGAAGCGGCGTCCGAACCTTTGCGGCTGCGTGTGGCTGGCGGTCGTCGCTGTCCTGCTTATTAGGCGCTCTGGCTGCCGCGCCGGGCAGCATGGCGATGCTGGTGCATCGCCTGATTGCTTTCCGGGCTGTGTTAGCTTGTTGGCGGTTTCGGTTTCAGGCTGGCCTCAAATTCTTCCCGTTCGCTTGGAGTCATCATTTTCACGTTGGCGATGTGCGGTCCGCGTGAATGATATGGAGAGTATTCTTTCAGTGGCGGCGTGCTATTGTCTGCCGGCGCAGCGGTCGGTGCTGGCGTGGCCGGCGTGGGCTTTGCGGCCACGGCTGGCGCACTTTGAGGCGTGGCCGGAATATTTGGGGCTGGCGTGGTTCTCGCCCGTTTGCGCCGTTTACGCGATTTGCCGCCTTCCAAGACGATGCGGCCGTATTCGGCCACGCGCGCCCGGCTGGTCTTGATGCCATTTTGTTGCAGCAGTTCCGCAATCACCGAATAAGAAGCCTGCTTGTCACGCAATTCCGCGATGGAATCATGGACTGGTTTCAAGCCGTTGAATGGGACACGGCGCGGATTGGGCCGGAACTCCTGAACTGCCTTGTGCAGCGATTCAAGATCGGGTGTTGGTTGTGGTGTGGTTGGTATGCTCATAATCTTTGGATGTCGTGGTTAAAAGCCGATGACGAGAATCCGGCAAGCCGCTCGTGAGATGTTGCATTGGCTCTTGCGTGGACTACGGCGCGGTCGTTGCGCAATCGTATTGCGAGTTGTCTCGCAAGTTTCCGGCGCGGCTGCTGCGCGTCCATGCTCGGCGCAAGGCAAGTTGTCTTGCGAGTCGTCTTGACGGACGCTCGGCGGCATTGCTATTGTCACTGCTTGGTCATTGCCGGGACGCTGCGCGGGTATGACGCGAGACATTTCGCCGGATGTCTTGCCGGATGTTTCGCGGATATCGCGCGACCGTCTCGCGGGACTCCGCTGAATCATTGACGAGCTATTGGCGAGTCGTAAAAACCTTACAAAGTTAAGGGGTAAGGCGTGCCCACCTATAAAATGATAAAACAGTGACCAGCGACTGCACCGAGATTTGAAAATTATTGCATCGGACTTTTTGCGCTTCGTGAATGCAACCGTGTAAATTGACGGTGCAATTTGTGACGCGAAATTGAACGTGCTGGCGCATTCATTTTTGCGAGCGTGCCAATAACAGTCTGATTGCCGGAAATGAAAAGTTGTCATGGTTCGTCCGTTGTTTCGTCTTCACCGTTCCATGTCTGGTCAACCTCGATGCCGATGATTGGCGGTGGCGGTTGTATCGGCGGTTGCATCGTGAAGATGATTCCGGGAACGACCGTGGTAGAGTTTCCTTTCATCCGTTTCCGCAGGCCGCCGCTCAATATCCAACCGATGGCCAGCAGTGCCAGCCAGACGAACACCAGGTAGAGATAAACGCCGTCGTTTTCAATCAAGCTGTCCAGAGCGTTGAAGATGGGATTGAGCAATTCAGCGGGATTTAAGTTCATGGTTCGTCCTCCGTTTCATTTCCTCGGTGTCACGTCCAAATCGAATCCGTGGCGGTCGCCAGCCTCGCCAGCACGTTTTTCCAAAGCGGCGATCTTCTGAATGCGGACAGCCAAAATCCCCGGCCTGCAAGCGCGTTAAATTCGATTTCGCCGCGCTCATGTGCCATGTCAGGTTAAAATTCATGGTGGGAAGTTCGTTGAAAGAATCACTCTACTGTCTTGACGATGGCGAGGATTGCCGCCTTGAGTGGAGCCGGAAGTTTTATCCAAGCGGTGACTACTTGGGACAAATCATGTCCCAAGGCGACTAGAATTTGTGCGTCTATTTGTGTGTCACCATCTGGATTTCCTAATGAATCGGATGCTTTTCGCAGGTTCAAGTCCTGTCGTGGGCACCATTTTGTTTGGTGTGTAAAAGGCAGGTCTTGACGCATAAATGCCAGTGTTTGCGGGCTTTTTAGTCCGCCTTCAACTTGGACTCACTTCGGCCCCTTCCGGTCTTCTTCGGTAGCTTTTCAAGGCACCAAAAGGCACCGGATGAAAATTAAGAAAACTGTCCACCACGGGAAAATCCGCTGGCGCGTCAACGATCCACACGGCACCGGTGGAAAGCGTCAACGTAAATTCTTTGAAACGAAAGAAGCCGCCGAACGCTTTGCCCGGCAAAAAACCGCAGACAGCCTAGCCTACGGAATACATTTTGCCACTATTCCCCCTAACGAGCGTGCGTCTTTGGGTTATCAATTGGAACGGCTGTCCAAAAATAATTTCGGGTTTGCCGTCGCGCGCGTCTCGCGGCAGCGGGAATAATGGCGGCAACGATGCGGCGTTTAAAAATGACGCCTGCGACCCAAAAAACCGGCGGCCTGCCAGCCGCCGGACACTTTCGATGCTCAATACGCCGGAATAAGCCGGGAAAAGATAATGCGTTTCAAAATCCTTTTTATTGGCAATAGTCTTACGCAAATCTTTTCCCGCCAGCGATGTCAGAGAAAGTCTGAAGATGCCGGAATAAGGCCGCCCTCTTCCCTGCTTTCTTGCACTTCTTCCGCCGAGAATTGCGGAAAAAATTTCACGCAATAGCCCTTATTCCATCGGCTGTTAGTAAATTGCTTTCCCTTCTTCCTGCTTACTCCGGCATCCGACCGCAACGCTTTATGCCCTTCGCTGTCTTTTTTGAATCATCGTTTGTCAATCGGAAGCATGATCCCGCCATTCGTGCCTGTTTTGTTGGAATCGGGTATCGCATTGTGAAAATAACTCTTTTTTGCCATCAAATAGTCGCGCCATTTGATGGCGTAAGCATCATCGGGATTGAGTGCAATCGCCTTGTTGTAATCCGCCATCGCACCGTCAAAATCGCCGTTGGTATAATTTAAATAGCTGCGCTCGTCGTAGGCGTAAGCATCATCGGGATTGAGTGCAATTGCTTTGTTGTAATCCGCCATCGCACCGCCCCAATCGCCTTTGCCAAATTTCGCTGCACCTCGCCTAACATAAGCGTCCGCATTGTCGGGTTTAATCTCAACAGATTTGGTGAAATCGGCAATCGCATCGTCCCAATCGCGTTTGGAATACTTCGCGTCGCCGCGTCCAACATAGGCATCAGCATTGTTGGGTTTGATCTCAATAGATTTGGTGAAATCGGCAATCGCACCATCCAAATCACCCTTGGCTCGCTTCGCAGCGCCGCGACCGGCATAGGCGTCAGTATCGTTGGGGTTGCTCTCAATGGCTTTTGTGTAGTCAGCAATCGCATCGTCCCAATCGCCTTTATTAAATTTCGCAAAGCCGTTGGCAACATCACTGCGAGATGCGGCAAGCACAAAGACGGCCCCGACTAAAAATGCAAAGAGCCAGCCAAATAAAGTTAGCCTTCTTGGTTTTGTTGGACGCGGGTAATCGGGCGTGATTCCTGCGGCGAGCATTCGGTCGTAGAGGTGTGGATGTGTTTGCCGGTTGTTGACATTAACAGCAGGAATTTGGCTCTCACGGTAAAGTTTTTCCAAAGCGCTGGCATAAATCCCCTCGTTTGCTTGTTCGGTCAAAGCGATTTGGTCGGCGCGTTTTTCCATTCGATGTGAAAGCCATTTGGAGGATTTGGCGATGATAAACATTCCCAAGTAAGGTAAAAAAATTCCTGTTATGCCGAATTGGTGGATTGAGGGGTTAATGAAGATCAGCGGAAAAAGCATCAATGAACCAAGCAATCGCCCCGCAAGAACCACTTTCGATTCTTTGAGGTGAGCCAATTCATGCGCGCAGATGGCAGAGATTTCTTCGTCAGTGCAAATTTCAAGCAGACGATTGCTGAACACAAGTTCGTGGGTTGTGGGTAAGGCGAGGGCGTTGGCCATCGGTCCGCCAAGCTGCCACGTTGCCCGCACTGCTACATTCATCCGCATCGCAGTCACATTCACAATTTGTTGCAATCGCTCTTCTGCTGGCTTCAGGAATTTAACCCAACGAAGATATTTCAAAAATAATCCCCACTGAACGGCAAAATGGAGCACGAGATAACTGCCCGCGACCAGCAACATTTTCGAGCCAAAGTTTTCGGGCATCAGCACACAGGCGGCGATGAGGGCCACCCAGATGCCAAAACGAATTCCCCAGCTCGCAATGACCTGATGTCGCCAATTTTTAAAGTTGAGCTGAGGGGAAATTTCGCGGTCGAGCGGGTAACACCCCAGCAATGCTCCAAAAAATGAAGCAATTCCGTCTGAAATCCACCAGTGTGCGGTCTCAGGAGATAAAAACCAATGCGCCTGATTTAAAATAACGGGGATGAGGAAAACACTGATGCCAGCGGTAAAACGAACCGGCCAAAGTAACCGAGCGCGTTCCGTCCAGTGTGCTCCAGCCGCTCGTCGCCAAGCAATGAGACCTGCCCAGTTAGCCAGCGCAGCCATCAGGCACGCAGCCACCAAATGTATGAAGGCGGTAACAACTGGCATGGGTGGTTGTTATCAATTCTATTATAAAATTACAATCTTTTCGGGTATCTGGCGTAAAAGTGGCGAGATTTTTCGTCTGCCTGACCCAAACCACCGACGGCTTGCAAGCCGTCAGTCAATTTTTGATGCTGCATATTTTCAGCTTCAAATCGCCCATCTGCTGCCTCACACTCAAAGCAATAGACATAACGAGGGAACACTAAAATATGAAACTCGAAACCATATTGGCGATCCTCAAATATGCCGGCACTGTCATCGCAGGCATCATTGCAATAATGGGGACAAAAAATGAGAAAAGCGACACCACCCCCCATAATCCATCTGGCATAAATCCGCCCGGTTGGAAAAAATGGACTTTGTTTTTTGCGTTACTAAGTCTCGTGGTTGCGCTCGCATCTCAAATTGCAGAGCAAATAATTGACGACCAAGCAAGCGCAACATTGACAGCATCGCTTGAAGGCCTTCAGAAGCAGGCAGACCTTAACCAGAAAAACAATTCCGAGCATCTTGACCAGATTCTCTTCTGTCTGACGCAGATAAAAGCGCAATCCGCCAACAGCACCAATTTTATCTCCCAGACAATACAAGTGTTCCAACAATTTACTATAACGCTCACCAACTCGCCGAGTCCTGAAATCAGGCAGAAAGCAAATCAGATAATCGATCAAATTCAAAACTGGACGACTAATCAACCCTCAGCCACTAACCCCGCGCTGGGCACCAACCCCATGCCAGACACCAATCCAACGCCGGGCACTAAGCCCACGCCGGGCATTAACCCTACACCGGGAACTAACCCCGCACCGAGTATTAACCCTACACCGGGCACAAACTCCACGCCAATGATCGATACCAACTTGACTCCACCGCCAGGCTTTCGTGTCATTGGTGCCACGTTTCAACATTAGGAAAAAGCGATCCCTTTCCTGTCTGTCTTTTGTGACACCTTAAACCACAGCTTTCTCCGGTTTGTCTTTGATACTCCGCAGCTTTAAGTATATCGTCACCATGTTTGAAAGGCACCGGGAAGGCACCGGAATTGGGAAGATGTCAGATTCAATGGATTCTGACGGTATAGTGTAGTCCTTCAAGTCCTGTCGTGGGCACCACTTTTACGTTTTTGCCGCAGCCTCACACAAAGTTGGCGGATCTGACTTTAGCTCGGAACTTCGCCGTCATTGGAGGGTCGTTAATAGTCTTGACCTGCCGGCTTGACAGCTCTTAAGCTGTGCCCGTTAGTAGGCATATTCATGTTTGCACAATTCAAAAGCCTGTTTTCCAATGACATTGGAATAGATCTGGGCACTGCCAACTCCCTCGTCTATGTGCGGGACCGTGGAATCGTCCTGCGCGAACCTTCGGTGGTGGCCATTGAGGCCGGCACGACCAATGTGCTGGCTGTCGGTAACGAAGCCAAACGAATGCTGGGCCGCACGCCCGGCAACATCGTGGCCATCCGTCCGATGAAAGACGGCGTGATCGCCGACTTCGAGATCACCGAGGCCATGCTGCGGCACTTCATCCAGAAGGTTCACCATAGAAAATTAATTGCACCACGAGTCGTGGTTGCAGTTCCTTCGGGCATTACGGAAGTGGAAAAACGGGCTGTCAAAGATTCCGCCACGCACGCGGGAGCGCGCGAGGTTTATTTGATCGAACAACCGATGGCTTCGGCCATTGGCGTCGGTCTGCCGGTGCATGAACCGGCGGGCAACATGATCGTGGACATCGGCGGCGGGACTTGCGAAATCGCAATCATCTCGCTGGCCGGCATCGTCTTCAGCCGCAGCCTGCGGGTGGGCGGGGACGAGTTTGACGGCACGATTGTCGCGCACATGAAACGGGCCTACAACCTGATGATAGGTGAACGCACTGCGGAAGAAATCAAGATACGCATCGGCTCCGCGTTTCCGATGGAGCAAGAACTGACGATGGATGTCAAAGGCCGCGACCTCGGTTCCGGCCTGCCGAAGACATTGACCATCCGTTCCGAGGAAGTCCGTGAATCGTTGCAAGAACCGCTCTCGAGCATTTTGGAATCCATCCGCCTGACGCTGGAGCGCTGCCCGCCCGAACTCGCCGCCGATCTCGTGGATCGCGGCCTGGTCATGGCCGGCGGCGGTTCATTGTTGCGCGGGATAGACCGGCTCGTCGCCGAGGAAACCGGCTTGCCGGTCCATTTGGCCGACGATCCCATGAGCGCCGTGGCGGAAGGCACCGGCCGCGTTTTGCAGGAAATCG